>PPFU01025821.1_pt1 | contig 11591 bp, 8 predicted proteins | sample 1535991 | NCBI WGS metagenome assembly PPFU01 (sample SAMN04901290, study PRJNA319586) | Hypolithon metagenome, whole genome shotgun sequencing project. | isolation source: Antarctic Hypolithon | place: Antarctica: Miers Valley | collected 2014 | reverse complement strand
TTTGGCAAGGCTTTCAGCTTTTTTGCTCGCAGCACACTGCCTCTTATTTGGCCAAAATTTGGGTAAGTAGCCCTCAAGTTCACGTCATTTATTTAGAAGATTTTCAGCAAACTTCGATAGACTCTTGGGAAGCCGCTATCCTGCAATTAATCATTACCAGGCCGAAAAATGCTGTGCAGCGGACTAAGGCGCTGATAGCCCGCATAAAAACGCAGTCTGATTCAAGCCTGCCTAAGTCGCAAATTCTTGAATTAGTTGAGACAATAGTCGTATACAAATTCCCCAATCTTGAACGAGAGGTAATCGCCACTATGCTTGAACTTTTCTCAATGAAGGAAACCCGCGTGTACAAAGATGCTCTGAAAGAAGGCCGTCAGGAAGGCCAGTGTAGGGTCATTGTCAGGCAGCTCACTCGCAAGCTTGGGGAATTGCCCAAAGCTACCGTTGATCAGGTTGAAACGCTCTCAAACGATCAGCTTGATGAGTTGGGCGATCGCCTCCTAGACCTCTCAACGCTTGAAGAGCTAACCGACTATCTAAACAGCCTGTAGCCAGATGGCAGTGCGAATTTATGGCAATCGAGAAATTAAAACGCTGCCTGGGGAGGCAACTCGGCCAACGTCGGCGCGGGTGAGAGAGGCGCTGTTCAATGTGTGGCAAGGGCGAATTTTAGGCTGTCGATGGCTGGACTTGTGTGCGGGGAGCGGCGCGATGGGCGCGGAGGCTTTGTGTCGCGGGGCGGCTGAAGTGATTGGCATTGAGAAGTCAAGCGCGGCTTGTGAGGTTGTGAGGCAAAACTGGCAGAAGGTAGCTAGGCCAGAACAGCAGTTTGCGGTGATTACAGGGGACGTGGTTCAGACGCTTGAGCGCGGACTGACGGATGCACCGCTATTTGACTCGCTATTTGACTCGCTATTTGACTGTATATACTTTGATCCGCCGTATTCGAGCGGACTGTATGAGCCTGTTCTGAAATTGCTTTCAGAGTGCTTAAGTGCTCAAGGGGAAGTCGCTGTCGAATACAGCGACGCTTGTTGGCGACCCGATCGGCTGCCTGCGAGCTTAGAAATTGTCAAAGAGAAACGTTACGGCAGTACCCATTTGGTGTTTTTACGGCGGGCATAGGCCATGATTTACACAGCTTAATACATTTGATAAGTATTTATAACTATTCAGAGCTGTCAAGATTGGGAAATTGCGGCACAATGAGATTAAAGCAACGCTTGTGTTGCTAAACTCGCTTTGGCGGGGGTTACATGAGGTCTAATCCGCTGTGTTCGGTGGGCCTATGCGTTCCGTAGGAAATAGGAGATTCGTGATGGTTGCTGCCGTTCAAGCTAAAAAATCCAGTAATGAGCCTGACCAAAAGCGCCTGTCGATGCAGGTTGAGGAAATTGCTGAGGATACAACGACGCTGAGATCTCAAGACTGGGATCGCGATCGCTTCGACATCGAATTTGGCCTGCAAAACGGCACCACCTACAACTCCTTTATCATTCGCGGTGAAAAAATAGCGCTGGTAGACACCTCGCACGCCAAATTTCGCCAGCTATATATGGACGCGCTAAAAGGCGAAATTGACCCGAGCGCCATTGACTATATTGTGGTGAGCCATACCGAGCCCGACCACAGTGGCCTGATTAAAGATGTGCTGGCGCTGGCTCCCAATGCGGTGGTGGTGGGTGCAAAAGTCGCGATCGCCTTCCTCGAAGACCTGATCCACACCCCTTTCGAGCGCCAGGTCGTCAAAAGCGGCGAAACCCTGGACTTAGGCAACGGTCACGTCCTGGAATTTACCAACGCGCCCAATCTGCACTGGCCCGACACCATTTTCACCTTCGACCATAAAACCGGCATCCTTTATACCTGTGATGCTTTTGGCGCACACTTCTGCAACGACGATATCTTTGACGAAGACCTAGAAGCCCTCTCCCCCGACTTTAAGTTTTACTACGAGTGCCTGATGGCTCCTAACGCTCGCTCGGTGGTTTCGGCCATGAAGCGGATGGACAAGCTGGAGGGTACGATTGGCACGATTGCGACCGGGCATGGCCCGCTATTGCGCCACCATTTGGCAGAGCTGACGGGGCGCTACCGTGAGTGGAGCCAGCAGAAAAGTGACGCTGAAACGCTGATAGCGGTGTTTTATGTGTCTGACTATGGGTATAGCGATCGCCTTTCCCAGTCTATTGCCCGAGGCATCAGCAAAACGGGCGTTGGCGTTGAAATGGTAGACCTGCGCTCTGCCGATGCCCAAGACGTAAACGAAATTGTCAGCCGATCTACGGGCGTTATCATTGGGATGCCGCCTTCTACGGGCAAAGGATCTGAGGAAACGCGGGCGGCGCTCGGCACTATTTTGGCCGGTGTAGATAGCAAGAAAACCTTTGGTCTGTTTGAGTCGTACGGTGGGGACGATGAGCCGATTGATACGCTGCAAACTAACCTGCAAGATCTAGAGCTGAAGGTTGCTTTTGAGCCCATTCGGATTAAAGATACGCCCAGTGAGGCAACCTATCAGCTATGCGAAGAAACAGGGACTGACTTAGGCCAGGAGCTAGCGCAGTCTAAGAAAATTAAGAAAATTAAGGCCCTAGATGCCGATTTGCAGAAAGCGCTGGGGCGAATTAGCAGCGGGCTATATATTATTACTGCAACTAAGGGCGATGTGCGCTCGGCAATGTTGGCCTCTTGGATTACGCAGGCAAGCTTTGAGCCGCTGGGCTTTACGGTCGCGGTGGCCAAAGATCGGGCGATTGAATCGCTGATGCAGGTGGGCGATACCTTTGTGCTGAACATTTTGGAAGAGGGCAATCATCTGCCGCTGATGAAGCATTTTTTAAAGCGCTTTCCGCCTGGTGCGGATCGATTTGCAGGCGTGCGGACGCGTCCGGCCCAGAACAAGTCTCCTATTTTGGCTGATTCGCTGGCGTATTTGGAATGCGAAGTGGCGAGCCGGATGGAGCTAAGTGACCACTGGCTGGTGTATTGCACGGTGGATGAAGGGAAGGTGGCCAAGGAAGAGGCGCAGACGGCTGTGCATCATCGTAAGGTTGGCAACTATTACTAGGGGACACACAAGAGATACTAGGAGATACACAAGAGATACTTATCATGACGGCACAAGCTTCGACCTCTGAGATATCTACTCAGGCAGATAAAGTTAGCTCGGGACGCAGAGATGTGCAGGTGCTGCCGATTGCTGCGGATACGACTGTATTGCGATCGCGCTCCTGGGAACGCCTGCGCTTTGAAATTGAATATGCGCTAGAAAAGGGCACAACCGCTAACTCATACCTGATTCGCGGCAACCAGATCGCCCTAATAGATCCGCCTGGGTCGTCTTTTACCGAGGCCTTTTTGGAAGCGCTGAAGGCCGAGATTGATCCGCATGATATTGACTACATTATTATTGGCCACATCAATCCCAACCGGATTGAGACGCTCAAGGCTTTGTTGCCGCTGACGCCTCAGGCCACGATAGTGTGCTCTAACCCGGCTGCGATCGTCCTAAAATCTGCGCTAGAAGAGACTGAGTTCAGCAACCCTACCAAAGTTATCAAAAGCGGCTCAGAACCAGACATAGACTTAGGGCAAGGCCATCACCTACAGTTCATTACGGTGCCAACGCCGCGCTGGCCGGGTGGCATGTGTACTTACGACAGCTACAGCGAAGTCCTCTTTAGCGACAAGTTTTTTAGCGCACATGTGTGCAGCGAAGACGCCTACGATCTCAACCGTGAAACGCTCTTAGAAGACCAGCATTATTACTTCGACTGTTCGATGGCACCTAATGCGCGTCAGGTTGAAACGGCGCTTGAAAAACTAAAGGATTATGCGCCCCGGCTGTACGCAGTAGGACATGGGCCGCTGGTTCGCTATGGTGTGACTGAACTTGGCCATCGGTATTTTCAATGGGCCGCCAAGCATAAAGGGAGCGACCTGTCAGTGGCGCTGATTTATGCGTCGGCCTATGGGAATACGGCGACGATTGCCCAGGCGATCGCCCGTGGCATTATCAAAGCAGGCATCGGCGTAGAGTCAATCAACGCTGAGCAGGCCACTACTGCCGAAATTAAAGAGGCCGCTGAAAAATCTGCGGGCTTTATCATGGGCTCGCCGACGCTAGGCGGGCATGCACCGACGCAAATTCAAACGGCTTTGGGCGTGGTGCTTTCTGCGGCTAGTAAAACTAAGCTGGCAGGCGTATTCGGCTCGTTTGGCTGGAGCGGGGAAGCGATTGATCTGCTCGAAAATAAGTTTAAAGACGCGGGCTATAGCTTTGGCTTTGAGCCTATTCGAGTGAAATTTACGCCTGATGCGAGCGCCTTGCAGGAATGCGAGCAGGCTGGCACTGACTTCGCCCAGCAGCTTAAGAAATCAAAAAAGGCAAAGGCTCCGCGCATTGCGGCAACGTCTGTAGAAAAAGCCATTGGTCGCATGGTTGGCTCTATGTGCATTGTCACAGCTAAGCGCGACAATATTAGCAGCGCTATGCTGGCCTCCTGGGTCGCGCAGGCAACCTTTACACCTCCCGGCTTTACAGTAGCTGTGGCCAAAGACAGAGCGATTGAAGGCTTGATGCACACGGGCGCTGACTTTGTGCTCAATATTTTGGCAGAAGGCAAGTACCTGGGGCCAATGAAGCACTTTTTGAAGCCGTTTGCGCCTGGAGAAGACCGGTTTGCGGGCGTGGAAACGGCGGAGACTGAGGGCGGGCAGATTGTGTTGGAGGCGGCGATCGCCTACCTTGAATGCACCGTAAAAAACCGCATGGACTGCGGCGATCATTGGGTTGTGTACGCTACCGTCAGCGGCGGCGAAGTGACAGACAACAATGCTAAAACGGCTGTTCATCACCGTAAAACAGGTACACACTATTAACCGCTACAATTATGAGAAATCGGAGGCTTATAGCTTTCTATTTTCGTGCGATTCGCTGAGGGAAATACAATGTCGTCGCCCGTTTATATTCCTACTAAGCTCCTTAGCTTTGAAGAGTACCTGACCTATGACGATGGGTCAGAGTGTCGATACGAGCTGTTAGACACGGGAGAGCTAGTCGAATTGCCCTACGAAAACCAAACCAATGTTGTCTTAGCGATGGCTTTAGCCAGGTATTTGGAGCAGTTTGTGCATTGGCGCTTGATGATGCTCAACACTACGGCCATACAGGTAACGCCCACGACCTTGACGCTTTTAGACGGTCGCAGGCGGCGCATTCGCCAGCAAAGTCGCATTCCAGATCTCATGGTTTTAACGTTAGCAGGCGAGCGACAGATATTTGGTAAGCCCAGCGGGCTTGCTTTGCATCACGACAATCCCACGCTAATTGTGGAATTCGTCAGTGAATCTAATGCGGGTGAGGATTATTTTGATAAGCGAGCACAATACGAAGCTCGGGGCGTGCGTGAGTATTGGATTGCCGACCGTCATCAGCAGAAAGTAACTGTGCTGACGATGGCAGGCGATCATTACGAAGAAGCAATCTGCCAGGGCAGCACCGCGATTCAATCAAAGGTATTTCCTGACGCTGAGATTACGGCTGAGCAAGTTTTAACCATAGACGCGCTGTAGTGCTAATTTTCAATGCTCAGACGCTTTGATACCAACAGATGTTTTGAGATCGGTGAGTAGCGTGAGAAAATTGAGCGATCGCCTGTTATTGCAACCTTCATGCCAGCAGTCCAGCACGGATCTGAGTTATTTAAGACGATAGATGAAACAAGGGAGACCCGGCGGTTCCTAAGCGACTGTCAGCAGCAGGCTATTCGGCAGAATCAGGCTAAAATCGCTAGCCTAACCGTTTCTATTTCACCGGTTTCGCCCTGGGCTGTGCTTTCTGTACTGGGGTCGGCTCATCAGCGCCATTTTTACTACGATCCGCCTCAGCGCCAATCACAGCACCGGTCGATTGTAGGGCTAGGTGTTGTTATGGGCTGTAGTGCGGCTGGGCGATCGCGATTCAAACAAGCGCAAAAGTTCATTCACACCTGGCAAACGCAGTTCATCTACGCTGAGGCCTCTGGCAAAACGATAGAGTCGCCTGCGGGACATTTTTTTTGTAGCGCAACCTTCTTTAACGAGTTTACTGCCGCCAAAGATTCACCAGAGATTGCTCACTTTGAGCCCGCCTGTGTATTTGTACCTCAGGTTCAGGTAACGACTGACATAGAGACCTCTGCGGTGACTTTTAACCGATTGATCACGGCAACCACCGACGTTGAGAAAACAACAGCGCAGATTTATCAGCAGCTACAAAAGCTAACAGCCGCCGCGTCTTTAGGTCTTGCTCGGCCCGCTTCGAGCAAAATTGTTTCTAAAGATGTAGCGAGCTTTGAACTGGCGGTAACAGCGGCATTGCAGCAGGTGAAGACGGGCCAGTTGCACAAGGTGGTGCTGGCAGATGTGATGGATGTGGTGACGCCTCAGGCCATTGATGTGGTGCGATCGCTCCAAACCCTCCGGCAAAACCACCCCGACTGCACGGTGTTCTCGGTCGGTAATGGCAAGGGACAGTCTTTCATTGGGGCTAGCCCTGAGCGATTATTAAGTATCACCGACGGTCAGCTAACGACCGATGCGCTGGCGGGAACCACCTCTCGCAGTCAAAACTCTGGCCTGGATAGGCAGCTAGCGCAGGCACTGATGAATAGTGAAAAGGAGCGCTATGAGCATCGGGTGGTGGTGGAGTTTATTCTGGCGCAGTTGCGATCGCTCAACCTGAACCCTCGCTACACCGAAAGCCCTCAGCTCCTACAGCTCCTCCACGTTCAGCACTTACACACCTCCATCAGCGCTACCTTGCACAATCAGCAAAGCGTGCAGCCCCTAAACATTTTGGATATTTTGGCTAAGCTGCATCCTACGCCTGCGGTGGCAGGCGTTCCTCGGCAGGCGGCCTGTGACTTTATTCGTCAGCACGAGACCTTCGAAAGAGGTCTTTATGCCGCGCCCTTAGGCTGGATAGACACTGAGGGCAACAGCGAATTTATTGTGGGCATTCGCTCGGCGCTAATCGACGGCTGCAAAGCCAGACTTTATGCGGGCGCGGGAATTGTGGCTGGATCTGAGCCCAAAAAGGAGCTGGCGGAGATTAAGCTTAAGTTACAGACGCTGCTGAATGCACTGGTGTAACCCTCCATGTCCCTCGATTTTCGTAACACCAATAGCCTATGGGCCTCAGTCGCGATAGAAACGCTAGCGCGACTGGGCCTGCAAACCGCAATTGTTTGTCCGGGCTCTCGTTCTACGCCGCTCACCTTTGCCTTTGCGAAGCACCCAAACATTGAAGCACTGCCCATTTTAGACGAGCGCTCGGCTGCTTTTTTCGCCCTGGGCTGTGCAAAACGTCAGCACCGTCCGGTCGCTTTGGTGTGTACTTCGGGCACGGCAGGCGCTAACTTTTATCCGGCGGTGATTGAAGCTTACGAAAGCGGCATTCCTCTACTCATCTTTACTGCCGATCGTCCGCCCGAAATGCGAGATTGTTCTTCCGGGCAAACCATCGATCAGCAAAAGCTGTATGGTGGCTTTGTGAAATATTACAGTGAGCTAGCGGTACCGATTGCAGATGAGCCAATGCTGGCTTATTTACGCCAGACTTTAGTGAGCGCTTGGGGACGAGCAATTTCCTCTCAATCTGGCCCAATTCACTTCAACTGCCCCTTCCGCGATCCTTTGCCGCCGCTGCCGCATCAGCCCTCTAATCATGATGTTGAGCGCCTTTCAACAACGCTTGAACCAGACCTTTTTTTTGCGACGGTAACGCCCCCTACCGCATCTCATGAACAAACGCCGTATCTCTCTTTGTCCGAATGGCGAAAGTGCTCAGAAGGATTGATTATTGCAGGTGCGGCAACGCCAGAGAATCCACGGGAGTACTGTGAAGCTGTTAGCGATCTATCTGAGGCGCTGAGCTGGCCTGTCTTAGCTGAGGGGTTATCTCCCTTGCGTAACTACGGCAGTCTTAACGCTGCTCTGATTTCTACTTACGACATTATTTTAAGGAATTCAGAACGAGCCAGTTCTCTGATTCCTAAGCAGGTAATTCAGCTAGGGCCATTGCCCATTAGTAAAGTACTGCGTCAGTGGCTACAGCAGGTGCAGCCGCAGCGTTGGATAATTGGCTCACAGCACAACTTAGATCCGCTGCATGGCCCTACCCGCTTTTTATCTACCGATATTGAAACAATTGCATGGTTAGCGACTAATAAGCCTGTGAGTGAGTCTTTAAATCCCTATGCTCAAAGGTGGCTAGCTTATGAGGAAACGATTCGTAACGACTTGGACAGTCGACTAATAGCAGAAAATGCTTTGGTTGAAAGTAAGCTGGTTTGGCTGCTCTCTCAATATTTACCAGCTTATACGCCTTTGTTTATTGCCAATAGTATGCCGGTACGAGATGTTGAGTACTTTTGGGGAGTGGGCGATCGCGCCATCCAACCCTTTTTTAGCCGAGGCGCAAACGGCATAGATGGCACGCTCTCTACGGCCATGGGGCTGGCTCATCATAATCGCCCTACGGTGCTATTGACGGGCGATTTGGCATTTTTGCACGATACAAATGGGCTGTTGAATGCCCCTCAGCTACAGGGACATCTGACGGTTATTGTCATTAACAACAACGGGGGCGGCATTTTTGAAATGCTGCCGATCTCTCAGTTCGAGCCTGAGTTTGAGAAGTATTTTGTCACACCTCAGCAGGTGGACTTTGCCTGCTTGTGTAAGACTTATGGGGCTCAGCATCAACGGGTTACAAATGCTGAGGACTTTGTGAAAAGAATTAAAGTTTTGCCGGAAGGAGGAATTAGGGTATTGGAGATTGTATGTGATGGCCAAGTCTCTGCCAAGGAGAATCGTAAGCAAAGCGCTAAACAACGAAAAACGCTTCTTAGCTCTCTGTAAACATGCTCTGTAAACCATGCCTTTTCTTAAACTCAACACGGTTGCTTTTCACTACGTTACGGCAGGCTTACCAACTAATCCTCCGCTCCTGTTGCTGCACGGCTTTTTAGGTAGTCATCAAGACTTTGCCGAAATTTTGCCTGCCTTATCCCAGCATTTTTACTGCATCCTTCCCGACTTACCAGGGCACGGCCATACGCTTACACGCGGGCGGGGATATAACTTTTTATTCATGGTTCAGGCAATCTCAGACTTTGTTGATGCTTTGAATCTTCGAGAGACTTATCTACTGGGATACTCCATGGGCGGGCGGCTAGCGCTTTGTTTGGCTTGTTACTTTCCAGGTCGTTACACCCGCACTATTTTAGAGTCGGCTTCGCCTGGGTTAAAAACGGATGACGAAAAATGGGATAGGTACGCACGCGACCATGAGCTTGCCTATAAGTTACGCATAGATCCCTTTCCTGAGTTTTTGTCCCAGTGGTATAACAATCCCCTTTTTGCCAGCCTGAAAGATTATCCTAGTATCTATGCTGCTATGTACCAGCGCCGCTTAACTAACCATGCAATGAACCTTGCGGACGTTTTGAGTGGATGCAGTTTAGGTCGTCAGCCTTCTTTTTGGGAGAGACTGCTTGAGCTAGACGCTTTGCCGCTAAACCCAGATAATTCTCTTTGCCTGTTTGTCGGCGAGCTGGATGCTAAGTTTGTTGCCATTAATCGGAAAATGCTCGCCTGTTGTCCTAAAACGGCCTCTCTCAAAATATTTGAGGCGTGCGGCCACAACATTCATTTAGAAGCGTCTAATGCATACGCGCAGGCTGTGATTGACTATCTCGGTACTTAGGCCCTCATTCCCTAACCCCTTCTCCCAAGCTGTACGCTAAACACGTACGTGCTATGCTGTGCCACTACAGGAATCGGCGCTGTTGTAGGGGCTACAGCCAAAGGCTGGGCAAAGCAGGAGCACGCTAAACCCAGTGTAATAAACCTCGCTATAACGGTACTTTATTAAACGCACATCCCTTAGTTCAGAGTTCTGCCCCTTTGCTTCGCGACCCTGACCCTTTACTTCACGGCGCTGATCCTTTACTTCGCGATCCTGACCCTTTACTTCACGGCGCTGACCCTTTGCCTCGCGACCCTAACTCTTTACTTCACGGCGCTGATCCTTTGCTTCACGGCGCTGACCCTTTACTTCACACCTCTAAACCTTTGCTTCACGGCGCTGACCCTTTGCTTCGCACCTCTAAACCTTTGCTTCACGGCGCTGACCCTTTGCTTCACACCTCTAAACCTTTGCTTCACAGCGCTGACCCTTTACTTCACAGCCCTAAACCTTTACTTTTAGCTATGCAATCTTTGGTGCAGCCTTACATACAGTTGTTTTCTCTATGATTTTCATGGGTTACATAGATGAAGTACTTGGTTCACTCGCCATGACCAACGCGCCCGCTGCCTATTCAAACGAGTCTTTATTCACACTGCGAATGCCATTTGCCAAAAGTCTTTTTCGAGCCGAGCGACTTCTAAAAACACTTGCTCAACCTGCTTCTGTTCTGCCTCACTAAGGGTTGCCAGGGCGCTGTCAGCCTGTTGCTCCAATACTTTTACATACTCAGTGAAGCCAGGATTACCCCATCTGTCGCCAAACTCCGTGTACGGCTCAGGCATAGGGCTGTGTCGCTGCCAGCCCTGATTGTAGGCCAGCTCAATTGCCCAAAAAGCAGTCGCCTGCACCGCGTAGGGCTGAGGCGCTAAAGACTGCATAAACTCGCAATAGGTCTGACAGATGGGCTGAGGAGGAATAGATAACGATAGAGATCGCTCGTTTGCCTTGGCCTGAAACCACAGCAGCTCGTCTTTAATTGCGCCTAAGCCGCCCAGCAGCGTATCAAAATGCGCAGGAGGTGCAGCCGATAGCGATCGCGCCGCCATCCGAGTAAACTCAAGGACGAATAGATAATCCTGTACCAGCCAGGTGTTGAACTGTTCGGGTGTAATGGTACCTTGCTGACACTGCTGCAAAAAGGGATGAACCGTTGCGGATTTCCACGCTTCAGGGTGAGCTGATAGCAGCGTGGCGCAGGTAAGAACAGAAGTTGTCATAGGTTGAGTGCGTACGGTAAGAGCATGATGACATGTCTATGTCCTAAGAGGGGCACAATCGAGACCTTTATTACTGAGCTATAATCTACATCGTCAGGCTCATTGTAAATAAGGGCTCAATGGCTGCGCGTACGTTTGCCTTAGCACAGCGGTCGTTTCTGACGGATGCAGTATTCAGCATTAGGATTCTGCTAAAAGCTAGCGCGAAAGTAAATGACTTAATCTTTAATGATAGGATCAAACCTCTAACGTAAGCGCTGTAATTATGGCATTTACGTTATTTTATGATTTTTCTTTAATATATCCATAGGGCTATTTTATGACGGCGAAATCTTTATTTGTGAAGGATGTCTGGTACTACGGGCTTCCGGGTCATGAGCTTAAGCCGGGGCGAACGATCGTTAAAACCTTTCTAAATGAGCCCATTTTATTGGGTCGCACCCAGTCAGGGTCTGTATTTGCGCTGCGAGATGTTTGCCCGCATCAGGCTGCTCCGCTGAGCGCGGGCACTTTCGATGGCAACAAAATAGAGTGCGCTTTCCACGGCTGGACTTTTGATGAAACCGGCCAGTGTA
>PPFU01023083.1_pt1 | contig 11592 bp, 7 predicted proteins | sample 1535991 | NCBI WGS metagenome assembly PPFU01 (sample SAMN04901290, study PRJNA319586) | Hypolithon metagenome, whole genome shotgun sequencing project. | isolation source: Antarctic Hypolithon | place: Antarctica: Miers Valley | collected 2014 | reverse complement strand
AGGTTTAACAAAAGTGGCGCAGGACGACCAGCAGCAGGCAGAGGCAGAGTAGAAAAAGAAGAACTATCCGATAAAGAAATCCAGGATAAGATCAAAGATACATTAGCCAAATTAAGTGGTGGTAAAAAAGGTGGATCTGGCGTAAACAGATCTAAATACCGACGTGAAAAACGGTCTGCCATTGCTGAAGCCAATGAAGAAAGAATACTTCAGGAGCAGGAAGATGCTAAAACACTAAAGGTTACCGAATTCATTTCAGCCAATGATCTTGCATCGCTCATTGATGTTTCTGTGAACGAAATCATCTCTACATGTATGAGCCTGGGTATGTTCGTTTCCATCAATCAAAGGTTGGATGCCGAATCCATTACAGTTATTGCCGATGAATTTGGCTACGATGTCGATTTCGCTTCATCAGACGATGAGATTATTGTAGAAGAATTTACCGATACGGCCGAAGATCTAACTGATCGTGCGCCTATCGTTACCATTATGGGTCACGTAGATCATGGTAAGACATCGTTGCTAGATTATATCCGCAGCACAAAAGTAACTGCCGGTGAGGCTGGTGGTATCACGCAGCATATTGGAGCGTATGATGTAACAACAGAAGCTGGCAAGAAAATTACCTTTCTGGATACACCGGGTCACGAAGCTTTTACAGCCATGCGTGCAAGGGGTGCTAAAGTAACAGACGTTGTAATCATTGTAGTAGCGGCTGACGATAACGTGATGCCTCAAACAAAAGAGGCTATCAACCATGCGCAAGTAGCAGGTGTACCTATTGTAATTGCCATTAATAAAATAGATAAACCGAATGCCAATGCTGATAAGATTAAGGAAGAGCTTTCGAAAATAAATATCCTGGTGGAAGACTGGGGTGGAAAATATCAGTGTCAGCAGATATCTGCGAAAACCGGTGATGGTATCAATGATCTTTTGGAAAAGGTACTTCTTGAAGCTGAATTGCTCGAACTGAAGGCCAATGCTGAGAAGAATGCCATTGGTACCGTCATAGAAGCTACTTTGGATAAAGGTAGAGGATATGTAACGACCATACTTGTTCAGGCCGGGACCTTGAATGTGGGCGATGTATTACTTGCAGGCTCACATTTCGGTAAAGTAAAAGCTATGTTCGACCACCGAGGCGTGAAGCTTACTAAGGCTGGCCCATCTACACCGGTTTTGATGCTCGGGCTAGACGGCGCACCACAGGCAGGTGATAAGTTCCATGCCATGGATTCTGAAAGAGAAGCGCGTGAAATTGCCACCAAACGTGGGCAGATAAATCGTGAGCAGAATATAAGAACCAAGAAGCACATTACTTTAGATGAAATAGGCAGAAGATTGGCCATTGGTTCATTCAAGGAATTGAACGTAATTGTTAAAGGTGATGTGGATGGTTCTGTTGAAGCACTTTCTGATTCATTGTTGAAATTATCCACAACGGAAGTACAGGTAAATATTATTCACAAAGCAGTAGGACAGATTTCTGAATCGGATGTTTTGCTGGCTTCTGCTTCTGATGCCGTTATCGTTGGTTTCCAGGTGAGACCATCTAATGGAGCGCGTAGAATTGCCGAACAGGAAGAAATAGAAATCAGGTTATACTCTATCATTTATGACGCCATCAATGATGTAAAAGATGCGATGGAAGGTATGTTGGCGCCTAAAGTAGTGGAAACCATTACCGGTAACGCAGATGTGAGAGAAGTATTCAAGATCACAAAAGTGGGTACGGTCGCGGGTTGTTACATTACTGACGGATTCATCAAACGTAATAGCCGTGTACGGCTTATTCGTGATGGTATTGTGGTTCACTCCGGTACGGTGGATCAGTTGAAGCGATTCAAGGAAGATGTTGCTGAAGTAAGGGCAGGTTACGAATGCGGTATAAGCATTAAAAACTTCAACGATATTCTCGAAGGAGATACCATTGAAGGATTTGAAGAAAAAGAAGTGAAAAGAAAGCTTTAAGCTTTTTCATGCTATGAAAAAGCCTCCTCGTAAATCTTACCAGGAGGCTTTTTTTATAACTAACAACTAACATTTATCCCGGTCGGTTGACAATTGTACCTTTGCGTAGCGGTATTTCAGGTATGCCATATGCTTCTTTTACTGCGTTGTAATCTGCGTAATCAACCTGCTTGGTGCGCCCATCAACATTCCTACCGGGAATGACCACCACTCGGGCAACCCAACCATCAGTGAGGTCAGCACCTGCCTGCGACAGCGGAAAATTAGCGTCCATAAAGACATAAGCATATCTTTTGGTCCACTCAAAGTTATAATTCACTCGGCCTAAATTCGTCTCGATGGATTGTGGCAATAATCTCCATAATTCCAATGTCTCCCCGTTATCAACTTCTGTGCCCCAAAGAAAATATACCAGTACAACGTCATCGTCAATGGCTTCCACATCATCGTATTCCAGCAATACTTCATAATCTGGTGCAACAAAATTAATATTTTCATATTCTATCACGAAGGCTTCGAGACCAGCCACGCCGGATTGTCCCTGGGGTCCCTGCAGTCCCTGCGGTCCAGGCAATCCCGGAGGGCCTTCGCAGGCTGCCCCTATGAGTAGTACAAATAAAAGGAGTAGGTTAAATTTGCGCATAAGTGTTATAATTTAAGTGAACAATATTTTATTGTGACCAAAAATAGTTCCAAATGTTTCTAAGGAACGGTAAAGATGGAATATATCAGGTCAATTTATGGCAAATTAAGATAACTGGCTGATCATCTCTATTGGTGGTAGCAAAGAGATACTTATCCCCTCCGTCTCTAAGCCCGGTTTTCGCCCTGATTTCCGCCACGGTCATCGGAAAGTTCCGCACCGTAATATTGGCTTTCCGTGTAGCAATTGCCAAGCCGAGTTTTTTTTGAGGCTTTTCGATTGCTTTTAATTCAAAAGAACGGCCTGGGAAAGCATCAATAAATGTTGACGAGGTATACAAATGGGAATTGGGATGCAGTTTGCTTAAGGCGTAATGTGCCGCAATCATTTTAAAAGCACCCGCTTTTAGAATGGCTGCGTTGGGCTCATAGATGTAGCGTAACGGAAGGCTGAACCTAACTTCTGCATCGATTTCATCCTGAATTGCGTAAGTAAATTCCTGCTGGCTGCCATCTTTTGATAGGTTGATAGCACTAATATTTTCTTTACCAGCATGGGCCCCTTTCTGTAGCAGGTAGAGGACCTCTTTGCACTCATTGTCTATTGATACGACAACGATCATTTTTACGTGCTCCAATGCCCTTAATCCTTGTTGTATATCCAACATAGGAGATGCCTTGATCATCACTTGATAAGATTTTTGGAATAGCTTTGGCAGGAGGTTGACTACATTGGGCATCGTCTCTTCCAATTTGAACACCCTCTCCTGCTGCTTTCCTCTTCGCGCCGGATCCAGGTATATACAATCAAAATATCGTTGTTGAGTTTCTAGAAAATCCTCGGCAGTCATATGATGTGTCCGGACATTTTCGACCCCTAAGGCGGCCATGTTGTGGGTAGCAAGCGCATGTAAATGTTTTTCCTTTTCTACATAATCTACCTGCTCGAATTTTCTGCTAAAGTAATAGGTATCAACGCCAGCGCCACCTGTAAGGTCTAGCAAAGTTTTACCAGCAGGAATGGTGGCTTTTAATCGGGCGGTCCTTTCCGAGGAGCATTGCTCCATGGAAAGCAGCGGGGGATAAACGATATGAGCACTGTTAGCCCATTCAGGGAGCTTTTCTCTAGCTTTTTTGTAGGCTTGAATTTGTTGTACAATCTCCCGCATGGGTAACCCGTGATATCTGTGTGCCTGCAGCATCAGCTGTGCAGGGTCATCATTCATATGCTCATGAATAAATTCCCGTACAGCTGGTAATAGCAAGGTTTCTATCAATAGACGAGGTTACTTTCGGCGAGAAATTCAGCAATCTGTACAGCATTGGTAGCCGCCCCTTTTCTCAGGTTATCGGCTACAATCCATAAGTTCAACGTTTTTGGCTGCGACTCATCCCGTCTTATTCTGCCCACAAATACATCATCTTTATGATGCGCCATGATGGGCATGGGGTATTTTAAATTGGCCACATCGTCATACACCACAACACCCGGTGCGCCGTGCAGGAGCCTGATCACCTCAGCGAGCTCAAATTCTTCTTCAAACTCGACGTTTACGGATTCGGAGTGGCCACCAATTGCAGGTATGCGTACAGCAGTTGCCGTCACCTGGATGCTATCGTCACCAAAGATTTTCTTGGTCTCATTGACCATCTTCATCTCTTCTTTCGTATAGCCATTTTCCTGGAACACATCTATATGTGGTAACACATTCATGTCGATAGGATAGGGATATACCATGTCTCCTGCCTCTCCTGCCCGCTCCCGCATCAATTGATCAACAGCAGCCTTTCCTGTGCCGGTAACCGACTGATAGGTAGAAACGACAATGCGTTTCATGACATACCGGGCATGCAATGGAGCAAGGGCTACCACCATTTGAATCGTTGAGCAATTGGGATTGGCAATTATTCTATCATCAATCCGGAGCTTGTTGGCGTTAATTTCAGGAACAATAAGCTTATGTTTAGGGCTCATCCTCCAGGCAGAAGAGTTGTCGATAACAATTGTTCCTGCTTCTTCAAACTTGGGTGCCCAGGCAAGAGAGGTGTTTCCGCCGGCAGAAAATATCGCAATATCGGGTTTCCTATCAACTGCTTCCTGCATGCCGATCACCGCATACTCTTTTTGTTGATAGGCAATTTTTTTGCCTACAGATTGCTCTGATGCCACCAATAGTAGTTCATCGAACTGGAAATTTCTTTCTGCTAAAACTTTTAATATTTCTGAACCCACCAATCCTGTGGCTCCCACTACGGCTAATTTCATCTTTAATTGATTTTTCGATGATCACCTACCAAATCGATAAGTGCTTATTCTTCATGCAATCATAGGCGACTTACTTGATATAATCCCCGTATAATCGATGCGAATTTAGAAAAAAATATTTATATTAGAATATGAAGTTCTTAATGTTCATTTTTTTACTACTTCATATCTTTTTAATCACTAGCTATGGCCAAATTTCTACGTTCCCTTACACCCAGAATTTCGAAGATTTTGATAACAGCACTGGATCAGAAATAGAATTTATTCCCAATTGGACTGGCAATGAGGTAAGAAGTTCTAGTAGAATTTTCAGATCGAACAGGTTATCGGTGTCAGGTGATTATGCGCTGGCGGTTCAGCCCATAAGTACCTTCAATGGCGACGTACGCATTTGGCTAAACCTTGAGGGAATAGAGAATCCGATGTGTGCCTTCTATGCGACGAGTACCAATAACGGGTCAGGCGACAGGCCGGTACTATTGTGGATATCTACCTCTATAGATGGTGGAAGCACCTTTATACATTCCTGGCAAATCGGTGATGATTCTACGTTTCCAAATGTTGCCTCTATACAGTTTAGTCGTTTCCAATATCGCCTTCCACTCGAAGCTGCTGGACAACAAAATGTAGTTTTGAAATTCGACATCCTGTACGGTGCTGGTTCCGGCACGGCGGCTTTGCTATTGATCGACGACGTCTCTGTTTATGAAGCTAGCCAGGAATTGTTGATCGATGCTGTCCAAATATTGTCAGCTAATCAATTGCTGGTTGAATTTAATCAGCACATTGAAAACGAATCAGCTGAAGCTCCTGAACACTATGATGTAAATCCCGGAATAGGTAGTCCCTTGTCGGCCGAAAGAAAAGCAGATAATCCCTCGGTTACAATCCTTACTTTTAGTCAGCCTTTCGATCCAGGTGATTATGTTTTGAAAGTTACGGGTGTAAGGGCATTAGAAGGGGGTTTGGTTGCAGCAAATGCCTTTTTTGCTTTCTCCTATGCAAGAGAGGCCAGGCACCCGCAGTACAATGAAGTAATCATTACGGAGATCATGGCCAATCCATTTCCAGGCCTGGGTTTGCCTGAGGTAGAATATATAGAACTTCTCAATAGATCGGGTCATTCTATTGCGTTGGACGGGTGTAAGATAAGTGATGGCACAAAGACCGGGCTTTTCCCAGCAGTCACTCTTTTACCTGATGAATATGTAGTCGTATGTGCCGCTAAAGATGAAAAATTATTTTCAGTAGAAATCAAGACCGTCGGATTAAAAAGCTGGCCGGTGTTAAACAATGAAGGCGATAAAATAAACCTTTTAAATAATTTAGATGAGATTATCTTTTCAGTAGATTATGATAAAAGCTGGTATAATCATGACTTTAAATCGGGCGGTGGCTACGCGCTGGAAATGATAGATGTTGATAGGTTTTGCGGTGATAGACTTAATTGGGCGGCGTCTGATGATCCTTTGGGAGGTACACCTGGAAGACCAAATAGCGTGCAGGGAAGCAATCCTGATCTCGTAGGACCCGAACTAATATCAGCAATAGCACTTGATCCAACTATTATAAAGCTTCTGTTTAACGAGAAATTAGCCCTGGAAAGAGTCGGCGAATTCAAAGTTTCTTTTGATAAAGGGTTGGTTGCTACAGCAATCCGCCGTGATTCGTTTCAGTTAGACGTCATCATCGTGGAGCTATCTGAACCGCTACTTCGGGACGAAGTGTATACTGTAGAAGCCTCCCATGTTTTGGATTGTGCTGGGAATGATGTAGTTAGCTCCGCTATTTCCATTAAAATTGCGTTGCCGGAGCGCGCTGTTAAAGATGACGTCATTATTAACGAGTTGCTTTTCAACCCACGGCAAGGAGGGGTAAAGTTTGTGGAGGTTTATAATAACTCAGAAAAGTATATCAACCTAAATAACTGGCATCTGGGGAATATTGTTGAGGATACAATGACCAATAAAAGGGCTATTACTCACCAGGATTTTGTGCTTCCGCCCAGGCACTTTTTGGCCCTCACGACCGACCCTGAAAAGCTAAAGGCAGCTTATCCTTTGGGAAAGGAAGGGCGTTTTTTTAAAATTGCCGCTTTTCCCACGTTTAATCAATCTGCCGGTACTATGGGCATAGCTAATGCTGAAAACGCGCTGATTGATGCCACAGCCTACGATGAAGGGTTTCATGCATTGCTTCTTAAAACGGTGAAAGGCGTTTCGCTGGAAAGGGTATCCTTTGATTCCGACAGTATGGATCCTGATAATTGGCATTCCGCCTCAACTATGGGAGACCATGCTACACCGGGCGTTATGAACTCTCAGGCGATCCCGGAAAATGGACTTTCCCAATATGTAAATCTGGAGCCGAAGATCTTTGTGCCGGGTGAAACCGGAACTTTGAATGGATTTACCAGAATCAAATTTTCGTTTCCCGAGCCAGGTTATATGGGTAATGTGATGATTTTCAATTTAAGGGGTATAAGAATTAAAAATATTGCACAAAACATACTTTTCGGAACACAAGGGGAATTGCAATGGAACGGCACGGACGACAAGGGGAAATTGGTAAGTATGGGGTATTATTTAGTATTTATCGAAGTTTACTCCGTAAAAGGGAAGGTTTTCACGATAAAAGATAAAGTGGCTGTAGGAAAGAAATATTAAATTTCTTACATTGACTTCTTAAACAATTTTTTTAACCTATATCTGCTTTGTTTTAGGCTACTTGTTTTGTCACCACGGTTAAAAAGTTATGTATTATTAAATTGTTTTCTATGAATTGTGTAATCAATAATGTAATTGACACGTATCTGAGCAAGGGTCGACGTATTGAAGTAATTCGCCGGTATATCAGGTTGAAGTACAGGATTAGCATTGATCTTGCTTCTATCAAGGAAAGAATCAAAATGCTGAACCTGAAATACGATTATTAGAATTCGCCTATTTGTACATCAGTACAACTGGTTGTTCTCCCTCCTTGATATAGCCCCGGTACATTCCAGCCGAATTGAACGGCATGGCAATATTTCCATATTTGTCCATGGCTATTACGCCTCCTTCACCTTTTAGTTGAACGAGCTTTTTCATCACTACTTCTTCAGCAGCCTCCTGTACAGATAAATTCTTATATTTCATCAATGCCGCAATGTCATAGGCAACTACCGCCCGCATGAAAATTTCACCATGACCGGTAGCAGAAACACCACATGATGCATTTTCAGCATAGGTGCCTGCGCCAATAATCGGTGCATCGCCAACTCTTCCATATTTTTTATTTGTCATGCCACCAGTAGAGGTACCTGCCGCCAGGTTTCCCTTTCTATCTACCGCTACTGCCCCTACCGTTCCAAACTTTCTATCATGAAAAACCGGATCCGTTTCCCGATACCCTTGCTGGCCAGAATGATCTAATTCAGTCTTTTCTTTCTCCTTGATTCTCCGCAATTGATTGAGTTTGTTTTCGTCTTTAAAATAAGATGGATCTACAATCTCCAGGCCTTGCTCCTGAGCAAATTTTTCTGCACCCTTGCCTGCCATCATTACATGCGCAGAATGATCTTTTACTGCCAGTGCTGCAAGGATAGGATTTTTTATATTGGTAACGCCCGCCACTGCACCAGCCGCAAGGGTCTCCCCATCCATAATGGAAGCATCCATTTCATTGGTTTCGGCATAGGTAAATACGGCGCCTTTTCCTGCATTGAATAAGGGCGAATTTTCCATCACCAGGATCGCCGCAGTTACAGCATCTATACTGCTGCCACCACGCTCCAAAACCCGATAGCCTGCTTTTAATGCCTCATTTATTTTATCCTGGTAAGCCTTTTCCTGCTTGTCAGACATGTTCTCCTTCTTGATCATGCCTGCGCCACCGTGGACCACCAATGCTATTTTCTGGCTTTTCTCCTGTGCATAAGATCCGGCAATCACAAATGAGAAAAGAAGACCAAAGAAGAACTTTATCATCGTTTTAGCTTTAAGTTGAAGTTACTTTTGGTTCGTATGAATGATTAATATATAATATCCCTAAAGATAATCGTTTGATGTAATACTTAATTGTATGGTTTCATATTTTAATGTTAACTTTGTCGGAATTTATAAAGAAAGTATAATTTGATTCCAGAGGTTGGAAGACCATTGTTTAGGGATCAGTAACAGTAGGAAAATAGCAAGCATATGGATCAGGAAGAGAAAAAAAGGTATTCTGAAGAAGAGCTTAAGGAGTTTGAAGTTATTATCGGTGATAAACTCGATAAGGCTAAAAATGAGCTTAATTATATTAAAGAAACCCTGAGCAGGAGGAATGACAGCGGTACCGACAACACAGCGGGAACGATTAAAGTATTGGAAGATGGTGCTGATACTACTGAAAAGGAAAACCTAAGCCAATTAGCGGCCCGACAGCAAAAGTTTATTGCGCAGTTAGAGAATGCGTTGATCAGGATAAAAAACAAAACTTATGGCGTATGTGTGGATACAGGTAAGCTCATCCCTAAAGAGCGGCTAAAGGCGGTACCCCATACCATGCATTCTATTGAAGCCAAGCTTAACAAAGGTTAATCGTTGGACTTTTTACTTCATCATATTGAAGCGCTTATTTTTTGCTCTGCCCATCCTGTAAAGCCAGAGGAGATAAAAAATTGCCTGGTTGAAATGTTTGATGCTGAGGTGGAATTCGAAGCCATTGAAAGAGCCCTGGATAAGCTGCTGGAAAAATACGAAGCAGAGCATTTCAGTTTTCAAATTTATAAGATAGGAGGAGGATACCAGTTTCTTACTAAACCGGCATACCAGACGAGTATAAGCATCTTGTTGAAACAGCGGTCCAGGAAAAGGATTTCTACATCTGCATTAGAAACATTATCCATTATTGCGTATAAGCAGCCTGTTTCAAAGCTTCAAATTGAACAGATTAGAGGGGTAAACTGCGACTACGCCATTCAGAAGCTACTAGAAAAAGAATTGATAGAAATCAAGGGAAAAGCTGAAACTATCGGCCGTCCACTTTTGTATGGTAGTAGTGAGAAGTTTATGACATATTTCGGAATCAATAGCTTAAAAGATTTACCGACACCTAAAGATTTTGCCTCAGAAGAAAATTCTATCGGAGAACTGAAGGAAGATTAATTCGGATCGGCCGATGCAGTTAGCTTCTTTATACAATTCATTCAATACCTTAAATTCAGCAGACCCTGATTATAACAGTATCACGACTGCCATATCATAATGAAAAAAAATACAAATTCTAAAAGGAGTAAAGACTCCGCCCGGCCAGAAACTTCTGATCATGGTAAAAAGCCATTCGATAAATATTCCTCCGGCAAAAAAAGTGAGCAAAGATCTGGGACAAAGGCTGGACGGAAGGACGCCCCTGCCTGGAGCAAAGATAAGAGCAAATCCGACACGTGGAACAAGAAATCTACTGGCGATAAATCTACTACCGGTTACAAACCTAGTTTCAAATCAAAAGACACCAAAGGAGACGGCGAGTTCAGGAGCAAAAAACCAAATTATGGCGATGCGACCAAGGGGCCATTGAGGTTTGAGAAGCCGAGGTACGGGAATACAAAAGACAAAGGCAAGGATGATCAGGATAAGAAAAATTACTGGCAGGAGAAGCCGAAAGGAAAATTCAACGCCGCCAAACCTTCTGCATCAAAACCAGGTAAATTTAGCGGAGAAAGCGCAAGTGATTCGAATCAGAAGCTGGCTAAAGCCTTAGAAAGAGAAGGAAGGCCAACCCCATCAGCTGAGGGGCCTACTCGCGGAGGTGAGCGGCCGAAGTACGACGATAGGAAGCCCCCCCAAGATGATAAAGGCCGATCTTACACGGCTGGAAAGAGGGAGCGTACGGGTGATGAAAGTAGCGACTATCAGGATAGGAAGACTGGAGGTAATAAGGGAAGGTTTGATCAACCACGTGAAAGAAATAAAGATGAAAGTAGAAGCTTCCAGGATAAGAAGCAGTCTGGTGATGGAAAAGAGAGGTCTGAAAGAACACCTATTAAAGGAAGATCGGATCATCAGGAACGAGGTCCTCGAAAAGAATATGGAAAACCTTCGTCAAGGACACCCTATGAAGGGGATAAAGCGCCGGGTGGCAGAAAAAAAAACGCTGATTACGAAAAGAAGTCGTACGGCAAGAAAGCAGGTAGAGACGAATCGGGTTCCGGTGACTTTCAAAAATCTATCGATATTCGCCTGAACAGATTTATTGCAAACGCTGGCGTTTGCTCGCGTCGTGATGCTGATTTGTTGATACAGGCTGGGGAGATAAGGGTAAATGGTAAGCCTATTACTGAAATGGGTTACAAAGTGAAACGCACTGATGAAGTAAAATATGGCAATAAGCTACTTAACTGGGAGAAGCCCGTATATGTGCTCCTGAACAAACCAAAAGATTTTATTACCACTACTTCTGATCCCGAAGACAGGAAAACCATTATGAACCTGGTAGCCAATGCATGTGACGAGCGGATATATCCGGTAGGCAGGCTTGATCGCCACACGACTGGCCTTTTACTACTTACAAACGATGGCGAATTGGCAGAAAAGCTTGCGCATCCATCACATGGCGTAAAGAAATTATACCAGGTGGATATTGATAAGCCAATAACGGACGAAGATTTCCTGAAAATACAAGCAGGCGTCGAACTTGAAGATGGGGTGGCTACTGTAGATGAGATAGCCATTGTTACACCAGAT
>PPFU01013947.1_pt1 | contig 11613 bp, 7 predicted proteins | sample 1535991 | NCBI WGS metagenome assembly PPFU01 (sample SAMN04901290, study PRJNA319586) | Hypolithon metagenome, whole genome shotgun sequencing project. | isolation source: Antarctic Hypolithon | place: Antarctica: Miers Valley | collected 2014 | reverse complement strand
TGTTGAACGCGGGGCTCCTCAGCGACGCCGAGTACGAATCGATCAAGGCGCGGATCATCGACGCGCTGTAAGAGGGGACGACGACTGGGGTCAGAGCCCCGAATTCCTCGCGCGCCCCGCACCCGAGCCACCATCGCATGACTCGTCCGATCCTCGCACTCGCGCTCGCCGTGCTACTCGGCGCGTGCGGTGATTCCCCGCCTGACGCCGCCGATGGCGCCGCCGCCGCTCCGCTGGACACGGTCGCAATCAACGCCGCGGCAGGCACGGATTCCGGCCCCGCACCGCGCGGCCGCCTGGCGCTCGACGGCGAGGGGCTGCGGGTCTTCACGGTCCCGTCAGGCTCGGCGCGTCCGATCCCCTTCGGCACGCCGGCCGCCGAGGTGGTGCGCATGCTCACGCTCGTGCAGGAGTGGGCGCCGCTCGAGCAGGGGGAGAATCTCGACTGCGGCGCACGGTTCGCCACCTGGCCGAACGGCCTGACGACCTACTTCATGCGCGACGAGTTCGTCGGCTGGGCGTCGCGCGATACCACTGGCGTCCTGACGACCGCGAGCGGCATCGGGGTGGGCTCCACGCGGCGCGAGCTGGAGGACGTCTACGCGGCGGAGATCGCGCCGTCCACGCTCGGGCTGGAGTTCACCGCGGTCGGGCTCGCGGGGATCCTCGCGTCCGATTCCCCGGACGCGAGGATCGAGAACCTGTGGGCCGGCGCGGCGTGCGTGGCGCGTTAGGGTCGCGTCACGCGCCACGGCCTCACCGCCTCACGAGATCGGTGTCGCCGGCACCGTCTTCACGATCACGCCGTCGACCCCGCCCTGCTCCAGCAGCCGGTTGAACGCCGGCACCTCCTGCCGCACGACCGCGTCCACGCGCGCACTCAGCTCCGTCCACATCCGCTCCAACTCCGCGAACCGCTCCCGTGCCGGCACCGTCAGCATGTCATTCTCCTCGACGTTGCCAAGCAGGAAGGCGTACTGCGCGTTGATCCCGTTGCGGTAGTTGATGACATCCTGGCCGTTCGCCGCGCGCGTCGAGAGGATCGGCGCGAGCGAGTCGACGAGGCCGGAGATCTTTGTGCCCTGCGCGGCGATCGCGGTCGCGTTAGGTGCCGCCTTCGCCCGTTCGGTGAACTGGCCGACCTGGGCCTTCACGTCGCGCAGTTCGATCAGCGCGTCGTGAATCTCGCCGACGCGGCGGTTGAGCGCGCGGACGATCGTGTCACGCGCCGCGACTTCGGCCGGGGTGATGGTCACCCTCGGATCCTGGCGGACCTCGAGCGGGCGCGTCTGGACGGTGCTGCCGACGGTGAGCCGCACCTGATACTGGCCCGGCGGCACGCGGTAGCCGGTGGTCGTGCCGCCCCAGACGTTCACACCCGTCAGGCGAGTGGGGGGATGCGCGCGCAGGTCCCACTGCACGGCGTTGAGCCCGGCGTCGAGGGGGATGGTGGAGGCGTTGGCGGCGGCGGCCCCGGCCGGGGCCGCGGCGCCGGGCGCGGTCGGGGCGCGCCGCGTGTAGCTGCGGAGCAGCTCGCCACCCTGATCGAGGATGTCGAGCTTCACCGTCTGCGCCGAATCCGGCGTGCGGCCGAGGAAGATGTAGAGGTTAGCGCCGGGCGCCGGGTTCCGTCCCGCGGTGACCGACGACGACGAGGAGCCGGGGACAAGCAGCGCCGCACGCGGCGCAAACAGATGGACGTCGGCGCGCGCGATCTCGGGCGTCATCTGGCGAAGCGGCGAGAGATCGTCGAGCGCCCAGAAGGCGCGGCCCTCCGTCGCCGCGTAGAGATCGCCGTGGCGCACCTCGAGGTCGGTCACCGGCACGACGGGCAGGTTGCGCGAGAAGGGCTCCCACTGCGCGCCTGCGTCGTACGAGATGTAGACGCCGGTCTCGGTGCCGGCGTAGAGCAATCCGCGCCGTTCGGTGTCCTCGCGCACCACACGCACCGGCTCGTTGGGCCGGAAGCCGGTGGCGATACGGGTCCAGCTCTGACCGTAATCGGTCGATCGGAAGGCGTGCGGCGTGTAGTCGCCGCGACGGTCCATCCGGAATGCGATGTAAACCGTCCCCGGGTCGTGCGGCGAGACCTCGACCTCGTTGACGAGCCCGACACCCACGCCGCTCGGCGTGACGTTGGTCCACGTCTGGCCGCCGTCGCGCGTGCGCTGCACGAGTCCGTCGTCCGTCCCCACATAGATCGTCGCGGCGTCGTGCGGCGACTCGGCGATCGACACGATCGTGCCGTAGACCTCGCCGCCGGCGCCCTCATTGGTGATCGGCCCGCCGCCCTTGCCCTGCGTCGCGGGATCGTCGCGGGTCAGGTCGGGGGAGATCTGCGTCCAGCTGCGGCCGCGATCGGTGGTGCGGAAGAGATGATTGCCGCCGTTGTAGAGGACGTTCCCGTCGTGCTGCGAGACGACGGCGGGCGCGGTCCAGTTGAAGCGGTAGCGGGTCTCGTCGGTGGGCTCGGTGAGCGCGAGTTCGGGCCAGACCATGATCGAGCGGCGGAGCCCCGTCTGCTGGTCAAGCTCGTCGAAGATCCCCTGATAGCAGCCGCCATAGAGGTAGCGCGGGTTCTTCCGGTCGACACCGACGTTGGCGCTCTCGCACCCGGGGCCCTCACCCCAGTCGCGCACGCCGATGCTCGAGCCGTCGCTGCGGCTGCTGATGAAGACGGTGCTGTTGTCCTGCTGGCCGCTGTAGAGACGGTACGGATAGACGTCGTCGACGATGACGTGGTAGAACTGCGCCGTGGGCTGGTTGTCCTGGGTGCTCCAACTCGCGCCGCCGTCCAGGGAGATCGAGGCGCCACCGTCGTTTGCGTTGGCGATGTAGCGCGAATCATCGGGATTGATCCAGATGCCGTGGTTGTCGCCGTGCGTGGCGGGGAGCACACTGAACGTGCGCCCACCGTCAATCGACTTCATGATCGGCGCGTTCAGCACGTAGACGACATCGGCGTTCTGCGGGTCGGCCTGCACCTTCATGTAGTACCAGGACCGCGTCTGGATCAGCCGGTCGCCGCTCGTCAGGCGCCACGTCTTCCCCGCATCGTCGGAGCGGTACAGTCCGCCGTTCTCGGCCTCGACGATCGCGTAGATGCGATCGGGGTTGGCCGGTGAGACCGAGACGCCGATCTTCCCCATCAACGCCGGGAGCCCGGTCGTGAGGCGGTTCCACGTGTCGCCGTCGTCGGTGGACTTCCAGATGCCGCTTCCTTCGCCGCCGCTGCGCACAAGCCAGGGCACGCGCTGATGGTCCCAGAACGCCGCGTAGAGGATCCGCGGGTTGGTCGGGTCCATCGCCAGATCGCTCGCGCCGCTCGTCGCGTTCATGCCCTTGAGCAGCTGCGTCCACGTCTCGCCGCCGTCGCGCGACCGGTAGATACCGCGCTCGCCGGTCCCCTTCCACCGGTCGCCCTGGGCCGCGACGTAGACGACGTCGGGATCGCGCGGATGCACGTGCACCTTCGAGATCTGCCTCGTCGCCTCGAGGCCGCGTCGCGTCCACGTGCGGCCGGCGTCGGTGCTCCGGTAGACGCCGTCGCCATATGAGGACGACTGTCCGCGGATCGCGTGCTCGCCGGTGCCGACATACACGACGTTCGCGTCCGACGGCGCGACGGCGATCGCCCCGATCGAGCCGGTGCCGAAGTGACCGTCTGAGATGTTCCGCCAGCTGTGGCCCGCGTTCTCGGTCTTCCAGACTCCCCCACCGGTGTAGCCGGCGTAGTAGACGAACGGCTGGTCGGGGACGCCGGCGATGGCGTTGGCCCGTCCGCCGCGCGACGGGCCGATGTTGCGCCACTGCAGCCCCGCATAACGAGCCGAATCGGTGAGGGCCGGGGTCGCGCGTGGGGCGCCCTGGGCGGCGAGCGAGGGAACGCCGAGCACGGCCGCCAAGAGGAGGCAGCCGGCGGCGCCGAGCGGGGAGATGCGATTCATCATCAGGTGTGCGGAAAGGTCAGCGCCCCGACGCGCGGCTGGACGGCCACGCACCGGGGCTGGAACTACGGAGCAACGGGTGGAACGGTGCAACTGGATCAGGGACGGCCGCGACGGAGCCCGATCGGATCGCCGCCGCCGCCGGGATTGCCTCCCTCATCGCTGGCGCTGCGCACGATCGCGATCACCGCGCCGATGAGCGCGATGCCGCCCGCGGTGACCGCGGCGGTGCGACCCACCGACAGTTCGCGCCGCCCGACGCTCTCGCGCCAGGCCGCGGGGAGCGCGAGATCGCCGCCCGTCCAGGCGACATCGACGTTGGCGGTGGTGAGCAGGCGATCGGCACGCACGACCAGCGTGTCGCCGCTCTGCCTCACGACGGACCCTTCGAGACCATTGACGCTCGCCCCCACCACCGGCGCCAGTGCGGCGACGCCGGCGTCGGTGAGGGCGACGCGCACGTGGCCGTCCGACGGCAGCGCGCCCGGGGCGGCCGCCGCATACCGATAGCAGCCGCCGAACGTGGCGGCGCAGAGCAGCGCCGCCACCGGTCGGGTCAATCCTCGCATAACGGGCGCGGAATCGGATTCAGGTTGGACTGCCGTTCGGTCTGCGTGATCGGGAAGAAGCAGCCGCGGGTCGTGTAGGCAAACGACGTCTGCTGCCACCGCGGGTCGCGCTGCCCGAATCGATACATGTCGCTGAGGCGGTTGCCCTGCATGAAGAGATTGACGCGGCGCATGTGGACGAGCAGCGCCTGCGCCGACGGACCGGCGCCGGCATACGGCTGCTGCCCCGGGACGAAGGCGCGCACCGCATTCACCCGCGTCGTGAACTCGGCCGTCTCGCCGCGCGCCAGGGCGGCCTCGGCGAGAATGAGCTGCATCTCGCGCGCGGACACCACGATCGACGGGAGGAAGTTGCCTCCGCCAATCAGCGCCGCGACGCGTGCGCGCAATGCGAGATCGGGCTGCCCACTGATCGGATCGTTGAGGGCAATGACCGGCAAGCCGCCTTCGAGCAACGTGCGGTTCTGCCCCTGCGCCGCGGGATCGGGCGTGGCGTACGCCTGCCCGATACGCACCTCACGACGGCTGTTCAGATCGTTCCCGAGGTTGTTCCCCGCCGTGCCGGTGGACGTCGGCGCGACGGTGAGCGTGTAGTCGGCCGAGCCCATCAGCGCGAGCGCGGCGAGCGCGTCGGCCGAAGCGCCGGCATCGTTGACCAGCGGGCTCGCGACCGGCTGCGCGGCGCCGGGCTGCGGCGTCGGCGGGTTGAGCATCGCCCAGACGGCCTTCTGGTACTTGGCGCGGGCGCGCAGAGCGGTGATCTGCGTCCGCAGCGGCGCGCTGTTGGTGCTCGTGGCGATGGCGAGCCCCTTGTCCAGATACTCGATCGCCCGATCGTACACGATGCTCATATTCGCCTCGCCCACCGGCGGCGCGCCTGACGAGCGATCCGACTCGATCGGGAAGTCGTCGAACATGTCGCCGATCATGATGTAGACCATCGCGCCATACAGATAGGACGTGGCCAGATCGTTCCGGTTCTGCAGCGTGGCCGCGGCGTCGAACGCTTCGAGCCGACGGATCGCCTCGTCGGCGGTCCACCGTGCGGTAGCCGTCTGTAGGTAGCCGTTGTCGCTGAACTGCAGCACCGGGCTCGATACGTTGCCGAGGTCGAGTTGGAGGAAGCCGTCCTGCGATCCGACGAAGTCCAGCTCGTCGGTGGCGGTGCCATAGACGTCGAGCATCGCGTTGCGGGCGCGGATCACAAGCCCGACCGCGCCGTTGGCCAGCGGTGTGGCCGCGGTCGGGTCGTTCAGCGCGGAGTCGACGACGTTGTTCGGGTTTGTAACGTCGAGCAGGCTGCAGCCAGCGACGAGCGTCAGGACGGTGAGCGGGGCGAGCGCCGCGCGGCGCCAGACGACGTGCCGCACGGCCGCCCGGGACTGTTGTGTGGGAAGAGTCATGACTAGTACCCGATCCGGACGGCGAGGGAGAAGCGGCGCTGCAGGGGCATGCCGAACACGTCGACCGCCTCGGCGAAGTTCTGGTTCACGGTGGCGCCGGCGCCGGTGTTCCCGCCGCGGCCCGCCTGGTTGGCTTCCGGGTCGGTGCCCGAGTACTTGGTGAACAGCGCGAGGTTGCGTACCGCGAAGGTGATTCCCAGGTCCGCCGCGCCGATACGCGAGGCGAGCGCGGACGTCGCGTTGTACGTCAGGCCCAGTTCACGCCAGCGAATGAAGTCACCACTCTCGTTCTGATTGAGACCGTCGTATGGCGAGAGCGCCTTGAGCTCGTTCGCCCAGAGCAGTGCGTCGTCGAGTCGCTGTTCAGGGCTGGTGGCCGGATTCTGCAACCGAGAATCCACCTGCGCCGTCTCGCGCGAGTTCAGCGCGATGCTGAGTGAGTTCCGGAACGCCGACGTCAGGTTTGTCACCGTGAAGTTGCCCGCGCGGTACTCGAACAGCGTGTTCAGGCGCCAGTTGCGGAAGAAGGTCACCGTGCCGCCGAAACCACCCGACCAGTCCGGAATCGGCTTGCCGAGGTAGTTGTCCAGCGGATCGTTGTTCGGATCGTCGGTCTGATCGAGCTGGATCGGGTTGAGCGCGGCGACACCGGCGCTGTTTCCAAGCCTCGGGACGTTGGCAAGGTGGGCCAGGGCCTGAGCGCGCGAGTCGGGGGTACCGTCGCGATTGAAATCGTACGGTACCTGATCGCCGTCGAGGCAGGCGTACGTCTTTCCGGACGGCCGCATGCCGCACGGCTGAATGATCGCGCCGCCGAACAGAGCACCGGGCGCATAGCCCTCACGCAGGAAATTGCGATACCGCACGCCACCAGCGCTGACCTTGATCGGCGCGGCGCCGCCCAGGTCGGTGATCTTCTGCCAGAGATAGGCGCCGTTCGCGAACATGTCGATCTGGAGATTCGGGCGGCTCAGCGCGGTGACGTTGAGGCTGAGCTCGAGTCCGCGCGCCTTCATCTGTCCGACGTTGGTGAGCTGCGTCGGCAGGAAGCCGCCTGACGGGGCGTACTGCACCGGCACGAGCAGGTCGTTGACGACCCGGTTCCACGCCGTTGCACTGATCCCGACGCGGTCACCGGCCAGTCCGGCCTCGAAGCCAAGCTCCGTCTCGGTGGAGACTTCTGGTGCGAGGTTCGGGTTGCCGAGGTTGACGGGGATCAGACCGTTCGCGGTGCCCGGATTGGCGATCGCGATCGGGCCAAATGTCGTGAACTGATCGAACGCGCCGGGCTGGCGACCGGAACGGCCGATCGCGCCGCGGAGGCGGAGCGTCGGGATAATGTTCGCGACGCCGCTGGACTGATACCAGCTACGGTCGCTGGGCACCACCGAGAGGCTGATCTTCGGATAGAAGACGCCCGGCGCTTGCTCACCGAACGCGCTCGAGTAGTCGTAACGCCCGCCGATCGTGGGAAAGATCCAGTCGTTGATCTCGAACTGTGCCTGTCCGAAGACGCCGCCGTTGACGGTGGAGAGGAAGGTCTCGGGATAGGTGAGTACCGTGCCCGCGCTGACCACTTCAAGGCCGGGACCGGGGAAGTTGTCGGCGCTGACGCCAGTGTTGACCGTGCGCGCGAAGAAGCCCTGTACCCCGGCGTCGAGCGTCATCGCCAGGCGCTCGCTCAGGCTGCGCGTCCAGCGCGCCTTGCCGTCCACGGTGATCTGACGGTCGTTGAGATTGTCGATCGTGCGCGATCCGTTGGGCGCGGCGGCAATCTGGTTGTCGACGGCGTTGCCGAACGGGCGCTGCGCCGACGAGCGCTGCGCCGTGATGTCGACGCCGGTCAGCCCGGTGAGTGTGAAGTTGTTCGGCAGCTGCAGCTGCCCCTCGAACGAGCCGATGAATCGCTGCACATCCTGCCGTGTGCGCAGCTGCGCGCCCTCGCGGATCGTCGCGAACGCGCCGTTGCCGTACGGGTTGCCCGGCCCGTCACACACGCCCGGCGAGAGCACGCCCTGACTCGCGGCCTTGCTCGGATCGAGCTGGACGGCGCGGATGCAGTTGGCGTTCTCCGGCTTGGCCAGGTAACCCTGGCTGACGAAGCCCGTGATGTCGTTGCTGTTGGACGGCGTCTCCTGGTACGCGCTCGTGTAGCTGGAGCGGGTCGAAATCCGCAGGTTATCGCGGGGCTGGAACTCAATGTTGGCGGTGGCCTGGGCCCGACGCGCGGCATCCTCGGCCGGAAGATCGAAGTTCTGGAGGCGGTTCGTGAGCGGACCGTTCTCCCAGGCGTAGCGTCCCGAGACGAAGTAGCGCGTCGTGCCCGTACCGCCGGACACCTGGCCGTTGTAGGTCTGGCCGGTGCCGGTGGTGACGATCTCGTCGAGCACGCGGCGCTCGATGACCTCGAACGGCTGAATCGTGCGGCCGTAGAAGACCGAGAGCGAGTCGGCGCGCCCCTGCGTGCGGGCGAAGCCGGCGTTCACCGGGAGTCGGTCCTTCGGAAACTGCGATGCGCTCTGTTCGAAGCCGAACGACCAGACCGGCCGTCCCTCGGCGCCCCGTTTGGTAAAGATCTGGATGACGCCATTCGACGCCTCCGTTCCATAGAGGGTCGCGGCGGCGGCGCCCTTCAACACCTCGATGCGCTCGATCGAGCTCGGGTCGATGTCGTCGAGTCGCGACGGCGAGCCGCCGCCGCGCGAGATGTTGTTGCCGAAGCCGCCCGCCTGGTTGATGCGGATGCCGTCGACGAGGATGATCGGTTCGTTGGACTGCGAGATGCTCGCGTTGCCGCGGATGCGGATGCGCGCGCCCTCGCCTGTCATCCCGCTCGACGGCAGGCCGACGAGCCCGGGCTCACGACCCTGCAGTGCCTCGGAGACGTTGTTGATCGGCGCGTTCTCCGGGGGCGAGATGATGGCGATGGTGTTGCCGAGCTTCTTCGTCTCGACGGCGCCGCCCGTGCCGGTGACAACCACCTGATCGAGTTGAAGCGCCGAACTGCGAAGCTCAAAGTCAACGCGGGCGGTCTCGCCGGCGACCGTGGTGACGCTGCGCGTGACCGGCGCGTGACCGATCAACCGCGTGCGCAGTTCGAGCGCGCGAGCGGGAACGCCCGTGATCCGGTACTCGCCAGTGGCGTTCGTCGCGGCGCCAAGCGTGGTACCCACGACAACGATCTGCGCGGATTCGAGCGGGCGCCCACTGACATCGGTGACACGCCCCTGGATCGTGGCGGTTCCCGCGGCGGGTGTCTGCGCGGAGGTGGGACTGGACCACCCCAGCGCGGCAACCACCGCGAGGGCGGTCACCATGGTGAGTGTGGTCGATGAACGAACGAACGTGCGCATACGCCCTCCTGGCGACTGTGACTGGCGGCACGACTCCGAGACGTTTCACGAGCCAGCGTCGGCTCGCCTCCGTGCACCTGGGCAGTTAATACCAGCCGAGGTCGGGTGTGTCAATCACAGTTTTCGGAACGCCTCACGGTCAGTGGGCGCCGTCGCCTGACGAGCGAAGGTCGCGGTATCGTCAGGATCGAGCTACCCGCTATCGGTGCGGGTACCTATCGGTGACCTGCGAGCGACAACTGCCCCCATGCAGGGATTGCATGCCAGTGTGCGGTGCATCACCGCGCGCCGGAGGCGAGCCTCGTACTGAGTGCATCTCCGCATGCGATCCGCGGACGTCCGCCGCGCACGACGTCATCGGGCCGGCGCGGCAGCGACAGTGCCGGGCGGCCAGCGGCTCGGCGTCGTCAGGCAGAGGCGCAGAACGATCGCGATGCGCCGGGCCACCGCCCCGGCGGCGCGATGCAACAGTTACGGACCCTGAGGCATCGTCGCATCGGTGTGCGCCGCCGATCCGTCGGTTTGTTCGACATCCGACCGGCAGCCTCCGGCTCACCCCCGCACATCCTGCGGCATACCGATTGCCCTGCAAGGGGTCCGGGATGCGGTAACGTTCACCTTTCGGAGGATACATGGAACTGCTCATCTGGATTTTCGTCGGACTCGTCGCGGGCATACTGGCGTCGGTCGTCGTCGGCGGAATCGGGTACGGCCTGGTCGGTGACATCGTGGTTGGCATTGTCGGCGCCTTGCTCGGCGGCTGGCTCTTTTCCGCCCTTGGAGTGGCGTCCCCGTTCGGCGGGATGCTCGGGACGATCTTCGTGGCGTTCATCGGCGCCATCGTGCTGCTCCTCATCATCCGGCTGATTCGGCGGCCGGGACGAGCGGTGTAGCACCACCGCGGAGTCGCAGCATCGAGTTCACGACGGGGCCCGGACGCGATGTCCGGGCCTCGTCGTCATATTGCCTGGCGACCGCTCCCAGTGAGCGGACGGCCGCCGACGCGAACCCGTGCTTCACGCCCCCCTCCCATGACCACTCGACCGACCCTGACGCGCTCCCTCGGCCTCCTGGACGCGGTGGGCATCGGTTTCGGCGCGATCATCGGTGCCGGGATTTTCGTCGTCACGGGGCTCGCCGCGGAGATCGCGGGACCCTCGATGCTCGTAGGACTGGCGATCGCGGCCGTCGCGGCGACCGCCAACGCACTGAGTTCAGCACAACTCGCCGCCGAGTATCCACAGACGGGGGGCACATACGAGTACGGATACCGCGTCCTCGGTGCCTGGCCCGGCTTCGCCGCGGGATGGATGTTCCTGACCAGCAAGATCGCAGCGGCCGGCACGGTGGCGCTGGGGTTGGCCGGCTATCTCGACCCGCTCCTCCCCGGCGTGCCGCCGCGCGCGATCGCCGTTGGCGCGATCGTCGTCTTCACGATCCTGAACTACTTCGGCGTGCGGCGCTCGAGCCGCGCGAATCTGGCGATCGTCGCGGTGTCGCTCGGTGTGCTGGCGCTCTTCGCGGCGGTCGGCGCCAGGTCGTTCCGCGTGGAGAATCTGCGTCCATTTGCGCCCTCGGGCTGGGGCGCGACGCTGGAGTCGGCGGCGATCCTCTTCTTCGCGTACACCGGCTACGCGCGCATCGCGACGCTGGCCGAGGAGGTGCGCGATCCCAGGCGGACGATCCCGCGCGCGATCCTGATCACGATCGGCGGCGCGATCGCGCTGTACGCGGCCGTGGCCCTCGTCGCGCTTGGCGGGGTCGGTGCCAGAGAGCTCTCGGGGACGGCCGCGCCGCTGCGCGCGGCCGCAGTGGGGTTCGGACGCCCCTGGCTCGCGACGGTGGTCTCCGTCGGTGGCGTGACCGCGATGCTCGGCGTCATCCTCTCGCAGCTGCTCGGACTCTCGCGCATGGCGTTCGCGATGTCACGGCGCGGCGATTTGCCGCGCGTGCTGGAGCAGGTACACCCCACCTACGGCGTCCCCGGTCGCGCCGTGCTGCTCATCGGCGCGATCGCCGCCATCGTCGCGGCGACCGGAACACTGCGGGGCGTCGCCTCGGCCGCGTCGTTCACGATTCTCGTCTACTACGGAATCGCAAACGTCTGCGCGATGCGGATGCCGGCGACAGCGAAGCTCTATCCGGATGTCGTGCCGTACGTAGGGCTGTTCGCGTGCGTTGTACTCGCGTTCGCCCTGCCGCCAGGCGTGATTCTGATCGGGACGCTGGTGCTCGCGGCCGGGGTGGCCGGACGGCTGATTGCCCTGCGCCGGCCCGGCGGCCGGGAGGACTCGCGGTGATGTCGTCAGGGTGGTGTCTCTAACACGCGACCCGGCCCTCC
>PPFU01000177.1_pt1 | contig 11613 bp, 5 predicted proteins | sample 1535991 | NCBI WGS metagenome assembly PPFU01 (sample SAMN04901290, study PRJNA319586) | Hypolithon metagenome, whole genome shotgun sequencing project. | isolation source: Antarctic Hypolithon | place: Antarctica: Miers Valley | collected 2014 | reverse complement strand
CGGTTGGGCATCCTGCCCAACTCACCGGCGGGCACATCCATGTGCCCTTTACGCGACACCCCCGCACCCCAGCGCGGCGCGGTGACATCGACAGCAGCACTGTTGTCGTTATGGCCAAGCACCCGTCGCCTTCCGGTCACAATCAATCCGCTTGATCTCCCGAAGCCACGCCAATCGTCCGGCACGCACAGCTGACGCCGCAGCGGCCACACTGGGCGTCCGCACCCGGAGCACCGCGCCCATGCCGATCCGCACCCCGCCGCACAACCCTCACGACATCAGCCGCCACGACCTGCCCGACATCCTCGGCACCATCGACTCGGAGGTCCGCGGCATGTTCGGCAGCGACATGGGCAAGGTCGCCGACTACATCCCGTCGCTGGCGTCGGTGCCGCCGGACCAGTTCGGCATGGCCGTCGTCACGCTCGATGGGCAGGTGCACGCTGTCGGCAGCGCGCGGCAGCCGTTCTCCATCCAGAGTATGTCCAAGGTGCACTCGCTGACCATGGCGCTGGGTGCGATCGGCGACGACCTGTGGAAGCGGGTGGGGCGCGAGCCCTCTGGCGATCCGTTCAATTCGCTGGTGCAGCTGGAGCACGAGAACGGCATCCCGCGGAACCCGTTCATCAATGCCGGCGCGCTGGTCGTCGCCGACGTGCTGGTATCGCACTTCGGCAGCCGCGAGGCGGCGGAGAACGCGCTGCTGGCGTTCGTGCGCGCGCGCAGCGGCAACTCCGATGCCGGCCGCGACGAGGAAGTGGCGGCGTCGGAGCGCGAGAGCGGCTATCGCAACGTCGCGCTGGTCAACTTCATCCGCAGCTTCGACAACATCCGCAACGACGTAGATGATGTGCTCGACTTCTATTTCCTGCAGTGCGCGCTGCGGATGGACTGCGTGGAGCTCGCGCGCAGTGTGCAATACCTCGCCGACGGCGGCCACTGCGCCACCTCGGGCGAGACCGTTGCCAGCCCGGAGCGCGTGCGCCGGATCAACGCGGTGATGATGACCTGCGGCACTTACGACGCCGCTGGCGAGTTCGCTTTCCACGTCGGCCTGCCGGCGAAGAGTGGCGTTGGCGGCGGCATCGTCGCGGTGGTACCCAAAGTTGCCAGCCTCTGCGTGTGGGCGCCGGGCCTGGACGAGAAGGGCAACTCGCGTCTCGGCGGCTATGCGCTGCACCGGTTCACGCGGCTGACCGGGCTGTCGGTGGTGTAGCGCACCTGCACAGGCGGGGCGCGACCCGATGGACGCGGTCCGGCGATCGCCGCGCTGGTTGCCCCTATCCGCATGGGCGCGCCTGGGGAGCAGCGCCGACGACGATCCCGGCCGGAAGTCAGCCGCCTCCGGCGATATATGCGTCGACTTCGTGCTCCAGCAGGGTCAGCGGCACGGTGCCGGTCAGCAGCACGCGGTCGTGGAACGCACGCGGATCGTAGCGGTTGCCGAGCGCGGCGCGCGCCTTGTCGCGCAGGCGGATCATTTCCAGCTGGCCGATCTTGTACGACGTCGCCTGCCCGGGGATCACCACGTAGCGGTCGACCTCGGAAGGAGGGATGCCGTAGTCGATCGCCTGCTGCCGGGTCCAGCGCTTGGCGTGCAGGCCGGTGTCGACGACCAGCCGGCGCGCGCGGAACAGCTCCGCGTCCAGCTGCCCAAGCAGGCCCTCGGCGTCGCCCTCGTACCAGCCTTCCTCCACCGCCAGGCGCTCGGCATACAGCGCCCAGCCCTCGCTGAAGGCGGAAATGCCCCCCAGCGCGCGCGTCTGCCGGAACTTCGGCAGCGCGTCGTTCTCCACCGCCAGCGCCACCTGGAAGTGATGGCCCGGCACGGTCTCGTGGTAGACCAGCGTGCGCAGGCCGAAGCGGCTCAGGCGGTCGGGCCGCAGGGGCATCTGGTAGACGCCGGGCCGAGACCCGTCGAGCGGCGGCGCGGTATAGCTGGCGGCGGCACTGGCCCAGCGGTATTCGGGGTAGGGGCGGGCAACGACGCGGCTGGTCGGGCGGATGTTGAACAGCGCCTCGGCGCGGCGCTCGGCGTCGCGCATCATGGTCTCGATGTCGGCCATGATCTCCGCGCGGCCGGCGTCGTCGTTGCTGTAGGCCAGGTCCTTGTGCAGCTGCACGACGCGCGCCTTGACGGTGCCATCGGTGCGTCCGAGCGTCCGCAGGATCGCGTCCATCTCGCCCTCGATCCGCGCCACCTCGCGCAGGCCGATGGCGTGGATATCGTCCGCGGTCAGGTCGGTCGAGGTGAACTGGCGCAGGCGGAAGGCGTAGGCGTGGTCCCCGTCCGGGAACCGCCACAGCCCGGCGTCGTCGGTCGACATTGGCAGCTGCGCCTCCAGCGCGGCGATGCCGTCGCGCCACGCGGGATACACGCCCCCCTCGACGATCGCGGTGGCCTCCGCAACCAGCGCGGCGCGGCGTGCGTCGTCGATCGCGTCGACATCGGCCAGGCGCGCGGCATACGTCGTCACCAGCGGGTTGCCGGCCGGCGCGGTCGACACGAAGTTGCGCATCTGGTCGATCGTCGCATGCAGGATGAACCGCGGCGGCAGCACGCCGCGCGCGGCTTGGGCGCGCGCCTCGGCTACCGCTTCGCCCATGCGCGGCGCGAACAGCCGCAGCCGCGCGAGGTAGCTGTCGGCATCGCGCGCACTGGCAACCGGGTGCACCACCGTCATCAGGTTGGGCAGGCCGACGTTGGCGCCGCCGAACTGGTGCAGCGGGTACTGCAGGTGCGAGAAGCGCGCACCCTCGACGATGCGCTCCAGCTGCCACTGCATCAGCTCCGCCGAAACGCGGGTCGCCTCCGCCATCGCGGCCCGGTCAAAGGTCGCGAGCCGCGCGAGGCCCTCGCGCGCCATCGCCACGCTGGCGTCGTCGAACGCAGCGGTCTGTGGCGTCAGTTCGCGGTCCAGCGCCGCCTGTACGTCACCGTCGAAATAACGGCTGGCTGTCGACGACGATGGCTGCCGGCGCATCCAGTCATCGCTGAACCCGGCGAAGAAGGCCTCGGTGGCGGTGGTGACGGCTGCATCGCCGCTGATCGTGGGCACCGGTGTCGCCGTGGAGGACGCGGACGACATCGGACCGGGCGCGGTGGCGCAGGCCGACAGCAGCGCGGCGGCCAGCGCGGCCGCGAGCAGCGCGGCGCGCAGTGGCGCAGTTCGGGGGCGGTGTGCGGGACGGGACATGCTGGCCTCGTGGGGCGATGGTCGTAGCCCCCAGTCTAGACCGCGCATCAGCGGCAACGCGCCGCTTTCACCTGGGCGTGCGCGCGGGCCGTTATGGTCGTCGCACCGCCCACCGGAGCCGCGCCATGGCCGAGTCGCGAGATTTCACGCCCTACAGGGGGCCCTCCGGTGGCTGGGGCTCGGTGAAGTCGCTGCTGCAGCATGCCGCTCCCGCGCAGGCACCGGCGCTGGAGGGCATGCGGCAGCTTCGGCGGCTGAACAAGCAAGACGGCGTGATCTGCGTCAGCTGCGCCTGGGCCAAGCCACGCGACCCGCACGCGTTCGAATTCTGCGAGAACGGCGCCAAGGCGACGCTGTGGGAACTGGACGAGGGCCGCGTCGATGCCGCGTTCTTCGAGGCGCACACCGTCAGCGAGCTGCTGAAGTGGCCCGACCACGATCTCGAACGCGCGGGGCGGCTCACGGAGCCAATGCGCTACGACGCGGCGCGCGACCGCTACGTGCCGATCGCCTGGGACGCTGCCTTCGCGCTGGCCGCCGCCGAGCTGCGCGCGCTGCCGCCGCCCAGCGCGGTGTTTTACGCCTCCGGCCGCGCGTCGCTTGAGACCTCGTACATGTATGCGCTGCTGGCACGGCGCCATGGCAACAACAACCTGCCCGACAGCTCCAACATGTGCCACGAAAGCACGTCGGTCGGGCTGGCGCTCAGCATCGGCGAGTCGGTGGGCACGGTGCTGCTGGAGGACTTCGACCACGCGGACTGCATCCTCTCGTTCGGCCAGAACGTGGGCACCAACAGCCCGCGAATGCTCCACCACCTGCAGAAGGCCAGCCGACGGGGCGCCGCAATCCTTACCTTCAACCCCCTGCGTGAGCGCGGCTGGGAGCGGTTCACCAACCCGCAGGAACCGGTGGCGATGGCCACCGGCGGCGAGACGCCGATCAGCTCCGCTTACTTCCAGGTGCGCAACGGCGGCGACATCGCCCTGATCCAGGGACTGTGCAAGTCGCTGTTCGCCCTTGACGACGCGGCGATCGCCAGCGGCGCGCCGCGGGTGCTGGACCATGAGTTCATCAACGCGCACACGCAGGGCTTCGACGACTTCGCCGAGAGCGTGCGCGCGACCGGCTGGGACGCGATCGAGGCCGAGTCGGGACTGACCCGTGCGCGCATCCAGGAGGCCGCAGGCATCTACGCGTCGGCCAAGGCCACCATCTGCGTCTACGGCATGGGCCTCACCCAGCATGTGCACGGCGTCGACAACGTACGCATGGTCGCCAACCTGATGCTCATGCGCGGCAACGTCGGGCGCCGCGGCGCGGGGCTGTGCCCGGTGCGCGGGCACTCCAACGTGCAGGGTCAGCGCACTGTCGGCATCACCGAGAAGCCCGAGGCGGAGACGCTGGACCGCCTGCAGGCGCAGTACGGGTTCGATCCGCCGCGCGAGGAGGGGCTGGCGACGGTCGGCACGGTAAAGGGCATCCTCGATGGCAGCGTGCGTGCCTTCATCGGGCTCGGCGGCAACTTCGCGCGCGCCGCCCCAGACACGGTCGTGCTCGAGCGCAAATGGCGGGAGCTGCAGCTGTCTCTTCAGGTCGCCACCAAGCTCAACCGCGGCCACCTGCTGTGCGGCGAGGTGACGCTGCTGCTGCCGTGCCTGGGCCGGCTGGAGCGCGATGTGCAGGCGTCGGGCGACCAGTGCGTCACCACCGAGGACAGCACCGGCTGCATCCACGCGTCGCTGGGCACGGCACCGCCGGCCAGCGACACGCTGCTGTCGGAACCCGCCATCGTCGCGCGACTGGCGCTGGCGCTGTGGCCTGGCGACAGCTGCGTGCCGTGGGCGGCGTGGGTCGAAGACTACAGCCGCGTGCGCGATGCCATCGAGCAGACCTATCCCGACGACTTCGTGCCGTTCAACGCCCGCCTCCACACGCCCGGCGGATTCCCGCGTCCCAACGCCGCGCGCCAGCGGCGCTGGAAGACCGACTGCGGCCGCGCCGCGTTCCACGTGCCCGACACGCTGTGCGCCACCGGGTTCGGGGAGCGCGATGGCCGCCTGCGGCTGATGACGGTCCGCAGCAATGACCAGTTCAACACCACGGTCTACGGCTACAGCGACCGTTTCCGCGGCATCGAGGGCACGCGTCGGGTGGTGCTGATGCACGCCGACGACATCGCGGCGCTGGGGCTGGCGCCAGGCGAGCAGGTCGGGCTGGCCGCGGACTTCGACGGCGACCGTGAGGGCGATGCAGGTCACGATGCCGATGCGCCGGCGCGCGAAGTCGGCGGGCTGCGGGTGGTGCCTTACGACATCCCGCGTGGGTGCATCGGTGCCTACTTCCCCGAGTGCAATCCGCTGATGCCGGTCGGACACCACGCCATCGACAGCGGGGTGCCGGCCGCGAAGTCGATCCCGGTGCGCGTGCGTCGCGGCTCGACTGCGCCGGTGCCGATGGGGCCGTCGCCGGACTGAGCGGCAGCGCTCACGGCGCATCGCGGTGAGGCACCGATCGACCGGACCCCGCAGCGCCTACATGCTGGTCGGCGACGACGAGGACCAGCAACGTCGCGACCTGGCGCTGAACGGCAGCGGCGCACAGGGAAGTGGCATGCAGCGTCCCGAGGCTTCGGTCATCGGCGTGCATGGCATCATGGCTCCAGCGCCAGTGCGCCAGTGCGCCAGTGCGCCAGTGCGCCAGTGCGCCACGCGCGTCGCGAGCCCTGCCGAATTTCTTCCGGAGACAAGATTTGAACAAGAGCCTGCTGTGCGCGGCCACCGCGCTTGCCATGACCCTGATGTCCGCGCCGGTCGCCGCGCACGACGACCACGGCTGTCTCGACGATGCCTGCGACACGCGCGCGCTGTTCATGCAGGGCGCCGGCAGTGAAGGCGGCGGCAGCGATGGCATCATCGCCGCCAAGCGGCTCGGCGCGTGGGGCATCGACACCGACGGCATGGATACGTCGGTCGACCCCGGCACCGACTTCGTCGCCTATGTCAGCGGCAACTGGGAGAAGACCACGGAGATCCCGTCGGATCGCTCCAACTACGGTGGCTTCGCCGTCCTGCGCGACCTGTCCGAGGCGCGGCTGCGCGCGCAGCTCGAGGCGTACCCGGCCGGCGACCCCGCCACCGATGGTGACCCCGCGAAGATCGCGGCGCTGTACAGCGGCTTCATGGACGCCGAGAGGATCGAGTCGCTGGGCCGCGCGCCGCTCGACGCCAGGCTCGCCGCGATCCGCGCCGCCGCCGACAAGACCTCGCTGGCGACGCTGATGGGCCGCGCCAACGCCGGCTATGGCAGCAGCTTCTTCGGCATCGGCGTATCCGATGACCAGCGCGATCCCGACCGCTACACGCTGTATCTGAGCCAGTCCGGCCTCGGTCTCGGCGACCGCGAGATGTACATCGACCCGAAGTTCGCGCCGCAGCGCGAGCGCTACCAGGCGTACATTGCGCAGATGCTCGGCCTGGCAGGCTGGGAGCAGGCCGACGCCCGCGCCGCGGCCATCTTGGCAATGGAAACGCAGATCGCCGAGGCGCACTGGACGCGTGCCGAAAGCCGCGACCGCAGCAAGACCTACAACCCGCTGGCCCGCACCGATTTCGGCACGCGCGCGCCAGGCTTCCCGTGGCAGGAGTTCTTCGCCTCTGCGGGCGTGACCGGGGCTCAGCAGGTCGTCGTACGTCAGGACACCGCGGTGCCGAAGATCGCGGAGGTCTTCGATGCCACCAGCATCGCCACGCTGCAGGCGTGGCAGGCGTTCCGCACCGTCGACGCCGCGGCCCCGGTGCTGCCGAAGGCCTTCGTCGACGCCGAGTTCGAGTTCCGCTCGAAGTTCCTGTCCGGCCAGCCGGAGCAGCGCGAGCGCTGGAAGCGTGGCGTCGCGTTCGCCGAGTCTGCGATGGGCGAGGCCATCGGCCGTGACTACGTGGCGGAGTATTTCCCGGCGGACGCGAAGGCCAAGATGGACGATCTGGTCGCCAACGTGAAGGCGGCGATGGGCGCGCGGCTGGACCAGCTGGAGTGGATGGGCCCCGAGACCAAGATCGAGGCGCATGCGAAGCTCGCCGGCTTCGGTCTCAAGATCGGCCATCCCGAGGAGTGGCGCGACTACAGCGCGCTGCGGGTGGTCGCCGGCGACGTGTTCGGCAATGCCGAGCGCTCGCGCGCTTTCGAGTGGGAGTACAACCGCAACCGCATCGGCCAGCAGGTCGACAAGGCGGAGTGGGGCATGACCCCGCAGACGGTCAACGCGTACTACAGCTCGGTCAAGAACGAGATCGTGTTCCCGGCGGCGATCCTGCAGCCGCCATTCTTCGATCCCGACGCCGACCCGGCGGTGAACTACGGTGGCATCGGTGGCGTGATCGGGCACGAGATCATCCACGGCTTCGACGACCAGGGCCGCAAGTCCGACGGCGCGGGGCTGCTGCGCGACTGGTGGACCGCGGAGGACGCCGCCAAGTTCGAGGTCGAGGCCGCGAAGCTTGGCGCGCAGTACGAGTCGTACGAGTTCCCCGAGCTGCCGGGCATGCGCATCAATGCGCGGGTGGCGATGGGCGAGAACATCGGTGACCTGGGCGGGCTGACGATCGCGCTGGAGGCGTACCGCCGCTCGCTCGACGGGCAGCCGGCGCCGATGATTGACGGCTTCAGCGGCGAGCAGCGGCTGTTCATGGGCTGGGCGCAGATCTGGCGCACGCTGTGGCGCGACGACGCGCTGCGCCAGCAGCTGGTCAACGGCACGCATTCGCCGGGCCAGATCCGCGCGTTCGCGCCGCTGCGCAACATCGACGCGTGGTACGACGCATTCGGCATCACCCAGGCCGACCCGCTGTGGATCGCCCCGGAGGACCGCGTCCGCATCTGGTGATGCGCGACGGCAGCGGCGCCATGGGGTTCTCGTGGCGCCCGCTGCACACTGGGTGATGCCGTCCTCGTGATGGCTGGAACGAAGGCTCCCTTTCGGGGGCCTTCGTTGTTTGTGGATAGCGACTTTTGTTGTACGGAGCAGTCAAAGGCGAGGACGGGCCAGGGCGCGGGACGGCACGTCCACTCACCGGTAGATCGCTCGCCCGTTCGTTCGGCCATCCATGGCCGACTCACGACCGCGCACATCCATGTGCGCTGCGAGCGACAGCCGGTGAGCCGACGTGCCTCATTGCCATGTCGTCGTGGCCGATGGAACGACACCAGCACCAGCACCAGCACTAGCGCCAGCACCCGCACCAACACCAACACCAACACCTGCAACCGCACGACGCCGAGCTTTCGCCTTTGCGATTCGCTGGACGAAACCGACGTCAGTCAATTGCCGATGCGGCGCCTGTGCAGGGTGTTGCGGACAGCGGCCATGGATGGCCGCGGCGGCGAGTAGGCCATGGATGGCCTATCGAGCCGGGGAGCAACTCCCTGTGCAGGTGCCGCCCCCCGCCGGAGAACGTGCTCAGCTCTGTAAGGACAAACACGATGCGATGCCGCCCGCGCATCAGCAACGGACGCACGACTCACATCCCCGTCGCCGTCGTCAGTGAAGCGCTTCCCTCGGCGCATTGTCTCCATCCATCGCAATGGGCGGCAACGTCGTCGCCTCACCACGCGCCGCCACCGCGTCCAGGAAATCGCTCCCCCAGCGCGCCAGGTCGTAGTGGCTGACGATCTCGAACAGGTTGCGCTGGCGGCCTTCGCATTCGTGCGGGGTCATGGTCAGGGCCTGCAGCAGCGTGTTGGTCAGGTCCACCGGGTCGTGCGGGTTGGTGAGCAGTGCGCCCTTCATTTCGGCGGCCGCGCCGGCGAACTCAGACAGCACCAGCACGCCGCTGCTGCCGTGCAGTCCGTGTGCGGCCACGAACTCCTTCGCCACCAGGTTCATCCCGTCGCGCAGCGGCGTGATCCACATCACGTCGGCGGCGGTGTAGTACGCCACCACGTCCGCGAACGGCAGCGGTCGCGAGAAGAACCGGATCGGCGTCCAGTCCAGCGACGAGTGGTGGCCGTTGATGCGGCCGACAGCCTGGTCGATCTGCGTCTGCAGCGCGCGGTAGATGGTCATTTCCTTGGCCGCCGGCACGCACACCATCACCAGCGTCACCTCGCCGCGCAGCTGTGGGTTCTCCGTCAGCAGCCGTTCGAACGCCAGCAGCTTCTCCAGGATGCCCTTGCTGTAGTCCAGCCGTTCGATCGCCAGCACCAGCTTGCGCACGCCGATCTCCGCACGGATGGTCGCGATGTCCTCCTGCACCTGCGGCGTCTGCAGGCACTCGCGGATGCGCGACACGTCGGTGCCGATGGGATGCGCGCCGAGACCGACGCGGCGGTTGTCCGTGCGCAGCTCGGTGGCCATGGTGTCGACGCCGACTGCGCACCCATAGGTCAGGTAGCGCGGCGCGCACGCGGTGCGCGCGGTGACTTCGACCGGCATCGCGCCGCGCACCGCGTCGACGAAGTTCTCGACGTGGCGCGGTACCTGGAAGCCGATGTAGTCGCAAGCCAGCAGGCTGGCCAGGATCTCGCGCCGCCACGGGATGATGTTGAACACGTCGCCGGAGGGGAAGTGCGTGTGGTGGAAGAACGCGATCCTCAGGTCCGGTCGCAGCTCGCGCAGCGTCGCCGGCACCATCCACAGGTTGTAGTCGTGGATCCACACGGTCGCGCCGGGTCCGGCCTCTTCTGCTGCTGCCTCGGCGAAACGCTGGTTGACGCGGCGGAATACCTGCCAGTCGCCCTCGTCGAACCGCGCACGCTCCCAGAAGGTGTTGATCACCGGCCAGAACGCCTCCTTGGAGAAGCGCTTGTAGAACACGTCGACCTCGTGCCGCGTCAGCTGCACGCGCGCCGCGGTGAGGTTGGGGTAGCGCTCCGCGTCGACCCCGGTATGGCGCTCGAACGGCACGCCCTCGCGCTCCTCCGTGCTCCACGCCACCCACGAGCCAGGATGGCCGTCGCCGAAGAAGCTCAGCAGGCTGGGGATGATGCCGTTGGGCGAGGAATGCGTGCGGCGCACCGGCTCGCCGTCGACCACGTGCTCCTCGTAGGGCAGGCGGTGGTAGACCATCACCAGCCCGGCCTGCCCGGGCACGCTGGGTGCCACCGCGTAGCGCGTGACCTGCGACGGGTCGAGCAGCGCGAAGTGCGTGATCGCCTGCAGGATGCCGCCACAGCCCGGGGCCTGTGCGTGGAAGACGTGCTCGAGCCCGGACGTGGCATCGAGCAGCGACGGCTCCGATGCGCCCACGCACACGCCCTGGAATCCGGCGGTGTACATCGACAGGTCGTTGAGGGTGTCGCCGGCGACCAGCACGCGGGCCCGGTCGACCTCCAGGTGCCGGGTCAGCGCCTCCAGCGTGCGGCCCTTGTCGGTGCCGCGCGGCAGGATGTCGAGGTAGCGGTCGGCGGAGTACAGCACCTCGCAGTCCAGCGCGTGGGCGGCGGCCTCGATGTCGGGGCGCAGCGTCGCCAGGTGCGCCGGGTCGCAGTAGTACGAGCAGCGGCGCTGCTGCGGCACGTCCTGGCGCACCAGCCCGTCGAATGCCGACATCGCCTGCGCCACCGCGCGCTCGCCCGGCCAGCGCGACTCGATCTCCCACTGCAGCGGCTGCACCGGCTGCATGTTGTGGGTGCGCACCACGGTGGCGCCGACATCGCAGACCACGTAGTCGGGCCGCGGCAGGGCCGGGTCCGCCAGCAGCGGCAGCACCGCCTCCAGCCCGCGCCCGGTCACCCACACCAGCTGGATCTCCGGGTGCGCCTCCACCATCCGGTACAGCCGCTGGCGCTCGCCCGCCGACCCGGCGAGGAACGTGCCGTCGAGGTCGGTGGCCAGCAGCATCGGCAGCAGCGCCGGCACCCCCGCCTGCACGGGTGTCCCCGCCTGCATGGGTGTTGTCGGAGTGGCGGATGGCGTGGTGCGCTTCGCAAGCGTGGTGGTGGTCATGGCGTCCTCTGGGGAGTGTGTGGCTCCGTGATTTCCGGCAGCAGCGACAGGGCGGACGGGGTGGTCCGCAGCATGAGGTGGAAGCGGGCGCCACCCGACAACAGCCGCGCGCGCGCGAGCCGGCGACCGCCGACGCCGAGCGCGAGCACGCCCAGCGCCGCGACGAAGAAGCCCGGCAGCGCGCGGCTGCCCATCAGCTCCATCACCTGGCCGGCGGCGGCGGGGCCGATGGCGGCGCCGATACCGTGCAGCAGCAGCAGCGCGCTGCAGCCGGCGAGCAGGGCGTCGGCGGGCAGGCGGTCCAACAGGTGCGCGACCGACAGCGGATACAGCGTGAACGCCAGTCCCCCGAAAACGAAGAACAGCGCATAGACGGTTGCAGGTGCCAGCGACAGCAGCACCAGCGGCAGCATCGCCGCCGCGGCCAGCGCGGCGACCAGCGCCAGCGTGGTTCGGCGGGCGCCGCGATCCCAC
>PPFU01043091.1_pt1 | contig 11616 bp, 8 predicted proteins | sample 1535991 | NCBI WGS metagenome assembly PPFU01 (sample SAMN04901290, study PRJNA319586) | Hypolithon metagenome, whole genome shotgun sequencing project. | isolation source: Antarctic Hypolithon | place: Antarctica: Miers Valley | collected 2014 | reverse complement strand
TGGCGGCCACGGCGGATACGCTCGCCGGTCCGATGGCCGCAAGCGCGGCCGCGATCTCATCCGCCACAAAATCGTCGTCCTCGATTCCGGGCCGGCCCCACTCGGCGGCGAGTGGCGCGATCGCCGTTTCCGCCCGCAGCCAGCCGAGTGCGCGCATCGCATGGAGGGGAGCCCACACCGCGGCCGACTCGGACGAGGCCACGTGCAGCTCCGGGTCGCTCGCCATGCCCAGCAGCGCTGGAACATCGTGCGCGGTGAATCCCCAGCGGTCGCAGCCCGCCGGCGCTTCCGCGCTGGATTCCGGCTGGCCGATCTCGAGCAGATGCGCCAACGGCGGCCCATAGCGGGGCGGTAGGATCTCCGTGCCCTCGGCCACCGGAATTACGGGTGAGCGATCGGCCAGTGCGAAGCGCACATCCTCCTCCCTATCGTAGAAGAAAAACGTCTCGTGCCCTGGCGTGTCGAGGCGCTGGGCGCCGGTCCAACCGCGCGAAAATTCCAGCATGCTTTTGCCGAGCGCCGCGGCGAAGGAGTCGGCCTCCTCCGACCGCACGCAGGCGTGCAGCCCGAAAATTTGGTCCTGTTTCAGCATGACTTCAATGGGTGCACTCATCGCACCGATGATTTCTTGGAAATCCTTCGCTTCGGCCAGCACGTTCTGGCGATGGGCACAGGCCGCTCCTGCGACTGACGACCGCGATCCCCGCGTCCCCATTCTCTGCAGAATGAGCTCTCGACCCTCAACTCTGATCTCTCACCTTGAGCATCGCTTTGATTCGGTCGATGTGTACTTCGCAATCAGGAGCGGCCAAAATAGGTCAGCCTGGTGCACGTTGCAGATTTCGGCGCTGGTGTGCCGATTCTCGCCGGTTCGAGCGATCCCGCGCATAACTGGGTTAGGGGGTCTGCTAGAACTGGACCTGACGGCGTTTTCCGCCTGTATGGCGCGACGAGCGGAAGAAGGATGAAAGGGTTTTGTCGAAATTGATTTCAGTACTCGCTTCCGGTTCACTGGGTTGGGGAAATAGCGCTGCGCGCCAAGAGATTCGCGGCACTGGCTTGACGCCCTCCGTTGTTATCACAGTGTAATCACATGGTCGTCATGGCGAAAGTCTTTAAGGCTGGGAATTCGCAGGCGCTTCGCTTGCCAAAATCGCTGCGGGTGAAGGCGCGTACTCTTCAGATTACGCCCACTGATACCGGCTTTCTGGTCACCGATCCGGCTGCGGAGGCTCGTCGGCTCAAGGCTTTGGACAAGCTCTTGCGCTTGCCGCCGCAGGAGTATGACCTGCCGAGGCCATAATCGTGCCGCGCTATTTGCTCGATACAAATGCGCTTTCCCGTCTGGTGAGCGGGCGGAACCCCGAAATCGGCGAGAAGGTCCGACAGCATCGGCCCGATTGTGTACTGTCCTCGATCTCGTGGTATGAACTTGAATACGGCCGGCTGCGCAGCCCTGATCCCGTTCGCACCGCCATCCGCCTCTCGTTGTTGCGTGCGGCCTTTCCCGACGTGCAGCCGTTTGGCGCGCAGGAAGCATCGCGCGCGGCGAGCGTCCGCGCGTATCTGGAGACGCTCAAGCCCAACGCGCTCCCGATCGGACCTTACGACGTACTGCTCGCCGGGCATGCGTTGGAGCTTGGGGCGGTGCTGGTGACAGCCAACATCCGCGAATTTTTGCGCGTGCCGGGCCTCGAGGTCGAAAGCTGGCAGGGTACTTAACTGGATTTGTGGGAAGAGCCCGACGGGGTGATGTCGTGAATCGTGACAGTGCGCAGCAGCAGCTACCGCTAATTGGTTGGCCACGTGATTGCGCGTAAATACGGATAAGCGAACGAGTGCGAGGTCGACTTCCCCCCACCCGGATTCATGGGTGATTTCGACTGAGGGCTCGCTTACACGTCACTTCAAAGCAGGTTGGTTCCAATCCTCAGATTTTTCAGCAAAGCCGTTTACAGACTTAACCTACCTGCTTCAGTCGTTCTATTCATGCCAGCCGAAGTTGCCAAGCCCGTGATTGAAGTCTCTCCATCTAGGCAGCTGGGAGTCGTTTACACCAAACCTTGGATGGTTGCGCTTATTTTAGATTTGGCGGGCTACACGGTGGGTCGAAGATTAGGTGAAATGGTCGCGGTGGAGCCTTCCGCGGGCGATGGCGCCTTTTTGCGAGAGATGGTGCGTCGTCTTGTCGAGTCCTGTCGTTGCCACCGCATTCCGCTGATTGATGCGGCGGAAGCGATCCGTGCCTTTGAGATTGATCCGCTCTCCGCCGCTAACGCGGTGGACATGGTTACCACCACTTTGACTGATCTTGGTGTTGCAAATACAACGGCCGCATCGCTCGCGCGCGCTTGGATCAAAACCGCCGACTTTCTTGAAGCCGCTCTCGGCTTTCCCATAGCCGATTTCGTGATCGGGAACCCGCCTTACATCCGCCTTGAAGAAATTCCTTTGGAAAAAGCCGCGCTCTATCGATCGTTTAGCGCGATGCGGGGCCGAGCTGACATCTACATTGCATTCTACCAAGCGGCGTTGATGCAACTTAAACCCGGCGGCGTGTGTGCCTACATTTGTGCGGACCGCTGGATGTTGAATGATTACGGCGCCGCATTGCGCGAGTATATCACAACGCAGGGCTTCGCAGTTCGCACGATAATCGAGGCTCACGATGTCGCGGCGTTTGAATCAGAAGTGTCGGCGTATCCCGCGGTCACTATCATCGCTCACGAGTTGCAAGGCGCGGTCGTGGTCGCAAAAGCACTTCCTGGAATAGAAACTGCAGATCGCGTCGACATAATCGACTCGTTGGCGAATGGCCGCTCTAACAAAGTCGTGCGCACGGCGCATTTTCCAGATTGGTTTCAGGGCGATGAGCCGTGGCCGTGTTCCTCCCCGGAAGCGCTGCGCCTGTTGAAGCATCTTGAATCCACCTGTTTCCCACTGGAGAGCGACGTCACCGGGACAAGAATTGGTATTGGCGTCGCAACGGGCGCCGATCGCATTTTTATCACCCGCGAAAAACTGGACATCGAGCCTGACCGGTTGTTGCCGCTCGCCATGGCCTCGGACCTGATAGGAGGCCGCGTATCTTGGTCCGGCCATTTATTGGTTAATCCGTGGAACGAACAAGGTCTCGTCAACCCCGCCGACTATCCGCGTTTCAAGGACTATCTGTATAAGCACCATGCCCTGCTGAGCGTCCGTCACACGGCGAAGGAGCGACCCGCCCAATGGCATAAAACCATTGATCGCGTAAATTTGCGCCTGCTCCAAAAAGAAAAACTTTATATCGCGGACATCAAAGATCGCCTGCTTCCTTGCCTCGATAGCGGGCAGACTTACCCGCAGCACAATCTCTACTGGATTACTTCCGAGCAATGGGATCTTCGAGTGCTCGGAGCGCTTCTTATGTCGGCAGTAGGCGAATTTTTTATTCATTGTTACGGCGTGCGTATGCGCGGCGGTTTTTTGCGCTTTCAGGCGCAATATCTCCGTCGGATCTGCGTGCCCACGCCGGCAAGTATTGCCCCGAAACTTGCTGCTACGCTCCGGCAAGCCTTCGACACTCAAGACGTGGAGCTTGCGACCAAAGCCGCTCTCGCCGCCTATCACATCGACGCGCTTCCACCCCTTCCTTGAATGAGCACCCCTGCTGAGACCGAGATCTTTCACAAAGCAATCAAGTACTGGTGGGCATCCAAGAAGGCGGCAAAATCAAAAAAATCGCAGGGCGGCACTCGCGACGTGAATCTTCATGGCAAGACGATGGACGAATTTGCCGTTACCTTGAAGAGATTTGTGGTCAATCTTGGCGTTAAACCCGAACACGTTTTCGCCGGCGGTCATCTTACCACGACACCATCTATTCTCCCTTCGTATTTTCGTCCGTCAAAAAACTGGGATCTCATCGTGCTCGCTAGCAGCCGGTTTCATCCTGCGAAATCCGACCGTGGCAATCCGATTCTCTATGCGGCCGTAGAGTTTAAGTCGCAGGACAAAAGCATCGGCAACAACCAGAATAATCGGCTCGAGGAAAGCATTGGCAACGCCCACGATTTTTGGACAACCTACGCGCAATCCGGCTTCGAACGCCAGCAACCGCGTCCATGGCTCGGCTATCTTTTTGTCGGCAAATACGAGCCTGCATCGGATGCCAAACCGATCCGAATCAAGCAGCCGCATTTTCTCGCGATGGAAGCTTTTCGCCGAGGCAAAAGCGACAAAGTCGACTGTTTCGCGGGACCTTCCTACGCTGAGCGCTACAAGATTTTCATGAAACAGAGTGTCGGGGCGCGTCTCTACGATGCAGGAGCATTTATCGTGACCGACGAGTCACTCATCGCAAAGAATCCCAACCACCGGATACCTCTTCCGGAATTTGGTCCGGCCAATTTTCTCCGCAGCCTCAAGGCTCAAATCCTCGCCCATTACCCAGCCGCGCGAGTGAAGCCAGGCACTATCGCGGAATGGGTTTAAACCGGGGGCGGTTTTTTCAGCGGAATCAACATACAACAGGCCGAGCTGATCGGTCCGCCCGCCCCGGGACAATGTCAACACGTTTGACGGCAAATTATGATGAATCGCGAGCGGACCCTCGCGAGTCATCCCAAAAGGCTCCTTCATTTCGCCAGCTCGCGCAGGGCATTCCGGTAGCGGCGGCATATCGGAAGCCGTCAACTGCCACGCCGCCGATTCGTCAGCGCCGCCAGCACCGCCCCGAGCACGTCGTCGAGTCGCTTGCCCAAGTCTTCGGCCAGAAATCGCAGCACGAAATAGCCGTGCTGCTGCAACAGTGCATCCTTTCTCCGGTCTCGCCGGTAGGCCTCTGCGTCGGCCAGGTGCTGCGCGCCGTCGAGCTCGATCGTCAGCCGCACCGCCGCGCAAAGAAAATCGACTTCCATCGCTCCGGAACCGTTGAACGGAATCGGCAGCTCTACGTTGAGCCGGAACCGGCCGGCGGTCTCCGGCAGGGTTTCGAGCCGGCGAAACAGAAACGCCTCGCTGGCGCTGCGCGCGCGGGCCTCGCCCTGCACTTCCGCTGTAGGCGAGCGCGCGGCCTGCACGAACAGATTCGCCAGCGGGGCATCCACCCCGTCGCGCACGAGCCGGCGCACGCTCGCCGCGTAATCGCGCTTCCACGCGGGATCGACGGGCAGCGGCACGTCTGCCGGCCACCCGGGCAGCGCGCTTGCCGGCAGGAGAATCGTGTATCCGATTCCATCATACCCGCGACAGCGCTGGTCGAACATCCGTGCCAGCATCGGAACGCCGAGGTCCGCATAATCGTAGATGCGCACCTCGCGCTTGCCTTCGTACAGGCGGTGCAGCCGGCCGGCATATTGTGCAATCGTGCCGCGCCACGAAACCGGCATCGTGAGGAACAGTGTATCGAGCCGTGGATCGTCGAAGCCTTCACCGATGAATTTCCCCGTCGCGAGGATCACGCGCCCTTCGCCAGCCGGTGCTTCCGCGACCTGCTCCAGCGCAGCACGCAATTCCTTTCGGCCCATTCCGCCCTGCAATACGATCACTCGTGCCATCCCCGCGGCCTGCAGGCGATCTGCGAACTCGCGCAGATGCCCGGTCCGTTCCGTGAGCAGCAGGGGCGAGCGCCCGGCCTGCACCGCCTCCAGCACGTCGGTGACGATCAAGGCGTTTCTGCCTTCGTCCTCGCTCAACACGGTGCAGAGCCGGTGAAACTCCGCGCGCGCATTCTCCATCGGCGATTCCTTCGGGCAAAAACCCGTGGGCCGAACGAACACGTGGTGCGCAAATGGCCGTGCCGCCGCCTGCGTCCGCGCATCGACGCGATGCCGCACCGGCCCGCACTGCATGAATATGATCGGATGATGACCGTCCTTGCGCGTGACCGTCGCCGAAAGCCCGGTCACGAACCGTGCTTTCGCCCGCCGCGCGACCAGCTCGAAGCTGCGCGCGGATAGATGATGGCATTCATCTACAATCAGATGGCCGTAGCTTGCGACGATATCGTCCACCACACCTTTGCGCACGAGACTTTGGATCAAGGCGACGTCGACTGCACCTGTGAGTTTCCGGCGTCCGCCGCCGAGCCGACCAACGGATTTTGCCGGCACGTTTAAAAACGAAGATAGCCGCTCGATCCATTGTTCGAGCAATTGCTGCCGGTGAACCAGCACGAGCGTGCTCACGCCGCGCCGGGCGAGAAGCCAGGATGCGACCACCGTCTTTCCAAACGCAGTCGTCGCCGACAGCACTCCCGTCTCGTGCCGCAGCATCGCCTCGGCCGCGAGGTGTTGCTCCGGTCGCAGCGTGCCGGCGAACGTCAATTCGAGCGGCGTCCCCGCGCACCTTTCATCACGCACCGGCGCGGCAATCTTCAGGCCGGCGAAGAGCTCCTTCACGTCATCGAGGCAGCCGCGCGGCAAGGCGAAATGCTGCGCGTGCTCTTCAGCGCAGGCGATGATTCGCGGCTTGTCATAAGTCGGCAGCCGCATCGATTGAGCGCGGTAAAACTCCGGGTTCTGAAATGCAGCTATCCGGAGCAACCGGTTGCGCAGCGCGGGCGGCAGGCAATCTTTTCTTATATAAATCTGATCGGCCAGCGTCAGCTCAATTCGCGCGGGCAAAGGCCCTGCGATCGGCGGATCCTGCGGGCGGCGCGACTGAGGCAGTGTCCATGGCGAAGTGGCGTCCTCGTCGGCAATCGCCATACGCACGCCGACCACGCGGCCCCGCTTTTCCGCCTCGCGCACCCGTGCTTCGACCTGTCCGCGATCCAGTTTGGAGACCGACGACAAAAACGCCCACTGGTCCGGCCATGGTTGCAGTTTGTCGTCGAGGAACTCTGTGCTCCCGCGCAGCCGCGCGTGTTTTTGCAATGGCAGCGCGATCAAGTTTCCGAAGCCGCCTTTGGGCAGCGTGTCCTGATTCGGAAAAAGGCGGTCGTAGGAACGCAGTCCGATTTCGGGCCGCCGCTCCATGGTTTCGGTGAGCAGGTGAGCGCCGAGCTTGCGCGCGAGGTTCGCTGGAATCGCTTCCGCGAAGAAGAGCCACACGTGTCCGCCGTTGCCGGAACGCGAGCGCTCCAGCGCTGCCGGCACATTGAGGCGATGGCACGTTTCCATGAACGAACCGGCATCGTCGCACCATGCTTCGCCATCGAGATCGACTGCCAGGAAAAAGCACGTCTCGTCCTGCAACATTGGATACACGCCCATCACGAAATCGTCGCCGTTCGGATCGCGGCCGGAAAGGTGCCACCGGATGACGTCGTCGGTGATCGGCAGGAAGCGGCGGTTGGGGCAATCCGCGCACTTTACCCGCGGCTTTTCGCACACGCCGCGCACCCACTCGTTGCCGCAGGCCGGCGCATAGCCGGCCTTGCCTGATTTTCGGCTTTCGAAACGCCGCGCATAAACCTCCTCGCGCCCCCGAAAAAGCGCGCGGAACAGCGCGATCTTGTCCGGTACCGGGGAGTCGTGCGCGATCCGTGCTTCCCGCCGCACTGCAAGGCACTCCACTCCGTCAGGTTCGGACCCGGCGTCGGGCGGGCACGCGTCGTTCATCGGTCGATTCTCGCCAATTCCGGCGCAGGGTCAATTTTACGTGAGCGCGACGCGTGAGCTGGCTGGGTTTTAAGTTGCAATCGCTTGAGCGGGGTCATCGACAGACGTTGGTTCGGAAGGGAGGACTGGGGCGTCCGCGGTTCCAGGGTAGACTTTCGGAATGCAACGCCTTTGGGGTCGGGGTTGCGAGATTGATGCAGGGAACGGGCGACTGCGCTCTTTGCAGCTTGATCTACAATGCCCTTGCTATGGGGTTCACCGAACGCCGCGCCTGTCTCTCGCTCTGGAAACGTGCTAACGGATGACAGGCAGCCCCCGTCTGCAGCGTTGTTGCTCGCCGCTCCAGCTCAGCGGAGGTCGGTAAAGAATCGGCTCGCGCGCGGCAGGTACGTGTCGTTCGTGTCGAGCGAGACCAGTATTCCTTCCGCCTTCCCAAGAATCGCTTCGCGGGTCGCGAAGCCATACGCCCGGGAATCGAGACTATTGTCGCGGGAATCGCCCATCAGGAAATAACGTCCCGGCGGTACGACCGCGGGTGGGAAGCTGCGGTAGGGGGAATGAGTCCCCGCCAGACCCATGACCGGATGCACGACACCGGCAAGATTCTCCTCCGCGAAGAAGGCCTGGCTCCGAAGTCTGCTGCTGATCATCGGACGGTAATCCGTAGCTTCGCGGGCGTATTCCATCGGCCGACCGTTGAGCAGAAGCTGATGCTCGTTCATCGAAAGGGTATCACCTGGAACGCCCACTACACGTTTGACCAACCGCGTGCCGTCCTGCGGAGACAATGCCACAACGATGTCACCCCGTTGTGGATTCGCCCATTGGATCAGGTGACGTTGCGTCAGAGGCACCCTCAGGCCATACGCGAGCTTGTTCACCCAGATGACATCACCTTCGAGAATGGTGGGATTCATCGATCCCGTGGGCACCGGGTTGTAACCAATAACGGTGGACCGTAATGGCACCCACACGAGACAGAAAAAAAGTATATAGCCGCGCCATTCCCGCCAGAGCCGCGCAAGCATGAACATCACCTCTTCACGTGTCTGTCTCGATAGCGGTGAGCTCATGGAGAAAGCCTCGCGCCTATGGTCATCACCGTCAAGTACAAGTCGAGCGTGATGATGCAGACAGTCTCCCACGAAAAGTGCGTCCAACAACGCGGCCTTCGAGGTAAGCGATAGAACCGTAGTATTTAGAGGCGAACATCGCCCAAGTGTCTTCAGAAAACCTTTGGTGAACTCGTAGCGGACGAAGCCCGTCCCCGTGTAGGACGAAATGTCGGTCGAGGCTTTGCTCAGATAGTGGCTGGAGCTGCCGCCGGCGGCGACAGACCATGGAGACCGAGGTGGACCGTTTGAGGGCGGCTGCCAACATCAGTTTCTCTTCGGCCGATTTCTTAGCTGGCAGGTGATCGAGTGAGATGTCGAAGGCTGTCGCCAGTGCACGCAGCCGCTCCTCCCTGACTTCCGTTCGTGTCTCTCGCACGGCTTCGCGATCGGCGTCCAACCGCATAGGCTCGAGGCTGGAGACACGCAGGTCGCATGGAGGAATAAGTTAGCCTGGTAGCCGCCTCATCCTCACGACGGGCAGAGCCAGGCCATTCGCGAGTGGGACATTGAATTGCTCCACCGCGGAGTAGCCGCAGGAATGATAGAGCGCCTCTCCCGGTAGGGTCGCTATAATCTCAATGTCGCGGAACGCCGCAGCGCGGGCGGCCGCTTCCGACAGTCGCATGAGTTGACGGCCGATCCCTTTGCGAGCGAAGGGCGGATCAACAAAAAACGCCCGTATCATCGCTGGTTCGCTGTTTGGATCACGCAGCGAATCCTCATCAACCCGGCCTTTGTCTCCGCCGTAGAGTGCCCGCCGTTTGCTCCAGCCACCACAGCCCACGATCTTTTCTTCGGTCGTTGCGACGAAGTAGGTGCCATCCTTCAGCAGCTGTGTGTCGACACCAAAAACGGGGCCCAGCGCGCTTTCGATCTGCTCATGTGTATAGTGGGAGGCGCCCAGCGCACGGGCCGAGACGGAAATCAGCTCCGCGATCGCTGGAGCATCAGAGAGTCGCGCGATTCGATAGTCGATGTGCATGAATGCTCAAAGAATTAGTCGGAGGTCCAGGCAAGTCGGAGTTTGATCAGATTGTTGCGGAGGTTCGAAGCGCAGCGGTGATAAGCTGAGGGAGAGGATCGATCAGACGACGCCGCCGTTTGTCCGCGGCACTCATTGTCGGGCTCGCCCAGGAATTAGCCTGGCCGGAGCTCCGCGGTCGCATCGTCCTCCTATCCTCGCACCGAGGTCGTGCTGCGCAATTTTTTTTGCCGGAGAGACACCTGCAGCGGATGACGCTTAGAAGACTTGTCAGCGTGGCGTCGCCGCAGGCGTTTGGACGGCCACCGGCAGCGGCGTGTAGAATTCCTGCGCGCAGTAAAACATCGGCATGCCGATATCGCTCGTCTTCGGCTGGCAGTTCGTGCCGAGATATTCGGGCTCCGGGGAGACGATATTTTTCCGGTGCGGCGGCGAGTTCATCCACGAATTGAGCAGCGCCTCGGCGAAGCTGACGTAAGTGTGCATCGCGATCGGCGGGCCATCCGGCTCCAGGCTGAATCGCTTCTTGCCGTTCTCCTCGCGGACATAAACCTGCTCTCCCTCCTCGTATTTGAGCCCGAAAGCGGTGGCCACATTCTCCGCGGCAAAGGCCGGCTGCAGCCCGGCCAGGCGGAACCGATCTTCCATGGTTTTTTTCTCCGGCAGCTTCGGGTTCACGTGAGAAATGGAGCCGCGCTCGGCCATGATTTTAGCCTGCATCCGCGCCGCGTCGCGCAACTTGGCATGATGGCGGAGCGCCGGCAGTTTTTCTTTTGACCGGCGCCGGTTCGTCTCGTGAAAGACGGTCGCGGAGAGCAGGTCGGAGTCGATTTTCTCGAGGTCGATCCTTTCTCTCGCTCGATCGAGTTCGCGGAAGCTCTCCGCCGTGTAGTCCGTGAACAGCTTGGCGGCGTCCTGCGCCGACGCACTCAGGCCGACAAGAATCAGCAAAACGGGTAAGCGCCAGGTTTTCATATTGAGGGCACTATGCTGCAAGCGGCGGAAATGACAGCCGCGGATGGAACCGTGGTTGACAAGGTGGCCTGCCCGAGGAGGATAGACCCCTTCGGGTGCGGTGCGCGCCGTGCGGGCTTTTTCCGTCGCGGGCGACCTGTCCGTCAGGGTCGATGAACCGTCTTGGTTAATAACGTGGTAGAAAGCACCGGGATATTGAACACGTAATTTTCGCCCCATGACCTCGAATGAATGGGCCTCATTCGCAGCGAGAGGATCACATGGCCGAAATCGTAATACGTCCGAGTCGAACGCATGCTATGCCGAAATGTTGCTTGTTTCAGCCCGACTCCCTCGCGTCGGATCCATCATCGCGCCGACCGGGTGCCTCGGGCGGATCTCCCACTGGAGCTGGCCGGGCGAACACCAGCGAAACGCGACTCTGGCAAAAGAGCGTTATCCGCTCCGCCGCTGTCCGCCCGCCCCGACTGCTGCCGCCAGCGGAGCCGTTTGCTCCGGCGTTGCCCGGCCGGAGGGTAGTTCCATGATTTTGATATTGCGGAAGTGAATCGGCGCGCCTTCCGACTCCAGACAGAGGTATCCTTTTCGCTGTGACGCCTGGCTGATCCCATTCACGAATTTGCCATTGATGGACAGCTTGATGACCCCATCGACGCAGACGACGATGTAGGTGTTCCACTCGCCCTTGCCCTTGCAGCGGCTTTCGAAAGACATGCTTCGGGCGCCGCGAGGGTTGTCGGGGATGACGGTGAGTCCATTGGCGCCGAATAATTCACCAGAAACGTATCCCAGATGCCGCGGGCTGCCGTCCTTTTCGCGATTTATATAGGGAAACTGAAGTTCGAGCATCTGCACCTCGCAACCCTTCGGCAGCCTTTTTCCTGGAGCCGGCTCCGGATCACTCCAGACGAAGACGCCCGAATTGCCGCCGGCCTCGAGGTGCATCCACTCGATATGAAGAATGAAATTCTCATACTGCTTTTCGGTGCGCATGACG
>PPFU01007902.1_pt1 | contig 11634 bp, 11 predicted proteins | sample 1535991 | NCBI WGS metagenome assembly PPFU01 (sample SAMN04901290, study PRJNA319586) | Hypolithon metagenome, whole genome shotgun sequencing project. | isolation source: Antarctic Hypolithon | place: Antarctica: Miers Valley | collected 2014 | reverse complement strand
GCGCGCGCGCACAGTCTCTCGCTCACCATTCTGCTGATCAACAACGATGGCGGCGGAATCTTCTCCTTCCTGCCGCAGGCCGAGCAGGCCGAGCATTTCGAGACCCTGTTCGGAACGCCGCACGGGCTCGACTTCAGTGCGGCCGCCACACTGTACGGTGCCGACTTCACGCGTGCGGCCACCATGCGCGAAGTGCGAACCGCCCTCGGCCGGGGCATCGCGGGCAGCGGGTTGACCATCGTGGAACTTCGCACCGACCGCGCGCGGAACGCGGCGATCCATCGCGAGCTCTGGTCCGCCGCCTCGGCGGCCGCGGCCGCGGCGCTCGGGCGGGAGTCGTGAGCCGCCCGCTGCTGCACGTGGAGCGCGGCGGCACCGGCCCCCCACTCCTCTTCCTTCACGGCTTCATGGGGAGCTCGGCAAGCTGGGCGCCGCACGCGGCCACGCTGCAGGGCCGCTACACGACGATCGCCGTCGACCTGCCGGGCCATGGCCGCTCCCTTGTGGCGGACGACGCAGCCTACACGATGCCCGGCTGCATCCAGACGCTGCTCGCCACACTCGACGCCGAGGAGATCGAGCAGAGCTGTGTGATTGGATACTCGATGGGAGGGCGGGTGGCGCTGCACCTCGCGCTCGCCGCGCCGGATCGGGTGCAAGCACTCGTGCTGGAGAGCGCCTCGCCGGGGCTGCCTGACGCCACGGCGCGTGAGGCGCGGCGCCGGTCCGACGAGCGGCTCGCCGAGCAGCTGGAGCGCGAGGGCGTGGAGCGGTTCGTGAGCGGGTGGGAGCGGCTCCCGCTGTTCGTCAGCCAGCACACACTGCCTGACGACGTTCGTGCACGCGTGCGGCGGGCGCGCATGGCGAACGATGCGGGCGGGTTGGCGCGGAGCCTGCGCGGGATGGGTGCAGGCGCAATGGAGCCGGTGGTCGACCGGCTGTCGGAGCTCGCGATGCCCGTGCTGGTGATCGTCGGAGACTTGGACGAGCGGTACGTCGAGATCGGCGAAAGGACGGCGGACGCGATCCGCGGTGCGTATGTGGAGATCGTGCCGGAGGCCGGGCACACCGTGCACGTCGAGGCGCCGGAGACGTTCGATCGGCTGATCGCGGAGTTCGTGGCGAGCGTGATTGGGTAGGGAGGGTGCTGGTGCCTGGCGATATGAGACCGGAACGACGGATACGGAACGTGGCGCCGTCCAACGCTCGTGCAGCCACGGGTCGATGGGCAGCACCGGTGTTACCGGCGCGGGCGAATGCGGAGCCCTGCGCGTATGCCGGCGACGCGAAACCGGTCGTCAGGCGCGTCCACCGGCTCGCGCCCGCGCACGCGTCCGCCGACGGCGCCGAACAGGTCGGCGGTGGCCACCGCGTGGAGGGATTCGTTGAACAGGCTGAACAAGCGTAGATCAACCCCGTTGAAGCCGGACAGCGCCCGGACGCGCAGTGGCGGAATGTCCGTTTCGTAGTGCTCGCGATAGTACACTGGACCAGCACCAATTCGTAGGCGCATCGGGTCGGTGCTGGTCAGCGGGGTGGCGGCGACGGCATTGACGTGGATGATCCTTAAGGTCTGCGCGTACTCGAGCAGCTCGGTGATGCCGCCTTCAACACCGAGGCGCACCGGGGTGATGAAGACACCGATGCTTCGTCCACCGATGCACACGCATGGCATGTTCTTCGTTCCAGAGGGACATCAGGCGCTACCGGCGTGCTCGCAGCTGCAATCCGATTCTGTAGCCCCTGACGGAGAACGCATCGTCAGCGGCGGCGGGAGCACGAACCCGTCCACCGACCGATCCGAACAGGTCAGCGGTTGCCGCGACGGCAACGTGATTGCTGAACAGGTTGAACAGCCGCACGTCGGCCCCAACGAATCCGGACCAGGCCCGTGCCGCTTGGTTGTCGAGGCCAGCGCGCTCACTGAGAAACGTGCTGCCGGCACCGATCCTGGCCCGGATTCGCTCGTCAGGGGTGAGTGGCACAACAGCCACGGCATGAATATCGAGGAGCCGGTAGTCGGGATCTTCGATCACGATGAGGCGCTCGGCCAGCCCCAGTTCGAGACCGAGTCGGACCCGCCCAACGACCCGCATCGCAACACCGGCACGAGCGGCCAAAGTTCCGTTAGTCTGCAGCTGCGGATCGAGTGGTGCGCAAGCCGCGCACGTCAGACCATAATGACCACCGTGGACGGCGACCCATCCTTCGATTGACCGAGGTAACTCGCTACGCTGTGCATCGGCAGGAGACGCGATTAGCAAGCCAGCGGCGACAAGGAAGACGCAGGCGAATGCCCTTAGGCTTGGCATGCAAGGCCACGGTGACAAGCGTAGTTCCCTCGGGGACGCAGGTCGTCGCAGGATTCGATCGTGTCGTCCCCGTTCTACCAGGATCCCGTCCACAATCGCAAAGCAAAGCGCCCGTTCTTCCGTGGACGACCGGATTGCAGGGAAGGTCTGACGACCCGTTTCCACACGTCAGGTCCACGTGAGTTGGGGTAGACCAATCGTGCGACTCCGCGGGCTTCGTACACTGAGTGCATCAAGTGCCACACCGAACCGGGGCGGGGGTGTGATGTCTCAGAATCGCGGACCTCATACGTTCTCGCGCACCCGACTCTATCCAAGCCGGAGGCGATGCATGGCGTCCGGATGCACCACGCACACCCGACGGGCCGACGCGGGAACCCACTCCGGAATCACGTTATCACCATCGCTACCATTCACGGCCATGTCGGGACACGACGGGCAACACCCTCGTGAGAGATCAGATCACGTCAGCGCTCGCCGGAGGGTGCGCGCATCGACACGCCGGAACGTGCTTTTGGTCGGCGGGGACCGCAAGCCGCCAGGCCAGCGCGATCGGCCCGTGTGCTTGGCGCGTGGTATGCACACGCTGGACAATAGTGTTTGCTTATAGAGTCCGGAGGAGTTAGGCAGCGCTCGCTAACGTGGGTTCGGTTGACCAATGGAAACGAAATAAGAGAGTTAGAATGACATACGCACGCAGTCGCCTCTGGCTCGTCGTGAGCATTACACTGCTCCTGCCGATCGCTCAACTTCGCTCACAGAATGTGCTTCCGTCCCCATTCCGGCTCAACGACCAGCCAGTCGACCAGCACCCACATGTGCGGCCATCCGTCGTGTGGACCGCATCCAGATCTACCCTCGTGCGCGCCGGAACCCCAATACCACAATTCATAACGGTAAGAGACACCGTTGCGCGTAGATCGTTGTTCCGACGATACGCCCTGTGGGGAGCAGGAATCGGCAGCGGCGTCGGGCTCGCGGCAGGGTGGTATTCTATGCGCTACAACAACGGCTGTGCGGACTGTTTTACGCCTGATGCAGCTATTCCATTGACCGGTGCAGTTCTTGGAAGTGCATTCGGCTTTCTGGTGGGAAGCGTTGTTTACCTTGCCGCTGGTGCTCCAACTGTCCCTGAACGGTGAGCTACTCTGGACCCTAGCGGCGAGCATTGCCGTGCGGTGCAGACGCCGTTGAGTGGGTGCGTCGTGCCCGAGAACGTCCTTCAGCTGACGGAGGAGACCGACCACGAGTGCGAAACCGGCTTCAGTGATGGGGGGCAAGTAGCACGAGGCGGGGGCGGCTCACGGCGGCGCGCACGAGATCCCGCGAGTAATCGTGAGTTCGATCGGCGGGCCAGTGTGCCATGTGCGACCGGCTCGTGCGACTGCGCCTGACGTCGTGCGCACCCGACTACGCTCGTGTACTCATGGAGTGCCTGCAGCGCCCCGCGCGGTGTCGTCGGTGTCAGGTATGAGCGGTACGTTGCGATCAGGGATTCGACGGACGACGTGATCCGCGATGGGCGCCAACGGGATACCAGACGCGGCGCGCACGGTGCATGGCGAGACAGGTGGGGTGTATCATGCGGTATGATCTACGATCGGGTGCTGGGCGTCAGCGACTAAACCGGGACGGTACCTCCCGATACTCCATCGTCTAGTCGAACCTCTAGGACAGGCGCGTGACCGTCGGCGCCGCTGTCCCATCCCACGTGATTCGCCAGAGATAGCCCTGCCGTAGGTTCTGCACGAGATGCGGATGGAACACCGCCAGACAGGTTCCGCCCGGGTCGCGCACCGACGGGTAGACAATCCCGTCAGCCGCGTGCTCGTGTCGGAGCGTGCGCGCCAGCGCCTGACCGGCCGGGTAGGCGACGAACTCGTCAGGCAGGAGCGAACGCTCCCCCGCCGCCTCGGATCCGCGAAGGTCGTGGAACGACCCGATGAAGTCCGCGATGAGCTCCGCGTACTCCGTCGTATTGTCGAATCGGCCGACGGCGGCGAGTTCACGCGTGAGGTGGAACGTCACCTCGCGGAGCGCCGTCCGGACTGCGAGCGCGCAATACCACGCGCCCCGACTCTCGTCGTTGAACCGGTTACCGCCGGGACGTGTGTACGAGAACGCCGCGTTGATGAAGGTGTATCCCGCGCGACCGAACACCAGCTCGCGGGGATCGAGCTCCGCGAGCCCGGTCATCTGCGTCTCGAGCCGTGCGTTCGTCACCCCTTCCAGTGCCGTCAGATCCGCGAGCGCCGTTGACGTGGCGGCGAGCGGCTCCAACACCGGTGCTCTCAGGCGTCCCGTCGTGACAAGGCGGAAAGTGCCGAGCTGCGTCATCACGGTACGCGGCGGGATGGCCACCTAAAGCCCGCCCCGCAGCGCGTCGACGTGGCGACGCGCTGCGATCATCCTCGGAATGCCGCCCTCGATCATCACGTCGATCGGTCGCTGGCCCCCATACAGCGTCCCCGTATTCGGCAGTCGCACCCACTCGTCTGCCAGCGGCAGCGAGAAGAGCAGGCGAAGCCCTTTGAAGATCCCGATCAGCGCGCTGATACGTGTAAGCGTGTCCTGTGACAGCACGCCCGACCAGCTAGCTCCTTTCATCCGGTACCAGCTTCGTTCGGAGACGTCGCCGAGCAGGGCGCATGTTTCGGCGGTCGTGAGCCCCCAGAACTCCGCCAATCGAGCAATGGCGTCGATTGCCGAAGGCGTGAGCCGTTCCCGCTCACCCCGGTCGGCGAGGCTGGGCGGCGGTGACGATGGGTCGAGCGCGAGCACGGGAGAGCCGCTCATACGCGCCTCCAGGTGACAGATGGCATTCAATATACTGCCAAATGGCACCCCCGCGCAATCGTCGCGAGCACGCGGCTCCCAGCCAGCACGCCAGCGGATACCATATACTTCGACACCGCCGCCTACCCGCCCCCACTACCGCTCCTCATGCCCGTCATCTGGCAGACGATCAAGGATTACACCGACATCCGCTACGAGCGCTCCGAAGGGGAGGGGATCGCCAAGATCACCATCAATCGCCCCGATGTCCGGAACGCCTTCCGCCCGCAGACGGTGTTCGAGATGATCGACGCCTTCGCCCACGCCCGCGAGGACCCCACCACCGGGGTCGTGCTGCTCACCGGTGAGGGCGACCTCGCCTTCTGCTCCGGTGGCGACCAGCGCGTGCGCGGCGAGGGGGGCTACGTCGGCGAGGATCAGGTGCCGCGACTCAATGTCCTCGATCTGCAGAAGCTCATCCGCTACCTGCCCAAACCGGTCGTCGCGGTGGTGGCCGGCTACGCCATCGGCGGCGGACACGTGCTGCACCTCGTCTGCGACCTGACGATAGCCGCCGAGAACGCGGTGTTCGGCCAGACCGGCCCGCGCGTCGGGAGCTTCGACGCGGGCTTCGGCGCGACGCACCTGGCGCGCGTCGTCGGCCACAAGAAGGCGCGTGAGATCTGGTACCTCTGCCGCCAGTACTCGGCCCAGCAGGCGCTGGAGATGGGGCTCGTGAACACCGTCGTACCGCTCGAGCGGCTCGAGGACGAGGCGGTGCAGTGGGCGCGCGAGATGCTCGCCAACAGCCCGATCGCGCTCCGCTTCCTCAAGGCGTCGTTCAACGCCGATACCGACGGGCTCGCCGGCATCCAGCAGCTCGCCGGCGACGCCACGCTCCTCTACTACCTCACCGACGAGGCGCGCGAGGGGAAGAACGCCTTCCTCGAGAAGCGGAAACCGGACTTCTCGCCCTTCCCGCGCTTCCCGTGACGGCACCCGCGGCGGCGCCGCCCTCCGCCGAGCTGCATCCGGCGCGGCTCTGGCTCCTCGCCTCGCGGCCGGCGACGCTCCCGGCCGCCGCCGTGCCCGTGCTCGTCGGGACAGCAGTCGGAGCCGCAGGCGGGACATTCCGGCCGCTTCCCGCGCTCGCCGCACTCGTCGCCTCCCTACTCATCCAGGTGGGAACGAACTTCGCCAACGACTACTCGGACTTCCACCGCGGCGCCGACACCCCCGACCGTCTCGGCCCCACGCGCGTCACCCAGAGCGGGCTGCTCACGCCGGCCGAGGTGCGGCGGGCGATCGTCGTCACCTTCGGGCTCGCGGCGCTCGTCGGCCTCTATCTGGTCGCCGTCGGCGGGTGGCCGATCCTCGCCATTGGCGTCCTCTCGATCATCTGCGGCCTCGCCTACACGGGCGGGCCCTGGCCGTTCGGCTACCACGGACTCGGCGACCTGTTCGTCTTCGTCTTCTTCGGCGTGGTGGCGGTCACGGGGAGCGCCTACCTCCAGACCGACGCGTGGACGACGCGCGCGCTCGTCGCGTCCGTCCCCGTGGGGCTGCTGGTCACGAACATCCTTGTGGTCAACAACCTGCGCGATCTCCCAACCGACCGGCTCGCGGGGAAGGGGACGCTCGCCGTGAAGCTCGGCGCTCGCGCGACGCGGCTGCAGTACGTGGCATTTCTCGCTGCCGCCTACGCCGTGCCGGTCGTGCTCGTCGCCACCGACCGTGCGACGGTCATCGCCCTGCTGCCGCTCCTGACCCTACCCCTCGCGGTAACACTCGGGCGCGCGGTGTTGGGCGGCCTCGCCGGGCGGCCACTGAACGCGGTGCTTGAGCGCTCCGGAATGCTGCATCTCGTCTTCGGCGTCCTGTGGGCGATCGGCGCCTCACTCTGACGCCGCCGCCTGTCGTGTCGGCCGCCACCGCGCTCCCGTCCTGGCTCGCCCACCGCGCGGCGACGGTGCCGGACCGGCTGGCACTCCTGGTGGAGGGAGAACGGTGGAGCTACGCCGAGCTCGCCGCGCGCGTCGAGCGGCTCGCGGGGCAGCTGGCGGCGCTCGGCATCGGCCCTGGTGCGCGCGTCGCCACGCTGCTCCAGAATTCGGCCGCCGCCGCCCTCCTCTCGCACGCGGTCGGCCGCGCGGGAGCGGTGCTGGTACCGCTCAACACGCGCCTCGCGGCTGCCGCGCTCGTCTGGCAACTCGGGGATGTGCAGCCCGTGGTGCTGATCGTTCACGAGGCGACCGCCCCACTCACAGCCGAGCTTCGATCGGCGCTGCCAGCGCTGCGGATCGTCGATGTCGCGGAGCTGCACCGACTGCCTCCCTCGCCGGTCCCGCCCTCCCAGTCCGCGGATCCGGCGACACCGCACACGATCATCTACACCTCAGGCACCACCGGCCATCCCAAGGGAGCGACGCTCACCGTCGGGAATCACTGGTGGAGTGCGATCGGCTCGGCGTTGAACCTCGGCGTGCACGACAGCGACCGGTGGCTCGCCTGTCTGCCGCTCTTCCATGTTGGTGGACTGTCCATCCTCCTCCGCTCGGTGATCTATGGAACGGCGGCCGAGGTCCAGCCCGGATTCGATGCGAGCGCCGTCAACCGCGCCATCGACGACGGCGCCACGCTGGTGTCCGTTGTCGCGACCATGCTCGCCCGCATGCTCGAGGAGCGCGGGGGCCGCCCGTACCCGTCTTCGCTCCTCGCCGTTCTCCTCGGCGGCGGCCCGGCGCCGGTGCCGCTGCTCACGGCGTGCGCCGAACGTGGGCTCCCGGTCGTGCAGAGCTACGGGATGACGGAAACCGCGTCTCAGGCGGCGACGCTTGCCCCGGGTGACGCGCTCCGGAAACTCGGATCTGCCGGCAAGGCGCTGTATGGCAATGAGATACGGATCGGAACGTTCGAGGCCGCGCTACCGCCGGGAGCCGAGGGGGAGATTCTCATCCGCGGGCCGATCGTGACCGCCGGCTACCACGGCCGGCCGGCGGAGACCGCGGCCGCCCTTCGCGGCGGCTGGCTTCGTTCCGGCGACATCGGCCGGCTCGACGACGAGGGCTACCTGTACGTGCTCGACCGGCGCGACGATCTGATCGTGAGCGGGGGGGAGAACGTCTATCCCGCCGAGGTGGAGCAGGTGCTGCTGGCGCATCCGGGGGTGGCCGAGGCGGGCGTCATCGGTATTCCGGATGCCGAGTGGGGTCAGCGCGTCGCCGCGGTGGTCCGGCTGCGGGAGGGCGCCCCCTCGGTGAGCACGGACGACCTCCGAGCGCACTGCCGCGCCGCGCTCGGCGGATTCCGCGCACCCTCCGAGATTCGCGTGACGGCCGATCCGCTGCCGCGCACGGCCGGCGGCAAGCTGCTGCGCCGCGTGCTGCGCGAGAGATGGGACACCGGCTGACGACGGCCGAGGAGTCTCCGTTCTCCCGTCGCGGTATGGTTCATCGGTGCGTTGCCCGCCCTCACGAGTTGCCAAGACTCGTGCGGCGCAGTAGCGTACGGCAGCGGGATCGTCGCGGCCTGAGTGCTGGCACGTAACCGGCATCGCGGGGTATCACGCACATTGCCTGAGACGGTGGCCTCGCCGCCGCAGGTTGTTTGTCGACGCCACGCCGTGCGTCGCGACCCGAGATCGGAGGGCGTCATGCCGAACCCAGATCCGTGCACTGCCAGGCGCCGAACCCGAGCCGGTTCCTCCGCGGCAGTGGTGCTCACCGCCACGCTCTTCCTCGGGGCCTGCGCCTCGGCCGGCGTGGCAACCCGCGGACCGCAGGGGATCGTTCCGCGATCGGCCGGTGAGCGAGCCCAGCTGACGCTGAGCAATTGGACGCCGCCCAACGGCTATGCCTGTGTGCTCGAGGAGCAGCCAACTCAGCTTCCGCGGCCGATGGATCTCGTCGACGTGGCGCAGCTGTATGTGGATCTCGTCAGCGCGCGGTCGGCGATCGGCGAGGTGACTGGACACGTCCTGCTCTCCATCGGCTACAACGGCACCGGCCGGCCGGATCGCTTCCACGTTGTGGAAAGCTCCATCACCGACTCCCTGCTCGTGCGGGACATCGCAAACCTCGTCGACCAGCGCCTCTTCCGTCAGACGCCCGGTGCGCCGTTCGGGGTGCGCCTCCGGGTGACGGTCGACGAGATGCCGGCCGTGGAGGTCGGGCGCCGGGAGAATTGCTTCCCGCGCTGGGCAGACAGCCCCGTGATCGGATCCGTCGATCGCGACCCGCTCGCCGACGAGGCGACCGTCCCGTCGAACCGCCAGGTCGCGTTCCGGCTCTTCGCCGATGTCGACGGCACGGTGCAGGATGTCTACGTGCAGTCGCGACCGGCCCGCGTCATCAATACGGGCGAGATGCTGAACGCGGCGCGGAGCACCGTCGTCGACATGCCGGCGCTGCTTGACCGGCAGCCGGTTGGCTTCTGGTTCACCGTCCGCGAGGACATTAACGCTCGCGGGCAGCTGCCGATCGGGAGGATGGCCGCGTTCGACGCGGGCTGCTTCACGAACTACTACTGGTACGGCGGGATGGGGTGCGGGATCGATAACCGATACGCGAGCTTCGGCAACCGGTACGGCTACGGCAACGGATTCGGGTATGGCTCCGGGTGGGGCGGCTTCGGCTACGGCTTCCCGATCATCATCGTTCCGCCGCCCACCACGCCGCCGCCGGCCCCGCAGCCACCCCCGGCCGACACCAGCAACGGTGGTGAGGGTCAGCCGATGGATCCCGACGCGCCATTCATCCCCCCGATTCGGGTTGATCCGCCCGCGCTCCGTCCGGACCCCGACGGGGTGACGCCCGAAGATGCCGCGCCGATCCGGAGCGGCGTCGACGCGCCGCGTGCGCGGCCGGCTCCGGCCCGCGGAGTGTTGCCCGGCCGCGAGGCCGATGGCCGCTGGCGTCGTGCGGCCGAACAGCGTCGCGCGCTGGAATTGCGGGCTGAGGCGCCGCAGCGTGCGGACCGCCTCGGGGCTCTCCCGTCGGCGCCTGCTTCCACGAACGCGTTTCGTGGGCGCGGAACGCCGACCTGGGGCACGAACCGCGACACTCCCGACGCGATCCGTACCCGTGCCATGACGCCGCGCCAGACGCGGGCGGGTCAGCTCCGCCCTGCCGACGTCGACCGTCGGATGGCGCCCGCGCCCTCCCCCACGTCGCCACGCCTCCGTCCGGCACCCTCCGGGATGCGGAGCACTCCGCATCAGCGGGGGGACGGGCGGGACACACGTGGCCCTGACGTCCGCGGGAATGGTTCGGCCGAGCCTCCACGCTCCGCCCCCGCGCCACGTGCCCAGCCGGCGCCCAGCGCGCCGCGACCGGCGCCCGTTCGCGGCGGTGGGTCCGAGCCGCCGCTCCGCCGAGTCGGCGCCGAACAGCCGCCGAGCTGACGAAACGACCGTGAGCGCACGACCCCGAATCCTACCGTGATTCGGGGTCGTGCTGCATGCGGCGTTCGCAACAGCGCGCCGACGTTGTCGGTCCGGCCGCGTGAGGTGCTCGTGTGGCGCTCGTCAGTGTCTGAACGGCCGCGCCGGGGCGGAGGGGCGCTGAAACCGCAGGGCGCGATGCGCGAACTCTTCATCGCCGGACCGCGGGCGCGTCCGCCGTGCGGGGGATGTCCCACCTCGATGCCAGAGCCCGCCGATGCTGACGGTCCTCGTCCTTTCCATGCTCCCCAAGCTGCTCCTCGGCGCCGCGGTCCTCTACCTGGGCATCCGCTTCGTGCGTGCGCGTGAGGCAGACCGCGTGTCGCAGGGTGAACTGGCCGCGCCGTAGAGCCGCGTCGAGACGCTCGAGGAAGAATGCGTGGAGCTGAAGTCGGACCTGCTTCGCGTCGCGGAAGGGCAGGAGTTCCTGCGGAAGCTGCTGGCGGAGCGTTCGAGCGTCGTCTGACGCGCTCGGCGCCTCACGCGCAGCCTGCCAGCGCGCCGCCCTCACCGCTGCATAGGCATCTGCGGCCGCAGTCTGGCGTCCCGCAGGTACAGCCCCGCCCACACCAGGATCCCGACATACGCCGGGAAGAGGGTGTGGCTGAACAGTGGGTTCTCCACCCGCACGTGGGTCGCGACGGCGCCGCCGAGGTATCCCGTGAGGAGTATGGCGCCGAGGAGCGCGGTCCGCGGAATGACGTACAGCGTGAGGCAGCAGAGCAGGAGCACTCCAATCCCTCGCGCATGGCCGACCGGATAGCCGAGTTCGGCCATGCTGTCGACCACGGGCTGGACCAGTATCACCTTGGTCACGCCGTCGAAGAGGAGGAAGAGCACCGCGAGCGCGGCGAGCACGAGCCCCGTGCGGTGCGCGGTGGTCGAGGTCGGGGAATCCTGAATCGGTGGCCGCATTGCACGCTCGCTGGTTGAAGTGGAGCAGCTCGGCCCGCTCTGTCGCGGACGCGACGGGCGTGGCTGTGCACTTCAGTCGAACCGGCGCACATCGAATCGACAGCGGTTCGTGGTGGGTCGGATCGAAGTTCGCCGATGGCTGGCTGGACGGCACCGTGCGAAATAGCCGCTCCTGTGGACGCAGCGCAGTCG
>PPFU01014955.1_pt1 | contig 11649 bp, 8 predicted proteins | sample 1535991 | NCBI WGS metagenome assembly PPFU01 (sample SAMN04901290, study PRJNA319586) | Hypolithon metagenome, whole genome shotgun sequencing project. | isolation source: Antarctic Hypolithon | place: Antarctica: Miers Valley | collected 2014 | reverse complement strand
ACCTCGTCGAAGGCCGTGCCGTTCGCCGTCACGCGCGCCGGCAGGGCGACGCCTGCCAGCGACGCGAAGGCATCGCCGAAGGTCAGCGGCACCAGCCCCGGTCGGATATCGGTCAGCTCGAGGCCGAAGCGCTGGCCCAGCGTGTGTGCCAGCCCGGTCGCCCCCATCTTCGGGATCGAGCGGCCACCGGTGGCCAGCACCAGCGACCGCACAGTGACAGTCTGCCGCCGCCCTTCACGCTCCAGCGCCAATGTGAACTGGCCGTCGGCATGGGTGACATCGGCCACGGTTGTGGACAGCCACATATCGGCCCCGCGCGTCTCGTCCAGCAGCATGGCGGTGATGTCGCGGGCGCTACGGTCGCAGAACAGCTGGCCCAGCGTCTTCTCGTGCCAGGGGATGCGGTGCCGGTCGACCATGGCGACGAAGTCGCGCGGGGTGTAACGCTTCAGCGCCGACTTGGCGAAATGCGGGTTGGCCGACAGGAAGCGGTCGGGCGCGCAGTGCAGGTTGGTGAAGTTGCACCGGCCGCCGCCCGAGATCCGTATCTTTTCGCCCGGTGCCTTGGCATGGTCGATCAGCAGGGTCCGGCCCTGCACATGCGCGGCGCACATCAGCCCGGCCGCGCCGGCGCCGAGGATGGCGGTGTCGTAGTCCGATCCGCGGGTCACGTCGAAACGCCCGTCACGTCGAAACGCCCCTTCGAACCGCCGCCCTGCGAACCGCCTTCCTTCGAAACGCGCTCTTCGAAACGTCCGTCACGGTGATCGGCTCGGCGTTCGAACCGCCTGCCAATCCGAAATACCCTCGGTCTTCGATCGCCGTCATCCCGCACCCCGCGTCTCGGCGCGCCGCAGACCACGGCGACGTGGCGCCGGCAAGGGGTGCAAATCGCTGGCGTGACGGCAGCGGTCGCGGTAGGATAGACACAGACCCGGCAAACGGGCGGCCCGGGGGCGGGCGCATCGAGGCAGCGACGGCAGGTCATCCATGACTGAAATGATCTACGGCACGGCGCCGTTGCGCGCGGGCGATCCGATCCTGCCGCGCTGGTGGAGCACGATCGACAAGTGGTCGCTGATCTGCGTCATGCTGCTGTTCGCCATCGGCCTGCTGCTGGGCCTCGCGGCCTCGCCGCCGCTGGCCGAGCGCAACGGGCTGGAACCGTTCCACTACGTGCAGCGGCAGGCGGTTTTCGGGGCCGCGGCGCTGGCGGTGATGATCGCGACATCGATGATGACTCCGCGGCTGGTGCGCCGCCTGGGCGTGATCGGCTTCGGTGCCGCCTTCTTCGCCATGGGGCTGCTGCCGGTGCTGGGCACCGATTTCGGCAAGGGCGCCGTACGCTGGTACTCACTGGGCTTTGCCAGCGTGCAGCCGTCGGAGTTCCTCAAGCCGGGTTTTGCCGTGGTGGTGGGATGGATGCTGGCGGCGGCGCAGGAGCGAGGCGGGCCGCCGGGGCGCACGATGTCGCTGTTGCTGACGGTGGTGATCGTGGCGCTGCTGGCGCTGCAGCCGGATTTTGGCCAGGCTTGCCTGATCCTGTTCGTCTGGGGGGTGATGTATTTCGTCGCCGGTGCGCCGATCGTGCTGCTGATCGGGCTGGCGGGCGCGGTTGCCGCGGCGGGCACGCTGGCCTACGGCGCGTCGGAGCATTTCGCCCGCCGGATCGACGGGTTCCTCAGCCCCGATGTCGATCCGACGACGCAGATGGGCTACGCCACCAACGCCATCCGCGAAGGCGGCTTCTTCGGCGTCGGCGTCGGCGAGGGACAGGTGAAGTGGTCGCTGCCCGATGCCCATACCGACTTCATCATCGCCGTCGCGGCCGAGGAATACGGGCTGATGCTGGTGCTGGTGATCATCGCGCTCTACGCGACGGTCGTCGTGCGCGCCCTGGTGCGGCTGATGCGCGAGCGGGATGCGTTCATCCGGCTGGCGGGCACCGGCCTTGCCTGCGCCTTCGGGGTTCAGGCGATGATCAACATGGGGGTGGCGGTGCGGCTGTTACCGGCCAAGGGGATGACGCTGCCCTTCGTCAGCTACGGCGGCTCCTCGCTGATCGCGGGGGGGATCGCGCTGGGGATGCTGCTGGCCTTCACGCGGACCCGGCCGCAGGGCGGCATCAGGGACATCCTGATCTCGCGCGGTCGGTGAGCCGGGGATCGCCCCGGGCGCGTGGCGCCAGCGGCAGGGTTGCGCCGAAGAATGCGTATTTGAGGCAAGAAGAATGAGGGGCGATGCGCGCGAGGGGCGTGATGGTCCGCTGGCCGTGCTGGCGGCGGGCGGCACCGGCGGGCACATGTTCCCGGCCCAGGCGCTGGCCGAGGCGCTGCTGGCGCGGGGCTGGCGCGTGACGCTGTCGACCGACGCGCGCGGCGCGCGCTACGCAGGCGGTTTTCCCGCGGCGGTGCCGGTGGCGCAGGTGCCGTCGGCCACCTTCGCGCGGGGCGGCCTCGTTGCGCGGGCGGCGGTGCCCGCGCGGATCGCTGCGGGCACGGCACGGGCGCGGGCGGCGATGCGGCGGGACCGGCCGGCGGTGGTGGTGGGCTTCGGCGGCTATCCGTCGGTACCGGCCCTGCTTGCGGCGCGGCTGCTGCGGATCCGTGCCGCGATACACGAGCAGAATGGCGTGCTGGGTCGGGTCAACGCGCTGTTCGCGCGCCATGTCGACCGGGTGGCCTGCGGCACTTGGCCGACGGCGCTGCCCCGCGGCGTGACCGGGGTGCATGTCGGCAACCCGGTGCGCGAGACCGTGCTGGCGCAGGCGGGTGCCCCCTACGCGGCGCCGGGCGATGGCCCGTTGTCGCTACTGGTGATCGGCGGCAGCCAGGGCGCGCGGGTCCTGTCGGACCTGGTGCCCGGTGCCGTGGCGGCGCTGCCCGCGGCCATGCGCGCGCGCCTGCGCGTCGCGCATCAGGCCCGGGCCGAGGACGCGGACCGGGTGGCGGCGGCCTATGCCGATTGCGGCGTGGCGGTGGAGGTGTTGCCCTTCTTCGCCGACGTGCCGGCCAGGCTCGCTGCCGCGCAGCTTGTCGTCAGCCGCGCGGGCGCGTCGTCGGTCGCGGATCTCTCGGTCGTCGGGCGACCGGCGATCCTGATCCCGTTCGCCGCCGCCGCCGGCGACCACCAGACCGCCAACGCCCGCTTTCTCGTGGATGCCGGCGCAGCGGTGGCACTGGCCGAGACCGGCCTGACCGCGCCGCCCCTGCGCGATGCCATCGCCGCGATCCTCGCCGACCCGGTCCGTGCCGCAGGGATGGCGCAGGCCGCCCAGGCGCAGTCGCGTCCCGACGCCACCGCGCGGCTGGTCGCGCTGATCGAGACACTCGTCGAAGGAGACCGCAGATGACCCCCGCGACCAAACTGCCGACCGAGATGGGGCCGATCCATTTCGTGGGGATCGGCGGCATCGGCATGTCGGGCATCGCCGAGGTTCTGATGGTGCAGGGCTACACCGTCCAGGGCTCGGACCTGCGGCCGAGCCCGATCACCGAGCGACTGGAACGGCTGGGCGCCCGGGTCTTCGTCGGGCAGGACGCCGGTAACCTCGACGCGGCCGAGGTCGTCGTCGTGTCGAGCGCGATCAAGCCGGGCAATCCCGAACTGGACGCGGCGCGGGCGCGCGGCCTGCCCGTGGTGCGGCGGGCCGAGATGCTGGCCGAACTGATGCGGATGAAATCCAACGTTGCCGTCGCCGGCACGCATGGCAAGACGACGACGACGACGATGATCGCTGCCGTGTTGGACGAGGGCGGGATCGACCCGACGGTGGTGAACGGGGGGATCATCCACGCCTACGGCTCGAACGCGCGGCTGGGCCAGGGCGAGTGGATGGTCGTCGAGGCGGACGAGAGCGACGGCACGTTCAACCGCCTGCCGGCGACCGTCGCGGTGGTGACGAACATCGACCCCGAGCACATGGACCACTGGGGCGATTTCGCCGCCTTGCGGGCCGGGTTCGACGCGTTCGTCGGAAACATCCCGTTCTACGGGCTGGCGGTCTGCTGCACGGACCATCCCGAGGTGCAGGCGCTGGTGGGTCGCATCACCGACCGGCGCGTCGTTACATTCGGGTTCAACGCGCAGGCGGACGTGCGCGGCGTCAACCTGCGCTACGAGAAGGGCATTGCCCATTTCGACGTGGCGTTGCAGGCCGAAGACCGGGTGATCGAGGGGTGCACGCTGCCGATGCCGGGCGACCACAACGTGTCGAACGCGCTGGCCGCGGTCGCGGTGGCGCGGCATCTGGGGATGAAGCTGGACGAGATCCGGGCGGCGTTGGCCGGGTTCGCGGGCGTCAACCGCCGATTCACCCGCGTCGGCGAGGCGATGGGGGTCGCGATCATCGACGATTACGGCCACCACCCGGTCGAGATCGCGGCGGTGCTGCGCGCCGCGCGGCAGGCCAGCGACGGACGGGTGATCGCCGTGCACCAGCCGCATCGTTACACCCGGCTGGCCAGCCTCTTCGACGAGTTCTGTGGCTGCTTTAACGAGGCGGATGTGGTGGCCATCGCCGACGTGTTCTCGGCCGGGGAAGATCCGGTGGCCGGCGCCGGGCGGGACGATCTGGTCGCGGGGCTGATCCGGCACGGCCACCGCCACGCCCGCGCGATCCGCGATGAGGACGACCTGGAGCGACTGGTCCGCGAGCAGGCGGTGCCGGGCGACATCGTCGTGTGCCTCGGCGCGGGCAGCATCGGGCAATGGGCCGGACGGCTGCACGCGCGGCTGGACCAAACCCTTGCCGCCGGCGCGGCCTGACGGCGTGACCGGTCGCTTGTCGCTGTTCTCCTGCCTGCCGGTACCGCGGGCGTGCCAAGCGGCACCGCACCTGCCGGCCAGCCCGGCCCGGCGGCGCTTGGCTGGCGCGGCCGAAGGGCTGCTTCGGTGCTGCCGGCGCGACCCGACGCCGTGAACGCCTCGCAGCCTCCCGCCCTGCCGGCGGTGCGCGGGACGCTGACTGCGGCGCGACCGCTGGCCGATCTGACCTGGCTGCGCGTGGGCGGCCCGGCCGACGTGCTGTTCCGGCCGGAGGATGCCGACGACCTTGTCGCCTTCCTTGCTGCGCTGGATCCGGACATGCCAGTGCTGCCGATTGGCGTGGGCAGCAACCTGATCGTGCGCGACGGCGGTGTGCGCGGCGTGGTGATCCGGCTGGGCCGCGGGTTCAACGGAATCCGGGTCGATGGCGACAGGGTGACGGCCGGTGCCGCCGCGCTCGACGCACATGTGGCCCGGCAGGCGGCGGAAGCAGGACTGGACCTGACTTTCCTTCGGACGATTCCCGGCAGCATCGGCGGCGCGGTGCGCATGAACGCGGGGTGCTACGGCACCAGCGTCGCGGACCGGCTGCTGGCGGTCGATGCCGTGCTGCGCGATGGAATGCGTTCGACGATCCCGGCCGCCGAACTGGACTTCGGCTACCGCGAGTCGTCGTTGCCCGACGGCGCAGTCGTCGTGGCGGCCACGTTCGGCGCCCCGCGCGGCGACCCGGCCGCGCTGGCGGTGGGCATGGCCGAGCAGATGGCGCGGCGCGACGCGACGCAGCCGACGCGCGCACGCTCGGCCGGCAGCACGTTTCGCAATCCCGCCGGCCGGTCCAGCACCGGCGCGGCGGGCGAGGATCACGCGCTGTCGGCGTGGCGCGTCATCGACGAGGCCGGGATGCGCGGCGCCCGCAGGGGTGGCGCCCAGATGTCGCCGAAGCACCCGAACTTCCTGCTGAACACCGGCGGCGCGACGGCGGCCGACCTCGAAGGGCTGGGCGAGGTGGTGCGTGAAAAGGTGTTCCAAAACGCCGGCATTCGGCTAGTCTGGGAAATACGGCGCATCGGAGATCCCGCAGAGGGTCCCGTGGCATGAGGCAGGCAGTCACCGCGCGGCGTCGGCACGCCCCGCAGGCAGGAAGGCGGACGGTTGCGCGCGCGGCGCGGGCCGGTTCCGAGAGGTCGCGTTGACAGGCAGGCTGCATCGTCCCCGCGTCGCCGTCCTGATGGGCGGTCTGTCGGCCGAACGCGAGGTTTCGCTTGGTTCGGGGCGGCCCTGTGCCGCCGCGCTGCGCGACGAAGGCTTCGACGTGGTCGAGATCGACGCCGGGCGCGATCTGCCGGCGCGGCTGGCCGCGGTGGCGCCGGACGTTGCATTCAACGCGTTGCACGGACGCTGGGGCGAGGACGGGCGCGTACAGGGACTGCTGGAATGGATGGGCGTCCCCTACACCCATTCGGGTGTGCTGGCCTCGGCGCTGGCTCTGGACAAGGAGCGGACGAAGGACGCCTACCGCAAGGCCGGGCTGCCGGTCGTTCCCTCCATCCTCGCGCTGTCGCGCCATGTCGCATCCAGCCACGTCATGGACCCGCCCTATGTGGTGAAGCCGGTGAACGAAGGGTCGTCGGTCGGCGTCTATCTGGTGACGGAAGGTGCCGACGGACCGCCGAACCTCGCCGCCGACATGCCCGAGACGGTGATGGTCGAACGTTTCGCGCCGGGGCGCGAACTGACGGTGACGGCGATGGGCGCGCCGGGCGACGTGCGTGCATTGACGGTCACCGACATCGTGACCGACGGCTGGTACGACTACGATGCAAAGTATGTGCCCGGCGGGTCGCGCCACGTCCTGCCGGCGGATCTTCCGCACGAGATCACGACGGCCTGCCTCGACTACGCGGTGCGTTCGCACGAGGCGCTGGGCTGCCGCGGCGTGACCCGCACCGATTTCCGGTGGGACGAGACGCGGGGGCTGGACGGCCTGGTGCTGCTGGAGACCAACACGCAGCCCGGCATGACGGCGACCTCGCTGACGCCCGAGCAGGCGGCCCATTGCGGGATGCCGCTAGGGGCGCTGTGCCGCTGGATGGTGGAGGATGCGTCATGCGATCGGTGATCGGAGGGCGGGGTGCGGCGCGGGGCGTGCTTACCGTCCGCGGGTGGCGGGGCAAACCGGCGCCGCGCGATCCATCGCCGTCGCGGCTGGCCTACCGGGTGAACCGGCTGATGCTGACGCCGCTTTTCCAGCGCGCGCTGACCTTCGGTCTGCCGCTGCTGGCCGCCGCCGTGCTGCTGTCGGTCTTCGCGGCGGACGCCGAGCGGCGCGCGGGTATCGCCGCGTGGGTGGCGGATGCGCGTGCGGCGTTCGAGCATCGCGAGGCATTCATGGTGCGCGTCCTGACGGTCGAGGGCGCCTCGCCAGATCTGGCGTCGGCGGTGCGGGCGGCGGCGGGGATCGCGCTGCCGGTGTCCAGCTTCCATCTGGACCTGGCGGCGGCGCAGGCGCGGGTTGCTGTGCTGGATCCCGTTGCGGGCGCTGATCTGCGCATCCGCCCCGGCGGCACGTTGGAGATTCGGGTCACCCAGCGTGAGCCGGTCGTGCTGTGGCGTATGGATGGCGGGCTGGAGATGCTGGACCCGACCGGTGCGCGCGTCGCCTCGGTGGCCGCGCGCGCCGACCGCGCCGACCTGCCGCTGATCGTGGGCGAAGGCGCGTCGGCGCACGTGGCCGAGGCGCTGGAGGTTCTGACCGCCGCCGCCCCGCTGGCCGACCGGGTGCGCGGGCTGACCCGCATCGGAGGGCGCCGCTGGGACGTCGTGCTGGATCGCGGGCAGACCATCCTGCTGCCCGAAACGCATCCCGCGCGCGCGCTGGAGGCGGTGATCGCCCTGCATCGCGCGCGGGACCTGCTGAACCGCGATGTCGTTCGCGTCGACATGCGCGACCCGCGCCGTCCGACCGTCCGGATGGGCGCCGAGAACGCGACGCTGCTGCGCGCCGCCCGCACCGCTGCCCTGGGAGAGAACTGATGCCCGCCGCCACATCGCCGCAGCAGACCGCATGACCGACCTCTACCGGTCCCAGAGGGCAATGCGCGCCATGCGGCGCACCGCGATGCAGCGCGGCGTCATCGCCATCCTCGACGTCGGCACGTCGAAGATCGGCTGCCTCGTCCTCCGCTTCGACGGCGACCAGTTGCCGCGCACCGGCGACGGTGTCGGCTCGATGGCGGGGCAAAGCGCGTTCCGCATCGTCGGTGCGGCGACCACCCGGTCGCGCGGGGTGCGCTTCGGCGAGGTCGACGCGATGGCCGAGACCGAGCGGGCGATCCGCACCGCCGTGCAGTCGGCGCAGAAGATGGCGCATGTCCGTCTCGACCACGTCATCGCTTGCCTGTCGGGGGGCGAGCCGCGCAGCTACGGGCTGGCCGGCGAGATCGACATCGATGGCGGCATGGTCGAGGATGCAGACATCGCCCGCGTCATGGCTGCCTGCGAGGTGCCCGATTTCGGCGAGGCACGCGAGGTGCTGCACGCCCAGCCGGTGAACTTCGCCCTCGACAACCGCTCCGGCCTCGCCGATCCGCGCGGCCAGATCGGGCATGCGCTGGCCTGCGACATGCACGTGCTGACTGTCGGCGGCGACGTCATCTCGAACCTGATCCATTGCCTCAAGCGTTGCGATCTGGAGCTCGCCGGCGTGGCCTCGGCCGCCTATGCCAGCGGGCTGTCGAGCCTCGTCGAGGACGAGCAGGAGCTTGGGGCGGCCTGCGTCGACATGGGCGGCGGATCGACCGGACTGTCGATCTTCATGAAAAAGCACATGATCTACGCCGACAGCGTGCGGCTGGGCGGCGACCACGTCACCTCCGACATCTCGAAGGGCCTGCAAGTGCCGCTGGCGCGCGCCGAATGGCTCAAGACGATCCACGGCGGCGTCGTCGCGACCGGCATGGACGACCGCGACCTGATCGAGTTGGGGGGCGAGACTGGCGATTGGGAACACGACCGCCGCACCGTCAGCCGGGCCGAACTGATCGGCATCATGCGCCCCCGGGTCGAGGAGATCCTCGAAGAGGTCGCGCTCCGGCTTGGCGCCGCCGGGTTCGAGCATCTGCCGAGCCAGCAGATCGTCCTGACCGGTGGCGCCAGCCAGATCCCGGGGCTGGACGGGCTGGCGCCGCGCATCCTCGGCCAGCAGGTGCGGCTGGGGCGGCCGCTGCGGGTGCAGGGCCTGCCGCAGGCCGCCACCGGCGCCGCCTTCGCCAGCGCTGTGGGGCTGTGCCTGCTGGCGGCGCACCCGCAGGACGAATGGTGGGATTTCGAGATCCCGTCGGACCGCTATCCGCCGCAATCGGTCCGCCGGGCCGTGCGCTGGTTCCGCGACAACTGGTAGACGCGGCGAGGGCGGATGCGGGGCGATGGGCGGGCCGGCCGGATGTCGGACGCAAGTCGCGCGCCTGCGGCGGGTTATCCACAATGGTGGTGACGGCCCCCGCGCGCCGTGATAGCGTATGCGACAATAACGGCAGCGAACTGCCGGGCCGGGCGCGAGCAGTGCCCCCGTCGACCTAACGCCGCCCCGCAGGGGCGAAACGACCGCCCTGCGGGCGCGTCGAGCGGCTTTGCCTATGGGCGGGTGCATCCGTTTGCCCCATATATGGGCGCCTCTTCATGTCATGGCATAGCCACGGCTGCTCATCGCTGCATTTCGTGCCCAGGCTGCGTTTTTCGCATGACGCAGACGCGCAGGCCCGGTAGGATCGGACGCAAATCGAGCACCGGGAAATCGGGCGGAATGGTCCTCGGCAAGAAGGGCCAAGGCAGCAAGGGCACATACATGGCACTCAACCTCACCATTCCCGGTCACGACGACCTGAAGCCGCGGATCACCGTGTTCGGCGTTGGCGGCGCCGGCGGCAACGCCGTGAACAACATGATCCAGAAACAGCTGGACGGGGTCGAGTTCGTCGTCGCCAACACCGATGCGCAGGCGCTGGCCCAGTCGCTGAGCACCGCCAAGATCCAGATGGGCGTGAAGGTCACCGAGGGTCTCGGCGCCGGCGCGCGTCCATCGGTCGGCGCCGCCGCCGCCGAAGAGACGATCGAGGAAATTGTCGACCATCTGGCCGGCGCGCACATGTGCTTCATCACCGCCGGCATGGGCGGCGGCACCGGCACCGGCGCCGCGCCGATCATCGCGCAGGCCGCCCGCGAGTTGGGCGTGCTGACCGTCGGCGTGGTCACGAAGCCGTTCCAGTTCGAGGGCGGCAAGCGGATGCGCCAGGCCGAGGAGGGCGTCGAGGCCCTGCAGAAGATGGTCGACACGCTGATCATCATCCCGAACCAGAACCTGTTCCGGCTGGCCAACGAGAAGACGACCTTCACCGAGGCCTTCGCGATGGCCGACGATGTCCTCTACCAGGGCGTGAAGGGCGTGACCGACCTGATGGTGCGCCCGGGCCTGATCAATCTCGACTTTGCCGACGTGCGTGCGGTGATGGACGAAATGGGCAAGGCGATGATGGGTACCGGCGAAGCCGAGGGCGAGGATCGCGCCCAGCAGGCCGCCGAGAAGGCCATCGCCAACCCGCTACTGGACGAGATCAGTCTGAACGGTGCCAAGGGTGTTTTGATCAACATCACCGGCGGCCACGACCTGACCCTGTTCGAGCTGGACGAGGCGGCGAACGTGATCCGCGAAAAGGTGGACAAGGACGCCAACATCATCGTCGGCTCGACTCTGGACGAGACGATGACGGGCAAGATGCGCGTCAGCGTCGTCGCCACCGGGATCGACGCGGCGGCGGTGGACGAAGTACCGGTGCCGCGCCGCCGTCTGTCCGAGCCGCTGACCGCCGCGCGCGATGCCGAGCCTGCCACGACCGCCGTCGCGCCCGCGCCCGAGGAAGTGTCGGCGGCGTTCTTCCACGACGCGGCGCTCGGTGACGAGGACGAGGACGATCTGTTCGCCGAAGAGGATGGCGGGGCGGGTGACGCGGATGCGCCCGGCCTGCCGCTGCCGGCCTACCGTCCGGCGGCAGCAGCGACGCCCGCCGCGCGCACGGCGACCCCGTCGCCCGAAGCGCTGGCGCGGCTGGAAGCGGCGGTCCGCAAGATGCCCCCGGGTGCGTCGGCCGGCGCCTATCGTCCTGCCGCATCCGGCGCCGCGCCGGGCGCGACCGAGCGCCCGCGCTTCGGCATCAATTCGCTGATAAACCGCATGACCGGCCATCCGGCGGAAACGGCCGCCGAGCGCCCCGCCGCCGTGCGCCCGGCCCCACGTCCGGCCCCGCGTGCCGCCGCTGTGGCCGTGCCCCCGCCCGCGCCGGCGCGCCAACCAGCGCCGACGATCCACCGGTTCGACGACGAAGGCGACGAGGCCGGTGACGCCGACCGGATCGAAATACCGGCCTTCCTGCGGCGCCAGGCGAACTGACCGGTTCACATTCCTGCGTTCCGCGATAGGCGCCGGGCGGCGCTGCAGCGTTGAAGGGCCGGGATTGTTCCCGGTCCGTTCTTCGTTTGAGCCAGAGACTTCCCGCCCGCTCGCCTTTTAGGCGAACGCGTGCCGCACCGGGCGAACAGATGTAACACACCGTCGCAAACCGTGTGTTGAGCCTCGGGCGGACCCCGCGTAACTCAAACCGCAAGCACGGCACGCACGGCAGGCCACCTCATCGGTGTGGCGCAACCGCCGCCAAAGACCGAGCGGATCGATAAAAGGCAGGCCGCCATGCAGACCACACTTCACGCGCCGGTGAGTTTCGATGGTATCGGACTCCACACGGGTCGTCCCGTACGCGTGACCCTTCGGCCGGCTTCGGCCGGGCACGGCATCTGGTTCCGTCGCACCGATCTGGCGCGCCGCGACAC
>PPFU01009885.1_pt1 | contig 11649 bp, 6 predicted proteins | sample 1535991 | NCBI WGS metagenome assembly PPFU01 (sample SAMN04901290, study PRJNA319586) | Hypolithon metagenome, whole genome shotgun sequencing project. | isolation source: Antarctic Hypolithon | place: Antarctica: Miers Valley | collected 2014 | reverse complement strand
GATCAGGCCAATTGGGTGAATTATCGCGCATGTGAGATGCGTGATAATCAGAATCACTCGAAGCAATTCCTACCCGCGCTACAGGTGCGGCTTGTGACAAAACCGCCTCCTCGGGGGAGATTGTGAAACACCTATCAATCCAAATGAATAGCTTCCGAGCTCAAATCCCCCACCTCCATCGCACAACGTAACATGCCATATATGATTGATTAACTCGACATATAATCCATATCTGACTTTACATAGCGAGAGCGAGGTTGGTCTCCTCGTTGACGAAGGCGGCTTCATATTCGCGCGCTAGAGTACCCGAGACGCCCGCCTGTCGAAGCACCTCACGCCATTCATCGGAAATGCGCTGCGCCGTCTCGCGGATCATCCGACGAGCGTCTGCTTCGGCAATATCGAAGAACTCGCATGCTTCAAGGGCCAGACGGATGGACCGATCATGCGTGCCGCCCTCAAGGATTGCCGTTTCAAGATGCGGATTGCGATCCGGCGCAGGGTTCACATCGAAAACCGGCGACAGGCGCCAGCGTCCGGATCCCACATAGAGGAAGCCGTGGTTCTTCAGATGGTCGTCCTTGTTCGACACAAGGATGGTAAAGACCAAGCGCAGGAAGAGCTCGCGGAAATCGGCTTGCGGATCGGCGACATAGGCCCTCATGAAATCGACGATCTCGGTATAGGAGCCGAGTTCGGTCCCGGTCTTCCCCAGAGCGGTACGCGCCGAGATATAGGGAATACGAGCGCTCCCGCGCCGATCGAAGCGCTGGATCAGCGCCACCGGAAACGGCGTGTCGGCCAGTTCCAACCTGACCCCCGGCGTACGGATACCGCAAGCCTGGGCGAGGCGGAGCGTCGCGACCTCGACGCGTTCGATCGGCTGCTGGTCATGCACCGAGGTGAACTTGGCGAGCCAGAGCGTGTCGCCATCGCGGACATTGGCCTTGGGACGCGCACCGCCTGAACCGCCCGCACCGGCGAGTGCCTGCATCTCTTCGGCGGAAATTTCCTTGCCCTGCTCATAGGCACGGGCAATGGCGGTGATCGCTTGCAGATCGACCAAGCGCGGCACGGCGTCGGCCGCCCCGCCCCGGATGACTTGTCCGGCATCGTCGAGAAACCGCAGAGCGCCTTGCCGGCAGGTGTCGTCCGACAGCGTCAGATACGCGAATTCAGAAAGGCCATTGCCATAGGCGCGCTCGAGGAGTCTGCGGCCCCAACTGTCCGGCGCGGCGTCGGCGAAGACGCCCGCCAGTGCGTCACGCATGTGCCCGGGCTGGCCAGAAGTGTGAAATGGCACGGCCTCGAGAGGGAAGGACGGTTGCACGGCAAAGCCGCGGGGATTCTCGATCCAGGCGGGATCATAGGAGAAGGTCGAGAACTGCCGCGGCCCGGCCTGCGTGAAGCGCAATTGGCCAACCGGCGTCAGGCTCTCCCCGAGAGCGACATGGGCTGTGTAATCTGGCATCAGAAGGCCGCGCCGTCCGGATCGACGACATCCGCTCCATCCTGTGGAAACTCTTCCCTGGCCTTCTGCCTGCGCAGCGTGGTCGCGAACGACCGCCCGCGACGTGGCAGTTGTTCGGCGGCCAGCGCCAGGCCCAGATCGTCCTTGCGGATATCAATCAGGTCGGCGAGCCTTGCGACAAGGCCCATGACGACCAGGACATCGGCCAACGTGCCGATGGCGACGCCGGGGTCACCCTTCTCAAGGCGCGTGACGGTGCTCGGCGACGTGCCCGCACGCACAGCCAGATCGGTCACGGCAATGCCGCGCCGCAGGCGCGCGCCACGGATGTCGCGGCCGAGCCTCTCAAGTGCGGTTTTCGACTTCGGGGAACCCATAACAACCATCCATATACGACGAGTAAACTCTCTTTTTTCATCATATATGACTAGTTGCACGATTCATCAAGGGCCGACCGAAGGAAGTGCTGACCGGCCCGGCCGAGAAACCGGCTTGCATGGCGCCGCGAAAACCCAGGGCCTTGTTGGCGGCTGATTGGGAGTGAACGTCCCGCTAGTTGGAAGCGTATCGGTTGTATCCCTGGTGAGGCCGCGGACGATCGGCGCCTCGGGAGGAGTGACCATGTCGCGCTGTGGATCAGCCGGCATCGCAAAATCGGACCGCCCACAGTTCAAATATAGAATTTGAAAGGCTGCTTCTCGGCCCCGGCGGCGCTGCCCATGGTCAGCACTTCGCCGACCTTGTCTGCGAAACGAATGGTGACCGGCAGCCCGTCGCTGAAATTGCAGGCGTTGTAGTTGATTTTCGTGAGGCCCAGGATGTCGGCCAACACGGTCACGATGGAGGGATATTCGCCGCTCGCGCGCAGCACGGTCACGAACAGCGGGTTCGGCGTCTCCGGGCCGATATAGGTGTCGATGCGTGGCGCATATCCCGTGGTCCACAGATAAGCATCTTTGTCGCCGAGTTGGATCGCCGTGCCGCGCAGGCATGGATAATCGCCGTCGCGGAAGAGCTTGGTCTCGCCATGTGTCGATTGGATACGCACGCCCACGATATTGGTGCCATCGGGCGCAGCCTTGCTGAAGGCCTCCCATTCCGCGTCGTTGAACTTGGTGCGGCCGTGAATGAACAGCTCTTTCGGATAGGCTCCGAAGCGTTGCTTGTAGGTATCCAGAACCATCTTGATCAGCTTTCCAGCCGCCAGATCGCTGAGGTGAAATTCTCTGTTTTCAGTCTGCCACGGCCCGTTCGCGCCGCGAAAGACGACGCCGTCTCCTTCGCTCAGGAACATCTGCGCCGCACAGCAGGCGTAATTGTCGGGATGATTGGGAAGGAGCTTGAAGACCAAGCCGACGTAGCAGACGCCTGGCCGCATACCGGCGATCTTCCACGGGGGTTCGGCCTGCGTTTTGTAGAACAGGCCCGTCGCCAGGTTCCAGGCGACGGTGGCGGAATCCTGGGTGCCACGCTTCGGATATCCCGCCTTGTTCACGAACTCCTCGGGGGCAAGGGTCGTCTCGCGAATGAGCTGGGATGTCATGCCCAGCTTCAAAAGCTTCGCCTTGATCTGACGGTGAAAGTCGGGAATGTCGTCGAACACCGCTTCAAGCGTGTCATCAATGACACCCGCCAGTAGCGGAAGGTCGGCGCGCCCCTTCTGGCGCCTGGACAACTCCCCCTTGAGGAGCTCGACCTTGCGGCGCTGACCCGCAACCGGCCGACAGGTTTCGAACACGATTTCCGGCACGACGAAGATCCAGACGTCAACTGTCCGCTCCTCGTTTTTCGCGTGACGCTCGATCGGGTCGATGAACAGTTTGGTTGTCGCGGCCACCGCCTCGTGATGGTTCTCGATCGCAATCGCCGCACGGATGTCCGCGGGATCAATCTCGCATGTAATCATGGCGCCCGGATCGGCGCGGATCCCGAAGGCCTCTTCGAGACCGGGAAAGTCGGACAGATGCAGCCGGAACTCTTTGTCGCGCTTGCCGCGAGGCGGAATCGCGACGGGAGTGCTGATCGCATCGAGCCAGCGGCGCAGGAGATCCAATCCATGTTTTGTACCAATCGCCCCGATTGTGATCTGCGCACGATCGGGCGTCGACGCCGGCCCGTAAAGCGTGAGACCGTCTTTCGGATGATCCGAAGCCTGCCCGTGCCCAAATCCGAGCGGTGGTTCCGGAATGTAGAGGACCGGAACGGATTTTTCGGGAAATTCGATCAAGCGTCCTCCTCCTCGAAGTGGCCGCCGAGCGTCGTGGAATCGGCTTCTTCCGCATCCTCGCCTAGCTTGTTGGCTTGGCGCGCGGTCACGGGCGCCGTGAACTGGATCGGCATCGCGTCGAGCGTGATGCTGCCGCCCGAGCCGACGGCAAGATCGACATAGGGGCTGTCGCCGGCCAACAACTCCATGAACGCCATCACACGCCCATGCCAAGCCTTGTTCCGCCAAGCCGAGCAGACCGAACGCCGCAGGCGAAACTGGATTTTCGTGTCTGGAAGGGCGATCGCCTTGTTGCGCTCGCCGATGTCGGAGAACAGCACGCGGCCCTTGAGACGCATATGGGGATAGGGAAAGAGGCTGGGAGTGACGCTGACACCGTATTCCCAGATCTTCTTGCGGGCGACGCCGCGCAGCATCGAATTGCGGCTCTGACCCTGGCGCCCCCATGAGACACGCTTCTTGAGGCCCAACTTGTCCTCGCCGACATGGAAGGACAGTCCGCTCGAGAAGGAGTGAGCAAAAAACCCTTCGCGGGCGCAATGCTTCTCCCACGCCTGGCGCAAGAGATTCATCATGATCGACCGGGCATCCCGACTCTCGATCCCCGCGTCCGATGACCCGTTCTCAAGGAGATCGAGAACATCGAAGTCACGCTCGGCGCGAAACGGCCCTACCTGCTCGAAATGTTCCGTGAGGTCGAGTGGGCTGGCGAAGGTCAGGAAACCGTCGCCGAATTCGGCCATCGGGTATTCGAAGGACGCGCCGAGCTTGCGCAGCAAAGCCTCATTGGCCCGGTTGCGCGGCACCAGATGATTGAGCTTGTCCGGCATCCCTAGGATCCGGAGCCAGTTGGATGTCAGGACCTCGGGGGCTGCCTCGATCTCCACCGCGCGCCGGCGCAGATGAGCATACCATTCGGGCTGTATGATACCGCCGCCGCCCTTGGGCACCTGCTGCCTTTCGAGCGATTTGACCAGGCTCGCCAGCCCCTTCGCCCAGCCGCTTTCGAAGTCGACATATTGCAGGCCGCCGATGCCGAAGAGCTTCTGGAAGGTGCGAACCTTCAGCGGAATGATGAAATTGGGATCCTGGAGCTGCTTCGTCAGGTCTTCCGCGATGGCGATCTCCTCGCGAACGCCCCTTCTGGCGAGCGTCTCGTCGCTACAGCACAGCAGCATCTTGATCGCCCGCGTCTGAAGCGCCGCGGTGAGCTTGCCGCGCCATTCGTCCCCGGCATCAAGATCGAAGATGTCGGCAAAGACCTTGTAGCCGGCGGCTTCGAGCCGCGGCGCGAGCCACAGCACAAACTGGTCATCACCAGGCGTCGCCTTGGAGATGAAGATCAGGTCGCGTTCGACAGGCTCGCCCACGCTCATCTACTCGACCGACTTGTCGACGAAGCCGAGCGTGTTGGCGTTCTCAATGAGCGTCCGCACTTTCGCCCTCTCGAGGCCTGCCGGAACCTCCGCCTCGATCTCGAGCCTGAGCTTGACCTCGCTGCCCGGCAACGTCGTGAGCTGCTCCACGATCGCCTCGACGATCTGATGCATATCCCTCGCCGGCCGATCCGATGAGATCATCACGCTGCCCGTGAACCGGGTCGGCTTCTTTTCCACCGGAGGCGATTCAGGCGCTCCGTCAGTCGGCTGTCCATCGGTCTCCGGCGGCTTATCGCCCGGAGATTCCGGTCCACCGATCGGTCCCGGTTGCGCCGGCGCTGGTCGATGCGCCTCAGCCACATCGGGCTTCACGACAATGCTGTCGCTGTCGATGACGATCACCGCGTTGCCAGCACGTTCGATCACGAGCCCCAGATAGGTGTCCGACTTCTCGTCCCATCGCTCTGCATAGGCGAAGGGACCAGGCAACATGCCGCTCACGGCCGCTTGCACGGCTTTGACCAGCACCTCCTGATTTTTCAGGCGCGGCAAATAGATGTAGCGGTTGAGATATTCCCGCAGATCCTTCAGCGAAAGATGCGGCTTGCCGTTCCAGATGTATTTCTGGAGATCGCGATCGAGGCGTGTTGGCCCCAGCTCCGTGAGCAACCCTTCCTCTGCGACCAGCTTCTTGCTCGCTCGCGCCAGCAACCCATCCTGCGCGGGGATCTTGCCCGAAACCCATTCAACATCGGCTTGGGCGCTCTCCTGCGCGGGATAGTGCAAATAACACCACGCCTCCTTGAGGCGCGTTTTCATCGTCTCGTTCGCCTCGGCCAGCTTAGCCTCGGCGAGCGCGCTGTCACTCTGGGTGAGATTGAGCCGCTTTGTATCGCGGACGATCTCGCCCCAGGCCAGGGACGCGCGCACGGCATCTTTCAGATTGTCGAGCTGGCGCGCGTCGGCGGCGATGAATACCAGCATGTTGCGATAGACACGCGGCGTGCTGCCGCGCTGCATCAGAATGTCCTTGGCCTCAGTCAGCGCCTCGGACCCGTCGCGGCCGTTATGCGCGTGGGCAACGCCGAGCACCACAGCACGGACGCCGCCGGCTTCGTCCGGAACCTCGGCCGACGACGCGGGCGCGACCTGCACGGCGTCGAAATGTCCGCGATCCGCGAGACCGTTCACATACTTGCCCAGCTCGCTGTCGATTCTCATTAGGACGAGCGCCGCTTCGATTTGCGCCGCCTTGTCCGCCGCGATGCGATTGAGGCTGGCCGACATTGAGTACCAGTAGCGGCCAAGGTCGGCGTGCATGAACTTAGCCTGGTTGGTCAGCCGCCGCAGCGCGTCACCGAAGATCGCCGGCCGCTCACCGGGCTGTACAACGCCGAGATTGATCTGCTTGTCGTCGAGGCCGGTGTTCTGCTGCTGGTGCGTCGGTGCCGTACCCATGAAGATCGCACGGGCAACCCGCCTGGTCGCCGAGTAGCGGTTCAGACTGGGCGCCAACTGGTCAATCTTGTACGGCGTGGACGCCGTGCCATCGACATCGCCGGCGATGATCGACTGCCAGCTCACGTCGAGATAGTGGAGCAATTCCGGTTCCACCCGTGAAGAGCTCACCGCGACACTGCCCGGCATGATCATCACCGATGGATCACCGTTCATCCAAAGCTCGTGGATGGCCTGCGCCATCAGGCGCAGCACACCGCGCGTGCGCTGGAATTTTTCGAGCGATCCCCAGGTCGTATAAAGCTGATCGAACAGCTCGGGATGGATCGGATATGCCTTCTCCAGCTTACGCCTGTAATCCTCATCTGCGCAGCCCTGCGGGAAGTCGTTGGCGTTCTCGCGATAGAGCTTCGCAAACTGCTTCAGCGTGTTGTCGCGGTGATGGAACTTGTCGCCAGGAACATCCTTGAATAGACGCCGCCGGACGATCTCATAACTCTCCTCCTGGCTGGCAGGGCGCCATGACGACTCAACGCGACTGAATGTCTGCTTGAGTCGCGCGAGCGCTTCCTGACCGCCGTCGCCGCCAACCTCGATCTGCGACGCCGGTAAGGAGGCGACCAGCAAGGTGCCGGGGCTCGCCTTCACCGCCTCGGTCAGCGACTGGACGAAGGAGAGGTTCGCGTCGAACGACCCCGACGGCAACCCCTCGACCTTGTATATCTGCCGCAGATAGGCGACCCATTCGTCGATCAGGATCAGGCATGGCCTATATTTCTTGAAGATTGTCTCGAGCAGGTGCGAGCCCGGCGCGATACCGTTCGCGTCATTCTCAGCGATCATGTCGAAGGCTTCGGCCCCGCCGAGCTGCCACGCCAGTTCGCCCCACGTCGTGCGGATCTTGCGGCCACCCTCCGCATTGAGGACATCTTGCGGCCCTCGCGACGTGCCGACGAGCACTGCACAATTGATGCCTTCGGGGACGCTCAGTCCATGCTCGTCCAGCAGCCGATCGAGACCCGAGAGGTCCTGGACCGGCGTTGGCCCGGCCATGTGATAGAGGGCAAGCATCGAGTGGGTCTTGCCGCCACCGAAATTGGTTTGCAGTTCGACGACCGGATCACCGCCGCTGCCAGACAGTCGCTTGGCGGCGCCGATCAGGAGCGTACTTAAACCTTCGGTCAGGTAGGTCCGACTGAAGAACTGTCGCGGGTCGCGATATTCGGCGGGCGCGCTGCCCGAATGCACCTTGGCCAGATCGGCCGCGAATTCGGCCTGCTGGAATTCGCCGGTCGCGACATCTTGGTGGGGCTCGACCACTTCACGCCATGGGAGCAATCCCGCCACGGTCTCGACGGAGATCTCCAGGCGTTGCGTTTTCCGGCGTTCCTCGTTGCGCTGAAGCTCGGTGAACTTCGTGCGCAGGATGGTGTCGCGCATCTTTGAGAGCTGCTCGGCAGTTTCACCGGCGCTGATCGCTTCCATGAGGCGGCGCATGGAATCGAGCGCACGCTCGGCGTCGTCGTAGGTGAAGGTCTCATTGTGCGAGAGCTTGTTGCGCACATCGCCAAGCTCGTTCACCCATGATCGCTCGGCGCGGCCGAGAACGGCCTTGAACGCCTCGGACCAGAAGCGATCCATCGCGTTGAACAAGGCGGCCTGGTCCCAACCGACAGCACCATCGCTGTTGGGGCGCAGGTTCGGGAGCTTCTCCAAGACCTGGACCTGCCAGTGCCCCTTGAGCGAGCTTTCCAGCCGCTTTTCCACAAACGGAATGAGTGCTGTCGGAAGCAGCTCCATTCCCTCAAACACATATTGCCGCGTACTCTTTGCCACTTCCCGTTTCCCCCTTAAATATCCAGCCGGATCTGACGATCCCCGCTCGTGTCGTGGATCGACGCCGCCTGCCGCGTCAGTTCTGTCCAGTCTGCGATCAGTGCGTTGTAGGCTGTGGCCTCCTTCGCATCCTTTCGCTTGTTGGCGCTGATGTCATAGAGGCAATAAGCGAGATCCTTCACGGCCTCGGCTTGTGCGCTAATCTTCTTCAACAACACGGCGGTGTTGTGCGAGATGCCGTCCTTCTCATGCTGCCGAACCAGATGCTGGAGGCACTCCCAGACTGTCAGATGCCTGTCCTCGTCTGGCTCCCAATCGTCCGCCAATTCATCGCGAGAGAGTATGCGAACCTTGCCCGCGGCACTTTCCACGATCCCAGCATGCTTTACGCTCTCAACAGAGATGCCGCGGGCGCGGGCGAGGTTGTCGGCTGCGCCGTAATCGCCCTTCGCCGTGCCAGTCTGCTCGAACCAGGTGATCGCAAAGCGGGTGTCGGCATCGAATTCACCCTGGATGCCGCCGAGGTACTCGTCGAGCTCGCGGTTGATGAGCTGCAGCGCGGTCTTCACGCTCATCGGACTGTCGTCGGATTCCAATACAGCCTTGTAGCGCGAGAAGACGCCCATGCCTGGGCCAATAGCCGATTGAGGCATATCGGCAGGCGCGATGTTGGCGACCTGAAGTTCGGCAATCGCTGGTGGCAATTCGCGTTTCAGGGCGCGGATGAACTCGGCGCGGGTGATGACCTCGGCTGTTGCTTCCTTCTTACGGCACACGAGGACGACCGAATTGGCGAGCGCGTTAGTGCCTGACGCAATCATGCGGTTTGCCATTTCCGTACGCAGCGGCCATGTGCCGACGACCGCGTAGCCTGCCTCGACTACAGCCTGTAGAAAGGTGGCCCAACCAGTCGAGCTAATCCCTTCCTGCGCGACCTCGCTTTGCTTGAAGGCATAATAGATCGTTGCGGGAAAACGCTCGGACGATTGCCTAGCCATGTTGGCGATTGCCTTGCTCATACCCTCGAGGAAAAAGGCCTCCGCTGCATCTTTCCCACCATGGCGATATGGGGTGGCGACCAGCTCTTCCGACTTGGGTGTGGCAATGCTGCCGAAAATGTCCGGGTAAACCGATCGGATAACCGGCTTCAGCCAGCAGAAAAAGAAATCCGACAGGTCAGCATAGCCGATATTGTCGTAGTAGGGCGGATCGGTAGAAATTACGGTTTCCGGCGGATAATCGACGGTCTGAGCATCATGTTGACGTTCGGTTCCGCCCGCAGCAGTCACAAGTGCAGCAAGGGTTTTAACTCCCCATTCGATACAGTTCGACCAGTTTCCGGTTGACGAAGAAAAGGGGTTTGCCTCGGTAAAGTCCCAAGTCATCGGAATTGCTTGCCGACCGAACGTGTTGCGGATGATTTCGCGGCCACTGTGCCATGTGGTTATTGATGAGTGATAATCAGTCGCCTTGGATATTCCGAAGGCCAAATACACACTCGCCGCTTCGGCATAGGCCTTGGCGCCCTTGCCGCCATCTCGCAGCGCGGTCCGGTCCGAGGAGAGGCCAGCCCTCTGGGCATCGGCCTCAATCTGCGTCCGCACCTCATGTACCAGATCGCTGAAGGTGTTCAGCGCCACCAACTGACGCTCGGTGAACAGGTCGCCGAAAGTTTCCATCCCGTACGCTGGCGGAGAAAACCAACGTGGGTTCTTGGGCTGACGCTGTTCAGGCTTCCAACTTGGTCCGGCAGAAAAGGCAACGGTTTCATGGTCGGCAGACGGCGAGACATAAGCGCGGCCACCTTTACCTTCGCCTACTATCGCAATGAGAACTTGGCCCATCTTGCCTGATTTCGCAGCGGAAGTGATGTGCTTCGGTGTGATGGCTGTATCTGAGATGATGCAACGAAAATTTGCGCCGCGTCCGGCCTTGGTGCCATCCTTTGCGGCAGCCATCGCGGCCTTGGTGCCGCCAGACCTGATCCGGTAGGCGATAGTCTTCGCTTGCTTGTCAATTATGGGCTCGACCCACGCTTCCTTCCCGGCTTTGCTGCTGAGCAGGAAGCTCGACGCGATCGGCACCTGCACATCCGCAAACGCCGGGTCTGGGCTCGGCACTGTCCGTGCCCAGATCCAGGCTATGACAGTGGTCTGGCCACCACCGATTTCCTTCGGCAGGTCCACCTGAGGATAGAGATGCCCGATGCGCTCCCAGGCCTTTTCACGCATCCATTCGCCATAATATTTGACGTCTTCAGCCAGCCCCTCAGCATTGCGGTAGAACTGGCGCCCCTTGATGCTGGGATGGATCGGCTTGTCGTCCTTGAACCTCGGCGGGATCTCGATCATCGCCTTGCCGATCATCACCGCGACCGGATTGAGATCGGACCCGTAGGCGGGTAGGCCTAGACGCTGCGCCTCCAGCGGAATTGAGCAGCCGCCCGAGAACGGGTCATAGACCGGAGGAAGCACGCCGCCGCAGCTGCGCCGGATTTCCGCGCGAGCGCGTTCCAACACCTCCTCGTTGGTCGAATTCTCCCACTTCACCAGTTCCTCAATGATCTCAAACAGCCGTTTGCGCTCGATGTCTGCTGCGCAATCCTCTAGCGTCGGCTCGGGCGTGTCAGGCATGTTGCCCTGCGCGTCCGACTTGCGGTCTCGCCACACCTTGAGGCGCGCGACCAGGTCCGCCTCCGCCTGGTTGCGGATCTTCGGGTCGTCCAGCAGCTTGTCCGCATAGCCCGAAGGATCATCGACAAGCTGCGCAAACAGCACTGCCCGACACGCTGCCAGCGGCCGTCGCGCCCACCACAGATGCAGCGTCGACGGATGCCCGTGCCGGATCGACTTCTCCCGCGCGGACGCGGCGTTGATCGCTTCGAGGGGAATGGCGACCTCGATGAGCTTCTTCTTGATGTTATTTGTCGAGGTCATAAACTAGCCTGTAGGTTGCGGGGTGAATGGTAATTTCTCCGCCGTCGCGCAGTGCGCGCAGGCGGGCGCCCGTCATTTCTACGGGCTCCCCCTCCGGATTGACGAGAATGAATGAGTAATTGTCCGGCTTCTGGTCGAGCAGCCCCCAGACGTCGGCTTCGATCTGGAGCGGATCGCGTTCCAGGCAATGCTCTTTCGGATAGTAGTGACGCAGAACCTCGCCACCCGCCGAATGGCACTCCCACGGGAACCTCGCGCCGTTGGCGCGCCCGATCCAGCTCCCATCCGAATGGAAGAAGCGATCCTCGCCGTCCGCCTTGTAACCCAAGGCAAGCGCAAAAC
>PPFU01029227.1_pt1 | contig 11650 bp, 5 predicted proteins | sample 1535991 | NCBI WGS metagenome assembly PPFU01 (sample SAMN04901290, study PRJNA319586) | Hypolithon metagenome, whole genome shotgun sequencing project. | isolation source: Antarctic Hypolithon | place: Antarctica: Miers Valley | collected 2014 | reverse complement strand
CCCGCGCCGCCGGCTCCAAGCTGAAAACCTGCACCACGGTCACCCAGATGGGCGTGCTGTGGCAGACCATCATCCATACCGTGTTCATCCTGTCGGCCATCGGCATCGCCTGGACCGACAAGCTGATGCAGGTGGGCAGTCACAAGGGCAAGGCGGCGGCGCATCCAGCGACTGGCGCTGCGTGAGAACTGTGGGAGACGTCGTGGCCTGACTCGGCAGAGGCAGCGTAAAGTGTCGACTGTAATTCTCGTGAGTCTGGCGTGAAGACTCCTCGCAGAGGTCCATGTCCCGCCCGACCGTTCCGGCTGCATCACTCGATCGACCTCTGCCCATAGTGCGCTGGCGCTGGCTTTCGACGCTGGGGGTGGGCCTGTCCCTGCTGGTGGTGCTGGCTGCCGCCTTCGTCGGCTGGCGCGAGCACCGGTTGCGCCAGGAGCAGGCCGCCACCGGCGCGATGCTGGTGGCCGAGGGCGTGGAGCGTCAGCTGCAGGATCGCCTGCAGGTGCTGGCCCAGGAGCTGGAACAGATCGCGCTGCTGGATGCGGGCGTCAGTGCGCCCGGCCAGCGGCTGCTGGTCCCCGGGACCCACCGTCGGGTGGTGACCGAACCCATTCGCGTCAGCGAGGACGGCAGCGCGACAGCGGAGGAGGGCACCGCACGTGCGATGCCGGTGCTGCCTGCCAGGCAGCTGGACGGCATCCCGGCCGGCCTGCAGCTGCTGGCCCCGCAGCCCGCCGCCCGCCGCCTGCACGTGGTCTGGGACGGCACCCCGGCGGTCCGCGTGGCCGCCCAGGTCGATCCTGAGTGGTTCGTGCAGCCGCTGCAGGGCCGCAGCATGGAAGTGGGGACCGTGGCCGGCCTGGTCCACGACTCGCGGCGCAGCTATGCCAGCTCCTCGGCCGGTCGCGAGGCCATTGGCCACCTGCTGACCTCGACCCTGTTTGCGCCGGAGAATATCGGCCGGCCGCAGGGTCTGTTCGAGGCCCCCGGCGCACTCGACGGAAAATCCAAGCGGTTCGTCTATCGCCGGGTGGCCGGCACGCCGCTGACGGTGGTGGTGGGGAGCCCGCAGGTGGGCATCGGCGTGCCCGTGTGGCGGCCACTGGCCTTGACCATGGTGCTCGGCCTGCTGCTGGCGGCGCTGTGGACCTGGCTGCTGCGCGCCTACGCCCGGGCAAACGCCGGGCAGGCGCGCCTGCTGGGCCGGCTGTCCGAAGCAGGGAGCCGGCTGCAGCAGGCCCAGGCCATGGCCTCGATGGGCACGTGGCGCTGGTACCTGGGTTCGGAGTCCGTGGCTTGGTCCGACGAGATCTACCGCATCTACGGCCACCCGCCCGATCACGCGCCCACCATGGAGGCTGCGCTGGCCTATATCCACCCTGACGACGCCTCGCGCATGCGCGCCCTGTTCGATTCGCTGGCCAGCGCGGAATCGATGGCCGAGACCGAGTTCCGCATCGTGCGCAGCGACGGCAGCGTGCGCTGGATCCAGGCGCACGCGGAGTCGGACGAGGATGCGCGCGGGCCGTTCCTGCGGGGCGTGCAGCAGGACATCACCGAGCTGGCCGAAGCGCGCGATCGCCTGCGGCAGACCGAGCGCCAGTACCGCTTCCTGTTCGAGGCCAACCCGCTGCCGATGTGCGTATTCCATCGGCAGACGCTGAAGTTCCTGGCCGTCAACGAGGCGTTGCTGCGGCAATACGGCTACTCGGAGGAGGACCTGCTCCAGGCCACTGTCCTGGATCTGTATCCACTCTCGGACAGATCGGCCGTGGAGGCGGAAGCCTTCAAGGAGCGGGCCGAGCGGGTGCAGGGCCGGATATGGACGCACCTGCGCAAGGACGGCACGCCCATTCGCGCCGCCATCTTCACCCACGACATCGACTTCAATGGGCAGCCGGCGCGACTGGCCGCCGCGCAGGACGTGACCGAGCGCGAGGCCGAAGCGCAACGCTTCCAGCTGATCGCCCGCGCCACCAATGACGCGGTCTGGGACCTGGATCTGTTGACCGAAAACGTGTGGTGGGGCGACAGCTTCTACGCCACCTTCGGCTACAGCCGCGAGGACATGGAGCCGACGCTGCAGGCCTGGGAAGTGCTGGTGCACCCGGATGACCGCGAGCGGGTTTCGGCCTCACTGGCCGCCGCTGTGGCCAGCCCCGATGCGGAAGAGTGGGAGGAGTACTACCGGCTCCGCCACGCCGGGGGGCACTACCGCCAGGTGCAGGACCGCGGCTTCGTGCTGCGTGACCCCGAAGGCACGGCGGTACGGATGCTGGGCGGCATTCGCGATGTGACCGGGGAGCGCGAGGCAGACGAGCGCTTGCGCCTGCTCAGCAGGGCAATGGACGCCACGATCAATGGCGTGGTCATCGCCGATGCGCGCCAGCCCGACTATCCACTGGTCTACGCCAACGCCGCGTTCGAGCGCATGACCGGGTACGCACAAAGCGAGATCCTCGGCCGCAACTGCCGCTTCCTGCAGGGGGCCGACGCCGATCAGGTGGGCCTGGAAGGGATCCGCTACGCCCTCCGTGAAAAAGGCGAGGCCCGCGTGCTGCTGCGCAACTACCGCAAGGACGGCACCCTGTTCTGGAATGAGCTCTTCATGGGCCCGGTGTTCGACGACCAGGGACAGGTGAGCCACTACATCGGCGCCCAGAACGACGTCTCCGAGCACCAGCACTACCAGCAGGAGCTTGCGTATCGCGCGACCCACGACCCGCTGACCGGCCTGCCCAACCGGCAGCTGATCAAGGACCGCCTGCAGATCGCGGTGCTGTCGGCCGAGGCGCGGAAGCGTGGCGTGGCGGTGCTGTTCATCGACCTCGACGACTTCAAGCTGGTCAACGATTCGCTGGATCACTCGGCCGGCGACGAGGCCCTGCGCGTGGTGGCGGCGCGTCTGCGCGGCCTGGTGCTGGGCAGCAACCTGCTGGGCCGGTTAGGCGGCGACGAGTTCGTGATGGTGGTGCCCGACTATGTCGACGAGCAGCAGGTGCAGGAGCTGATCGGCAGGATGGTCAGGGTCATGGCCGAACCGATCGAGGTGGGCGGTTTCCAGCACGTGATTACGATGAGCCTGGGCTGGTGCGTCTACCCCGAAGCGGGCTACGACGCCGAAACCCTGCTCAAGCATGCCGACATCGCGATGTACGAGGCCAAGCGCCAGGGTCGAAATCGCGCCGTGCGCTACGGCCTGGACCTCGATGCCAAGGTGTCGCAGCGGCTGCAGCTCATCGCGCAGCTGCGCGAAGCACTCGAGCAGCAGCAGTTCGTCCTCGCATTCCAGCCGATCTACGACCGCGACGGGAGCGTCAAGGCGATGGAGTGCCTGGCGCGCTGGCAGCACCCGGTGCGCGGGCTGCTGCCGCCCTCGGAGTTTATCCAGGTGTGCGAAGAGAGCGGCCTGATCACCGAACTCGGACGCCGCACGCTGCACGAGGCCGCACGCCACCACGCCCTGCTGGCCGAAGCCGGCCACGGCCACGTGCGCCTGGCGGTGAACGTGTCGGCGCTGCAGTTCGGCCATGACCTGGAGCAGGACGTGGCCGACGTGATGCAGCGCTTCGCGCTGCCTGAGGGCGTGCTCGAGCTGGAGCTCACCGAGAGCGTGATCGTGGAGAACGCCGACAGCGCCATCGACACCATGCGGCGCATCAAGGCGATGGGCGTGTGCCTGGCCATCGACGACTTCGGCACCGGCTACTCCAGCCTGGCCTACCTCAAGCGACTGCCGATAGACCGGTTGAAGATCGACCGCTCCTTCGTGATGGACCTGCCCGGCGACCAGGATGCCGCAGCCGTATGCGGCTCGGTCATCGCCCTGGCGCACTCGCTGGGGGTCAAGACCGTGGGCGAGGGGGTGGAGACCGACGCGCAGCGGAGCTGGCTCAAGGCGCACGGCTGTGACGAGATGCAGGGCTACCTGATGGCGCGGCCGGCGCCGTTCGCCGAGATCCTGGCCACGCTCGACGAGGTCCGCGCCAGCACACAAGGTTAAAATGCGCCGCATGGATGTGTCGCACCTGCTCGATGACCTGAACCCGGCCCAGCGTGAAGCCGTGTCCGCCGCCCCCGGGCACTATCTGGTCCTGGCGGGCGCCGGATCGGGCAAGACCCGCGTGCTGACCCACCGCATCGCCTGGCTCAACGAAGTCCACGGCGTGCCCTGCCACGGCATCTTCGCCGTGACCTTCACCAACAAGGCCGCCGGCGAGATGCGCCACCGCGCCGACGCGCAGCTGCGCAACGGCAGCCGCGGGATGTGGATCGGCACCTTCCACGGCCTGGCCCACCGGCTGCTGCGCCTGCACTGGCAGGAGGCGAAACTGCCGGAAAGTTTCCAGGTCCTCGACAGCGACGACCAGCTGCGCCTGGTCAAGCGCGTGGTGCAGCAGCTGGAGCTGGACGAAGGAAGGTTCCCGCCGCGGCAGATCGCGTGGTGGATCAACGCGCAGAAGGACGAAGGCCGGCGCGCCGAGCACATCCAGCCCGGCGACGACCAGTGGACCGACACCCTGCGCCGCGCCTATGCCCTGTACCAGGAGCGCTGCGACCGCGCCGGCCTGGTCGATTTCGCCGAACTTCTGCTGCGTTCGCACGAGCTGCTGCGCGACAACAGCGCGCTGCTCGCGCACTACCGTTCGCGTTTCCGCGAGATCCTGGTGGACGAGTTCCAGGACACCAACAGCATCCAGTACGCGTTCATCCGCGTGTTGGCCGGCAGCAGTACTGATGGAAGCAGCGGCCACGTGTTCGTGGTCGGCGACGACGACCAGGCGATCTACGGCTGGCGTGGGGCCAAGGTGGAGAACGTGCAGCGCTTCCTCAAGGATTTCGGATCCGCCGACGGCAATGGCGCGCACACCATCCGCCTGGAGCAGAACTACCGTTCCAGTGCCAACATCCTGGGCGCGGCCAATGCGGTCATCGCACATAACCCGGGGCGCATCGGCAAGCAGCTGTGGACCGACACCGGCGATGGCGACCCGATCGATGTGTACGCCGCCTACAACGAGATCGACGAAGCGCGCTTCGTGGTCGAACGCATCCGCCAGTGGGTGCGCGACGGCGGCAGCCATGGCGACGCCGCCGTGCTCTACCGCAGCAACGCGCAGTCACGTGCCCTGGAAGAAGCGCTGCTGGCCGAACAGGTGCCGTACCGGGTCTACGGCGGCATGCGCTTCTTCGAACGCGCCGAGATCAAGGACACCCTGGCCTACCTGCGACTGGTGACCAACCGCGACGACGACGCCGCGTTCGAGCGCGCGGTCAACACGCCGACACGCGGCATCGGCGGTCGCACCCTGGATCAGGTGCGCAAGCGCGCGCGCACGCTGTCGCTGCCGCTGTTCGAGGCCTCGCGCCAGCTGTCGGTCGGCACCGAGCTGGCCGGGCGCGCACGCAACGCACTGGCCGGCTTCATCACCGTGGTCGAGCTGCTGTGCACGGAAATGGCGGAGCTCGAACTCAAGGACAAGATCGACCATGTGCTGGTGCGCTCGGGCCTGCGCGAGCACTACCTCAACGAAAGCAAGGGCCAGCTGGATTCGCGTACCGACAACCTCGACGAACTGGTGTCGGTGGCGTCGCGCTTCGTGCGCCGCGACGACGAGGAGACAGCAGGAATGAGCGAGCTGGTCGCGTTCCTGGCCTACGCCTCGCTCGAGGCCGGTGAAGGCCAGGCGCAGGCGGACGAGGACGGCGTGCAGCTGATGACCCTGCATTCGGCCAAAGGGCTGGAGTTCCCGCTGGTGTTTCTGGTGGGGTTGGAAGAAGGGCTGTTCCCCAGCAACAAGTCACTGGACGAAAGCGGGCGCCTGGAGGAGGAGCGGCGACTGGCGTATGTCGGGCTGACGCGCGCGCGGCAGAAGCTGGTGCTGACCCACGCCGAAGCGCGGCGCATCCACGGCCAGGACATGTACGGCATTCCTTCACGTTTCCTGCGCGAGATCCCGCCGCAGCTGCTGCATGAGGTGCGCCCCAAGGCGCCGCCCGCGCGCGCACTGGCAGCGAGCGCGCCGCGCAACTATGGCCACGCCGCGATGGAGGCGCCCGCGCTGCGGCTGGGGCAGAACGTGAGCCACTCCAAGTTCGGATCCGGCGTGGTCACCGACTACGAGGGCACCGGTGCGCATGCCCGGGTGCAGGTGAACTTCGATGATGCGGGCTCGAAGTGGCTGGTACTAGCCTACGCCAACCTGTCCACTGCATGATCGGCTGGTCCCTCTCGCGGTGCGCCGCGTTCGACATGTGGGCGTCCAGTTGCGATCGAGGCGCGGTACTCGCCTACGCCAACCTGTCCACTGCATGATCGGGTGGTCCCTCTCGCGGTGCACCGCGTTCGACATGCGGGCGTCCAGTTGCAGTGCAGGCGCGGTGCGGGCCTAGGCCAACCTGGGTGCGCTGAGAGCGTCGCCGCCTACAGCGACGGATCGCGCCAGGCGATTTCGCCGGCAATTATGGTCAGCAGGCTGCGCGTCGCCGGCAGCGCCTGCGTCGGCACAGCCGCTTCATCCAGTACGTCCTGCGACAGGACCGCCAGATCGGCCAGGTAGCCGGGCGCCAGGCGCCCCTTCTCGTGTTCCTTGAACTCGGCGTAGGCCGAGCCCCAGGTGTAGGCCCGCAGCACCTGCTCGCGGGTGAGCGACTGGTCCGGCCGCAGCGGCAGCGCCGTGGCGAACATCATGTTGAGCCACGGGTCCATCGGGCCGTCGCTGCCGATCGCCAACGGAATGCCCGCCTTGAGCAGATCGGCGAAGGGCGACAGCTGGCGCTCGCGCAGCAGCTGCGCCGCCGGCATTTGTAGCGGAAGCATCTGGTGGGAAGGATTCTGCACCACGATGATGCCGAACTCCGCGGCCCGCGGTATCAGGTCCGCTGCCAGCCCGTCGCCGTGCTCGAAGCGCACGCGGCGTTCGCGCCACTGTTGTGGCGGCGCGATCGAGGCCATGGCGTCCAGTGCCGCTTCGGTTGCGGCGTCGCCGGCGACGTGCAGCAGGATCTGGTCGTCGCGGGCGATGATCTCCTCCAGCATCGCGCGCATCTCGGAAGCGCCGAAGTTGAGCCTGCCGTTGCGGCCGGTGTCCGGGTAGGGTTGGCGCATCGGCGAGGCCTGCTCCAGGAACGTGCCATCCAGGATCCACTTGGTCCCGGACACCTCGATACGGGTGCCAGGCAGGTGGCGTGGCAGGTCAAGGTCCGGTATGCCTGGCTGGTCGCTGGAAATCAGTGGCCAGCGGATCGCACGCACCCGCTGGGGCGCGGCCGATCTTTGCCAGAACTCTACGAACTGCGGCACCGGCAGCGAGGACATGCTCTGCACCGAGGTGACCCCGGCCTTGCTGGCCGCCTCCCCATAGCGCTGCAGCCGATCGATGTGCGTCGCATCGGGGCTGCGCGGGAACTGGCGAGCCACCTTCCAGCCCGCGTACTCGAACAGCCGGCCGTCGAATCCGCCCGCCGTGTCGACGCCGTACCAGCCACCGGGCACAGGCACAGCCGGGTTGACCTGCAACGCACGGATGGCAGCGCTATTGAGAATCATGCCGTGTCCGGTCATCACGCCCAGCACCACTGGCCGGCTTGGCTGCAGTGCATCCAAGCGCGCGACGTTCCACGACAGGTCGGTGAACACCTGCGCGGCGATGGTGCCGTTGATCCACTCATCGCCAGCCTGCGGCTGCGCGGCCAGAGCCGCTTCCAGTTCCGCGCCGCTGACCTCCGGTGCGGGCAGTTTCAGCTGGACGCCGGGCGGCGGTTCCCACCCAAGGTGCTCGTGGGCGTCGTTGATCCCGGGCACCACGCGGCGGCCACCCAGGTCGATGCGATGGGTGCCGGCATGCACGTGCGCGGAGATTGCTTCATCGCTGCCTATGGCGACGATCCACCCGCCTTTGATCGCGACTGCGTTCGCCTGGGGCTGCGCCGGATCTCCGGTGAAGATCGTTCCGTTCACCAGCACCAGGTCCGCGATCTGCGCAGGCCCCTCGGCGGGCGATGCCCCTGCCTGCGAGGGCGAGGCCGGGAGCAGGCAGCTCAGGGCGAGAATCAGAATACGCATAGGTGACTCCATGATGGCGTAGGGTCGTCGCGCGGTTATCCATTCAGCCCGGCATCCGACGATGAGGCTGGCCATGAGCCTAAACCGAGCGGGCGGGTGGCGGGCATCGAAATCCTGCTATTTTCGTCCGGTCGAAAGCGATCACGCGTTGGAGACGCCATGGCGGAAGCACCGGCCGTACCCCTGCAGAGGGTGCCTCCGTGGCTGGAGCACACGGTGTCTTTGCGGCGCGCGTGGTCCTGGGGTGCGATGGAGCAGTCTCGCTTCGGGCCGATCGACCTGGACGGGACGGGCCTCCCGTTCCACCACCTCGGGATCGTGCTGGACGGGGGCATGCGCGCCGGCATGCGCGTGGAAGGGCGGCGCGAGGACGCCGACATGCACCCTGGCGCGTACACCTGCATCGCGGCGGGTGACGGTGGACGCTTCTGGTGGGATCGGCCTGCGGAGATGGCGTGCTTTTATTTCACCGACAGTGCGCTCGCCGCCACGCTCGGCCTGGGCGCCGATGCCGGTGGCTGCCCGCATTCCATCCGCAGCGCCGCGGCGCGCACCTCGCCAGTGGTGGTCACTCTGATGCGCGCCCTGCATGTCGATGCCGCGGCGGGATGCCCGCATGGCGGTCTGGTCGGCGACAGCCTGTTCGCCGCGCTCGCCGCGCAGCTGGTGCCGTCCGCGGCGCTCGCTCACGACGCGCTGGTGACCACGGTGGGCGATCGCCGGGTGCGCCGCGCGCTCGATTACATCCATGCCAATCTGCGCTCACCAATGCGCGTGCGGGACATCGCCGACGCGGCCGCAAGCAGCCCCTTCCACCTGGCGCGCTGCTTCCGCTCGGCGCTGGGCTGCAGCCTCTGGCATTACGTGCTGCGCGAGCGGGCGCGCAGCGCTGCGGTAATGATGCGCCGCCCGGGCCTGTCCTTGTCTGATGTGGCAGGCACATGCGGCTTCGACACCTACGCCAGCTTCGTCAACGCGGTGCGGCGCGAGTTCGGCGTGTCACCGGCCTCCATGCGTGCTTCGTTGGCGGGCTCCACGAGACCGGCGCTGCCGCAGTGGCGTTGTTCCGCCGAATGACAGCGAGTCTTCGCCTCGCGTTTGTGTAGGGTCGCGCGCGACACCCGGGCCAACCACCATCAAGGTGCACTCGGGATCGATGCAGTACCCGATGCAGTTCGCAGGGTGGCGGTCGGCATGCGCGCCCTCCGAACCAACACTCACCAGCCGTAGAGCTCCCAGTACACAGGCGAAACGCCGTCGCCGCGTTCGTCCATGCGGCCGTCGGCGTCGCGGTCCATCAGGTAATAGGGCGCGCCCCGCACCGGTGTCACCTTGACCATCCGCAACTGCGTGCCCACGCGGTATTCCTCGATCACGTCGCCGTTGGCTTCGGTGCGGACCGCCACCTGAGCGCCTGCGAGGTCGACTCCAGCATCGGGACCCGTAGCGGTCGTCGCACATCCGGCCAGCGCGAGCAGCAGCGTCAAGAAGATCAGTTTCATCGTGCTTCCTCGGGTCGGGCGGGCCCTGATTATGGCCGCGATGCGATAAGCGGGTGTGAGAGGGGCGGCGTAGAATCGACCCATGCCAAGACTTGTACTGATCGACGGTTCCAGCTACCTGTACCGTGCCTTCCACGCGCTTCCGCCGCTGGCCAATGCGGCCGGCGAGGCCACCGGCGCCCTGTTCGGCGTAGTCAACATGCTGCGCGCCACGCTCAAGGAGAACCCGGAATACCTGGCCTTCGTGGTCGATGCGCCGGGCAGGACCTTTCGCGACGACCTGTACCCGCAGTACAAGGCCAACCGCCCGCCGATGCCCGACGACCTGCGCACGCAGGTGCAGCCGATGTGCGACATCGTCAAGGCGCTGGGGATGCCGATCCTGCGCGTGGACGGCGTCGAAGCCGACGATGTGATCGGCACGCTCGCGCTGCAGGCCTGCCGCGATGGCATCGACGTCACCATTTCCACTGGCGACAAGGATTTCGCACAGCTGGTGCGTCCGGGCGTGGCGCTGGTGAACACCATGAGCGGCAGCCGCCTGGATTCTGACGAGGCGGTGATCGCCAAGTTCGGCGTGCTGCCGGACCAGATCGTGGACCTGCTGGCGCTGATGGGCGACACCGTCGACAACGTGCCCGGCATCGACAAGTGCGGACCCAAGACCGCGGCCAAGTGGCTGGCCGAGTACGGGACGCTGGACGCAGTGATGGCCAACGCCGACAGCATCAAGGGCAAGATCGGCGACAACCTGCGCGCGGCGCTGGGGCGATTGCCGCTGAACCGCGAACTGGTGACGATCAAGACCGACGTGGCGCTCGACGGCGACGCGCAAAGCCTGGGCCTGCGCGAGCGCGACACCGAAACGCTGCGCGGCCTGTACCTGCGCTACGGCTTCCACCAGGCGCTGAAGGACCTCGACGGCAACGGCGCCGGCAGCGCCGCGGAGAAAGAGCCAGGCCGCGCGCGTGGCCGCGGCTTCGTGTCCGCGCCGGCCGAGCCTGCGCCGGCACTGGACCCGGCACTCTCGGCCAAAGGCGAATACGAGACCGTGCTGACCTGCGAACAGCTTGAGTCGTGGATCGCGCGCCTGCAGCGGTGCCGCGAATTCGCGTTCGACTGTGAAACCGACAGCCTGGATCCGATGCAGGCGAACCTGGTCGGGCTGAGCCTGTCGGTGGAGCCCGGAAAAGCGGCCTACCTGCCGCTGGCCCACGAGTACCCCGGGGCGCCCGAGCAGCTGGACCGCGAGACCGCGCTGGCCGCTTTGGCGCCGGTGCTGACGGACCCGCAGATCCGCAAGGTCGGGCAGAACGGCAAGTTCGACCTGCACGTGCTGCGCCGCCACGGCATCGAAGTGCTGAATTACGCCGACGACACGCTGCTGCAGAGCTTCGTGCTCAATTCAGGCAGCAGCCGGCACGACATGGACAGCCTGGCCAGGCGCTTCCTGGGCTACGAGACCGTGCGCTACGAGGAGGTCGCCGGCAAGGGCGCCAAGCAGATCCTGTTCTCGCAGGTGGCGCTGGACGACGCCACCCGTTACGCGGCCGAGGACGCCGACATCACCCTGCGCCTGCACCGTACGCTGGGGCCCAGGCTCGAGGCCGAGCCGGCCCTGCAGCGCGTGTACCGCGAGATCGAGATGCCGCTGGTGCCGGTGCTGGCGCGGATCGAGGCCCACGGGGTGATGATCGACGGCGACGAGCTGCGCCGGCAGTCGGCCGACCTCGGCAAACGCATGCTCGCCGCCCAGCAGAAGGCCACCGGACTGGCCGGGCGCAGCTTCAACCTGGACTCGCCCAAGCAGCTGTGCGCGCTGCTGTTCGAGGAGCTCAAGCTGCCGGTGATGGTGAAGACGCCGTCGGGCCAGCCCTCGACCAACGAGGACGCCCTGGCCGCGATCGCCGACCTGCACGAACTGCCCCAGGTGATCCTGGAATACCGGGGGCTGGCGAAACTGCGCAGCACCTACACCGACAAGCTGCCCGGGATGGTCAACCCGGTGACCGGCCGCGTGCACACCTGCTACCACCAGGCTGGCGCGGCGACCGGGCGCCTGTCCTCGTCCGACCCGAACCTG
>PPFU01025638.1_pt1 | contig 11651 bp, 10 predicted proteins | sample 1535991 | NCBI WGS metagenome assembly PPFU01 (sample SAMN04901290, study PRJNA319586) | Hypolithon metagenome, whole genome shotgun sequencing project. | isolation source: Antarctic Hypolithon | place: Antarctica: Miers Valley | collected 2014 | reverse complement strand
GGGGGCCAACTGCTCTCGTCCTGGACCCCCGGGGACAACATGCAGCAGACGTTCTACAAGAACAACATCGACTTCTACTTCTCTTTCACGATCGGCATCTCCCTCGCCATCGCGATCGCGGGGTTCTACTCCGTCACCACCAGCCTGCTCGAGCTTCGCAGGCGACGCAGGGAGGCGGGGCTGGGCGATTCGGACCACCTCTACGCCGTCCCCGAGGGCCGGGGCGACATCAGGACGCGGTGGATCCTGCTGACCTATTTCGTGTCCACGATGCTCTACATCGCGGTGAGCTGCTGGCTCCTGTGGATCACCGACGGGGGCATCCCGCTCTCGCTGGTCGTGGTGATGCTCTTCTACGGCTTCATCTACACCCCCATCATCAGCTACGTCACCGCCCGGCTCGAAGGCATCGCGGGCGAGGTGCTCACCATCCCCTTCGTCCGCGAGGCGTCGTTTATCCTTTCAGGCTATCAAGGCGTCACCGTCTGGTTTCTTCCCTTTCCCTATCACAACTACGGCTCGATGACGGTGTTTTACCGCTCGTGCGAGCTGACGGGCACCAAGTTCAAGTCGATCTGGAAGAGCGAGCTCCTGCTCACGCCGATCATCCTGGTGGGGTCGCTCATGTTCGCCCACTTCATCTGGGGCCTGGGGGCCGTGCCCGGCCCGGCGTATGCCTACGCCAGCGAGTGGTGGGAGGTCACCGCGGCGCAGCAGGCGGTGGTGTTCAGCTCCACGCTGGGCGGGTTCACCGAGTTTGAAAAAGCACTGGACCCGACGATCATCACCGCCGGGCTTCTCGTGGGCGGTGTGGCGTTCGCGGGCCTCGCGTGGCTGGGGGCACCCACGTTCCTGACCTACGGCATCGTCCGCGGGCTCAATCAGACCCTGCCCTATGCCGTGCTCCCCCAGTTCCTGGGCGCGGTCATCGGGCGTTATTACTTCCAAAAGCGGCTGGGCCTGAAGTGGCGGCAATATATCCCGGTCGTGATGGCGGGCTTCTCCTGCGGCATGGGATTGGTTGGCACGCTGGGCGTGGGCTTCACCTTCCTCGCCAAGAGCGTGTTCAAGCTGCCCTACTAAAGCCGCTCGCGGCTTAGCGCGGTACCATTTTTAAATGCCGATCCGCCCCCTCCTCATCGCCCTGCTCTGCGTGATGACCTCCCGGGCCTTTGCCGGTGAGCTGCACGTCTCCCCCGAGCCGCTGCCCGGCTTCGCCGACACCGCGCAGCACCGCACGGTCCAGGCGGCGGTCGACGCCGCCGGGCCGGGGGATACGGTGACCCTCTACACGGGCACCTATCGAGAAGAGGTCATCATCAACCACGGCGGCACGCGGGAGCAACCGCTGCGAATACAGGCCGCCGAGGGCGCAAAGGTGGTGCTGACCGGTGCCGACCGCCTCACCAACTGGAAGAGCGAAGGCGACGGCGTGTTCAGCCACCCTTGGGACCACGTGTTCCTGAAGAACTCCGATCGCCGGGCCCACCCCGACGACGAGCGGCACCGACTCATCGGCCGGGTCGAGCAAGTCATTGACCAGGGCCGACTGCTGCGGCAGGTGCTCCAACGCGAGCACGTCGCCCCCGGCACGTTCTTCATCGATGAAAAGGGCAAACGCCTCTACGCCGCCCCCGCCGACCTTGGCGACTACACCGCGGAGGATCGAGTCGTTGAAGCATCCACGCGATCCCGAGTCCTCTTTGTCCGCGCTCCGCATGTGGAGATCCAGGGGCTGACGATCCGTTACGCCGCCAATGCCGCCCAGTTCGGAGCCGCGGTCTTCGACGCCGAGGATGTGATCGCTCGGGGGTGTACCTTCGAACTCTCCAGCGGGGCCGGCGCAACCGTGACGTCACCCGGCGTCACACTCGATCAATCCGCGTTCCGCGAGAACGGGCAGATCGGCCTGTCCGCCAGCGGGTGTCATGATCTGGTTATCTTGGGCTGTACCTTCACCCGCAACAACACCGAAGGTTTCGACATCGGCTGGGAGGCGGGGGGGTTCAAGGTCACGCTTACACGTGGCGTGGAGGTGAGGCATTCAGTCGCTTCGAACAACCGCGGGCCGGGGATGTGGTTCGACATCGGCTGTGAAGCCACCCTGGTCGCCAACTGTCAACTCAACGACAACGACGGCGCGGGGCTGTTCTACGAGATCAGCTACGGCCTCCGCGCGATTGACAACACCGCCCTCTACAACGGCCTCGCCGACACCCCCGGCCAATGGGGCGCCCAGGCCGGCATCACCATCTCCAGCTCGCAAGGGTGCGTCATCGAAAACAACACCCTGATCGGCAACCGCGAAGGCCTCGCCCTCCGCGAGCAAGACCGCACCACCCCCCGCATCGACGGCGGCGACAAAGAAGTCCCCATCCAAATCCGCGACCTCCGCGTCACGAACAACACCATCGCCCTCAACCAGGAGGCCCAGGTCCGCGGATGGTTCGACATCGACGACAACCGCCACTGGCCGCCCAATCTCGCCAAGCTCGACCTCGTGTTCACGGGCAACACCTTCAAGCACCACCCCGGGCAACCGCTCTGGACCTGGGGCACTTCCTGGCGGAAGAACGCGACCTACGACACCCCCGAGGAGGTGGAGCGGGCGTTGATATTGACCGCTCCAAAACCCGAAGAAAGGAGCCGCTAAGCCGCAAGCGGCTCGGGTAGCCGCTCGCGAGCTATCGCGGTATCCTCCCCCTCATGCCGAGCCACCCCCTCGTCATCGCCTACCACCTCATCTGGACCCTCTACGGCTGGTGGCTCCCCAACGACCCCCGAGGCAGCGGCTCCCACCTCGTCCGCTGTGACGTGCTGGAAGACTTGGGCGTGCTCCATCATGGCCGGAAGCGGGCGCAGCCCGCGGGGCATGTGGTCCGCGACTTCTACGAACGCGCAGGCGACTTAATAAAGCATCGGCTGCTGAAGCTCGACGCGGCGGCGGCCAGAGTCGTCGGCGAGGCGTTCGGCGACGTGAATCGCGATCAGCGCTACACCTGCTGGGCGTGTTCCATCATGCCCGACCACGTACACCTCGTGATCCGCAAGCATCGTGACTTGGCGGAAGACATGATTGAAAAGTTGAAGCTGCTAAGCCGCGAGCGGCTGTTGGCGTGCGGAGCGTTTCCGGAGAACCACCCGGTGTGGGCGGGGGGCGTTGGGTGGAAGGTGTTCCTCGACCACCCGGACGAGGTGTGGCGGACGATCCCTTATGTCGAGAAGAATCCCGATCCACTGGGGCTTCCGCGGCAGGCGTGGCCTTTTGTCGTACCCTATGACAACTGGCCGCTGCATGAGGGGCATTCGCCGAACTCGCCCTACGCGAAAGCGCTGCGGGCAGTAGGGCGGTATCCTCGCTAAGGGTCCTATCGCTAAGCCGCAAGCGGCTTGTATCAGCCGCTTGCGGCTTAGCGGGGTCTCCGCCCGCCACCATACGCCGCGACGGGAATCTCTCATGGATCCAACCCCCTCCACCATCGCCCGCGGGGACACGCTCATCAGCGTGTCGCAAGTCTCGAAGGTGTACAGGCTTAAGGGGCACGAGAAGGTGTACGCGCTGAATGACGTCTCACTCGACGTCTACCGCAGCGAGTACCTCTCCATCATGGGGCCCTCCGGCAGCGGGAAATCGACGCTGTTTAACATCGTCGGCGCCCTGGACAAGCCCACCGAGGGGAGCGTGAGCATCGGGCCGCTGGATTTGCCGAAGCTAACGAGCCGCCAGTTGGCGTATGTCCGTAATCAGTACATCGGGTATGTGTTTCAGGCGTACAACCTGATCCCGTCGTTGACGGCGTTGAAGAACGTGTCGCTCCCGGCGATCTTCACCGGGATCACCCCGCAGGAGGCGGACGAGCGGGCGGCCGCCCGGCTCGAGAGCGTCGGGCTTGGCCACCGCCTCGACCACCGCCCCGGCGAGCTCTCGGGCGGGCAGCAGCAGCGGGTCGCCATCGCCCGTGCGCTGGTCAACGACCCGACGATCATCCTCGCGGACGAGCCCACCGCCAACCTCGACCTCAACACCGGCGCCGAGATCATCGCGATCCTCAAGGGCCTGAGCGTGGACGAGGGCGTGACGATCATCACCGCGACCCACGACCACAAGATGCTCGCCAACTCCGACCGCGTCGTCCGCATCCGCGATGGCAAGATCGAGCGGATCGAGACCGCCGACGAACTGGACATCGAAGAGGGCACGATCCACGTCGGCGGCCAGGCGGTGCATTAACCGACCCCCCCGCTCCCGCGAGCCGGGGTGTGTCACCCATCGCGAGCCGGGGTGTGTCACCCCGGCATCTTGCAATGTTTCAATAAGAGAAAGCGGCCCGGCACGGGCCGGCTCGCTCGGCCGGCCGGCTCACTCGGCCGGCGCGGGCAAAAACAGAAGTGGACACGCGCCTTATAGGCTTCCTTATAATATACCACAAGGATCTACCGACGCGATGGCAAAATGCGGGGAAAGGGTGTCAGTTTACCTCCGGGTGCTTGCGGGGCGGGTAGCGTGGAGCGGGGTGGCGGGGTTGCCTCGTGGGGTGGTCTCTCACGGTTCTTTCCGCAGCGCCGGGGTTTGGCCGCTAAGCCGCGAGCGGCTGGTGATCGCCTTGGAGGGTTGGTGGCTGGGTTTGTCGCGGCTTTCGCCCATGAGACATCTGTCCCGAAGAGGTTCGGTGGGCATATCGAACGAGGGATCAGCTTGCCGCGGTTTGCTGAACGGGGAGCGGGTCGCGGAGTCGGGAGATCGCCTCGTGGATGGCTTCGTGGGCGCGGGGGGACTCGCGGGAGAGCTCGACGCAGACGAGGCGGTCGAACTCGATGTCGGTGAGGGCGGCGAGGGTGGCGGGGAGGTCGAGGTCGCCTTGGCCGAAGGGGAGGTGGAGGTGTTCGCCGCGTTTCATGTCCTCGATGCTGACGGTGCCGAGGTGGGGGGCGAACTCGCGGACGGCGTCGGCGGGGTCGCGTTCGCCGGTGACGAGGCAGTGGCCCAGGTCGAGGGCGAGGCGGAGGGAGTTGGTGTTGTCGAGTTGAGAGCGGAGCATGACCCAGTCGTCCAGTGTCTCGATGAGCATCCCCGGCTCGGGCTCGAGGCAGGCGACGACCCCACGTGACGCGGCGAGCCCGGCGACCTCATGCAAACCGTCCAGCAGCCACGCCATCGCCTCCTCGCGGTCCACCCCCTCCCGCGGGCGACCCGACCAGAGGCTCACCGCCTCCCCCTCACACGCCGCACACAGGTCGAGGCACCGGGTGAGGAAGTCGATGCGTCGACGCCGCCCCGCGGGGTCGGGGGAGATGAGCGTGGGCTCGTGCTTGTGCCGGGGGTCGAGAAGGAACCTCGCCCCTGTTTCGATCACCAGCCCGAGGCCCAGTTGTCGAAGCCGACGCTCCAGGGCGGCGGCGCGTCGGCGGAAGCCGAGGGCGAAGGGGTCGAAGTGGTGATGGTCGACGGTGAGGGCGACGCCGTCGTAGCCCGCTTCGGCGATGAGGTTGAGGGCGTCGTCGAGGCGATGGTTGCTCGCGCCGTTGGTGTTGTAGGCGAGTCGCAGGGGCATGGGGGGGGCGATGATAGGGGCTAATCGCTCGTGGACAGCCCACCCGCAAATGTCGGGTGCCACACACTGCCCCGCGGCGGAGCGGAGGGCGGTGTGTGCCGAATGCGCGTTGCATGAACGGCACACCGCACCGTTCGCCTTGGGCCCGCGGACGCAGTGTGGCACCCGGCGAGCCGCTAATCCGTGAGCGGGTTGGTGGGTTGGTAGAGGTGGTTTTGTTGGATGTATTGTTCGACGGGTGGGGGGACGAGGTCGGCGATGGGTTGGTTGTGGGCGAGTCGCTGGCGGATGACGGTGGCGGAGATGTCCATCGGGGGCAGGTCGAGCAGCGTGAGGCGGGCGTCCCGCAGCCAGGGGGGGGCCTGTTCATCGAGCCAGGTGCGGGCGGCGGCGTGGGTGGAGGGGGCGCGGACCATGACGACGGGCGGCGCCAGCTCGACGATGCGATGCGAGCGGTGCCAGCGGGGGAGGCCCACGAGCTGATCGGTGCCGATGAGCAGCCGCATGGTGGCGTCGGGGTGCAGGCGCTTTTGCAAGGCTTCGAGCGTGTCGACGGTGTAGCTCAAGGCGGTGGAGGCGGCGGCGGTGGCAGGGATAGGGGTAAGGGTGGCGGCGTCGCCGCGGCGAATTTCATCGTCGAGCACGAGCGAGTCGGGGTCGTCCGCGGTGGCGAGCCGGAGCATCGCGAGTCGATCGGCGGGCGAGGCTCCGGGCGGCTGGTCGGCCTTGAATGGCGAACGGTACGCGGGGATGTAGAGGATCGAATCCGCGGCGACGGCGTCTCGGGCGAGGCGGGGAAGGGTGAGGTGCGCCGCCTGCGGGGGGTCGAATGAGCCGCCGTAGATCAGGGGGGAGCGGAGGTGGTGGAGGGGGGGGGGCATGAGGTACGAAAAACCGACCGCTGAAGCGGCCTCAGCCGGAGGCATTGTCTCTTATCCTCGGGGTCCGCTCATTCTCCTCACCAAAGCACCAAGTCGCTAAATATCAAGCCACCACGTTCCGCTTCTCCCCCTTCAGGAATGCCGCTAGGTTCTGCGTGGCCTCGTGCATGAGGCGTTGGCGGGCGGCGAGGCTGGCCCAGGCGATGTGCGGGGTGATGAGGCAGCGGGGGGCGGTGAGCAGCGGGTTGTCCGGGTCGGGGGGCTCGCTCGAGAGCACATCGAGCGCGGCACCGGCGATGGTGCGTGCTCGAAGGGCGTCGGCGAGGGCCGATTCATCGATCAGGGGGCCGCGGCCGGTGTTGATGAGGTAGGCGGAGGGTTTCATCGTGCCAAGCCGCTGGGCGTTGACCATGGCCCGGGTCTTGTCGTTGAGCGGGCAGTGGAGCGTGACCACATCCGCCTCCTGGAAGAGTCGGTCGTGCTCCATCCATTGGAGCTCGACGCCGGGGACGCTGACGTGGCTCATGCTGGATTGGTGGGCGGCGGCGACCCGCATGCCCATCGCGGCCGCGATGCGGGCGACGCGTTGGCCGATGTCGCCCAGGCCGACGATGCCCATGGTTCTGCCCGCCAGTTCGTGCAGGGGCGAGAGCGTGAAGGAGAAGTCTTCGCAGCGTGCCCATCGGCTCTGCCGCACGGCGTCGGCGTGGGCGGCGACGCGGTTGGTCAGTTCGAGCAGCAGGGCGAAGACGTGTTGCGCGACCGAGTCGCTGCTGTAGCCGGGCACGTTGGTGACGGTGACGCCGTGCTCCCTGGCGGCGTCGAGGTCGACGACGTTGACGCCTGTGGCGAGCACGCCGACGTACTGGAGTTGGGCCGCATCGCGGAGCGTGTCGGCCGTGATGGGCGTCTTGTTGGTCAGGGCCAGGCGAGCGTCGCCGATCCGCTCGAGCACGCGGTCGGCGGGGGTGCGGGGGTGGACGGTGAGGTGGGCGAGCTGGGCGAGGGCGTTCCACCCGGGTTCGGCTGCATCGCTGGCAGGGGCACCAGGGGCGTTGGGGGTGAGGGTGAAGCCGTCGAGGACGATGAGGGAATTGGGCATGAGCGGGGGCGTCAGCTTATCATCCGAGGATGCCGCTCTTCATTGATGATCAAGCCGTGCCGCTCGCCGCGGGCGACGCCGCCGGGGCTGGCACGCTGGCCGCGGCTCTCGCGGCGGCTCAACACAGCCTGGCCGACAGCGAACGGGTGGTGGTGGAGGTGCAGCTCGACGGCGGGGAGGTGACCGGGGACGAATTAGAGCGGCTGTCGGGCGAGTCGGTGGAGGGGCGGGAGGTGCGGCTGTACACCGCCGACCCCCGGGCTCTGGCGGCCGACACGCTCACTCAGCTCCGCGATCGCCTCGCCGACGCCGGGGTCAGCCTCGAGCGAGCCGGGGAACTTTTTCAGGAGGATGAGGGGGGCCTGGCGATTGAGCGGGTCAATGAGGGGCTGGAGGTGTGGCGGCAAACCCAGGCGGCGGTGCTGCATGTGGCGGTGCTGCTTCGCATCGACCTCGACGCGATCGAAATCGACGCAGAACCCGCCCCGAGGATCATCGAGGAGCTGCGAGATCGACTCACCAATCTGATGGAGCTGATCCGCGACCGCGACCCGGCCGCGCTGGGCGACACGCTGATGCACGAGTGGCCGCAGACGACGGCGAAGTGGGATCGCCTGCTCGCGGCGGTGATCGACCGGGCGCGGCCATGAACTCCGCTGCTATCCTCTGTGCGTCATGCCCCAGACCCCCGCCAAGCCCCACCTGGACCACCCTACGCTCCCGCTCATCAAGGAGCGATTCCCCGAGCACAAGCTCCTGGGCGGCGAGTTCCGCGGGGAGACCACGCTGGTCGTCGAGCCCGAGCGGCTCCACGAGGTGCTGGCGTTCCTCAAAAACGACGAACGGTGCAGCTACGACCTGCTGTCGGACATCGTCGGGATCGACTATCTCAACTACCCCGCCAAGCGGCCGCCGCTGGCGACGGGGCGGTTTGCGGTGGTGTACAACCTCGTCTCCACGCGGGACAACCGTCGGCTGTTCGTCAAGGTCCACCTCGAGCCAAGCATCGACACGAGCGGGATCGATGAGGACCCCGCGCTCTACCTGCACACCGCGACGGACCTTTGGAAGGGCGCGGAGTGGCTGGAGCGGGAGGTGTTCGACATGTTTGGCATCCGCTTCGCGGACCACCCGGACCTCCGCAGGATTTTGCTGTGGGAAACGTTCCCCGCGCACCCGCTGCGGAAGGACTACCCGCTGCGTGGCCGTGGCGAGCGGGAGCAGTATCGAGTGATTGATCGGGAGAGTGCTTGATTTAGATTTTGCCCCAATTTCCGATAGAAAATAGGAGATTTGAGATTCTCAGTTGCAGATGGGGAATTCGACACTAAAAGCCCGAGAATTCTGAAAGACTCCGGCTGAGGCCGCTCTAGCGGCCGGAACGCCACGCCAGCAACGCGTCGGCGGCAGGTTATTCAGAGGCTTCGTCTCAGATTGCAGGATCGAATTTTTAGATATGATCAAACCACCGACGGTTGTTTCCGCGGTCCATGATGGATCGATAGGGTGGGTCTACCTGGCTGCCCATACCATGCCACGCTTGACGATCTCCTTAGCCTCGGGCACGTTGAAGTCCGTATGCGTGTGGCCCCAGGCTGCCCCGAAGACGCGGCCCTTGCCCCAGGTTTTGGTCCAGGCGTAGGGCAGCGTCGCGCCGACCCGGTAGAGGGAGGTGTCCCCGTGGCCGCCGCTGAAGGTGGTGGTGCAGAGCACGTGGTTGGCGGGGTCGTGGTGGCAGTAGTACTGCTCGGTGTCGGGGAGGATAAAGTCGGCCAGCCCGCGGGTGATGGGGTGGTCGGGGTCGATGATCTTGACGGTGTAGCTCGGTTCGGTGTTGCCGGGGTGGGCGACCCACTGGGCACCGGTCATCCACTGATACTCGACGTTGTTGCGGAAGCTGTCGATCATCCCACCGTGGAAACCCGCGACGCCCGCGCCGCCTTGCACCGCCTGGTTCAGCCCGGCCCACTGCTCCTTGCTGATCTCGCTCATCGTCCAGATCGGGACGATCAGGTCAACGCTTCCCATCAGGTCGGCATCGACGTAGGCGTCGAGGGTGTCGCGGACCTCGACGTCAAACCCCGCCGCCTCGAGTTCGGGTGCGAATACCTCGGCCGACTCCTTGGGTGTGTGCCCCGGCCAGCCGCCCCAGACGATCAGTGCTTTCTTTGATGCCATCCTGTGCTCCGTAAAAAGGTTTGGATTGTGGGGGGGCATTGTGACCTGTCCGCGGGATCGATGCAATTCGCCCGTCCCACCATTTCCGGGTAGAGCCTATTGGACGGCCAACCCGGAATCGTCGGGTGCCACACACTGTCTCGCAGCGGAGCGGAGGGCGGTGTGTGCCGGAACTGTGTGACACAGACTGCACACCGCACCGCTCGCCTCGGGCTCGCGGATGCAGTGTGGCACAAAGAGGCCGGAACAGGACCTGTGACGCTGGATCATCCACTAGATCTTCTCATACTTGCCCGCTACTTCCGGCTGCCCCAAGTGCTCGAGCAGGGTCGCCTCATCCCAGATCTCGACGCCGAGGCTTTGGGCTTTGGTGAGTTTGCTGCCGGCTTTGTCGCCCGCGATGAGCAAGTCGGTCGATCCGCTGACGCTGGAGGCGACTCGGCCGCCGAGCGCCTCGATCTGTTCCTTGAGGTCCTCGCGCTTGAAGCCTTTGAGGGTGCCGGTGAGGACGATGGTTTTGCCGGTGAAGGAGGTGGGGGGGGTGGCTCCATCGGCCGGGTCGGACGCAGCGGAGGGCGGTTGATCCGCCATTTCGACGCCCGCGTCGCGCAACTCGGCGATGACGTGGAGCCCCGCCTCGCTTTGGAGGAATTCATGGAGCGAAGCTGCGATCACGTCCCCGACGCCCTCGACGGCCGCGATGTCTTCGCGAGACGCTTCAAGCATCGCATCGATCGAACGGAATCGGCGGGCGAGCAGGCGGCTGGTCGAGGAGCCGACGTGCCGAATGCCGAGCCCGGCCAGCACACGGGTCAGGCCGCGGGACTTGCTCGCGTCGATGCCGTCGAGCAGGTTGTCGACTTTTTTCTCAGCCATGCGTTCCAAGGCGAGCAGGGCGTCGCGGTTCGGGCGGAGGTTGTAGATGTCGCCGAAGCTTTGGAGCAGGCCCGCATCGGCGAGTTGATGGACCGTCTTTTCGCCCAGGCCTTCGATGTCCATTTGGCCCCGTGCCGCGAACCAGATGAGGTGCTCGAGCAGTTGCGAGGGGCACTCGGGGTTGGTGCAGCGGAGGGCGACCTCCCCATCGAGATGCACCAGAGGCTGGCCGCAACTGGGGCAGTGGGTGGGGGGGGTGACGGCCACGGCGTCGGCGGGTCGGGCTTCGGGAATGATGCCCTTAACCTGAGGGATGATTTCGCCAGCCTTCTCGACGATCACGGTGTCGCCCAGGTGCAGGTCGAGGCGGGCGATCTGCTCGGCGTTGTGCAGGGTGGCCCTTTGGACGGTGGTACCCGCGAGGAGCACCGGCTCCATGTGAGCGGTGGGGGCGCACTGGCCGTTTTTGCCCACCCGCCACGTGACGTCGAGCAGCCGGGTGGCTGCCTGTTCCGCGGCATATTTAAAGGCGATGCACCAGCGGGGGCTCTTGCTGCGGACGCCCAGGCGGTGCTGGAGGTCCAGCGAATCGACTTTCACGACAACGCCGTCGGTGGCGTAACCCAGCGTGTGGCGGTCCGACTCGAAGCGTTGGATGAATGCCCCCGCGTCGTCGAGCGTTTCGACAACCGCGGCGTGGGGCGTCGTGGGAAGGCCCAGGTGGCGAAGCGCATCGAGCAGCGCGGAGTGGGTGGGGTACGGGTCGGCCCCGGTCACATCACGGATCTCGCCCCGACCATGGGCGATGAAGCTCAGGCGACGCTGGGCGACGACGCGGGGGTCGAGCTGCTTGAGCGTGCCCGCGGTGGCGTTGCGGGGATTGGCGAAGGGGTCCTCCTCGGCATCGAGCCGGGCGGCGTTGATACGGGTGAACTCCGCTTCGGTCATGAAGATTTCGCCGCGGACTTCGAGCACACCCGGTATGAGGGCGGTGGGGGCGGCGGTGGGGGCGGCGGGTTTGGTGGGTGTGGTGGGTGTGGTGGGTTTGGTGGGGGGGGTGAG
>PPFU01001072.1_pt1 | contig 11652 bp, 10 predicted proteins | sample 1535991 | NCBI WGS metagenome assembly PPFU01 (sample SAMN04901290, study PRJNA319586) | Hypolithon metagenome, whole genome shotgun sequencing project. | isolation source: Antarctic Hypolithon | place: Antarctica: Miers Valley | collected 2014 | reverse complement strand
GCTCGGGGTCGGAGCGGACCTTCTCGGCGATCGTGGTCGCCACCGGCTCGGCCGACAGGATCGGCAGGTTATATTGCGGCGCGAGCTCCATCAGGGCCATGGTGACGTGGCTGTGCAGCGCCTCGCCGACGAGAATGTCGATCTCGTTGCGGGTGATGAGCCGCTGCGCCGCGCTGACGCCGACCTCGGGCTTGGAGTTCGAGTCCTCGATGAAGAGCTCGACCTGCGGCGGGTTGTCGGTGACGTAGTCGCCGTTGCCCCCGTTCCATTCCTTGACCGCGAACTCGTAGCCGCGGCGGGCGTCCTCGCCGGTGTTGGCGGCGGGGCCGGTCAGCGGCGCGATGGCGCCGATCCTGCGGTCCTGCGCGAGGCTGGCGGTAGCCCCAAGGGTCGCGACAGCGGCGATGGCGCCGGTCGCGATCGTGGCCAGTCTGGACGTTAGGTATCCCATTCGATCCTCCTTGCTGGTTTGGCCGCGGTGGACGCGGCGTTGCTTAGTTGGGCCCGGGTCGGGGTTCGGCCGCGGAGGAGCCGCGCCCGCCGCGCCGCAAGGCGAAGCGGCTGCCGAGGCCCGCGATCCCCTGCGGGGCGACGAACACGAAGACGATGATAAGCGCGCCGTAGAGCAGCATCCGGTAGTCACCCACCTCGCGCAGCCCTTCCGACAGGGCGGTGAGCACGAAGGCGCCGAGCAGCGGCCCGAAGAACCGGCCGACGCCGCCCACGATGATCATGGCGAGGAGCGTGATGAGCATTTCCGGCCCCGCCGTCGCGGTGGGGGTGATGATCATGATGTAATGCGCGTAGATTGCGCCGCTGAGCCCCACCACCGCGGCGCTGAGCCCGAAGGCGAAGAGCTTCCAGGCGACCAGCCGCACGCCCAGGCTTTCCGCGGCCTCCTGCGAGTCTCGGATGGCGAGGAAGGCGAGGCCCGTGCGGCCTTTCAGGAGCGCCAGCAACGCTGCGTGAACGCCAAGAAAGAACACCAGCGCGAGCAGGAACGACCCGTCGGCGTTTCCGAGGCCGAAACTGAACGTGTGGCGGCCGAGGGTGATCGGCTCGAACGGCGCAATATCCCAGAACCCAAGCTCGCCGCGGGTGATCTCGAGATTGGCGAAGACGAGCCGGACGATCTCGGCGAAGGCGAGCGTGACGATGGCGACGTGCGGCATCGACCGGATGCGGAGGATGGGGAGCCCGATTAAGAGCCCGGCCGCCGCCGCCATCGTTGCGCCGAACCAGATCGTGAGCCACGGGCTGACGCCGGCGTGATGCGCGCTGAGAGCCGAGCCGTAGGCGCCGATCGCGAAGAAGGCGTGGTGGCCAAGGGTCTTGAGCCCCAGGATTCCAAGCGTGAGGTTCCAGCCGGTCGCGAAGATTGCAAAGATCAGGAACACCGTGAGGATGTGCAGCACGTAGTCGTTGACGGGCAGGAACGGGACAACGGCAAGCAGGGCCGCGATCAGACCGAGGAACGCGAAGCTGTGCCGTCCAAGAACCTCGACCATCTACCTCTCCGCGAACAGGCCCTGCGGGCGCAGCCAGATCACCGCGATCAGAACGCCGAACGACACGACGTCGCGCCATTCGGACGAGATGCCGGCGACGGCCGCCGACTCGATGAGCCCGAGCAGGAACCCCGCCGCGACGGCGCCCGAGAAGCTGCCGAGCCCGCCGAGGATCACCGCGGCGAAACCCTTCAGAAGGTAGGGCAGCCCCATCCACGGGTTCACCGCAAGGAGCGGCGACAGTAGGATCGCCGCCACGCCCGCGAGCCCCGCCGAAAGCGCGAACACGGCCGTGTGGACCCGTCCGGCGGGGATCCCCATGGCGAGCGCCGCCTCGGCATCCTGCGCCGTCGCCCGCACCATGCGGCCGAGCTTGGTTCGGTAGAGCACGACGGCGCAGACGAGCATTGCGGCGCTTGCGACGACGAAGATCGCAATCCGCTGCCACGGCATCCGAACCTCGCCGAGCACAAGAACGCCGTCGAAGAAGTACGGCACCGCCTGGTATTGTTCGCCCCAGATCAGCTGCGCCGCGCTCTGCAGCACGATCGAGAGGCCGATCGTGGCGGCGATCACCTGGAATGCCCAGTCTTCCCGGGCGACCAGCGGCGCGACGGTGACGCGCTGGATTGCTGCGCCCGCCATCATCACGAGCGCGACCGTCGCGAGCGAGGCGGGGACAATCGGCCAGCCGAGCGTAACGGCAAAGAGCAGGATCAGATAGCCGCCGAGCATGAGAAGCTCGCCCTGCGCGAAGTTGAGCACGCGCATCGTGCCGTAGATGAGCGCGATGCCCGCGCCGATGAGGGCGTAGATCGAACCGGTGATCAGCCCGTTCAGGACGATCTCAACCACGGTTCGCGTCACGCGACCTCCCCCGTCGCGCCGAGATAGACGCGGGCAACCTCCGGGTGCGCCAGCATCTCGCGGCCGGAGCCCGAGAGGACGACGCGGCCGCTTTCGAGCAGGTAGGCGTGGTCGCTCATCCCGAAGGAGACCTGCGCATTCTGCTCGTTGAAAAGGATCGCCGTGCCGCGTTCGTGGATCGTCCGCATTATGCCCTGCACCTTCGCCACCATCGCCGGGGAAAGCCCGAGAAACGGTTCGTCCATCAGGAGGAGTCGTGGCGACGCCATCAACCCGCGGGCGATCGCCACCATCTGCTGCTGCCCGCCGCTGAGCTTGCCCGCCGTCGCCCCGAGCAGCGGCTCCAGCTCCGGCAGAAGCTCCCTGACGGTGGCGAAGCTCTCGGCCGTCTCGGCGCGCGTCCGGGTGTAGGCGCCGAGCATCACGTTCTCGCGCACCGTCATCTTGGCGAAGAGCCGCCGCCGCTCCAGCACGATGCTGATCCCGCGACGGGGGCGCACCGTCGCCGACTTGCCCTGCAGTTCCTCGCCCTCGAAGCGGACGACCCCGGCGCTCGGCGCCTTCAGCCCCATCGCCGCCTTCAGGACGGTGCTCTTGCCCGAGCCGTTCGGGCCCATCACCGCGACCATCGCCCCCGAGTCGACCCGCATGGACACGTCCCAGAGCACCTGGGTACCGCCGTAGTGAACGTCGACCCCCTCGAGCTCAAGCATGCCCGTCACCCAAGTAGACGTGCCGCACCGTTTCGTCGCGGGCGACGCTGTTCATGTCGCCGCTGACAACCACCTCGCCCCGGTTGAGGAAATAGGCGTCCTCGGCGAGGTCGATCAGCACTTCCATGTTGTGCTCCACCACCACGATGGTGATGTCGCGTTCGGCGCGGAGCCGGCGGATCACCGCGAGCAGGGCCGGGATGCTCGGCCGGTCGACGCCGCCTGTCACCTCGTCGAGCAGCAGCAGCCGCGGCCGCGTCGCGAGCGCCCGGGCAAGCTCGAGCCGCTTGCGCTGCCCGGTGCTGAGCGTGCGGGTCGGCTCCTCGGTCTTCGCCGTGAGGCCGACGAACGCCACGTACTCCTCCGCCTCGGCGCGCGCCTGCCGCATTGTGGCGCCCCGCATGGTGATCGGCACCATGACGTTCTCGCGCACGGTGAGCCCGCCGAACGGCTGCGTGATCTGGAACGTCCGGGCGATGCCGGCGCGGCAGCGGCCGCTCGGGCTCATTCCGGTGATCTCCCCGCCGGCGAAGCGGATCGTCCCCTCGGTCGGCCGCACGGTGCCGGCGATGGCGTTGAAGAGCGTGGTCTTGCCGGCGCCGTTCGGCCCGAGGATCGCCGTGGTGCGCCCCTGGCGGACGGAAAGGGTCACGTCCGACAGCGCCGCAAGGCCGCCGAACCGGACCGTTACGCCCTGCACCGTGAGCAGCGCCGCAGGCCCCGCATCGGGCTCCACCGCCATGCTCAAGCGGCCTCCAGCCCGCACCAGCGCGCCATGAAGAGCGCGGCGGCGCGGGTGATCCGGCGGACCGACTCGATCTCGACCGCCTCGTCGATGCCGTGGATGTTGCGCGAGCGCGGCCCGTAAGTGAGCGACGGGATGCGGTCGTAGAGGACATGGACGCGGCTGTCGAGGTAGCCAGGCGTCACCAGCGTCTCAAGCGGGCTGCCGGTCGCCGCCTCGTGCGCGCCCGCGAACACCGTCTCGGCGTCCGACCCCGGCTCCAGCACGTAGCCCTCGGCGAAAAAGCCGTGCCATGACACCTTCGGCGGCCGGTTGGCGAGCGCCGGATCGGCCGCCGCCGCCTCGGCGAGGCACCGCTCCACCGCCTCGCGCACGCCCGCCGCGCTCTCGCCGGGAAACATCGCGAACCGGGCCTCGAACCGGCACCAGGCGGGCACGGTCGACGCCCAGTCCCCGCCCTCGATCCGGCCGATGTTGAGGTTGAGCGGGTGCTCCAGCCCCGCGAAATGCGGATGCCGGTGCCGCTCGGCGTTCCGCTCCGCCTCGTGCGCGCGGAGCGCGGTGATCAGCCGGAACGCGGCGTCGATCGCGTTGAACCCCGAGGCCATCTCGCGGGTATGCGCGGGCTGCCCCTCGACCTCCACGGTGAACCACACGACGCCGGTGTTGGCCCGCACCAGCTTCTCGTCCTCCGGTTCGAGGATCAGGGCGGCGTCGGCCCGGTAGCCGCGAATGTGGGTGCCGAGCGTTCCGTTGCCGGTGCTCTCTTCCTCGACCACCGATTCGAAGTGGATTCGCCCCGCCGGGCGGTATCCGGCCGCCCGGATCGCGTCGAACGCGAAAAGGCCCGCTGCGTGTCCGGCCTTCATGTCGGCTGCGCCTCGTCCGTGCATCCAACCCTCGCGAATGACCGGGTCGAATGGGGCGGTGGTCCACATGTGCCTCGGGCCAGGCGGCACCACGTCGACATGGCCGTTCACGATAAGCGAACGTCCAGCTGCTGCGCCGCCCATCTTGCCCTTCGGCCGCCACGTTCCGACCACGTTCCATGCACGCTCGTAGGAGACGGCGACGGGCGAGGCGCCTGGATGGCCAGCCAGATCGGCCTCCCGGATCAGCCAGCGGTCGATTTCCAGATCCCTGACGCGGAAGGCATCCTCGATCAGATCCTGGATGGTCTGCTCTTCGCCGCGAACCGAAGGGCAGCGCACCAGCTCTGCGGTGAACTTGAGTTGCGCTTCGAAGTTTCGATCGACGGCATCGAGGATGGCGGCCTCTCCGTCAGTCATCGCGCAAAAATCTCCGGCGTTTCCTGTCGGAACCCTATCGATCGTAAAGGTTGTGTCAACGTGTGACCCGCCATATCACCTTGTGACACACAGTCCCGAGCAGCTCGCGCAGCGTCGGCGGGCAGGGGAAGAGCCGAAGCCATGACATACGATCTCGACGGGGTGCTGCCGGTCCGCTCGGTAGAGCGGGCGGCAACGCTGTTGCGCAGCTTCACGCCAGACCGGCCGTGGCTCGGCCTGGCGGCAATTTCGCGCATGGCGGCGCTCGACAAGACCACGGCACGGCGCCTGCTGTTGACGCTGGCGGATGCGGGCTTCGTCGTGCAGCATCGGGAACGGCGGGAATGGGCGCTGGGGCTTGCGGTGCTCGAACTCGCCGCGGCGGTGCCCCAGGCGGGGACGCTCCGGGAGGCGATCAGGCCCGTCCTCGCCGGGCTTGCGGCGTCGACGCGGATGACCGCCTTCTTCTCGGTCGTGCGCAACGACGCCGCACTCTGCATCGAACGCGTCAATGGCCTGCCCGAGTTCGAGATCAAGTGGTGGCGCGTGGGGGAGCTCATCCCGCTCAACTGCGGCGGTGGCCCGCGCGTGCTGCTGTCGTACCTCCCCGACGAAGCGTTCGATCGGATCGTGAAGGTCCGCGCCGTGAATCGCACCCAGTACAGCGAGACGGCGCGCAAAAGCCTCCGGGAGGCGCGCGAGCGGATCAGGGCGCGCGGCTGGGAGCTTGCCGTGAACGACTTCGTGGACGGGCTCTCCGGCGTCGGCGTGCCGGTCTTCGGTGCTGACGGCGCCGTCGTTGCGGCGGTCAGCGTCTCTGGCCTCACACCCACCGTGGTGATAGAGAGCACGGAGCCGGCCTGCCTGCCCGCCTTGCGCGACGCGGCGGATGAGCTTGGCGCGATCCTGCGGGCCCGCGGGCATCGAAACGGGCAGGCGGCAAACCGACCCCTATGCTCCGGCGATGAAAGCCCATGAGCATCCCGCAGAACGCCCCGCCGCATACCGAGCGTGGCCGCCGTGCGCGGGCACGCGCGATCGAACTTGTCGGCATCCCGAGCGTGACCGGCACCGCGAGCGAGGCGCTCTGCGCCGATGCAATCACGGCCATGCTTGCGCGCATCGACTATTTTGCCGCACATCCGCAGCACCTTCGCAAATACCCGGTACCCGGTGCTCCGGAGGGAAGGACCAACGTCCTAGGCTTGATTAAGGGAACGGGCCGGCGGACCGTTGTGCTCGCCGGCCATTTCGACGTCGTGACGGTCGAGAACTACTTCGCGCTGGCGGCCCTCGCCTACCAGCCGGAGGCACTGTCAGACGCAATGATCGAGACGCTCGAGGCCAGCGGAGAGGCCCCTCACGTGCTTGATGACCTCCGGTCCGGCGCCTTCCTGCCCGGCCGCGGCCTGCTCGACATGAAGTCGGGCCTCGCGGCCGCGTTGCTCGCGCTCGAGGATTTCGCCGCGCGGCCGGAGCGGGTCGGAAATCTCGTCTTCCTCGCCGTGCCTGACGAGGAGAACCAGTCCGCCGGAATGCGGGCCGCCGGGCCCCAGTTGCGGGCGCTTTCCGAGGAGCACGACCTCGACCTCGCCCTTCTCATCAACCTTGATGCGTTGCAGGACGAAGGCGTCGGCGAGGCCGGTCAGGTCGTAGGTCTCGGTTGCGTCGGTAAGCACCTCGTGACCGCCCTTGTGGTGGGCCGGGAGGCTCATGCCTGCTACCCGTTCACCGGTGTGAACGCGGCCTATCTCGCTGCGGCGCTCGTGGCCGAGATCGAAGCGCATCCGGCGCTGGCCGAACGGGTGGGCGGGCAGCCACTCGCACCACCGGCCGTGCTCGTCGCGCGAGATCTGAAGCAGGCCTACGACGTCACGACGCCAGAGCGATGCTGGTGCGCCTGGAATGTGCTCGTCTACGAGCGGTCTGCGCGCGACGTGATCGAGACCTTCCGCACGATCACCGCAGAGGTCGCCGAGGCTGCGTTGCAGCGGCTGGCCCGGCGCGCGGACGAGACCTCCCTCGCGTTTCCCTTCGAGCGGGACGCAGTGCAGGTCACCACCTATCTGGAGCTTCATCAGGCGGCATGTGTCGCAGGGGGCGCGGCCTACCTCGCAGAACGGGACGTTCTTGCGCGGCAACTCGCCGACGACCTGACCACGAGGATGCCGGACAAGGCCCGCCAGCTCACAGAGCTCGCCTGCGACCGCGCAGGGCTGAAGGGGCCGGCAATCGTGATCGGTTTCGGCTCCCTTTCCTACCCGCCGGTGCCGTCGCTTAGCCGATGTGGGCATGCATCGCTCGAGCAGGTCGTGCGGGACAGCGTCGAGCGGGTCTCGGTCCGGCACGGCACGTCGGTCGCGTTCGTCGAGGCGCTACCGATCATCTGCGACATGAGCTTTGCATGCGTCCCGAACCCCGACGACCAGCGCCACGCGACCCAGAACAATCCACTCTGGGGCGAGATCCTTTCATGGGACACGGGCGGGGCGGTGGAGATCCCCTCGATCAACATCGGTCCATGGGGGCGCGACTACCATCATCGCTTCGAGCGGGCGAACGTGCGTTATGCCTTCGACATCCTCCCCGACCTCGTCCTCGAAACCGCCGACGCCGTGCTGACTGTCAACGTCGAAACGGATTAGGTCGGAGTTGGACTGCGCCCCTGAGGCTGGAAAGATCGGAAAGGGTTTCTTCGGCGCACGCCTGATCCAAACAGCCCGACGCGTCCGAGACGAGGAGCGCACTCGAACGAGGACGCAATTGCCGACATCTGGTAGTCTAAGCGCGAGCCGGGAAAGGAAACTGTCTTGTCGGGATGGTCCGTCCTGCAAGCACTGACGTTGATCATCACGCCTTCGGGCAGCAGCGACGATCTTTGGGTCGCTCGCGTCCGGAACCTACGACTGTATTCGCCTATCGGCGGACGGCTTTGGGCCACCCCCGTCATGAAAAACTGTCGCGAAAGCGTTCGACAGGAAGTCGAGCGCCGCGCGGGTGCGTGCGGGGAGGCGCCGGGCGTCGGGGAAGACCGCGTGAATGCCGAGCCGGACCGAGGGGAAGTCTTCGAGAATGCGCGCCAGACGCCCAGCGGCGATGTCCGCGGCCACGGCATAGTCGGGGCAAAGCGCTACTCCCTCGCCGCGCAGGGCAAGCCGCCGCACCGCGGTCGCGCTGTTGACGAGGTAACCGCCCGTGACCGCGATCCGCTGCATCCGCCCGCCGATCTGGAAGGGCCAGGCCTGGCCGGCCCGGAAATTGCTGTCCCGCAGGCAGGAATGTCGGAGAAGATCTCCGGGGCTCTCGGGCGTGCCGGCGTGGCCAAGATAGGCGGGGCTCGCCACGGCGACGATCTCTGCTGCGCCGAGCCGCCGCGCGATCAAGGCTGAATCTTCCAGAACACCGATCCGGATGGCAAGGTCGAAGCCCTCGCTCGCGAGGTCCACGAACCGGTCGTTGAGACGCAGGTCGATCACGAGGTCCGGATGGGCGCCGCGAAAATCCGCAAGGGCATCCTGAACGTAGAGCTCTCCGAAGGTGACCGGCGCAGAGACGCGCAGAAGGCCCGTGAGCCCGGTCTCCCCCTCCCGGATCTCGGCGCCGAGTGCGTCCATTTCCTCGAGAAGCGTCGCGCAGCGCGGGTAATAGCGGCTGCCCGCGTTCGTCAGGCTGAGCGAGCGCGTCGTGCGCCGCAGCAGCTGCACGCCCAGCCGCGCCTCGAGCTCGGCCACGTATTTGCTCGCGAGTTTCTTCGACATGCCCAGGCGCTCGGCGGCGGCAGTGAAGGATTTCGCCTCCACCACCGCGGCGAACGTGCGCATGCCATCGAACAGATCCATCGATTGTGAATATCAGGGCGACGATCATTCGCCAATAGGGGCATTTCTCGTCCCCAACGGATCGGCCATGTTGGCGGCATCGGCGGGGGCCAGACAGCAACCCGATTGACCCGGGCCCAAGTCCCTGCCGCCTCGCAACCGCAGCACCATGAAGGATCCAGACCCATGCCCCTCGGGACCACTGCCACGGCCGCCCTGATCGCCGCCGTGGCGACCGTGGCCGCCGCCCAGGACCGGCCTGCCGACATCGTGAGCCCGATCGACTCCGGCTATCTCGAGAACGCGGTTAGCGCCGACGAAGCGCGCGCTGCCGGCGATTTTGCCTATGTGCCGCCGACACCCGAGAACAGTGTCATGCTGTTCATCGATCACCAGATCGGCCTGATGGCGGGCGTGCGGGATTTCACTTCGCTCGCCGAATATCGCAACAACGTCGTCGGCCTCGCCGGGATCGCCAAAGCGCTCGACATCCCGGTTCTGCTCACCACGTCGAACGCGCAATGGCAGAACGGCGATATCCTGCCCGAACTGCGCGAGGTCTTTCCAAACCAGCCGATCTACCGCCGTACCGGTATCATCAATGCCTATGCGGACCCGAACTTCCGCAAGGCGCTCCTCGACATCATGGAAGAGACGGGCCGAACCCACGTCATCGTCTCGGGCGTGACGCTCGGCACCTGCGTGGCCTTCCCGGTCCTGTCCATGCTCAACGACGGCTTCGACCACGTCTACCCCGTCGTCGACGCCTCGGGCGCCTGGTCGGACTACGAGGCCGATGCCGCGATGGCGCGCGTGTCCGGCGCGGGGGCGGAGCTTCAGACCGTGTTCGCGCTTGGTGCGGAGCTGCAGGCCGACTGGCGCCGCGACACCGCCACCGCGATGCTGACCCCCTTCACCGACAACCTGCCGGAATATGGCTGGGTCCTCCAGAACTACTGGAACAACGCCAGTGAGACGCCCGCCGTCGCCGACCCCTTCGCGCGCGCAAACTGACCCGATCGCGCCCCGGCCGGCGTCCCGACGCCGGCCGAACCCAGCATTCCAGTCACAGGACATGAGATCATGGACATCGCCATCATCGGAACCTGCAACATCGGGTCGGCTCTCGCCCGGACCATCGCGGCCCGCCACCACGGCGTCGTCGTCGCCGGTCAATCGGTCGAGCACGCGCTGACGCTCGCCGATGCGCTTTCGCAATCCGGCTTGTCCGTGCAGGCCGCGGACGTCGCCGCCGCTGTCGCCTCGGCCGAGGTCGTCATCCTCGCCGTCCCCTTTGGTGCAGTCGCGGACCTGGCGCGCGCTGCCGATTTCTCGGGCAAGGTCGTCGTCGACGTCACCAACCCGGTTGCGGACGATTTCTCGGGCATCACGCTCGGGTTCGACACCTCCGCGGCCGAGACGGTGGCGGGCCTGCTGCCCGGTGCAGAGGTCGTGAAGGCGTTCAACACCGTGTTCGCCCAGGTCCATGAACACGGCCTTGCCTTCGGCGGCCGCCGCGTCCCGACCTGTGTGGCGTCCGACCACCCGACGGCCAAGGCCAGGGTCATGGAGCTGGCCAACTCGGTCGGCTTCGAGGCCGTCGATTCCGGGGGGCTGACCAATGCCCGCTACATCGAGCCGCTCGGTTTTCTCAACATCCAGTTCGGCTACATGCTCGGTCAAGGCACGCAGATCGCACCAGCCTGGCTGGCGCGCTGATTCCTCTCCCGACTTAAGGAGACACACCCATAATGGACCGCAAGACCTCCCCTGCTCCGCCTTCTGGCCGCTGACGAGCCCTGCCGTCGCGCTGGCATGGCCGGGCGCCTACGCCCTCGGACTTCCGGCGCGTCGCCCGGCCGCGACCGGACACCACGCGCCCGCGCCGGACGATCCCGGCGTGGGACATACCAAGCAAAGGACACGTCATGATTGCCGAAGAGCTTACTGGTTTCGACCTCGACACCGCTCCGCTCGCCGTGCGCGAGGTCCGGCTTCTCGTCCGCGACCTGCCCCGTCTGGCGGCGTTCTACACGACCGCCATCGGCCTTGCGATCCACGAGAAACTTCCCGACCGCATCACCCTCGGCGCCGCGCGCCCGTTCCTGACGCTCGCGACACGCCCCGGGCTCGCCCGGCCGGAACCGGGCGCGCCAGGTCTCTTTCACACTGCCTTCCTGCTGCCCGACCGGCGCGATCTCGGCGACTGGCTCGACCATGCGCGGGCGACCGGCCTGCAACTTGCGGGCGCCTCCGACCACGTCGTGTCCGAGGCGATCTATCTCGACGACCCGGAAGGCAACGGGATCGAGGTCTATGCCGACCGTCCGGTGGAGGCCTGGCACGACGCCGGGGGACAGCTCGCCATAACGACCCGCCGACTCGCAACTCGCGCAATCCCGCGCGGTCAGGGCTGGCAGGGCGCCCCGGGGGCCACGCGGATCGGCCATGTGCACCTGCGCGTCGCCGATGTCGCGGCGGCGGAGGCGTTCTGGACCGGACAGGGCTTCGACATGATGGCGCGCTATCCCGGCGCGAGCTTCTTCGGCGCCGGCGGCTATCACCATCAGATCGCTGCCAATGTCTGGAACAGTGCAGGCAGACCGCCCCTGCGTCCGGACGCGCCCGGCCTCGCGACACTGGTCCTCGAAGGGGACGTCGCCATGCCCCGGACCGTCGTCGCGCCCCCGGGCATCGCGGTCACCTTCGCCC
>PPFU01018273.1_pt1 | contig 11658 bp, 7 predicted proteins | sample 1535991 | NCBI WGS metagenome assembly PPFU01 (sample SAMN04901290, study PRJNA319586) | Hypolithon metagenome, whole genome shotgun sequencing project. | isolation source: Antarctic Hypolithon | place: Antarctica: Miers Valley | collected 2014 | reverse complement strand
GGCATCGGCTCGACATCGACCCCCGCCAGTTCGGTGAGGTTATCGCGCGTGAAGTCCGAGCGCGAGGTCCGCAGCACCAGCAGCCGCTCGCCCTCGCCGGTGATCGCCACATGGCGCCCGTCGCCCGAGATCAGCAGGTCGGGAACCGGCGTCGCCAGCAGCATGAAGGTCGCCACCCCGGCCGGCACCAAGCCATACAGACGCGCGCGCCCGCGCCACAGCGCCAGCCATAGCCCGCCGACGATGAACAGCGCGAAGGTCCAGTCGCCCATCTGCGGCATCAGCCGCACCGCGCCGGGCTGCGCGGCGGTGAAGTGGGCAATCCACAGCATCACCTCGAGCGACTTGCCCGCCAGCCACCAGAAGGGGGCGCCCAGGCCGACAAGGTCGAACAGCAGCGCCAAAGCGATCATCGGCATCGTGATGAAGGTGGTCAGCGGGATCGCGATCACGTTTGCCAAGGCGCCGTAGAGGCCGGCGCGGTGGAAGTGGAACAGCACGATCGGGGTCAGCGCGATCTCGATGACGATGCCGGTGACGAGCAGCATCACCACGCCGCGCGCCACCCGCATCCACCAGCCTTCCTCGCGCGCGCGCAGGAATTCGCGCACCGGGGCGGAGCCCGAGAGCGCGACGATGGCGATGACCGCCGCGAAGCTCATCTGGAAGCTCGGGCCGATCAGCGATTCGGGCCACAGCAGCAGCACGAAGAACGCCGCCACCGCCACCATCCGCAGCGATAGCGGCTCGCGCCCGAGCGCCAGCGCGATCAGCACCAGCACCGCGCCGACGCAGCTGCGCACCGTGGGGACTTCGGCGCCGGTCAGCAGCGTGTAGCCGATCCCCGTGAGCGCGGCGATGGCGGCGGCGATCACCGGCAGGCGGGCGTTGAGCACGAGCCACGGCCACAACGCGAGCACCCGCATCGCCAGAATGTAGGCCGCGGCGATCACCGCGCTGACATGCAGCCCGCTGATCGAGAGAAGGTGCGTGAGGCCCGAATCGCGCATCGCCTCCTCGTCCTCGACGGCAATGGAGCCGCGATCGCCGCTGGCATAGGCGGCGGCGATCGTGCCGGGGGAGCCGTCCAGCTGCGAGCGGACATGGCGCGAGAGCATCCGCTGGAGCGAGGCGAGCGGAGCGCCCTCCCCGTCCGCCGCCTCAACCAGTTCGACCTCGCCCTGCGCGCTGCCTGTCGCGGCATAGCCCTGGAAGAAGGCGGCGCGGGCGAAATCATAGGCACCCGGCAGCATCGGCGGGGCAGGCGGCATGAGGCGGGCGCGCAGCTGCACCACCGCGCCCTCGGTCATCGCCGGGCGCGCCTGTTCGAGCGGCACGTTGACGCGCACCTTGATCGGCTCGGCGGTATCAGGGTGCCGCGTCGCCAGCACCAAACGGATGCGGTCTTCGGCGGGCTGGTCGATCCGCTCGAGAATGCGGCCGGTGAGCTGGGCCGACAGCGGCCGCTCGATCGCCGGCGCCCCGACCATCTCGGCCCGCGCCCAGATGACCGTCATGCCCGCCGCCACCAGCATCCCGATGGCGATCGCCGCTGTGGTCAACCGCTCACGCGTCGGCTTGCCTTTCCACAGCGCCAGCGCGCCCAGCGCCAGCACGGCGGCGAAGGCGATCGCGGCGATCCACTCGGCGGGGCCATCGAGCCAGAACCAAGCGGCGATCCCGCCGGCGAAACCGATCGTCAGCCACGGCCCGCGATCGAACCCGGCTTGGCCGAGAAAACCTTCCGCACGATCGGCCATGCTGGACAAGCGCCAGCGCATTCGCCATTGCGAACGCTGCGATGCAGCATCGCCCCCATACCGCTCCAGGGGCGTCTCGGGGGCGAGGCGCGATGCCATTATGGGACAGGACATCAAGGACGTGGTGAAGGCAAGCGAATTGGGCGGCACTCAGGGCGATGCGCGCCCGGTCGTGACCCGTTTCGCGCCCTCGCCGACGGGCTTCCTGCACATAGGAAATGCGCGCACCGGCCTGTTCAGCTGGCTCTATGCGCGCCATCACGGCGGCCGGGCGCTGCTGCGGATCGAGGATACGGACAAGGAGCGCTCGACCGAGCCGGCCATCGCCGCGATCCTCGACGGGCTCGACTGGCTCGGGCTGGAGTTCGATGGCGAGCCGGTGTTCCAATCAAAGCGCGCCGATCGTCACGCGGAGGTCGCTCACAAGCTGCTCGCGGCGGGCCGAGCCTACAAGTGCTTCGCTACTTCTGAGGAATTGGCGGTAATGCGCGAGGAGCAGCGCGCTAACCGGCTGCCGCTGCGGTATGACGGCCGCTGGCGTGACCGCGACGCGAGCGAAGCTCCGGCAGGCACGCCCTTCACCGTCCGCATCCGCACGCCCGACGAAGGCGAGACGGTGATCGAGGATGCGGTCCAGGGCCGGGTCACGGTTCGGAACGAGGAGCTCGACGATTTCGTCCTGCTGCGGGGCGACGGCACTCCGACCTACATGCTCGCGGTGGTGGTCGATGACGCCGACATGGGCGTGACCCACGTCATTCGCGGCGACGATCACCTCAACAACGCCTTCCGCCAGCTTGCGGTGATCCGCGCCATGCAGGGGCTGGAGGAAGGCTGGGACGAGCCGACCTATGCGCACGTCCCGCTGATCCACGGAGCCGATGGCGCCAAGCTCTCCAAGCGCCATGGCGCGCTCGGCGTCGATGCCTATCGCGACGAGCTCGGCATCCTGCCCGAGGCGCTGTTCAACTACCTGCTGCGCCTGGGCTGGGGCCACGGCGACCGCGAGGAGATCACGCGGGACGAGGCGATCGCGCTGTTTGACCTTGCGGGCGTGGGCAAGAGCCCCTCGCGCTTCGACAGCAAGAAGCTGCTGCATCTGAACGGCCATTACATCCGCGCCGCCGACGATGCGCGGCTGGCGCAACGGGTCGCACCGCGCATTGGCCCGGACACCGACCTTGCTCTCCTCACCGAGGCCATGCCCGTCCTCAAGCCCCGTGCGCGTGACCTCGACGAACTGGCCGAGAACGCCGCCTTCCTGTTCCGCGCCCGCCCGCTCGAGCTCAGCGAACCCGCCCACGCACTGCTCGACGAGCAAGGCCGCGAGCGCCTCAGCCTCATCGCCGGGCGGCTCGGTCAGCAGCGCGACTGGACGCTGGAAGCACTCGAAGCCGAGCTGAAGCAGCTTGCCGAAGAGTTCGGCCTCGGCCTCGGCAAGCTCGCCCAGCCCTTGCGCGCTGCGCTCACCGGGCAGACCACCAGCCCGGGCATCTTCGACGTCCTCGTGCTGCTCGGCCGCAGCGAGAGCCTCGCGCGGATCGAGGATCAGGCGAGGCAACCGGTGGCGACCAGCGGCGTTGAAACACCAACACAGAATTGAACAAAGGAGAGCAGACTTTGGCGGATAACGACGCGCAGCTCGCGATCGGCGACGTGACGCAGGACTTTCCCGTGCTCCACGGCACATGCGGGCCCGACGTGATCGACATCCGCAAGCTTTACGGCTCGACCGGCGCGTTCACCTTCGATCCCGGTTACAAGTCGACCGCGAGTTGCGAGAGCGCGCTCACCTTCATCGATGGCGAGGAAGGCGTGCTGCTCCACCGCGGCTATCCGATCGGCCAGCTCGCCGAACAGTCGAGCTTCATGGAAGTCTCCTACCTGCTGCTGAACGGCGAGCTGCCGAGCAGGGACGAGCTCGACGAGTTCGATTACACCATCACCCGGCACACGATGCTCAACGACCAGCTGCGCCAGTTCTACCAGGGCTTCCGCCGCGACGCGCACCCGATGGCGATCATGTGCGGCGTGGTCGGCGCGCTGTCCGCCTTCTACCATGATTCGACCGACATCTCGGACCCCGAGCACCGGATGATCAGCTCGCACCGGCTGCTGGCGAAGATGCCGACGATCGCCGCCTGGGCCTTCAAATACGCGATCGGCCAGCCGTTCATGCATCCGCTGAACAAGCTCAGCTACACCGGCAACTTCCTGCGCATGACCTTCGGCGTGCCGGCCGAGGAATACGAGGTGGTACCGGCAGTCGAGAAGGCGCTCGACCGGATCTTCATCCTCCACGCCGATCACGAGCAGAACGCCTCGACCTCGACCGTGCGCCTCGCCGGTTCCTCGGGCGCCAACCCGTTCGCCTGCATCGCCGCGGGCATCGCCTGCCTGTGGGGCCCGGCGCATGGCGGGGCGAACGAGGCGGCGCTCAACATGCTACGCGAGATCGGCACGCCCGATCGGATCGGCCATTACATCGAGCGCGCCAAGGACAAGAACGACCCGTTCCGGCTGATGGGCTTCGGCCATCGCGTGTACAAGAATTATGACCCGCGCGCCGCAGTCATGCAGAAGACCGTGCGCGAGGTGTTCGATGCCTTGGGTGTGCAGAACCCTGTATTCGAGACGGCTCTGGCGCTGGAGGAGATGGCTCTGAGCGATGATTACTTCATCGAGAAGAAGCTCTTCCCCAACGTCGATTTCTATTCGGGCGTAATCCTGTCGGCGATCGGCTTCCCGACCACGATGTTCACCGCCCTCTTCGCGCTCGCCCGCACGGTAGGTTGGGTGGCGCAGTGGAACGAGATGATCTCCGACCCCGGTCAGGTCATCGGCCGCCCGCGCCAGCTCTACACCGGGCCGACGCAGCGCGACTACGTGCCGGTGGATGAGCGGTGATCGCCCCCGCCGGCTGACCAGTCCCGCCCGCCCAGGAGCGCCGCTGCCAGCGCGGCCAGCGCCCAGGCCATCAGCGCCGGCTCTTGCATACCGGTGAGCGCGGCGACGGCGACCAGCAGCGCGCCCAGTCCCCGGTCACCGGCGACGGCGCGCCAGCCAGCGCTTCGGCTGATCGCCGCAAGTGCGATCACCAGCACCAGCGGTGGGAACAGCCGCGCGTACCACTCTCCCTCGATGCTGAGCGCGCCGGTCACAAGCAGCGCCGCATCGGGCAGCCGGGCGAGCCAGCGCGGCAGGAGCGGCTTCAGGAACGCCGCGCGCCGCATCCGATCGAGACCGCGCGCAAGGTGCAGCAGCGGCACCGCCAGCGCCAGCACAGCGAATCCCGCGGCGGGCCAGCCGAACCACGCGGCGATCGGACCTGAGCTCAACAGCAACCCCGCCGCGGCGAGCAAGGCGACGAGCGAATAGCGCCACCTGATCAACGGTGCCGAAAAACGGCGCAGCAGCAAGCCGGCGAGCTGCTGGGAAGGTCGCATACCGATCGGCTCGCGGCCCATAGCCGCCTGCCGCCTCGCCTCGAGCGCTCCTGTATCTCCCTCCTCCGCCACGATCGCCCAGCGCCCCTGCGCGAGCAGATCGGGCGACAGGCGCACCCGCGCGGTGCGCTCCTGCAAGGCGATCCGCAGCAGGGCGGAATGGGGATCGGCATCCTCGCCCAATTGCTCGAGCCGGTCGACCAGCGCGCCGGGCATCAGCAGCGCCCCCGACCAGGCCTCGCTTGCGTCGATCCGCTCGAACCTGTCCGCCCCCGCCTCGTCCACCCCGAAGGCAAGCACGCGCGGTCCCTCGGCCAGCGCGGCGATCGCCTCCGTTGCATCGGGCAGCGCGCCGGGCGCCAGCACCAGCAGCTCGTCCCGCCATTCGATCAACGGCACCAGCGCATGGGCGGAAGCGATCGTCGCATGTGCCACCTGCGCCCGCGCCGCCGCCTCGCGCAGTTCGTCGGCGTCGGCCGCCGCGCCGTTGCCATAGGCGATCACCCGCTCGACGCCGCAGGCGCGCGCAAAATCGAACTGGCGCAGCACCAGCGAGCGGCCCGCGATCAGCGGCGCAGGATCGGCCCCGCGCTCCCCCGTCGCGATCAGCGCCACGCGCACGGCATCGCTCCCCGGATCGGCTCCATGGGAGCGCTGCTAGGCCGCCCGCTCCCGCCTGCCAACCTTCGACATCGCTCACACCAGTGGACTCGCCCCGCGTCCGCCCCGTTGCTATGACGCTGATCACAAGGGCGAGACAGGATGTGATGGCGATGGGGGCAGAGCGGCAGGTAGCAGCGCACGACATGGGCACGCGGGAGCGAGCATCCTCCTCCGCCGCCCGCCCGGCGCGCCGGAATCCACGCGCCCGGCCGGCGAAAAGCGCCGGCGGCCTGGTGCCGTTGCTCGCGGTCGCCGCGATCGCGCTCTGGTCGATCCTGTTCTTCACCACCGCCACCGATGCCGGCGAGCCGTGGTGGATGCTGGCCGCGATCTGGTCGATGCCGGTGCTGCTCGTCATCGCGATCTGGCTCCTGGTACTGCGCTACATGGTTGGCGAGGGCGGCCGGCTCGATGCGCTCAACCGCGCGCTGTCCGATGGCCCGGGCTCGCTCGACGAGCGGCTCTCCTCGATCAACGACGAGCTTACCGCCGCGCGCGACCTGTTCGCCGATCACCCGCGCGAGATGACCGCGCTCGGCAACCTTGGCACGATCGAGCGGCAGCTGGGCTCGGCGGTAGAGACGGCGGACGCGATCGTCGCGCGGATCGAGGGGGCAGGCGCCTCTGCGCGCGCCCGGCTCGAGGAGGTGTCGCAGGGCTTCGAAAAGCTTTCCGCGGCGGGGGAAGCCAGCAATGCCCGCCTCGCCGCGCTGCTCGACGGGCTGAAGACCGCGCTCGACGATCTCGAACGCTCCACCGCCAATCTCGACCAGACCGCGGAGGAACGCTTCGGCCACCTGCGCGCGCAGTCCGAGCGGTTCAAGGCCGAGCTCGATGCGCGCGAGGCGGACAACCTTGCCGCCATCCGTCGCCGCGCCGACGAACTTGCCAAGGCCCTGTCCAAGGAAGACATCGCCATGCGCACGCGCGCCGGTCAGGCGGGTGACGAGCTGCAGGTGCGGATGAAGGCGATGCGCGACGAATCCTTGCGCCTCTCGGGCGAGCTGGAGAAGATCCAGTCCGATGCCCTGCGCGGCTGGGACAAGGCGGTGGCGGGCCTCGAGACGCGGATGCGCGAGACCGTCGGCAAGGTCATCGAGGTGGACGAGGCGGCGATGGAGAACTCCACGGCCCGCCTCGCCGCGCTCCATGCCGAGGCCGAGCGGATCGACGAGGCAGCGGCCGAGCGGCTGGAGGCGTTCGAGGCGCGCATCGCCGAGCGCCGCGACGCCTCGACCGCGCACGGCGCCGAGGCGCTGGCCGAACTGGAGGAACAGCTCGACGCGTTCGACCAGCGGCTCGACGAGCGGCGCAAGTCGCAGCTCGCGCGGCTCGGCGAACTGGGCGAGCGGAGCAAGGCGCTGGCGGCGGGGATGTCGGGCATCGACCAGCAGCTCGCCCACCATGTCGAGCAGTGCGAGGCGGCTTCCAACGCGCTCGGCAGTTTCGCAGGCGACCTCTCCGAGCGGCTTGCCGAGAGTCGCGAACACCTCGAGCACTCCGGCCAGTCGATGGGCGCGATGACCGAGGCGAGCGAGCGGCTGTTCGAGCTGATCCGCTCGAGCGCGGACTACACTTCGAGCACGATCCCTGCGGCGCTGGCCGACGCCGAGACGAAGCTGGCCGATTTCGACCACCGCACCCGCGCGCTCCATCAGACGATCGGCGAGAGCGAAGCGATGGGCGAGGCGCTCGTCACCCACCTCGAGAAGGCGAAGAAGGGCGTGCCGATCTCGGCCAAGACGCTCGACGCGCTCGGCCAGAAGCTCGAGCGGCTCGCCGCTCAGACCGACGCGCTGGCGGAGCGCACCCGCACCGAGCTCGCCGGCGCGCTGACCGAACTGGAGAGCAGCACCCAGAGCGTCGCCCAGCGGCTGCGCGAGGGACAGGAGCGCGCGCTGAAGGATTTCGCCACCGATTTCGGGGAGCGCAGCCTTGCTGCGATCGGCCAGGGGCTGACCGACACCGCAACCAGCGCGATCGCCGATCTCCAGCGTGCCTCCCAGGACAGCACGCGTGCCGGGCGCGAGGCGATCGGCGAGCTGAAAGCCGGGATCGGCGATCTCGAGGACAAGCTCGGCCATCTCGAAACGCGCGTCGCCAAGGCGCGCGACGCGGTGGCGGCCGAGCCGACCAAGGACTTCTCGATCGAGATGACCAAGCTGATCGAGAAGCTCAATTCGGCCTCGATCGACCTCACCAAGGCGTTCGGCGCCGACGTGCCGGACAATGCCTGGCAGGCCTATCTGCGCGGCGATTACGGCGTGTTCACCCGCCGCGCCGTCAAGCTGATGCCGAGCCAGCAGGCCGACATGGTCCACGGCCTCTACCGCCAGGACGGCGATTTCCGCGAGTTGACCAACCGCTACATCCAGGATTTCGAATCGATGCTGCGCGTGGTGCTGGCGACGCGCAATGGCCACCAGATGGCGGTGACACTGCTCTCGTCCGACATCGGCAAGCTCTACGTCGCGCTCGCGCAGGCGACCGAGCGGCTGCGGGAGTGAGCCTCACCCCTGCCAGTCGGGGGGTTCACCGAGGATGTTGATGTCGTCCACCGTCACCCACCCGTATTGGTAGTTCGCGAGGAACAGCGCGCAACATATTCCCGCCAGGATCGTGGCCCGCAGCGCCAGACGGCCGGGGCGGAAATTGGCCGGGGCGCTGTCCGCCTGGCCGGGCACCTTCTCCACCCCCGCCTCGTCATGCGTACGCACGCCGAAGGGGAGGAGGAAAAAGGCGCTCATCACCCAGAACAGCGCATAGATCGCCAGGATCGAGGTCAGTTGCATGGGTGCGCGCGCTTCATTCGCCCGGCAGGACGATCATCGTCTGCGGCTTCTTCCCCGACCAGCGCTGCGCCGCGCGCCGCACCGCCAGCCGCGCCGCCTCGTGCACCGCCGACCGCTCGCCCGCAGCGGCGCCGCGCAGCTTCTTCACCGCCTGTTCCACGTCCCGCTCCGCTTCTGCGACGAACTTGGCATGGTCCTCGTCGAGCGGCAGGCCGAGCGAATGGACCTTCGCCCGCCCCCGCTCGTCGAGCACCGCCACCACCACCCCGTCTCTCGCCAGCCTGCGCCGCGCGGTAATCGCCTCGCCATTGGCGGGCACGATGATGTCGCCGTCGAGCACCAGCCGCCCCGAGCGCACTTCGGCCACAACCCCCGGCTCGCCCGGCGCGAGGCGGACGATCTCGCCGTTGACCTGGAAGACGTTGTGCTCGATGCCGCTCGCCGCGCCCAGCCGCGCCTGCTCCTGCATGTGGCGGATCTCGCCATGAACGGGGACGAGGATTTCGGGCCTGATCCAGCCATAGAGCGCCTCCAGCTCAGGCCGCCCAGGATGGCCCGAGACGTGGATCTCGCTCTGCCGGTCGGTCACCATCACGATGCCACGATGGGCGAGCAGGTTCTGCACCCGGCCGATGGCGAGCTCATTGCCCGGGATCTGCCGGCTGGAGAACAGGATGACATCGCCCTCGGCCAGCGCGATCGGATGGGAGTTCTCCGCCATCCGCGCCAGCGCCGCACGGGGCTCGCCCTGGCCGCCGGTCGCCAGCACCAGCACTTGCCCGCGCGGCAGGCGCATGGCGGTGTCGAAATCGATCGGCTCGGGGAAGTCCTCGAGATAGCCGTTGGCCTGGGACACCTCGATGATCCGGTTGAGCGAGCGCCCGGCGATGACCAGCCGTCGCCCGGTCTCTTCGGCCACCGCGCCCAGGGTCTGGAGCCGGGCGACGTTGGAGGCGAAGGTCGTCACCACCACGCGCTTGCCTTGGTGGCGCTGCACCTCTTCGAGCAGCCCGCGATAGACCGCGCCCTCGCTGCCCGAGGGCACCGGGTTGAACACGTTGGTGGAATCGCACACCAGCGCGAGCACGCCCTCGTCGCCGATCTCGGCCAGCTCCTCCTCCGTCGCCGGCGTTCCGATCTGCGGCTCCTCATCCAGCTTCCAGTCGCCGGTGTGGAAGATGCGGCCATGCGGCGTATCGATCAGCAACGCATTGCCCTCGGCGATCGAGTGGGCGAGCGGGATGTAGGTGATCTCGAACGGGCCAAGCCGGATGACCCCATGATCCTCCTTGATCACGTTCAGCTTCACCTCGCGCTCGATCCCGGCTTCGGCCAGCTTGCGGCGGATGAGATCGGCGGTGAACGGCGTTGCATAAAGCGGCACGCCAAGGTCCTGCGCGAAGTAGGGGATCGCGCCGATATGGTCCTCGTGCGCGTGCGTGAGGACGACGCCGAGGAGGTCGTCCGCCCGCTCCTCGATAAAGTCGAGGTCGGCGAACAGCAGTTCGGTGCCCGGATATTCGTTGGCCCCGAAACTCATGCCGAGATCGACCATCAGCCACTGGCCCCGGCAGCCATAGAGATTGACGTTCATGCCGATCTCGCCTGAGCCGCCCAGCGCCAGGAACAGGAGCTCGTCCTCGGGCGTGAAGTTGCGCTTCATATCAGGCCCTCGCGGCGGGCGAGGATGGCGAGGCCGTTGAGCGTCAGGTCCGTATCCACTGCGTCGAATATCTCCGTTTGCTTGTCGAACAACAGCGCGAGGCCGCCCGTGGCGAGGATGCGCGCGGGCCGCCCGATCTCGGTCCTGAGCCGCGCCACCAGCCCCTCGATCAGCGCCACATAGCCCCAGAACACGCCGATCTGCATCTGGTCCTCGGTATTGCGCCCGATCACCGAGCGCGTGCGCGGCGCTTCGATGGCGATGCGCGGCAGCTTGGCCGCATGGCTGACCAGCGCCTCCAAAGAGATGTTGATCCCGGGCACGATGATCCCGCCCTTGTAGGCGCCGGTGAAATCGACCACGTCGAAGGTGGTCGCGGTGCCGAAATCAATAACGATCTGGTCACCCTGGTGTGCGGCATGGGCGGCGATCGCGTTAAGCGCGCGGTCGGCGCCCAGCGAGCGCGGTTCCTCGACGTCGATGGTGATGCCCCACCCCGCCTCGCTTTCGCCCGCGAAAACCGGCTCAACGCCGAAATACTTGCGCGCCAGGACGAGGAAATTGTGGCGTGCGCGAGGGACCACGCTGGCGAGGATCATCGCCGTCACGTCCTCGCGCTGCAAACCCTCGATCTCGATCAGCTGGAGCAGCCACACCGCATATTCGTCGGCCGTGCGGCGCGGATCGGTGGCAATCCGCCAGCGGGCGCGGATCACGGGGATGTCACGCCCGGCCTCGCCCTCGAACAGCGCGAAGACCACGTTGGTGTTGCCGATATCGACCGCCAGCAGCATCAGCCGGCCTCCGCCTCGATGTCGCCGGCATGGATGATCCGCACGGTTCCCTCGCCGAGTGCCAACCGCAAGGAGCCGTCGGGTTCGAGCCCGGCGAAGGTGCCGGCGACCCTTCCTGCGTTCCCGTCATGCACCACAAGCGGCGTCCCCACCGAGTGCGCGGCTGCGAGCCAGCGAGCCATGACCGCTTCGGCTCCGTAGCGGCGCCAGCGCCCGAGTTCGAACGCGAAATTGTCCGCGAGGACCTCGGCGAAGGAGCGGATAGCGGGGGCAGCGCCGAGCGCGGCGAAGCTGGACGTCCTGCGCCCGTCGATCGCTGGAGCGCCAACGAGGTTGACGCCGAACCCGATCACCGCCCAATCGCCCTCGCGCTCGAGCAGGATGCCCGACAGCTTGCACCCGTCATGCTCGAGATCGTTGGGCCATTTGAGCCGCAACCCCGCTTGCTCGGGCATGTATTCGCGCGCCGTATCGTAGAGCGCAAGCCCCGCCAGCAGCGAAAGCGTCGTCGCCGGGGGATCGGCGGGACCGAGCCGCACC
>PPFU01002205.1_pt1 | contig 11658 bp, 16 predicted proteins | sample 1535991 | NCBI WGS metagenome assembly PPFU01 (sample SAMN04901290, study PRJNA319586) | Hypolithon metagenome, whole genome shotgun sequencing project. | isolation source: Antarctic Hypolithon | place: Antarctica: Miers Valley | collected 2014 | reverse complement strand
GCTGAACCCGTCGGACGGCGGAATAATCCGCGCGGCGGGCCGCTCACATCCGCAGCGCTGGCGCAGCCCACGCCACTATCTTCTCACATGAACCCACGCCAATTTCGCCTGCTCAGTTTTGGATTCCTCGGCGTGGCCGCTGGCGTCGTGCTGTGGTTGGGCGCGAGCGGGGTGTTCGGCGGGCCGCCGGGCGGGAAGGTGACTTGGGAATCCGTGTTCGCGCGGATTGGGAGCGACTGGCCGGTCGTGCCGCAGATGACCACCGTGGAACTCGCGCGCCGCCTCGGCACCGACAACGAACAGCCGCTGCTCATTGATACCCGCTCGCGCGAGGAATACGCGGCAAGTCATTTGCCCGGCGCGGTGTGGGCGGAAAAGCTGGAGCAGATGCGCGCGGTGCTGCGTGACGTTCCGAGGGAACGCACGGTGGTGCTCTACTGCTCGGTGGGCGTGCGCTCGTCGAAGGCGGCGGCGGAGTTGCTGCGAGATGGGCGCGGCAATGTGTCCAATCTGCACGGCTCGATTTTTCAATGGGCGAATGAGGGCCGTGCCATCGGGCGCGACGACAAGCCGGTGGCCGAAGTGCATCCCTACAACAAGAAGTGGGGCGCGCTGCTCGACGCAAAACTTCACGCGGAGTCGGCACGATGAATCGCCCCGGACTGTTGCGCCGCATGTGGACGGGCTGCGACCGCTGCTTTCACGAACAATACGCCGTGCTCTGGCCGAACCTCTCGCGGGTGCTGAACCTCATCGCCATCCTCAACATCAGCCTCTTCTTCCTTACCGGAGCGGTGACGTGCGGCGGCTACTACTACCCGGTCATCTCGCTCGCGGTGCTGGCCGCGGCGGAGTTGCTCATCCTGCTGCCATTCGGATGGCAGGCTCGGCTCGGCTTCTATTTCACCGCGCTCGGGCTGTGCCTAGTGTCCGCGTGGTTCCTCGGTTCCAGCATCATCTACTGGATGCACACGGAGGGCGTCGCTCGGTGAATCTCGTCGCCGACCTCACCGCGTGGCGCGCACCGGCTTCCTTCGGCATGCTGGCGCTCATCGGCTGCGGTCTGGAGCAGCTCGCGCTCTACGAGTTGCTGCTTTTCGCCGTCGTGCAATTTCACCACGCCAACATCGGTCTGCCCGAGCGGCTCGACCGCGCGCTGCGCTGCGTCATCGTCACGCCGCACCTGCACAAGGTGCATCACAGCGTCGTCCACACGGAGCAGAACTCGAACTTCAGCTCGCTTTTCTCGTGGTGGGATCGCCTCGCCCGCACACTGCGCCTTGCGCGTGACCCGCGCCGCATCGCCTTCGGTCTCGACCCGGCGCGCGCGAAGAACCCCGTTGACCCTCTACTTGGGTGAAAGGTGTAGGCTGCCGCGAGATGAAAACCGAACCAGCTGCGCAAACCATCGGCGCGCTCGCGCGAAAGGCGGGTGTGGCCGTGACTGCCGTGCGCTTTTACGAACGTGCCGGCCTGCTGCCAAAGCCCGCGCGCTCCGCCGCGAACTACCGGCTATATCCACCCGAGGCGCTGCGGAGAGTTCAGTTCATCAAGAAAGCCCAGGCGCTCGGCTTCACGCTGGAGGAAATCAAGGAAATCCTCGACCTGCACGACCACGGGCGCGCTCCCTGTCGCCGGGTTACGGACTTCGGAAAAAAGCATCTGCAAGAGATTGACGCGCGCATCGCGGTCTTGCGCGCCTTCCGCGAGGCGCTGGCGGATTTCCTGCCAAAGTGGGAAAAGAAAACCGCGCGCGCACGCCGATGCGCGGGCGAGTTTTGCGACTTGATCGAACGGTTGCCGTGAGCCGGAACGGCGAACCTTTTCTCTCGCCGAATAAAAATCAAAAAACCTGTTGACCCACTACTCAGGTAGAGGCCGCAGGTTGGCTCATAGAAAGAAAAAGCCGTGTTATGGACAAATCGAATACTCTGCAAAAGGCGACCTTGGGCGGCAGTCTTCTCGCCGCGATTACTGCTTCCCTGTGCTGCATCGGCCCGCTGATTGCCGTGGCGCTGGGCGCGAGTGGTTTTGTCGCATCGGCGCTGTTCGAAAAGTGGCGGCCTGTGTTTTTGGGTGTGACGTTCGTCCTGCTCGCGCTGGCCTGGTATCTCACCTATCGCAAGCCGAAAGCCGCGTGTGAACCGGGCTCCGCGTGCGCGACCAAGCCGGTTGCGAAATGGAACAAGGTGGTTTTGTGGATTTCCACGGCCTTCGTTCTGGTCACGGCGGCCTTTCCCAGCCTCTCCCCGGTGTTGCTTCGGGCGAGTCAGACGAACGCACCGGCCGCGGCGGTTGTCGATGGCAACAGCGCCGTCTTGAAAGTGAAGATACCCAGCATGGATTGCGCGGCGTGCGCCCTCGGCATCCAGTCCACCTTACGGAAACAGCCCGGCGTCGTGACCGCCCAGGTGAGTTACGACACCAAGGAAGCCGTGGTGCAATACGACACCACGAAGCTTTCGCCCGAACAAATTGTCGCGACGATTGATGAAACCGGGTTCAAGGCTGAGCGCGCAGCCCAAAATTAAACCGTGAGCGCGTTCCATTGTCTTAAGAGAAACGAATATGCAGGCTGCGGAAACATTGACGAAAGTCCGGGCGGCACCAAGAACTGTTAGAATCGTTTTGGGTGCCGTTCTCCTGCTCGTGCTCTGCGCCGACGGCGCGTTGCTGCTGTGGGGAACCCGCTGGACGATTCCAAGCGCCAACGCCAGGCAAGGCGGGTATGAGTTTTTCGCTTATTGGGAGGGAACAAACATTCCGTCGGAACGATTCGACCGGCCCTTTGGCATCGCCGTCGCGCCGAATGGAGACGTGTATGTCACGGATGCACTCAAACGCGTCGTCCGTCTTGACTCGACCGGCGAGTTCAAAGGCGAATGGGGACATGAAGGCAAGGAACCCGGAGATTTCAGCAACCCGGTAGGCATCGCGGTGGCAGCCGACGGCTCGGTGTTTGTTTCAGATTACGACCTGGACCGGATTCAGAAGTTCGCGCCCGACGGAAAATTTCTGCAAGCATTCGGCACTTCAGGTTCCGGGCCGGGTCAGCTCAATGCCCCTGCCGGACTGGCGACCGATGCGGCCGGCGCCATCTACGTTGCGGACTTCTACAATCATCGCGTCCAGAAGTTTGGCCCCGATGGTTCGTTCCAGAAAACCGTCGGCCATCCCGGCAGAATCGGCGACGGAGCCTTGCATTATCCCACCGATGTGCGCCTCGCTCCACGCGGTCAACTCCTCGTCGCCGACGCTTACAACTACCAACTCCAATGGTTCGACACCGATGGCCGGTCAAAGGGCCGACTCGGCTACCATGTTTTCTGGTTTTGGCCGCGACCGGTCTCGTCGAGCGCGGGCTTCAACGCGCCCACAGGCGTCGCGGTGGGACCCGATGGCGTCATCCATGTGGCCGACAGCGGAAATCATCGTGTCGTCATGTTGACGGGAAAGGGCGAATACCTGGCGGAATGGAAGATTCCCGATGCCGCTCCTGAAATCCACTCGCCGGAGAAAATCGCCGTGGCCCCGGACGGTCGCACGGTCTATGCGACGGACCTGGCAGCAAATCGCATCCTAGTCTTGAACGTCGTCCCAAAAGCAGCGCAGCGGAAATGAATGGATTACCGCTCACTGGAACAACCAACCAATCACAAAATAAAAAATGGAAACACCGATGAAAACACAAGCACAGAAGTTATGGGCCACCATGCTCGCGCTGTTCGTGGCGATGGCTGTGGCGTATGGCGATCCCCCCTCGACGCATGTTTACATTCAAGTCAAAGGGCTGGCCTGCCCCTTCTGCGTCCAAGGACTTGAAAAGCATCTCAAGAAACTGGACGCTGTAGAGGGGGTGAGCACCTCCCTGAAAAAGGGCGAGGTCGTCTTGCATCTCAAGCCCGGGCAAACTGTGGATGAAAAAGAACTGCAGCAGGCGGTAAAAAAGGCCGGATTTACCGCGGGCAAAATCCGCTTTGAGAAAAAGGCCGACTCTGCGGACACGGAAAAGTCAGTTGGAAAGGAGAAAAAGTGAAAACACGCGTCATCACGCTGGCGCTGCTTGGTAGTGTCTTCCTCGGAACAGACGCAAGGGCGGCGGCGATCAACACGGACACGGCGCTTCCGGTGCATCAGGGCGAGTTTCTTTGGCGTGAGCAGGTGCGTTTCCTCAAGGCCGAAGATTCCTCGCGCGACCTTGAAGTCATCGCCGTGCCGTCGGTGTTCGTGTATGGCTTCACCGAAAAGTTCGCGCTGATTGGGATCGTGCCCTATTTGAACAAGACATTGAAAATGGGCGGCGCCGAGCGCGGCGACAACGGCCTGGGCGACATGACGCTCATCGGGCGCTATCAGGTTTTCCAGATGGACCGGCCAGGAGAAACCTTTCGCGGGCAACTTCTCAGTGGATTGAAGTTCCCGACGGGCCGTGATGACGAAAGCGACTCGTTAGGTCGTCTCCCTCAGCCGCTGCAACTCGGTTCGGGAAGCTACGACCCCGTCGTCGCCGGCGTGTTCACCTGGCAGCGGCTACGCTGGCAGGCCGACTTCGACGTGGCTTACAAAATCAACACCGAGGCCAACGGTTTCCGTTTCGGCAACACGCTGGCGCACGATGCCGCGTTCCAATACCGGCTTTTGCCCTGGACGTTGCCGGAGCAAGGCGTGCCGTCATTCGTCTATGGTGTGCTGGAGTTAAACGGCCTGTGGGCGGAACACAATAGACTCAACGGCGGCAAAGTCAGTGACTCCGGCGGCTACACGCTGTTGCTCTCGCCCGGTCTGCAATATGTGACGCGCCGCTGGGTCGCTGAAATCTCCGTGCAGTTGCCTGTCGTTCAAAACTTGCACGGCAACCAGGTGAAAACAGACTACGTCCTTAACGCGGGTTTTCGCATCCAGTTTTGAATCAAGAAAGCGAGTAAGTTATGTCTGATTGTTGTCTAACTCACACCTCCGGCGAAAAGACCGGGAACGACCGGAACAGTCCGTCGAGCAAACGCCCGTCGAATTCGACGCGGAGCTTGCTCATCATCGGCGGCGGCTCGGCGGCGTTTTCCGCCGCGCTCAAAGCTGCGGAACTCGGCGTTCATGCGACCATCATCAATGACGGCCTGCCGATGGGAGGCACATGCGTCAACGTCGGCTGCGTTCCGTCCAAGACTTTGATTCGCGCCGCTGAAGCGCTGCATCGCGCGCAACGTCCGCCGCCGTTCGCGGGCATCGCCACTTCCGGCAAGCTGCTCGATTTCAAAACGGTCATCGAGCAAAAGCGCGCTTTGGTGGAAGAGTTGCGCCAGTCCAAGTATGCGGACGTCATCGGCGACAATCCGAACATCACCTTCATCAAAGGCCGCGGGCGACTCGTTGACGCACAGACCGTGGAAGTTGACGGTAAAAAAATTCAGGGCGACGCCATCCTAGTCTGCACGGGCGCTCGGCCCAGCCTCCCGGCCATCGCCGGTTTGGACAGAGGCAATTACCTGACCAACGAGACTGCTTTCGAGTTGGACGCTTTGCCGGAATCGCTGCTCGTGGTCGGAGGACGCTACATCGCCCTCGAATGCGCGCAAATGTTCGCGCGCATGGGCAGCAAGGTCACTGTGCTCCAGCGCTCCGGGCGAATCTTGCCGGATGAAACGCCGGACTTGACCGATGCTCTGACCGGATACTTGCGGGAAGAAGGCTTGGAAATCGTCACCGGCATCAAACTCCTGCACATGAAGCAGGAGGGCGGGCAGGTCGTCGTGGAAACGCGCGTCAACGACGTGCCGCAAACTTTCCGCGCACAGCGGATTTTGGTCGCGACCGGACGCACTTACAACACGGAGAACCTCGGACTCGAAAACGCGGGCGTGCAAACCAACTCGAACGGTTCGATACAGGTCGGCGAAACTCTCGAAACCAGCGCCGCGGGCGTCTATGCCGCTGGCGACGTGCTGGGAGCGAACATGTTTGTTTACACCGCCGCGTATGAAGGCGCGCTGGCAGTCGGGAACGCTTTCGGCGGTGCGAAGCGGAAGCGGGACTACACGGCGTTGCCGTGGGTGATTTTCACTGACCCGCAAGTTGCCGGAGTCGGCCTGGACGAAAAACAGGCCGCAACGCAAGGCATCGAAACTGATGTCGTCACGCTGCCCTTGTCGCATGTGCCGCGCTCGCTGGCCGCCCGCGAGACGCGCGGCTTCATCAAGCTCATTCGCAACCGCGCAACCGACCGACTCCTCGGCGCGCGCATCCTCGCCGCCGAAGGCTCGGAACTGCTGATGGAGGTCAGCCTCGCCATCAAGTTCGGCATCACCGTGCGGGAGTTGGCCGCGTGTTTTCATCCTTACCTGACCTTGAGCGAGGGCATCAAACTGGCCGCGCTGGCGTTCGATAAAGACGTCGGAAAACTGAGTTGCTGCGCCGCGTGACGTTCGAGCCGCAACCGGGCGCGGAGGCGGGCGGAAGCGCCGAACTCAAGCGGTGGCTGCCGCTGCTGCTGCTGGCCTTCGGCGCTTCGGCGGCGGGAGTCGCTGGATTCTTCGAGCACTATCGTCCGTGGCTGCTCGGCGCTGCCGCCGCGCTGCTCGGCCTCGGCTTTTACTTCGTCTATTTCCGCGAGGCGAAGTGCGCGCCCGGCAGCGCGTGCGCCGTGCCGAGCCCGGGCGTGCGGCGCGCGAACCGCATCCTGCTGTGGACCGCCGCCGTCTTCACCACGATCTTCGCGCTGTTTCCGAATTACGCGGGCCAACTCCTCTACCGCGAACGCGGCCCCGCGCCCGCCCCGGCCGCGGATGCCGTCGCGCTGCGCTTCCAAATCGAAGGCATGACGTGCGAAGCGTGCGCCGCGGGACTCGAACCGCGCCTGCGGGCGCTACCGGGCGTCCGCGCCGCGCGCGCGTGGATTACGCGAAGCGCGAGGCACGCGTGAGCACCGCCTCCGGCGCCGTGGAAGCGACCGTCGAAGCCGTTTGCCGCGCTGTGGCGGAACCAGGCTATCGCGCCGAACTCAAGCGGTGACCGCCACCCCGAAAAACGGAGCGGAATAAATCCCGGCGCAGTCCGCTCCTTTCCATCGCATGATGAAAACCGAATCCGCCGTCAAAGAGCGCTACAGCGGTGCGGCCAAGGCCCCGGAAGCGGCGCTTTGCTGTCCCGTCGAATACGACACTCGCTACCTCAAAATCATCCCGCAGGAAGTCATCGAGAAAGACTACGGCTGCGGCGACCCGTCGCGCTGGGTGAAGCCGGGCGAGACCGTGCTCGACCTCGGCTCGGGCACGGGAAAGATCTGCTTCATCGCCGCGCAAGTCGTCGGGCCGAAAGGCAAAGTCATCGGCGTGGATATGACGGACGACATGCTCGAAGTCTCGCGCCGCAACGCGCCCATCGTCGCCGAGCGGCTCGGTTATGGGAACGTGGAGTTTCGCAAAGGGCGCATCCAGGATCTCGCGCTCGACCTTGAAATCTTCGACGCCGAGTTGAAGAAGCGGCCCATCACCGATACCGCGTCCTTTCTCGCCGCCGATGAACTCGCCGAGGAAGTGCGGGTCCGCCGTCCGCTCGTGGCCACCGAATCGGTGGATGTGGTCGTCTCGAATTGCGTGCTCAACCTTGTCGAGCCGGGTGCGAAGAAGCAGCTCTTCGCGGAGATTTTCCGTGTGCTGAAAAACGGCGGGCGCGCCGTCATCTCCGACATCGTGGCAGACGAGGAAGTCCCCGTGGCGATGCAGAACGACCCGACGCTTTGGAGCGGCTGCATCTCCGGCGCACTGACCGAGGAGGCGTTCCTGCAAGCCTTCGCCGACGCGGGCTTCTACGGCATCGAGCTGGTGAAATTCGACGCGCAGCCGTGGCAGACGGTCGAGGGCATCGAGTTCCGCAGCGTCACGGTGCAAGCGTTCAAGGGCAAACAAGGCGCGTGCTTCGAGCGCAACCAGGCGGTGATTTACAAAGGCCCGTTCCGCGAGGTGCTCGACGACGACGGGCATCGCATGGAGCGCGGAGTCCGCTACGCCGTGTGCGACAAGACCTATCAGCTCTACAAAAAGGCGCCCTACGCGCAGTTCTTCGAGTTCGTGGACCCGCTCACCGAAGTGCCGCTGGAAAACGCCGCGCCCTTCGCCTGCGAACGCACCACACGGCGCAACGCGCGCGAGACGAAAGGCCTCGCATACCGCGCCACGACCGCCGCATCGCAGTGCCGCGACGGCGGGAACTGCTGCTAAACCGCGCACTCATTTCCATCATGCAAACCAACGAAAAACTGAAACTGCTCGCCCTCGACCTCATTAAGAAGTTCCCGCGCAGCCCGCGCGAAATGCTCGCGGGTTACGTCGTCGCCGGGCGCACGCTCGACAAATGCCGCGCTGTGCTCGCGGGGACGAATGGCGAATATCACTTCGACTGTCCGCTCGACCGCACGTTCCTCGGCTTCACCGGCATCAGTGCCGATGCGTTCAAGGATTTCGTCGCGACCGGCGCGACGGACGAGGAAGTCGCCGCGTGGATATCGGAGCACTCGAAAATCAAGGACCCGAACGAGGTGATCGTCTGGAACAACAAGATGCGCTGCACGCGCCCGTGCGACATGTCGCTGGAACTGCAAGCCTTCCTCGAAGGCTACATCCCGAAATACCTCCGCAAGAACCGCCCGGTGTATGTGTGGTTCGACGTGTATGACATCGAGGAGCAACGGCTCTGATTGATGAACCGCTTCGACGAAAAACTCTCCGCGCACTCGCTGCGCCTCACGCGCTCGCGCTTCCAGACGCTACAAATCAACGTGGGCCGCAAGTGCAACCAGACCTGCCGCCACTGTCATGTCGATGCCGCGCCGTGGCGCACGGAGATGATGGACGCGGAGACCGCGCACCGCGTCGGCGCGTGGATTCAGGAGCATCGCCCGGACGTCGTGGACATCACCGGCGGCGCGCCGGAACTGAGCGGGCACTTCCGCTATTTCGTCGAGACCGCGCGTGCGAGCGGCGCCCACGTAAGAAGCGCTCCAGCGCGATTTCGGCATCGTCTTCACGCGGCTGTTTACCATCACGAACCAGCCTATCGCGCGCTTCGCCGAAGACCTGCGCGGGCAGGGCCAATGGGACGCTTACCTCGAACTGCTCGCGAATTCCTTCAACCCCGCGACGGTGGAAAACCTCATGTGCCGCTCGACGGTCAGCATCGGCTGGAAGGGCGAAATCTACGACTGCGACTTCAACCAAATGCTCGGGATGCAGCTCCGCAACGGCAAGGCGCTGTCGCTCTGGGACGTGACGCCCGATTACCTCGAAGGCCGCTTCATCACAATGGCCCACGAGCTTGCGCACCTGTTCTGCGGCCACCTCGGATTTTTCAACGGAATCTGCCAGGACCGCCGAGGCAAAAGTTGCGCCGTTGATGACATCGAGGCGACAGCTTATCTCGTAGCCACCCGGCTCGGTTTGAAGTCGTCCTCCGAGCGCTACCTGAGCACCTATCTCCGAGGCGAGACACGGCCGACGTTCAGCATGGACGCCGTGCTGGTCGCTGCGGGTAAGAAATGGGCACTGAAATCGAGAGGAATTCCTGGTCGCCTCGGATGCTTGGAAACCTCTGGCGACCGGGCCGGGCGAGCGCATCCGGCAGGGGTATCTCTCCAGCGTGAAGGAGCGCACCGTGCGCGTCCGAGTGGCGGGCACTGAGGCGTTCATCACGGTCAAGGGCCTGACCGTCGGGGCGGCCCGGCAGGAGTTTGAGTATCCCATCCCGCTCGCGGACGCGGAGAGGATGCTCGACTCCCTGTTCGAGGAGCCCATCATTGAGAAGACGCGCCGCCGGGTGAGTCACGATGCCGTCACCTTCGAGATCGATGAATTTCACGGCGCCAATGAAGGGCTCGTAGTCGCGGAGGTGGACTCGCGCATGAGAGTCAGCCATTCGCTCGTCCGGCGTGGCTGGGCCGCGAGGTGACCGACGATCCCCGGTATTTCAATTCCAACCTCGGCCGCTGCCCGTTCCGGAGCTGGCCATCGTCGGACTGAGTGACGAAAACTCAGCCGGGGCCGCGTTCTACCGTGCGGACTGACCTATCGCAGGACGGGCGCGATCATTGCCCCAGCGGGCGGTTTGGTCGTCGCTCGCTGGCTGCGTCACCACTTTCAAGAGCCGGTAGTCCTTGCCAGGCGGAGTGGGAAGCAGCAGCCCCTCCAGCGCCGAGCTGGTCGGCACCTCCTCCCAATGCTGATGCCCCGTCGCCTTGTCTTTTTCACCGAAGCGCTCGATTTGCGGGACGATCACCTCCTCCGCGCCCTCGCGCCTGATCCAGAAGTTGCGGCTCTCGCTTCGTGCCGGCCCGCCGAAAACCGCTTCGTCGAAAGGCATCTCGAACTCGCCTCCCGGTCCGCGCATCAGGACCGTGGCCCGCTGCCCCGGCCTCACCTCCCGGCCTGCCTGAACGAAGCGGTTGCACATGGAGCGGTGATTGGTAACGCAGCTTTTTCCGTCCCGGCAATGGAGTAATGTCTTCGAGCGGAGACGAGTCACGCCGGCATAGATGGAACTATGGTGAACGAGACCCCGGAGCATAAGGGAAGAGAAGCCGCCTCGCGCTCGCATGGCGCAGGCGTACGGATGATGCCGCGGGGCCGCATAGCTTGCTGTGCCGTTCCTCGGAGTGCGGCTCGCATGTACTTACGTCTCGCGAGTGAGCGCAGCCCTTTACTGCACCGGCAGGGGCTACCATTCTGTCTTTGGCGGCAGAATGGCGCGGCGGCGGCGGAAGCACAGGATGTCACACTATCGTGTCACATTCCAGAGTAAAAACCTTGAACCCCATTCAAGCGCACTACCAAGCTGTGCTACAGCCCGCAAAAGAGCCGCGAATCTCGGCTCGCGCACCCCGCCTTGGCAAGCGCCATTTCAGCACCGCGACACCCAGCAACTCTTCAGGTAGCGTTCGCCGGTGAAATCCGGCGGCATGCCCGCCGCGCGCAGCCGCCAGCCCCCCGCGTCGTCCAGCCCGCGCTCGATCAGCCGGTGGAACCCAGAGCCGCTCAAGCTCCGTTGATTCGTCGAGCAAAGCAGCGCGCCCTCCGGCGTGAGGAGCGCCGTCGCCGCCCGCACCAGCCGGTCGAAATCCTTCTCGATCCGAAAAACTTCCCCCCGGTCGCTCCGGGAAAACGTCGGGGGATCCAACACGATCACGTCAAAGCGCCGCCCCTTTTTCCCAAACCGCCGCAGCCAGTCCATCACGTCCCCCTGTACGAACTCACGCGCCGCCGGATCGAGTCCGTTGACCTCGTAGTTACGCCGCCCCCAGTCGAGATACCGCCGCGAGAGATCGAGATTCACCGTCCGCGCCCCGCCCGCGGCCGCCGCCACTCCGAATGCACACGTGTAGGCAAAACAATTGAGCACCGACCGGCCAGCGCTCATCTCTCGCAAGTCGCGGCGGTTCTCCCGCTGATCGAGAAACAGCCCCTGCGAGTACCCCGCCGCGAAATCGATCCAGTAACCGAGTCCATGTTCGCGCACGAGAAACGGATCCCCGAGCACCGGTCCCGCCAGCCACCGCGGCGACTCCTTCTCGCCCAGCTTTTTCCAATAAAGCGGTCCCGGCGCGTCCTTCGCCAGCCACTGAGGAGCCTCCCCGCCCCGCGTCTGCGCCAGCCAAGCCCCCGCAAACTCATCGAC
>PPFU01002893.1_pt1 | contig 11664 bp, 12 predicted proteins | sample 1535991 | NCBI WGS metagenome assembly PPFU01 (sample SAMN04901290, study PRJNA319586) | Hypolithon metagenome, whole genome shotgun sequencing project. | isolation source: Antarctic Hypolithon | place: Antarctica: Miers Valley | collected 2014 | reverse complement strand
TTGCCATCACCCGATCCGCCGCCGAATGACGCACACCCGCCGAGTCAAATCGGTAGATCAGCGTCATTAATAGGGCTGGCTGTAGCCACCACTCCCCGGCCAAACTCAGCCGAAACCGGGGGGACAGCGACAGCAGATCGTAGTTTTGCGCCGCCGCCTCAAAGAGAACTGCCCCCACCATCCCCGGCTGAGGTTCAGTATCGGCGTCCACGCCCAAGATCCACTCACTCTCAGCAGCGCTGGCCAAAAAGCCCGAATGCAGCGCCCAAGGACGACCTACCCATCTAGGCGGTAACGGCTCATCCACAACCAGGCGAATACGGTCATCTTGCTGGGCCAGCAGCTTAACTTTCTCAGGCGTCCCATCTTGAGAGCGACTGTCAACCACGATAATTTCTCGCACTTCATGGCCCTGCTGTCGCAATCCCGTCAGACAGGGCTCAATCCGCCGAACTTCGTTCAGCGTAGGAACCACAATGCTGACGCTATTCGCCTGATCAGCGCGGGCCGTTCTTGGCGCAATGGGCCGCTGTCGTCGGGCTCCTTTGATCAATCGAGACAGCAAAAGGGCCGTAAAGGGAATCTGTAACAGCAGTAGACCCAGCGAAAAAGCGCCCAGCCCTGCGGTAGACAGCAGGTTCATTCAGGTGCCTTGGAAGTGGAAATCGCAAAGCTGCCAAACTGTGTGCGCTTGGCCAAAGCAGGCGAGCTGCTGTCGTCGGCCTGCGCCGTGGCCAGCCGGTAAAACCAAAGCGTCGGCAAAACGCCCAGCCATACACCCAAGACAATCGGCGGATAAATCCCTCCATCCAGGCTGATCACCATCGCAAAGGTAAAATTGCTCAGATAAATGCCCAGTGGCAGCTCTAGCGGTAATTGCACCCACTGCTGAGGCTGGGCTCGCCACAAAAGCGTCGCGACGCTCATAAAAACGACGCCGGTGCCGAACCAGCCCAGAAAGTTTTGGTAGGGCATGCCAAAAAACGCGCCGGGCTGATCCCAGGCCCAAAAAGGCATTGTGGTCTGGCTCATGGCCGGATCTAGGACAAAATCCCAGGAAGTGAGCAAAAGAGCCCCAAAGGCGATCGCTCCCACCGCCGCCCAGCCCTCTTTCACCAAAGACTTCAGCCCCATATAGGCAATTAGATAGGCGCTCAACCCCAAATAAAACCAGGAAAGCGGAATGGTAAAGGGTACTAGCCCGGCAATTTTGTAGCCTAAGCCCGAGAGATAGTGATACTCACCAAAAGGAAAGCCTGTACCGGTGCCCAGCAGCTCGGCGCTCAGCGAAAGCACCAGCGCCGGAACCATAAAGCTGAGCCAGTGCCATAAGCCTAAGTACCGGTAGGCATAGAGAGCGACAGCCGCCGCCCCTGAAATCATGTACATCGCGCCGCCGCCAGCCATTGACCAGCCAAAAGCGACACGGCCAATGTCAGGGAGTTGAGCAATAAATTCTGGATGGGGCAACACCAACAGCAACCCTGCTAGCCCGAAAATTAAGGAGGCGATATGTACCGCGAAGCAGACGCGCTGTGCAAGCTTCAAAGCGGGCGCTATGGCAAAAGATTTCATGAGACCTTGAAGTCCTATAAAGAGCATAGAGAAGGGAAGAAAGCTTAACGCTTGCAGAGAGCATAGAACGTAGACGACAGCAAGGGTTTTTTAAGGAAAACCGCTCGCCAATTTTAGATCACACCTTGTTATAGCGAAACTCCGTAACCTCTGCACGCGCTTGCTCGCGAACAATTTAATCTACCTGTATATGGGCGCGGTGTGAGCGCGCACCCGCTGATGAGAACCCTATTTGCTAAAGCTTCCTGAGAGAATACTTAAAAATCTATCAGTAGGGATACGACGGCATAGACTCAGTGATGGTACCGAACTCTCAGCATTTCTTGCGATCGCTCGGCCAAAATGCTGTATTGTGAAGCTTTGTAAATCAGCCTCAAGGTCTGTGGCTAGCGGCTGGCGCAGGTGCATCAGCGCAATCCAAAACACCCAAGGCACCTTATCGTGTCAATTAGCAGGTAATTCGTGCAACTTAGTACCCGACCCACTCGCTCTCTAGATCCGTCTAATGCAAATCAAGAGCTGCCTTTCACACTCAAAGATCTGAAAGACGCTATCCCTGACTACTGTTTTCAGCCTTCGGTCGGTCGCTCCCTGGCATACTTTTTTCTCGACATTGGCGTTATTGCCGGACTATATGCGTTAGCTTACAGCATTAACTCGGGGCTGTTCTTTCCATTTTTCTGGATTGCGCAGGGGACGATGTTCTGGGCTTTGTTTGTAGTGGGTCATGACTGCGGCCACGGTTCGTTCTCCAAGCACAAATGGCTGAACAACCTCGTCGGTCATCTTAGCCATACGCCGATTTTGGTGCCTTATCACGGCTGGCGGATTAGTCATCGTACCCACCATGCCAACACTGGCAATATTGACACGGACGAAAGCTGGTATCCTATTTCTGAAGCGACCTACCACGAAATGGACAGCCTGTCGAAAACCATCCGCTTCAGCCTGTTTTTGTTTGCCTATCCGCTTTATTTGTTTGTGCGATCGCCGGGCCGGACTGGCTCTCACTTTTTGCCTAGCAGCCCGCTCTTTCGCCCTTCTGAGAAGTGGGATGTGGTTGCCAGCACCACCTGTTGCAGTCTGATGGTAGCTTGTTTAGTCTGGGTTGGCTTTCACTTTGGCCCCCTATTCTTGTTCAACTTTTACATCATGCCTTATCTAGTCTTTGTTGTTTGGTTAGATTTGGTCACCTTTTTACACCATACTGAGGCCGATATTCCCTGGTATCGCAACGATAGCTGGTACTTTCTCAAGGGTGCGATTTCTACCATTGATCGTGACTACGGATGGATCAACAATATTCATCACAATATTGGCACTCATGTTGCTCATCATCTCTTTTTGAACATGCCGCACTACCATTTAAAAGCGGCTACTGAGGCGATTAAGCCGATTATGGGAGAGCATTTCCGAGAGTCGAAGGAGTCTATTTGGAAAAGTCTCTGGCAGTCTGCGCGTGACTGTATCTTTGTTCCTAATGAAGGGCAGAAGGTTTACTATCAGCGCCGGTCTCAGTAGATAGCGCTGCTATGAATACAGATCTGCTGGGGTGTTGCGATCGCTAATCGCAGCATCCCTTTTTATATAACACCAGGGCGAGGAGATGCCTCAGGCGATCCTGAGTGAGACTCAGTAGCCGCTAGCGCTCGATTTAAGGATTGTCAGTTAGTTCATAGCCAACACTTTTGGCCATTAAGGGAATGCTATTCCTGCCATAGCACTTCTCAAGTGCTCACTAGCCAAGCTACCGGAGCCGCCAGCAGTGGGACGTACCGTCAAGTCAAACCCTTACCCCTATCCTTACAATGGTGATTTGCGCCCTGAGAATACGGTGCTGATGGTCATCGATATGCAAATTGATTTTTGCGGGCAGGGCGGCTATGTTGACAAGATGGGGTACGACCTATCGCTGACGCGCGCGCCGATTGAGCCTTTGCAAAAGCTGCTGGCGGTGATGCGTGAGCAAGGGTATGTCATTATGCACACGCGCGAAGGGCATCGGCCCGATCTGTCGGATTTACCGGAAAATAAGCGGTGGCGATCGCAACAAATCGGCGCTGGCATCGGCGATCCTGGCCCCTGCGGACGCATTTTGGTACGCGGGGAAGCAGGCTGGGAGATTATTCCAGAGCTTGCGCCGCTGCCGGGAGAAACCGTGATTGACAAACCTGGCAAAGGTGCCTTTTTTGCCACCGATCTCGACTTGTTGCTGCGGCGCAAAGGCATTCAAAATATTATCCTGACGGGCATCACCACAGATGTGTGCGTTCACACCACAATGCGTGAAGCCAATGACCGGGGCTATGAGTGCCTGGTACTCTCCGACTGCACTGGCGCAACTGACTACGGCAACTATTTGGCCGCCCTCAAGATGATCCAGATGCAGGGCGGCGTATTTGGGGCGGTGGCCACTTCTGCTAATTTGATCAAGACCCTTCAGAGCTGACCGTTGTGGATACTGCAACGCTTATTCCGCCTGACATCTATAGCTACTTCCCAGCATTCAAGCAGGCAACCTTGGAGATGGTGCGGGCGCAGGGCGGTATCATTGGCTGGACGGCGACCACAGAGGATGTGTTAGCCGGTTTGAAGACTTTAAGAAAGGAGTAGAGGTGATAGCCTGGAATTTTCAAGCGGTGTTGACTCGAATCTTCGCTCGAATACAGCCGTTCTGGCAGAGCGATTCCCGATCTAAGCAGATTGACCAGCACCTAAGCAACCCCGCTCCACCGCTTAAAAAAGCAGATACCGATACACTGGCCGACCTCCAAAGAGAAATTCGCTCTCAGCGCCGGTTCTCTTTGGCTGAAGCGATTGGCCGCGAAGGCGGCAGCTTTATGAAAGGCGAATCGACCGTTCCTCGACCTTTGAGAGCCGCTACCGAAGTCAACCAGTTCATCGCAGCCCACCTTGCCGATCCAACCGGCCCGGTTTCGACGACGCTCTATCACTGGGTTAGCAGCGATATTCGCCTCAGCCGCCAGCTCGATACGCCACTGATTGCTTTGGCTCAAGTCACTGAGGGCATTTTGACTGAGCCGACAACCCTCAGCGAATTTGCCCGACAGGTGGCGATCGCCCACAGCCACCTCACCGGCGATCGCCCCTACTTTCACAAACCCAACGCCCCACCGCATCCGCAAGCGAGCTACACACAAGACTCGATTACCGCCGACCTGACAGCGCTGCTTCAACAGATTAAAGCGAGTGAGCGATCGCCTGAGTAGCCGCCTTTTCTTTAGCCGTCACGTTGCCATACAGCGTATCTCGCTGCCGGGCCGGACGGCCCACCGAGGTAATTGCCTCAATGAGATCGGCTTCCGACTGGCAGGTGCCGCCGGTAGCCCCGGCCATCGAGGTAATGTGCTCTTCCATCAAGATACCGCCAATGTCATTACAGCCCCATCGCAGGGCTTCAGTTGCCCCAGCGAGTCCTAGCTTCACCCAGCTCGGCTGATGGTTGACAATCCAGTTACCCAAAAATATGCGGGCCACGGCGGTGAGCAGCAGCGCATCGGCCAGCACCGGCTGATCGCGGCCCACCCGGCGACGTAAGGGCTTGGGCGCTTCCTGACCGACAAACGGCAGCAGGATGAATTCTGAAATGCCAGGGTAACCTGCCGCGAGAGATTTTTGTTGGAGCGATCGCAGTAGCTCCAAATGCACCATCTGCTGTTTCACCGTTTCAATATGACCTGACAGCATTGTGCTAGTGGTCGGCAGACCAATCTCATGCGCCAACCCGACAATCTCTAGCCACTGCGTCGCCGTGGTTTTCTCCGGGCACAATATTCGCCGCACGCTGTCGTCAAGCACCTCCGCCGCCGTTCCCGGCAAAGATCCCACCCCTGCTGCTTTCAGCGTCACCAGCACCGCTCTCAAGCTGAGCCTGTCCTCCCGCGCAATAAACTGCACCTCCTGAGGAGAAAATGCATGGACATGTAGATCAGGTGACGCCGCTTTAATCGTTTCTACTAGCCTGCAATAATAGGCCAAAGAACTTCCATCAGTCTTCGCCTCAGGATTCAATCCCCCCTGCATACAGACTTCTGTTGCGCCTAGCGCGACTGCCTCTGTCGCCTTGGTCAAAATGCCGTCCCAGTCTACCCAGTAGGCTCCCGGCTGATCGGCATCTCGCCGAAACGCACAAAAACTACAGTGCTGCTCACAAATATTGGTGTAGTTGATATTTCGGTTGAGCACATAGCTGACCGGATCGCCCACCTGCCGCTGTCTGAGCGTATCGGCTGCCGCTCTGACCGCCTCCCTTTCTGCCGGGTTTGTCGCGCCTAACAGCACGACCCCGTCATCAACAGAAATATCTTCTCCCAACAGCGCCCGATCTAAAACCTTTCCAATCACTGACATGGCCACTCAACAGCTCTTATCTCCATCCTACTCACAACTCAGACAAAAATTCCGATCTGAGGCTAGCAACGGCAGCATCAAATCGGAACTTTGCTCGGAAATATTGGTTTGTGAGTGCCCATCACTGAGCGCTAAAGACTATCCGCGCAATTAGGCTACCTGTAAATACTCGACCTCAAACCCGTGGCACTGAGGCCGAAGCCCGGAAGCTAGCAACTGCTTGAGCTTAGGAATTTCGCCACTGTTGTAGACTCGAAACTCATTATGCACTTTAGCATCTTGAGTGCGAACCGCCTGATTGATCACCAGCGATCCGTTAGAATCTGACTCTGAACGATGAAAGGTTCCTGGTGGAATCCGCAAAATATGACGGTTAGCATCTAGCCGAACGACATGATAGGGACAGTCCCACTCAAAGTTGACCAGATGAAACGTGCGACCGCCCGAGAGTGCCAGCAAATTATCTTCCTGACGGGGGTGGAGATAAAATTGCCAACTGTTATCTTGGGCATTGTTTGGACTGATGGCTGGCCCTGTGTGGCAGACCAGATCGCGAGCGTTTGAAGAGGGTACAGTAATATCGAAAAACTGAACGCTAGGCGTATCTCTAAACTTTTGAAACTGAAGCAATTCGAACATAGGAACCCCGTGAAATGTTGCTGAAAGATCTCAGCCAATTGATTGATTGTCGTTACCTTAGCCTTAGCAATATCCAGGATCAAATCGCCTGCTGGTGCATATGTATGCGCAAACCGAATAGAAGTAGGTCATGAACATCTTTCATCTCGAAGTTTTGTCGGCTGTCGCGGAGTACGGTACTTTTTCGGATGCAGCCGTTAACCTGGAGGTATCTCAGTCTGCGGTGAGTCGGGCGATCGCCTCACTAGAAGCCGAGCTAGGAATCGTATTGCTCACACGCGGACGGCTCGGCGCAAAGCTCACACCGGTTGGCGAACGGGTGATTCAGCACAGTCAAAAAATGCTGGATCTCAAGGAGCAAATAGAATACGAAGTCAATTTAGAAAAGGGACTGTATAATAGCCGCCTGCGGATTTCCTCCTTTCGCAGCGCCGCGACACATTTACTGCCCGCTAATATTGCCCGCTTTCGCCAGCATTTTCCCTACGTGGAAGTAACCCTTGCAGAGCTTGATCCGGCTGGGGTAGAACAGTCCTTGCGCGAAGGGCAAACCGATATCGGCTTACTTCCATTGCCCCGCTCGGAAGAATTTAAGACTGTAGAGATCGCCCGAGATGAGTACGTCGTTCTCCTACCTAAGACAGAACCCGCCCCACCCAAAGATCTGACCTGGGAAGATCTGGCTGGCTACTCTTTTATTCTCTTTAACTATGCGGAATGTACCAGTGCCGTCCGCGATCACTGGGCCAAGTGGAAGCAGCCTTTTGAAGTGGGCTACGTGATCAAGGAAGATTCTACGATTGTGAGTATGGTGGCGCAGGGCTTAGGCGCAGCGATTTTACCCCGGCTCGCGGCGCTGCCGATCCCGGATGGGGTGTATGTGCGATCGCTCCCGATCCGGCTCAATCGCGTCATCGGCGCAGCCATCCTGGCAAACACCCCCCCTGCGCCCGCCGTCAAAATGTTTTTAGACGTGCTCAAACAACAGGGAAAATTCGCAGTTTAATCAGCCGCCTGCAACGGCAGGGACAATACTGACTTCATCACCGTCTGACAGCGCCGTCTCCTTGTTGTTTAGAAAGCGAATGTCTTCGCTATTGACGTAGAAGTTGACAAAGCGACGTAGCTCACCGCTATCATCACAGAGACGCTTCTTAATGCCAGGAAATTTGCTTTCCAAAGTGTTCATCAGCTCGACAATATTGCCGCCATCGCATTCAACGGTGGCTTCGTCATTGGTGAACTTTTGCAGGGGGGTGGGGATTAAAACCTTAACGGACATGTTTCTTCGCGTGCTTCTTTGAATGTTGTTCGGTATTTGTTCGGACTGGTCGCTAAAATAGCCTGCTCTAAAAACAGATGCCTCAGAGACTATACCTGAGTTTGCTGCCACTCTAGGCGGTTGAGCGTATTAGCTCGTTCCCAGGCCCGCTCAAAGCTATCTAGCTTCGGTTCAATCGTCAGCGGCTCACCGATGTAGCCCTGCACAGCCTCTGTTGTCTTCAAGCCGTTGCCAGTGATAAAGACCACAGTCTTTTCGTCAGGGTTGATTTTGCCAGCCTCAACCAGCTTCTTCAAGACGGCGATTGTCGTACCGCCCGCAGTTTCCGTGAAAATACCTTCGGTTTCAGCCAGTAGCTTCATGCCCGCAATGATTTCGGCGTCGGTGACATCTTCGATTTGACCGTTAGTTTTGCGAGCCACTTCCAGCGCGTACATTCCATCTGCCGGGTTGCCGATCGCAATCGACTTAGCAATGGTATTGGGCTTTACCGGAGTGATGAAATCGCGACCTTCTTTGAACGCCTGAGAGATGGGCGAGCAACCCTCAGCCTGTGCGCCGCTGAAGCGAACGGCTTTATCTTCTACCAGGCCCGTTTTTACAAATTCGTTAAAGCCTTTGTAGATCTTGGTGTAGAGAGAGCCGGAGGCACAGGGGACAACCACATGATCAGGCAATTCCCAGCCGAGCTGTTCAGCAACTTCGAAGCCCAGCGTCTTGGAGCCCTCTGAGTAGTAGGGGCGCAGGTTGATGTTCACAAAGCCCCAGCCGTGGGTGTTGGCCACTTCAGAACAGAGGCGATTGACCTGATCGTAGTTGCCCTTTACGGCCATTAAAGTCGGGTTGTAAATCAAGGTGCCAAGGATTTTACCGGCTTCTAAGTCAGCAGGGATGAAGACGCAGCATTCTAGACCAGCATGGGCCGCGATCGCCGCCGTAGAATTCGCCAAATTACCCGTACTCGCACAGGAAACCGTCGTAAAGCCCAGCTCCTGAGCCCGCGTCAGCGCCACCGAAACCACCCGATCTTTGAAGCTCAAAGTCGGCATGTTCACAGCGTCGTTTTTAATGTAGAGATTTTTCAGGCCGAGCTGACGGGCGAGCCGGTTGGCCTTTACCAGCGGCGTCATGCCGGTGCCGACATCGATGGGCGTATCGGTCTCAACGGGTAAAAAGGCTTTGTAGCGCCAGATCGAGTGAGGGCCAGCGGCAATCGTTTCTCGCGAGACCTGACGACGAATGGCATCGTAGTCGTAGGCGACTTCTAAGGGGCCAAAGCACACATCTTCGCAAACGTGCTTGGCACTGAGCCCGTATTGCTCGCCGCACTCTTTACACTGAAGCGCGGTGAAGGTCTTTTGGGAAGTAATCGGTCGGTCAATAGCTTGAGTCATTCGGTGGAAACCCTCTTGAAAATGGTATGCAAAGTGGTATGCAACGCTGCTGAAGGCTGGCGATACAGCGACGAAACAGGCTTACATACCCATTTCTACGGAAGTGGAACGATGCTAGCACGCGCGATATCACCCCTGCAAATATACCCGACAAAAATAGTCGGGATTAAAATAAGCAGCGACATACCAGTGATGAAAACGCTCTCCCTCAGAGGATTTTGACAGAGGCCGCAAAGATGCTGAGCCGCTTTAAATGCAAAAAGGTCGGATGACCGCTAAGTTTTCTCGAATAATCAATGGTTACTATTTGCTTTTACTATGCCTATTGTTTAGAGGGTGGTAATTCGCTGCAACCGCTGCCAATCGTCTGACCTGACCATCCATTTGCTGATTTTGACTTTCTCCCGACGATTGCCCTCTGCTACATCGCTGCTTTCTACGTATAGATGGCCGTCTTCTATTTTGAGGTGGTTAAAAGAAGCAAAAGGATAGCGTTTAACGGTTTTACCAAGCAGGCTGTAAACCGTTAGCCGGTTGGGCGCAACGCCAAAGTAGGGGCGTGTCAGATACACCATGCCAAGTAATGTCACTACAATGCCTAGCACAAGGCCCAACAAAACAGGGCGACGAAGACCGTCTAATCCTATTCTCCACAGGCTTAGCAGGACAGTGACCGTACCAATCAGGAGAAAAGCGATGCCTACCGAAACTTTATAGCGGCCTTTAAAGTGTTGTGCCTCGGTGGGAAAGGGAGATGAGGGCGTCATGATCTATGTTCAGGAAATGTACACCGCAAGCAACTATGACGCTCTCTATCTGGATGCGGTTCAATTGAAAACTCGCCTTTAATCAGCGGCAGGGCAATGGCGGCAGTCGCGAGCACCAATCCGGTTGAGAGCTGAATGCTTTCAACTGTCCTTGGTAAGTCGGGATCTTCCCCGGGCGGGAGATCGGTGGCATTGATAATGCTATCGAGGTCGGTCTGCAAGTCTGTCGCGGGGCGATCGCACTCAATCACCACAGCCGTCGCTCCCGCCGTCTGCTCTACCGCCAGTCGCAGCTTTTTGGCATGGGCGATCGCATCTTGAATCAAACTCACCAAAATATTTTTCAGCCACTTACCATCGGTGAAGACCTGTATTTCACCCTCTAAAGGCTCTACCGTATAGCGAACATTTTGATTGGCAGCTTGTAAGGCCGTCAGCATTTCTACTTCGGGCAAGACAGAACTTAGCTCAGTCGCTTCTAGTATGGGCAGCTCTCGTCCCACATCTAGCTTAGAAACTGCCGCAACTTGATCGAACAGCGCTAGCATTTTAAGCGCAGCAGATTTGGACTGACGTAAAAACTCTTTTTCTTCTTCGGGGCTTTCACAGAGATCTTCTAGAATGAGCTGATGCAGGCTGACGATGACGTTGATAGGCGATCGCAGCTCATGCGACGTTCGCGCCAGGAAGCCGCTTTTGAACCTTTCGAGTGCCAGCAAACGCTGATAGGCTAGCTGCAAAGTGGAGTAGCGATCTGAACTAGAAAGATTGGGGGGCATAGCGCGCGAGGTCAGTAGACTAACAGATACAGGCGGCGAATCCTTTTTAGACTAGCTCGAATCGCCGAGACTACAGTCGAATTTCACCCTGCCGTAATATTTTCCAGCCCTGACCTGTCCACAGTGCCACTGTAGAAGGCGTTCCGCTAGATCTACCTGATGAGGCGGGCTGAAAGGCATCTGCTGGCAGCGTCAGCGCGGTCGGAAAGGTGCGAGCAATGTCAGCAATTGCAGTCAGCGGGGGCTGGCCAGAGAGGTTAGCGCTGGTGGTTGCCAAAGGGCCGGTACGGGCGAGCAGGGCCAGAGCAATGGGATGGTTGGGTACGCGGATACCGAGGGTGCCTGTTCCCAGCGGATTTAGAGCAGGGGGAGTGCGATCGCTCATCGGCAATACCAGTGTGAGTTGACCGGGCCAGTGTTGAGCAGTCAGACGCTGCCATGTCGCTAAAGCCGCCGCATCTCCAGCGACATAAGGCAGCAGATCCGAGAGGGACGCCCCCATCAGGATCAGCGGTTTCTCAGGGGGGCGACGCTTGGCTGCGTAAATCAGCTCAGCCTGGTCGGGGCGGGCGGCCAGCGCCGGTACGGTATCGGTTGGGAAACTGACTAGGGTAGGGCCAGCGGCGATCGCCTCCACCATTTGATTAAGAGAGACCTGAGGCATATAAACTAATGTTGTGTAGAACGATGGAGAACTGCGATCGCCCCCAACGGAAATTAAAGACGGAAGATTAAAAAATAATCTTAGTAGCAATAAACACCATCAGCGCAATCTTCATTATCCTTAATTAGGGACTCGCAAACAAATAATCTACCATTTATATCGGAACAATCGTTACATCCCACTTAGGCAACGT
>PPFU01011274.1_pt1 | contig 11679 bp, 8 predicted proteins | sample 1535991 | NCBI WGS metagenome assembly PPFU01 (sample SAMN04901290, study PRJNA319586) | Hypolithon metagenome, whole genome shotgun sequencing project. | isolation source: Antarctic Hypolithon | place: Antarctica: Miers Valley | collected 2014 | reverse complement strand
ATCGGATGCTGCATCAGCACCGGCCCCGCGTGTTTCGGGACGGTCGGCGGGAAAGGCGGTGGGTCCAGCGCCGCTCACTTGCCACCCCCGGGGCTGGCGATCTCAATGCGCGGATCAACTAACCCGTAACTGATGTCCACCAGCAGATTGAGCGTCAGCAACAGCACGCTGTAAACCATAACCGTTCCCAGAATCAGCGGCTGATCACGCGAGGTGACGCTTGTCACGAAGAACGTTCCCAGCCCCGGCAGTCCGAAGATTGTTTCGACCACGAAGCTGCCGACGAGCACGTTTGCCGCCGCTGGTCCGAGGAAGCTGAGTACGGGGAGGAATGCGTTTCGCAGACAGTGTTTGAAGACAACCTTTGCGCGCGATAATCCCTTGGCCCGCGCGGTGCGGACATAATCGCTGCCCAGCACGTCGATCATGCTCACGCGCGTCAGCCGCGCGATGTAGGCCATCGGCAGCATCGCCAGCGAAACCGCTGGCAGCAGAAGGTGCCGGGCATAGTCGCCCGTGGCTTTGGCAACGTACTGCACGTTCTGGCCAGCCGTCAGGTTGTATTCGTCCGTCTCGGCGTTGTATTGATCGGGGGAGACATCCACATAGCCCTGCGGATTCCCCCAGCCGCGGCCTTCCGTCGTCCCCGGCCAACCACCCAAGGGCAGCCAGCCGAGCCAGACGCTGAAGATCGTGAATAACAGCGCTGCGACGACGAAGCTGGGCACACTTACGCCGAAAAGCGTCAAGGACAGACTCAGCCAGTCGAGCACTCCGTCACGCCGTACCGCCGCGAGGGTTCCCAGAGCCACGCCGACCAGCGCTGCGATGCCGATCGCCACGGCCCCGATGACCAGTGAGACCGGCAAGCGTTCGGCGATGATCTCCTCGACCTGCTTGCCGCCGCGACTCTGGAAGCTGGGGCCCATTTTCCCCTGAATCATCTTGACCGGATAGGTCGCCAGGAAGCGCCAAGGGCTGTCGGCATTGAAGTCGCGGCGCAGGGTTTCCATTGCCTCGGGGCTCATCTGCCCCGGCCCGCTCGCCAGCGGGTCGCCCGGAGCGAGCCACACGAGCGCGAACGTCGTGAGGTAGATTACCGCCAGAATCAGCGGGAACTGCACGAGGCGGCTGAGAACAAATCGAGCCATGAGGGAAAGGCGGAAGGCGGAGGGATGAAGGAGGAAGGCAGAGGGCGGCGAAGGGGCCGAGGGTCATCCAGCGCATTCGCCTTCAGCCCTTGGCCTTCCGACCTTGCTCACTCCACCGATGCCGTCTCCTCTGGCTCCGATGACTCGCTCTCCGAATCGCTCTTGTTGACGCCGGGACCGGTGCTGCGTGGCGTTTGGACGTGCTTGATGACGACCATGTTGCGCGGGCTTTGCGAGATGCCCGTCACGTCGCCGCGGTGCAAATAGCGGTTGGTGTAGTGGAACAAAGGCAAAATGGCAGCCTCGTCAAGGAAGATCTGCTCCGCCTGGGCCAGCAGGGCGAGGCGCGCCTGCGGGTCAGCGGTGGCGCGGGCTTCGTTGCATAGACGCGCGTACTCCTCATTGACCCAAACGGCCGTGTTGTTCAGCGACAAAGGCATGAACATGTCGGTGAACGTGGTCACGTCGAGGTAATCGCCGTACCACGAGCCGCGACTGATGGCGAAGTTGCCGGGCTGCAGCTTGCCGTCGACCATTTTGGGCTTGTAGACCTCGCGGAACTGAAGGTGCTCCATGCCGTTCATGTCGAGTTGCACGCCGAGCTTCTCGCGCCACTGGCGGGCCAGGTTCTGGGCGACTGCGCCATGCACGATGTTGTCGGTGTCGTAGGTCAGAGCAATCTTGGGGAACCCTTTGCCATTCGGGTAGCCGGCCTCGGCAAGCAGCCGCTTTGCCTCCTCGACGTTGTACTGAACACCGGTCGGCGTCGGGTAGCCGGGGAAATAATCCTTGTTCTTCGGGACGAAGACATCGGTGGGCATTTCGTCGTTGCGGCTGATCGTGTCGACGATTTCCTGCTTGTCGACTGCGGCCGACAGCGCCCGGCGGACCAGCGGATTTGACAGCGGGTTGTCGCTGCCGTCGTTGAACTTCTCAGCGGTGTTGAAGGTCCAGAAGTAGGTTCCGTAGGCAGGGAAGACATGGACGTCTTCGCGGCCAGCCTTGCGCATTTCGTAGGCGTTGAGGCCGGGAACTTCGGTGATCCAATCGATCAGTCCATCGCGGTACCGCTCGAAGGCGAGGTTGAAATCATCGCTGTCAAGCGCGCGGACGGTGCGGCTCTTGACGCTGCCCGCGTCCCAGTAGTGTTCGTTCATCACCAGCGTTTCGCCGGTGTTCTGGTCCCAGGATTCGAGCGTGTAGGCGCCGTTGCTCACGAGCTTGCCCGCGGAAGCGAAGCTCGCCTCATAGCGCTCGCGTCCGGTCTCTTTGTCGACGCGCTTGTAAGCCTCCATGCTCTTCTGGTGCAGCGGGAAGTAAGCGCTGAAGGCCAGCAGGTCAGGGAAGAATGCCGTCGGATACGTCAGGTTCACACGGAGCGTGCGATCGTCGACGCGCTCGAGGCCGACGGTGGAGAAGTCGGCCGTCTTCGGGTCGGCCATGTAGGCCGTCGCGTAGTCGCCGGCGCCTTTGATGTAGTCGTTGACAAGGGAGCTGTAGTAGCCTGGCTCCTGCATCATGCGCCGCCAGGCAAAGATGAAGTCATCGCTGGTCACCGGATCGCCGTTGCTCCACTTGGCGTTTGGCTTGAGACGAATCGTGTATTGGGTGTAGTCGTCGTTGTGGGTGACCTCTTCCGCCGCGCCGTAGATCGGTTCGAGGGTCACGGGGTCGAGGGAGTAAACGCCTTCAAACAGCGCTTGGGCGATGCGGATGTCCTGCATCCACGACATCTGGTTGGGGTCGAGCGTCTGGACCTTGCCGCGATTGGCAAAGACAAACTCGGCCTCGGCGTTGGTGTTGTCGCTCGTCTGCACCTCATCCTCGCCCGAGCCACCACAGCCGGCGAAGAACAGGGAGCCAAGCGCACCGGCCGCGACCGCGCAGGCGGTCAGGGTCGTGAGAATCGCCCGGCTGAAACCAGAGGGGCGTACCGGTGTGGGAATGTCGTTTGTCTGCATTGTCTGCGTCCTTTCGACCACGAAGCCTCGCGGAGTTTTGGCCAAACGTTTTTGGCCGACTTGTGCGACGGAAAATTCGCCTCCGTGGCAGCGCCCCACTGACCCCTCCACTGACCCTTGCAAATGTACGGCAGCCGCCCCGCATCCTTGATGACACGGTCGGACGTCCGATCAGATCATCCAGTTTAGCCACCCGGGTTTCAACCCGCTTGGCCGGCCGACCTCAAGACCGCCCAACTACTTGGCGTCCGGGTCGGCGGTAGGTTCGGTGGTTGGATCTTCATCGTCGCCGCCGCCAGCGCCGTCGGTGAACTTCGACTTTAGGGCGGGACGCAGGCCCGGGTACGCGGTCTCGATCGCGGTGATCAGGGCGTTCACCTCGGCAATCAGCACAGCATTCTGGATCACGGAAGGCTGACCGGCAAGACGCTGCGCGGCATTCACGACCGGCTGCTTGCTCTCCAGGCTGCCAATGACCTCCAAAGTCTGGCTCGTGGTTTTCAACAGTCCCGTCAGGCCCTGACGCAATGTAATCCGGCGATCGCGCTCATTCTGGTCATCAGCAGCGGCGTTGGCGGCATCGGCGGCTCGAACGGTGGAGTCCCGAAGCGCCACCAGCATGTCGCGAAGAGTCGCCACTGCGTTGTTTTTCGTCGGCGCATCCAGCCGGGTCCAGATCGGCCCGTGAGACAGCAGAATCATCGCGGAATTCTCCGCCAACGGTGACGCCGGTGTCGCCGGCAGCAGCGGCATGATCTGATCGGGCTGCTGGTCGTCGGGCACGCCGGGGCCGTACATCGCCAGCCGGGTGTTCATCAGATCAAGCGTTGCGTTGACCACGGGCATGGCGCCGCGATTGATAACCGCATCGTTAGGCCGATTGTTGCCAAAAAGCTCCAACTGAAATGCCCGATAGGCCTCCTCGGCCAGTGGCCCGCTACGTGGAGACCGCTTGACCGCTGCAACGATGGCGGGAATCAGCGTCTCGTTGCCCACAACCTGCTGCAAAGATTCCGTCACCAATGCCCCGGCGGACTTGATGCCCCACAGAGAAACGCCAGGCGACGGATCGGAAATCAACTGACGAGTCAGGTCAATCAGGCGAGGGTTGCGGGTGGCCCGAGCAACACCTTCCAGCGCGATGGCGGCATTGAGCCGCAGGAAAGGATTCTCGTGACGCAACACGGGTTCTATCCGCTCATCCAGCAGCCGGATGTATTCATCACGAAAGCTCGCGCTGGTGGTACCGCTGACTTGGGCGGTAATTCGCTTTCGAGCGGCAGCGGCGGAGGTGACGTCGCTTTGAAGCTTGGTCACCTGACTGTTAAGGAACGCCTCGATCGCCGCTCGGGAATTGCCCGCGTTATCGGCAGTACGAATGCTGTTGTCGATGGCATCGACGTTGGCCGCAGTCCCAGGGGCGTCCTGTGGCCGAGCCAGCGCGGCACTCGGCAGGCCGATGACACCAACGAAAGTAACTGCACCCAGGGCGGCCAGGGCGAGCAGGGCGATGGCCGGTCGGCGGCGTGGAGTCATGGCAAAAGGCGCGAAAATCGCTCAAAAGTCACGGTGAAACCGGCAATGGCTCAGCCGCGGGGCGGAATGCCGCATGGCGCGGCGAGGAGGCGGACAGGGGGTCCCGCAGGATACGGGCTGGTTGGCCTGTCGAGGGGCCGGTGGTGGGGCTGGGACCGTACCAGCACACTTACGGCGAATCAAGAAACCAATCACTCACGCTCCAACATCTCCGAAACATCTCCGATCCCACTTCCGCCCCATTCCATCAATGAGCGAAGCGAAGGGGGCGGATTGAGCCGCCACTTGAGGAGCGCAATGCGCCGCGTCACTCTGCTCAGGAGCGGCGTGTAGGATATCAAGGGAATCCGCATCAATCTCGGTAGGTGGTTGCCCGTGAGACATTGTGGGCACATGCTAGAGACGCATGTCCGACCCCCGGGATGTTAAATCCACCAACACGCCCGCGACCCCTTCGGACAACGAAGGCGGCAGCCAGGCGCCACACCCCGCGGTTAGGCGGCTGAGCCTCTACCTGCGTCAACTCGAAGCCTTTGCCGCATTGGATCGCCAAACCGTCTCCAGCCGCGATCTGGGCAAGGCCTTGGGGCTGGGGGATGCCCAGGTACGCAAGGATCTGGCCGCCTTCGGTAGTTTTGGACAGCCGGGTGTCGGCTATCGCACCAGTGAGCTGATCGGTCAACTCAAGACGATTCTGGGCACCGACCGGGTCTGGCCGGTGATTCTGGTGGGTGCAGGCAACATCGGCCGGGCCTTGTCGGCCTATCGCCGGTTCGTCGACAAGGGCTTCGAGCTGGTCGCCATCATCGACAGTGACCCCGCCTTGGCCGGCCAGCACATTGGCGGGCTGGAAGTCCGACCCGTCAGCGAGGCGGCGAAGCTCATCCAGGCCACCGGCGCGAGGCTGGCGGTGCTGGCTGTCCCCGCTGAGGCCGCCCAACGGATGGCCGACGCCCTCATCACCGCCGGCGTGCGGGGAATCCTCAATTTCGCCCCCACCCGCCTGACCGTGCCGCCGGGCGTGAGCGTCATCAGCGTTGACCTCGCCGCCCAATTGGAGCAACTGGCGTTTCAGGTCAACGTGGCAACATAAGCCCCATCCCGCCACCGATTGCGCCCCCGCGGCCACGGCGGCGCAGCGCGACCCATTCCTGACACATTCCTGCTCCTTGCCGCATCGGAATGTTGCAGTTCAAACCCCTCCGCCGCGTCGGAAAGTCGTCGTAAAACCACCCGCCGACCACCCCGCCGTGTCATCAGGCGGCGTCCTGCACCAGTAAACGGCGACAACGACGTCGGAATACGTCAGTATTCCGCGAACCCACCGCCGCACCTCCGCCAACCACCGCCCGCCGACCCGCCTACCCACCGAGGCCGCGGATTCACATCCACGGCTTCGTTTTGACTGACATCTTGAGCGAGAAACTTATCCACAGTCTTGACTTTTCCGCAGACACCCCCCGCCATCAATCAACTCACCCTATCGCGAGAAGATGCTCGCTCCCGATTCAACCTCAGCAACCCCGCGAGAACACGCTGATCCGTGCCGACGCGGACCGCCTTGGCGTCGGCATCGTCTCGATTCCTCACCACGATGCGAACGAACACTCGGGATGAAGCCCACCCCACGAAACTAATCTGCGGCCTGTGCTGCCTTGCGGAGTGCAAGGAATGCTTCTTTGATCGCTTGGTTGACGCCGCTCTCGGGTTGTGCCAAGACTAGTTCCTGGTAAGCGTCAAGAAACTCGGTGCGTAGTCGATGGAACAGATGGAGGAAATGCCGGATGAACCCGATGCAGTCGAGAATCGCGATCTCGATCCCGCCAAGTTCCTTGTACTGCTTCGCGGCATATTCCCGCACGGTCGCATCGACACGCTCCGTGGTTACAAAGATGTAGTTCTGAATGTCCGCGCCCTCAGCGATCTTTCCAATGGCGATGTCGATGTCGGCCATCGTCACCCCTTTGTCTTTCATTTCGTACGTCGTGATAACCTTGTCGTCATTCGCAAGTGTGATTTCAACGTCGCCCGTCGCGCCGGTTTGCTTGTCGGCCGCGTTGTGCGCATTCAGGCGTAACACGTTCTCACCTAACCGCGCCGCGGCCGCGGTATAGGCCGCCGCGATCACGAGGACCGGCAATCGCGCCGCGTTCTTCAAGGCCAGGTGCTGCTCGATCAACTTGACGGTTTCCTCGGAGGACAACGGCAACTCGTCCGATTGTTCCCTTAGGTTCTGTTTCAGCTTCTGAAGCCGTTTCGCGCGGGCGTTGCGCTCGATGATGAGGACGCGGATCGTCTCACGCATCACGGCGGCAGCGGATATCTCGCCCGATTGAATGGCGGCCAACACTTCAAGAATGAAGGCGTAAAGCTCCGGCGGTCTGCCGCGTAATCTCTGATCCAAACCCAGCGCGATGTTCTTCGTGCGGAATGCGGGCGTTAGAAATGCGGTGGTCGGACTGCAAGGCAGTTTGCGCTTGGTGATGAAGTCGAAAACGTATTGCTCATCGTAGTTGCGGCCCGGATAGGCGTCGGCCTTGTCTTCGTCCGCGTACGCTTGGATGAACGGTTTGCGAATGTCGACTTTGGGGGTGCTGATCTTCGCCAGCGTCGCGGCCAGCAGGAAGCGAGCACCTGCGCGATTGCTCGGGCAGAGCGCGGCGAACGCAATGTGATCCTTGACGTTCTCATCGGTGACAAACGATTTTTGCAAACTGGCAGCGGCATCCTTGAACGCGGCTTCAAGAATTGCCGAACAGGTGTCCGTTCCCATCCCGTTGTCCTATCGCTAGTTTTTCTTCGTAATTCACCCACAGCACCTCGACGCGCTTGCCCTTTGTGGCGTGATTCGTGCGTGAATCGCCGATGACCTTCCGCCATTTCGGCGCCGGATATAACTTATCCATCAGATCGCACGGGTAGTTCGACAGGGCGACCATTCCTTGCACACTGTTCAGTGTGTCAGCAAGTTCGGCGTGCTGTTCGTTCGTCATTTCGTGCCCGTAGGCTTTGGAGTCGCCGCGTGTGTCGTGAATGTACGGTGGGTCGCAGTAAAAGAGCGTGTCCGGCGAATCGTAAAGCCGAATGATTTGGAGGGCGGGACGATTCTCGATCTGAACGCGCAAGAGGCGTTCCGCAATGGTCGTTAAATGTTCGACGCCGCCGAGCCACCGACTAACGACACCGCTCATCCCGGCGCGACTGGTGTTCTTACAGTTTGCCCAACGGCCTAGGCTTGCCGTCTGTGCTAAACCGATGCGGACTTGCCGCGCACGAACGTAGAAACGTCGCGCGCGCTCGAATGGCTCTGTCTTTGGGTCAAGTTTGCAGGCCGCGGCGAATTCTTCGCGTGAAAACGGTGTGAGGCCGATCGCGCGAACGAGCTTGTCCCCTTCGTCGCGCAGCACGCGAAAGAAGTTCACGACTTCGCCGTCGAGATCATTGTACGTCTCGACGGGCGAGGCGTCACGGTTCAACAACACCGCGCCCGAGCCGGCGTAAGGCTCGCAGTAGTGGTGACACTTCGGTAGCAGTGGGAGCAACCAGTCAAGGTGCGAATATTTCCCACCGTACCAACCGAACGGAATGACTTTGGCGTGCCGTAGCGCACTTACAGCGGGCGGCTTGGATTTGCGGCCTGCGGGGCGGATCTGCTCGACGGAAAGCTGGGTGTACAACTCGTCCTGCTTGGTCGCCTTGACGGCGTGCAGGCTGCGATTCAGTGGCCTCTTTCCCATGTCGTGGGCATCCTTGGTCATTGGTCGCATGAGGTTTAACGCTCCAGCCGGGAGTTAGCAACAGCGTCTGTCTTGCGAGTACCTTATCGCACAACTATCACCCTCGACGCTCCGTGGCGGGTTGCCCAACGCCTCGCGGTACTGGAGGAGCTGGCGGTAGGCTTCGTGCAGGTCCGCGTGCTTGCCCTTGCGTTTGTATTCCCAGACGAACGCGCCGCGCTTCCAAACGTCGACGTACCCGCCGAACCCCTTGCTGCCCTTGCTGGCGGCGGAGATTGGGACGACGTGCTTTTCGAAGGTGAAGTCGCCGGCATCACTGTCGCCGGGCGTGGGATGGTCAATGAGCCGGCAGAGGTCGAGAAAGTGCTCTTGACTCACGGAGCGCTCGGCAAGCGTCACGCGGGACCACTTCTCCACGAAGCGCTCGGCGGCGATGTCTGGACCCACCGGTTGGCTCATAGCCCAGCATTCTGCCGATCCTGGCGGTGCATTCCAGTGGGGCCGCTGGCGTTTGGACCCGAGGCTCCGGATTTACATCTGGGGCTTCAGGGAGGCGCGCTAGTCTGGGGGCCACGATGCTCCTTACCGCACGAGACCTTTCCAAAAGCTACGGCGCACGCCTGCTCTTTTCCGACATCACCCTCGGCCTGGCCGACGGGGAACGCGTGGGCCTCATCGGCGCCAACGGCAGCGGCAAAAGCACTTTGCTCAAAATCCTCGCCAGCCTTGAGCAGCCTGATGAAGGCCAGCTCGTCTCCCGCCAGCGCGTCCGCGTCGGCTACGTCGCACAGGAAGAATCATTTCCCGATCCGGTGAGCTGTCTCGATCTTGTCGCCGAGTTTGCCGATGCCCACCTCGACAGCCACGAGCGTCACAACCGCGCGGCCGTCGTGCTGGGGCGGCTGGGGTTCGACAACGTTGACGCCCCCGCCGACAAGCTCTCCGGCGGCTGGCGCAAACGCCTCTCCATCGCCACCCAACTCGTCGGCGAGCCGGACTTGCTGTTGATGGACGAGCCGACCAATCACCTCGACCTCGACGGCGTGCTCTGGCTCCAGTCGCTCGTCAGGTACGCCCAGTTCGCCACCGTCATCGTCACCCACGACCGACGATTTCTGGAGGAAACCTGCAACCGCATCGTCGAACTCGACCGCCGATACCCCGAGGGTTATCTCAGCCACAACGGAACCTACAGCGACTTCCTTGAGAAAAAGGAGGGGTTTCTAAATGCGCAGCAAAGCCGCCAGCAATCCGTCGCCTCGGTTGTGCGGCGTGAAATCGAATGGCTGCGCCGCGGAGCCAAAGCACGCACGACCAAAGCCAAGGGGCGCATCGATCGAGCCGGCGTTTTGCAGGAAGAACTGGCGGATCTGAAGCAGCGCAACGTCTCCCGCGGCGCGGCCGGCATCGACTTCGCGGCGACGGGCAGACGCACCAAGAAACTCGTTGAACTGAAAAACGTTTCCAAATCCCTCGGCGGCAAAGCGCTGTTCAAGAACGTTGACCTCATCCTCTCTCCCGGCGAAACCCTCGGCCTGCTCGGTCCCAACGGCAGCGGCAAGACCACCCTCATCCGCCTCATCACCAGCGCCCTCAAGCCCGATACCGGCAGCGTCATTCCCGCCGAAAGTCTGAAAGTCGTCCTCTTTGACCAGCACCGCGAGCAACTTGATCCCGATGTCACCCTCCGCCGGGCGCTGTTTCCGACCGGCGACACCCTGACCGTTAATGGCAGGCCGACTCACGTCGCCGGTTGGGCCAAACGCTTCCTCTTTCTCAACGACCAGCTTGATGTCCCCGTCCGCGATCTCTCCGGCGGCGAGCGGGCGCGCGTGCTCGTCGCCCGGCTGATGCTTCAAGAGGCCGATCTGCTGATCCTCGATGAGCCGACGAACGACCTGGACATCCCGACGCTTGACGTGCTTGAGGAAAGCCTGGCCGAGTTTCCCGGGGCGGTGTTACTGGTCACGCACGATCGCTACCTGCTGGAGCGGGCGTCAACATCACTGCTGGCGCTCGATGGCCGGGGCAATGCGAATTCCTACGCCGACCTTTCGCAATGGGAGCGCGCCCGCGCTGCGCAGCAGCGTGCGGATGCGGAGGCCAAGCGGGCGGCCAAATCCGTGGCCGCTCTGCCGCCGGCGAAGAAGAAGCTGACGTGGAAGGAACAGCGGGAGCTTGAGACGATCGAGGCCACGATCGTCACGGCCGAGCGGAATATGGAGCATTGGCAGGCGAAGGTCGGCGATCCGGCGATCGTGTCCGATCACATGAAAATGTCCCAGGCGTGCGAGCGCTTGAGCGAAGCCCAGCATGAAGTCGAACGCCTTTACGCCCGCTGGGGTGAACTCGAGACGTAGTACGGGGTTAGACCTCGAAACTGTCGCACTCGCGGTAGGCGGCGATGAGGCGTTGTTCGCCTTCCTTGCCGCCGCCGCTGACGCCGTGTTCCATGCCGACGATGCCGTCAAAACCCTTGCGCTTGAGGTGGCGGAAGACGTTTTTGTAGTTGATCTCGCCGGTCGTCGGTTCGTTGCGGCCGGGGTTGTCGCCGACCTGGATGTAGGCGATCTGATCCCATGCCTTGTCCATGTTGGGAATCAGGTTCCCCTCCTGAATCTGCTGGTGGTACAGGTCATCGAGAATCTTGCAGCTTGGCGAGTTGACCGCATCGCAAATCAGCTTGGCCTGCGGGATTTTCGACAAGAACATGCCCGGATGATTGGCCCAGTGGTTCAGCGGCTCGAGGACCATGACGACTTCCGCCGGCTCGAAGATTTCTGCCATCGCCCGCAGGCTTTTGATGACGTTGGCCGTCTGGTAGTCCCACTCCATGTTGTTCACGAACGGCCCGGGGACAACGGTGCACCACTTGGCATTGACGCGCTTGGCGCACTCGACGGCCTTCGTCGACTGGTCGCGCAGAAAGGTCAGGTCATCATCGCTGGCGCGAACGTACTTCGGGTCGCTCCACTCGGCACTGGCGACGAATACGCCCATCTCGATGCCGAGGTCGCTCATCGCGCTGGCGATCCGCTCCTGATCCTGAACGCTGCGGCCCATCATGCCGTTGTCTTCCCAGGCGCGAAAGCCGTGGTCATGGGCGAATTGGAGCTGGTCGATCGGATCGCCGCCGGCGGAGTCCTGGAACATGCCGAAATGCGGGGCATATTTGAGCTTGAACGGCCCGGCCTGCGCGTCGGTGGCGTTCGCGTCCTGCGGCTTGCCCGCGGCAACGCCACTGACGGCAAGTCCCGCAACAGCGGCGGCGGTGGTCGTAACGGTGGTGGTCAT
>PPFU01011927.1_pt1 | contig 11681 bp, 12 predicted proteins | sample 1535991 | NCBI WGS metagenome assembly PPFU01 (sample SAMN04901290, study PRJNA319586) | Hypolithon metagenome, whole genome shotgun sequencing project. | isolation source: Antarctic Hypolithon | place: Antarctica: Miers Valley | collected 2014 | reverse complement strand
CCGCCCGCCCCGACTGGATGATCGCCGCCGATCTGGCCATCCGACTGGGCGCCGACCTGGGCTTCGAGTCCCTCGACGACATCGCCGCGGAGATCGAGCGGTTGGCTCCGGCCTACGCCGGCCTCACGCCGCAACTGCTGGCCCGGCCGGGATACCGCGACGGCGTGGTGGTGCCTCTGGCCGACGGGTCGCCGACCGAAGTCGACCGGCCCAAGGAGGGCATCGAGGTCGCGGCCAGCGAGGCCCATCTCGGCAACGTCCTGCTCGAGAACGATCCCGACGTCGAGAACCCGCTCGACCCGCAGGCTGATGTGGCCGCCGCACCTGCGGCCGCCCCGTCCATGGGCCGCCCGCGGGTGATCCGCCACCGCGCCGGGGCGCCGGCCCGGCAGGCGCCGCCCGTCGACGCCTACTCGCTGCGCATGGTGGCCGTCCGCACCTTGTACGACGCCGGCGCCCTCGTCACCCGGTCGCCGTCGCTGGCCGAACTGGTCGAGGGCCCCTGCCTGCGGGTCAACCCCGCCGACCTCGGTCGCATGGGCGTGACCACGGGTGACCGGGTCCGGGTCTCGTCGTCGCGCAAGTCCCTCGTCCTCGACGTGGCCGCCGACCCCCACGTACTCCGCGGCTCGGCCCTGCTGGCCTTCAACACCCTTGGGGAGGGTGCTGCCGATCTCATCGATGCCACCCAGCCCGTCACCGACCTTCGGGTGGAGACGGTGAAGTAGGGCCATGGGCGACCCTCTCTACGCCGACGGGATCAACGCCGCCGTCCTGCTCATCGTGGCCGCCAAGGTCCTCATCGTCTTCGCCTTCCTGATGGTGTCGGTCCTGTTCATGGTCTGGTTCGAACGCAAGGTCATCTCCGACATGCAGAGCCGGATCGGGCCCGACCGGGCCGGGCCGTGGGGGCTGCTGCAGACCCTGGCCGACGGCATCAAGCTGTTCTTCAAGGAAGACCTGCTGCCCGACCGGGCCGACCGGAAGATCTTCCACCTGGCGCCGTACCTGTCGATCGTGCCGGCATTCGCGGCCTTCGCCGTCGTTCCCTTCGGCGGCACCATCTCGGTGTTCGGGCACCGGACCCACCTCCAGCTCGCCGACCCGCCCATCGGCGTCCTGTTTCTGCTGGCCATGTCCGGTATCGCCGTCTACGGGGTGATGCTGGCCGGCTGGGCGTCGGGTTCGAAGTACCCGCTGCTCGGCTCGGTCCGGGCGTCGGCCCAGATGGTGTCCTACGAGGCGGCCATGAGCCTGGCTATCGCCGCCGCCGTGTTGGCCGCCGGCTCCCTCTCGACCCGCGACATCGTGATCGGCCAGGAGGGGTACCGCTGGAACCTCTGGGTCCTGGGCGTGGTGCCGTTCGTCATCTACCTCATCGCGGCCACGGCCGAGACCAACCGCCCGCCCTTCGACCTGGTCGAGGCCGAGCAGGAGCTGGTCGGCGGCTTCCACACCGAGTACTCCTCGATCAGCTTCGCCCTGTTCTTCCTGGCCGAGTTCATGAACACCGTCACCGTCTCGGCGGTGGCCGTCACCCTGTTTCTGGGCGGGCCCAACGGCCCTCGAATCGGCTTCCTGCCCGACCTCTGGCCCGTGGTGTGGTTCCTGGGCAAGCTGCTGGCCTTTCTCTTCGTCTACGTGTGGTTCCGGGCCACTCTGCCCCGGTTCCGCTACGACCAGCTCATGGACCTGGGCTGGAAGAAGCTGATTCCCCTCGCCCTGTACTGGCTGTTGCTGATCGCCGCCCTGCGCGTCGGCCGCGACCAGGGCTGGAACGCCGGAATCGTGCTGGCTGCGGGCGTGGCCGTGGGCGCGGTGGCGTGGGCGGCCCTCGGCGCCGCCCTCCGCCAGGGCGAGACTGTGAAGGCCGCGGCCTCATGAAAGCCCTCCACATGAGAGGCCGCTGCTGATGGGCTACCTCGACGGGTTCCGGATCACCCTCAAGCAGATGTGGGGCGATCGCGTCACCAACGTCTATCCCGACGAGAAGCGCCCCAAGCCCGACCGCTTTCATGGCCGCCACGTCCTCAACCGTTACGAGGACGGCATGGAGAAGTGCATCGGCTGCGAGCTGTGCGCCGGGGTGTGCCCGGCCCGCTGCATCTACGTGCGGGGCGCCGACAACCCGCCCGACGAGCCGGTGTCACCCGGCGAACGCTACGGCTTCGTCTACGAGATCAACTACCTGCGCTGCATCCACTGCGACCTATGCGTGGAGGCCTGTCCCACCGAGGCCATCACCGAGTCCAAGCTCTTCGAGTTCTCTTTCACCGACCGCCAGGACGCCATCTACACCAAGGCCGAGCTGGTGGTGGGCGACGACGGCCATCCCCAGAAGCTGCCTTGGGAGGACTGGCGCCCCGGCGACGAACAGCACACCTCGGCGTGGGTCCGGGCCACGGCGCCCAGCGGGGCGGCGGCCTACGAGGGCCGGATCGGATGGTCGGGCGAGCTCGGCTTCGGCGTGCGGGCCGCGGAGAAGGGCCAGACCGCCGAGAGCGATACGGCGCCGGCGGCCAAGCCCGCGCCCAAGCGGGGACGCCGCTGATGGACTGGGTCGTCTTCGTGGTCGCCGGCGTCGCCGTGCTGGCCGGGGCGCTGGGCGTGATCCTGGCCACCCATCCCGTGCACTCGGCCCTGATGCTGGTGCTCACCCTCTTCGGCGTGGCCGTGCTGTTCGTGGCCCAGCAGGCCCATTTCCTGGCCGCCGTGCAGGTCATCGTCTATGCCGGCGCCATCGTGGTGCTCTTCCTGTTCGTAATCATGCTCCTGGGCGTCGACCGCTCGGAGAACGTCAGCTCCGACCCGTTGCCGGGCCAGCGGCCGATCGCCTATCTGGCCGGCCTGGGCGTGGTCGCCGCCATCTTCCTGCTGGCCCGCACCTCCTGGGTCTCGGGTGCCGAGTCGGTGGCCGGTGCGGCCGACGGTCCGGGGAGTAACGTCGAGAAGCTGGCCCGGTCGCTGTTCACGCGCTACCTGCTGGCCTTCGAGATGACGTCGGTGCTCCTGGTCATCGCCGTGGTGGGCGCCGTTGTCTTGGCCCGCCACTCCCCGTCTGGCGGCGTCCATGGATCGGAGGAATCATGAGTGTCCCGGGAGCCTGGTACCTCGGGCTGGCGGCCATGCTGTTCACGATCGGCGGCGTGGGCCTGCTCATCCGCCGCAACGTGCTGATCATGTTCATGTGCGTGGAGCTGATGCTCAACGCAGTCAACCTCACCTTCGTCACCTTCGCCCGCATGCTCAACGACATCGGCGGCCAGGTCGTGGTCTTCTTCGTCCTGGTGGTGGCAGCCGCCGAGGTCGTGGTCGGGCTGGCCATTATCGTGTCCATCTTCCGCCGCCGCGCCGACGCCACCGCTGACGACATATCCCTGCTGAAGGGCTGATCGATGGCTCTTCGGCTGACGCCTCATAGCAGCGCCAAACACCGATGATGCACGCGGTCTGGCTCATCCCCGCCCTGCCACTGGTGGGGTTCTTCATCCTGCTGGCTACCGGCCGGCGCCTCGGCGACCCGAAGGCCGGCTACCTGGCCACGGCCATGATGGTCGGCTCGTTCATCGTCGCCGTGGGCGTGTTCTTCGACCTCATGGGCCTTCCCGGCGAGGAGCGCCGCTTCGAGCAGGAGCTGTACACCTGGATCTCCGTGGGCGGCCTCGACGTGCACGTCGGGTTCCTGGTCGACCCCCTCTCGGTCACCATGGCCCTGTTCGTCACCGGCGTCGGCGCCCTCATCCACCTGTACTCGGTGGGCTACATGCACGGCGACGAGCGCTATCCGACGTTCTTCGTCTACCTGAACCTGTTCGCCTTCTCCATGCTGATGCTGGTCCTGTCGGACTCCTTCCTGCTCACCTTCCTGGGATGGGAGGGCGTGGGGGCGTGCTCGTACTTCCTCGTCTCCTTCTGGTTCGAGCGACCGTCGGCGGCCAGCGCCGGCAAGAAGGCCTTCGTCACCAACCGGGTGGGCGACTTCGGGTTCATGCTGGCCATGTTCCTGATCTTCGCCACGTTCGGCTCGCTGAACTACGTGCCCGTACTGGAGGAGGCGGGCACGCTGGCCAAGGGCACCGCCTCAGCCATCGCCCTGCTCCTGTTCGTGGGGGCGGTGGGCAAGTCGGCCCAGATCCCGCTCTACGTGTGGTTGCCCGACGCCATGGAGGGCCCCACCCCGGTCTCGGCCCTGATCCACGCCGCCACCATGGTCACCGCCGGCGTTTTCCTCATGGTCCGGGTCAACCCCATCCTCGACATGGCCCCGGGGGTCCTCACCCTCATCGCGGTTGTCGGAGCGCTCACCGCCTTCTTCGCGGCCACCATCGCCTGCGCCCAGAACGACATCAAGAAGGTGTTGGCCTACTCCACCGTCTCCCAGCTCGGGTACATGTTCCTGGCCGTGGGCTCGGGCGCCTACATCGCCGCCATCTTCCACATGGTTACCCACGCCTTCTTCAAGGCGCTGCTGTTCCTCGGGGCCGGTTCGGTCATCCACGGCATGCACGACGAGCAGGACATGAAGCGCATGGGCGCGCTGCGCAAGTGGATGCCCATCACCAGCGGCACGTTCATCGTCGGCTGGCTGGCCATCGCCGGCGTCCCCCCGTTCTCGGGGTTCTGGTCGAAGGACGACATCCTCCTCGGGGCGTGGGAGAAGAACCGCCTGCTGTGGCTCATCGGCCTGATCACCGCCCTGATGACCGCCTACTACATGAGTCGCCAGGTCTTCCTGGTCTTCTACGGCGGCGAGCGGTGGAAGAAGGCGCCGTCAGCGGAGAGCCGCCATGACACTGAGAAGTCGCCGGCCGATGCGCACGCTCAGCCCGACCGAGAGGCGGCTGCCGCCGGCGCCCACGGGGGAGCGCACGGCGACTTCAAGCCCCACGAGTCGCCCCCCACCATGGCCTACCCGCTCATCGTGCTGGCCGTGCTCGCCGCCGTCGCCGGCATCCTGAAGACACCCCTCGAGCACTGGCTCGAACCGGTGCTGGCCCACCCCCACGCGTTCGCCTCCAGCAACAGCACCAAGCTGGGCCTGATCGCCGTGACCACCATCGTCGCGTTGGCGGGCGTGGGCATCGCCTTCGCCATCTGGCTGCGGGGGCGGGTGAAGGAGTCGGCGGTCGAGCCCGAGGTGCTGCGCCACGCCTGGTACGTCGACGAGCTCTACCGGAAGGTGATCGAGACCCCCGGTCGGGCCCTGGCCAACTTCAGCGCCTTCGTGGTCGACGCCAAGGTGATCGACGGCACGGTCAACGGTGTCGGGGCGCTGGTAAGGGCGGGCGGAACCCGCCTGCGCACCGTGCAGTCCGGCTTCGTCCGTAACTACGCGCTGGCCGTGGCCGTCGGCGCAGTGGCCATCCTGGCCTACGCAGTGGCGAGGGCGGGGTAGATGTCCGAGTCCCTTCCCATCCTCACCCTGCTGGTGGTCATCCCGGCCCTGGGCGCCGCCGTGGTGGCCCTCCTCCCCGGCGACAACGAACGCCTGCTGAAGCTGGTCGGGGTGGTCTTCGCCGGCGTGGCGCTGGCCCTCGCCGTCGCCCTGATCTTCGATTACCAGGCCGACGGCGGCGGCTTCCAGTTCGTGTCCGAGCATGTCTGGATCCGCTCCTTTGGTATCTCCTGGAAGCTGGGGGTCGACGGCATCTCGCTCTTCCTCGTGGCCCTCACCGGGGTGCTCTTCCCGCTGGCCATCATCGGCCCCGAGGTCCATCGCGACGTCAAGGGCTACGTGGCCTGGATGCTCCTGCTGGAAGCCGGCTGCATGGGCGTCTTCCTCTCCCTCGACCTGTTCGGCTTCTTCCTTTTCTGGGAGCTGGTCCTGGTCCCGATGTACTTCCTCATCGGCGGCTGGGGCTACGACCGGCGCATCTACGCCACCCTGAAGTTCTTCCTCTACACGATGGTCGGCTCGGCGCTGATGCTGGTCGGCATCCTCGCCGTCGTGTTCCTGCACCAGCGGGCCACGGGCGTGCTGACCTTCGACGTGGTCACCCTGGCCGAGACGCAGTCGCTGGCCTCCAGCACCGCCCGCTGGCTGTTCCTGGCCTTCGCCGCCTCGTTCGCCATCAAGGTCCCCATCTTCCCGGTCCACACCTGGCTGCCCGACGCCCACACCGAGGCGCCCACCGGCGGATCGGTGATCCTGGCCGGTATCATGCTGAAGCTGGGCACCTACGGGTTCCTTCGCTTCGGCCTCTACCTCTTCCCGCAGGCCGCGGTCGACCTGGCCCCGGTGTTCCTGACCCTGGGCACCATCGGCATCATCTACGGCGCGGTGGTGGCGATCATGCAGAAGGACCTGAAACGGCTGGTGGCCTACTCCTCCGTGGCCCACCTGGGCTTCATCGTGCTGGGTACGTTCGGCCTGTCCCAGCAGGGGCTGGAAGGCGGGGTCCTGCAGATGGTCAACCACGGGCTGTCCACCGGCGCCCTCTTCTTCCTGGTCGGAATGATCTATGAACGCCGGCACACCCGGCTGATCGCCGAGCTGGGCGGCATCCAGCGGGTGGCGCCGGTCTTCGCCGGGGTCTTCATGGTGGTCATGCTCTCGTCGGTCGGCCTGCCCGGCCTCAACGGTTTCGTCGGGGAGTTCCTGATCCTGATCGGCACGTTCGTGACCCACCGCTGGTGGGCGGTGGTGGCCACCGCCGGCGTGATTCTCGCCGCCCTCTACCTGCTGTGGGCCTACCAGCGCGTCTTCCACGGCCACGCGGAAGGGGCGAACGCTGCGTTCCCGGAGATGACCATGCGAGAACGCGCCATCATGGCTCCGCTCGTGGCCCTGATCGTCGTCCTCGGCGTGTACCCGCAGCCGGTCCTCGACCGGATCGCCCCCTCCGTGCGTGAGCTGATCACCCATGTCGAGGAGCATTCCGACTACCGCCAACCGGCGGTCGCCGCCGGGACGGCCGAACGATGATGGCGCAACTGGAACCCATCGACCTCCCCGGCATCGAGTGGAGCCTGCTCGCACCCGAGATGATCCTCATCGGCGGGGCCATGGCCCTGTTGGTGGCCGGCACGTTCAGGCGCGACCGCACCATGGCCGCCGCAGCCTGCATCTTCACCGTGGCCGTGGCCGTCGCGGCCATGGTGGCGTCGTGGGGCATCTGGGCCGACGTTGGCGGAGGCGCCGGTGGCGCCCGCTTGGCCATCGCCGACGCAGTGGTGGTCGACGGGTTCGCCATCTTCTTCACCGTGGTCATCTGCACCGCCGTGGCTCTTGGCGCGCTCCTGGCCCACGGGTACCTGAAGCAGGAGCGACTCGAGGCGTCGTCGTTCTACGTGCTGGTGATGCTTTCCGCCTCGGGCGGTGTCCTCATGGCCAAGGCCAACGACCTCATTCTCATCTTCCTCGGCCTCGAGATCCTCTCCATCGCCCTCTACGTGCTGGCCGGCTATCACCAGCGCCGGGAGCAGTCACGGGAGGCGGCCATAAAGTACTTCGTGCTGGGCTCGTTCTCCTCGGCCTTCTTCCTGTACGGCGTGGCCCTTACCTACGGTGCCACCGGGTCCACCAACCTCGGTTTCATCGCCGAGTTCCTCGCCACCCAGACCGTCACCGGAGGCGTGCTCCTGGGCGGCTTCGCGTTCCTCCTGGTCGGCCTGGGCTTCAAGGTGGCGGCGGTGCCGTTCCACATGTGGACGCCCGACGTCTATCAGGGCTCGCCCACCCCGGTTACCGGCTTCATGGCCGCCGCAGCCAAGGCCGCCGGCTTCGCCGCCCTCCTGCGCATCTTCTTCTCCGCCTTCGGCACCGAGCAGCTCGACTGGCAGCCCATCGTGTGGGCCCTGTCGGTGCTGAGCATGGTGGTGGGATCGGTGCTCGCCGTGGTGCAGACCGATGTGAAGCGGATGCTCGCCTACTCCTCGATCAGCCACGCCGGCTACGTCCTCATCGGCCTGCAGGCCGCCAACGACCGCGGCATCGCCGGGTCGCTCTTCTACCTGCTGGCGTACACGTTCCTGATCGTGGGCAGCTTCGCCACCGTGGCCATCGTGGCTCGGAAGGGCGATGACCGCACCGGCCTCGACGCCTACCGCGGCCTGGCTCGCGACCGGCCGGGCCTGGCCTTCGCGTTCACCGTCTTCCTTCTGGCCCAGGCCGGCGTGCCGTTCACGTCGGGGTTCCTTGCCAAGTTCTACGTGATCTCCGCGGCCGTGGAGGCCCGCTCCTACGCCATCGCGGTGATCGCCATGCTGGCCTCGGTGGTGGCCGCCTTCTTCTACCTGCGCCTGATCGTGGTCATGTACATGGCCGAGAACCAGACCATGGCCGGAGTCGGTCCACAGACGTCCTCTGCCGCCGCCGGCGGCGACGGCGGAGTGGCGACCGCGGTGGTCACGAGGGTCGAGATACCGGTGGCCGCAGCCATAGCCATCGGCCTCTGCCTGGCCTTCACCGTCGGAGCCGGGCTGCTGCCCCAGCCGGTCATCGACTTCGCCCGCCACGCCACCCTTCTCCGGCTTTGACGGGAGAAGTCGAGATGGAGTCGCTGCGACCGGTACCATCGCCGAACCGTCGAGCAGGGGCGACACCGTGTCGGTAGGAGATGTGCGACAAGAAGACGACCACCGGGTCGATGCAGGAGCGCGTATGCAGGTTGACGCCGAGGGCGCCCGCTACTGGGTGCGCTGCTCGTGCGGTTGGACCAGCGATCCTTCCCTCACCGCCGTCCTCGCCGAGGCGGCCGGCGAACAACACGGCACGCTCGCCCAGGCCCGACGCCAGCACCGCCCATGAGCACCTCCGGTGACCGGTCACGGTCACTGAGCACCTGACCACCGCCTTCGTTAGGATCACGCCATGTCAGAGTTCCTTCGCCAGTACCTGACGGTCGCCATCTTCGGCGGCGCCGCGGTGCTGATGGTCGGGGCCATGCTGGGCATGGGAAAGCTGGTGCGGCCTACCCGCCCGCAGCCGGGCAAGTACATCAACTACGAGTGTGGTGTCGACCCGGTCGGGGCGGGGTGGTCGCAGAGCCAAATCCGCTACTACGTGTTCGCCCTGCTCTTCGTGATGTTCGATGTGGAGGCGGTCTTCATCTTCCCGTGGGCCGTGCGCCTCGAGGCCTTGGGTGTGTTCGGCCTGGTCGAGATGGGCATCTTCGTGGTCATCCTCGCCCTCGGCCTTCTTTACGCCTGGCGCAAAGGAGTCCTGCGTTGGGTGTAAGGGTTTCGCCTCGCAACCGGAGCTGCCGGCCTCAACTGCTCTGGGAGCTTCTCTAGATGGGTCTGGTAGAGAAGGGCACCTTTGCCAAGCCCTCCATGAAGCCGCTGACGTGGCTGCTCAACTACAGCCGCAAGTACTCCCTGTGGGTGTACCAGTGGGGGCTGGCGTGCTGCGCCATCGAGATGGGGGCGGCGTTCGCATCGCCCCGCTACGACGTGATGCGCCTCGGTGTCATCCCGTTTCCGGCCGGGCCCCGCCAGGCCGATCTGGTGGTCGTGTCGGGCACGGTCACCGACAAGATGGCGCCGGCTATCCGCCGGCTCTGGGAGCAGATGCCAGACCCCAAGTACGTGATCTCCATGGGCTCCTGCGCCAACTGCGGCGGCCCCTACTGGGACTCCTACTCCGTCACCAAGGGCATCGACCAGATCATTCCGGTCGACGTCTACGTGCCCGGGTGCCCGCCCCGCCCCGAGGCGTTGCTCGAGGGCATCGTCCTGTTGCAGGAGCGCATCCAGAACGAGAACATGGCGGACCGTTGGCGAGGGGAGCCGATTGTCGTCCGCTGACGTTCCCTCGGCCACCACGGCCACCGACGACCGTCAGCAGGCACTGCTCGAGGATCTGACCACCCGGCTGGGCGATGCAGTGGTCGGCTCGCACCTGCGCAACGGCGATCTGTGGGTCCGTGTCCGACCCGACGCCTGGTTGCGGGCCGCCCGGGAGTGCCGAGCCATGAGCTTCGACTACTTCTGCTACCTGTCCGGGATCGACTGGCTGCCGCACACCTGGCCCAACCCGAAGGTCATCGAGGGCGTGGCGCCCGACGCCGACGACGAGGCCGCCCTACCGGTCGACGACACCGAGGTCGACGACACCGAGCAGGAGGCGCCTGCTCCCGGCGACGGCATCACGACCGGCTTCGCCGGCGGCGACACCCGGTTCCAGGTCCTGGCCCGGCTGTACTCCACCATCCGCCACATCGGGGTGACCCTGAAGGCCGACCTCGACGATGATGCGCCCCGCATCGAGTCGTGGATCACCGAGTACCCCGGGGCCGACTGGTGCGAGCGGGAGACGTGGGAGATGTACGGCTTCGATTTCGTCGGCCATCCCAACCTGATCCACCTCTACCTCCCCGGTGAGTTCGAAGGTTTCCCACTGCGCAAGGACTTCCCGCTCCTGGCCCGCGAAGTGAAGCCGTGGCCGGGGCTGGTCGACGTGGAACCCTTCCCGGAGTCGGCCGAGGCGGAGGGGGAGGCGGAGGAAGGCTGATGGCCGTCGCCGACCAGCAACGCATTTCCTACATCGCCTCGCAGGCGGCCGACGTGCGGCTCAACGTCGAGCTGCAGACCGAGGAAATGACCCTCAACCTCGGCCCTCAGCACCCGGCCACCCACGGGACGCTGCGCATCGTCGCCCGCCTCGACGGCGAGCAGGTGGTGAAGGCCGACGTGGTGTGCGGCTACATGCACCGGGGCTACGAGAAGCTCACCGAGGTCCGCACGTACCCCCAGGTCACCACCCTCATCAACCGGATCGACTGGCTCTCCTCCTTCGCCAACGAGGTGCCGTTCATCCTGGCCGCCGAGGACCTGATGGAGGTCGAGGCCCCGCCCCGGGCCCAGTGGATCCGCACCCTCTTCTTCGAGCTCAGTCGGATCGCCAACATCACCTTGTTCATCGGCGAGATGGGCGTGCAGCTCGGCGCCATCACCCCGGTGTTCTTCGCCTTCCGCGACCGGGAGTACGTCCTCAACCTGATCGAGTCGGCCACGGGTGGGCGTTTCCACCCCAACTTCGACCGAATCGGTGGCGTCAAGGACGACCTGCCCAAGGGCTGGATCGCCGAGACCAAGGATGCCATGCGCCGCATTCGCGGCTACTGCGACGAGCTTGAGACCCTGCTCATGGGCAACGAGATCTTCGAGGCCCGCACCCGGGGCGTCGGCGTGATCCCGGCCGACGTCGGCCTGTCCTATGGTCTGTCGGGCGCCAACATCCGGGCCAGTGGGGTCGACTGGGACCTGCGCCGCGACGCCCCGTCGCCGCTTGCGTGGAAGGAGCTCGACTGGAAGGTCTGGACCCACCCCGACGGCGACTCCTTCGCCCGGTACTGGGTCCGCCTGCAGGAGACCCGCGAGGCCACCCTGATGGTCGACCAGCTCCTCGACGGCCTGCCGTCCGGGCCCATCCAGGCCAAGGTGCCCCGCATCATCAAGGTGCCGGCTGGCGAGGCGTGGGCCCACACCGAGAACCCGCTCGGCGAGATGGGTTACTACATCGTCAGCCAGGGCGGCCTGGGCCCGTTCCGCTGCAAGATCCGCTCGGCATCGTTCCACAACGTGTCGATCACGCCCTGGCTCCTCAAGGGCGTCTACGTCCCCGACATCATCACCATCCTCTCCAGCCTCTACTTCATCCTCGGGGACATCGACCGCTAGCCGTGCCCAGCATCACCGGTGTTGGCGTTGACCCGAGGCTGCTCACTAGTGTCCAGCGC
>PPFU01013853.1_pt1 | contig 11682 bp, 9 predicted proteins | sample 1535991 | NCBI WGS metagenome assembly PPFU01 (sample SAMN04901290, study PRJNA319586) | Hypolithon metagenome, whole genome shotgun sequencing project. | isolation source: Antarctic Hypolithon | place: Antarctica: Miers Valley | collected 2014 | reverse complement strand
CACAAGCCATGGCCCGTGCTATGTCGGGGCCGGATCGGAGGCCACTATCCATCATCACTTCGATCTGTTCTCCATAATGCGCTGCAATATCCACCAGGGAATGGATGGAGGATTCTGCTGCATCAAGCTGTCTTCCACCGTGGTTAGAGACAATAATACCATCAAAACCCATCGCTATAGCATCTTCTGTGTCCTGTCTTGAGGATACTCCCTTCGATCCTTATGCTGAAGGGAAAATTAGGTGGATTTCACTTCAACGATAGCAAATATGGCGACGATGATCTGACAGTTGGAAGCATCAAACCTTATGCGCTATATTCCTTACGATACTGGGCAAAAGCAGGTTCTAGTTTTTTAACGATATCATCAGTTGCAGTGATGTCAGCATTTTTATCTAAATCCAGAACTAATGGTTGTATTTTAGTTCTCAGAAAATGGTCAGGACAGCTGGTTCCCATAGGGGCAAGCCTTTTAAGATCATGACTGTTAATATATTGCAATACTACATCACTATCAGAAAAATGCCCGATCATGCGATCTTCCGAAGAACACATGCCTCTTAATAATGGCATTAATTGGGCGGCTTTCTTCATACGATCTTCTTTAGCCAGACTTTCTACATTCTGACCACCGAAAACCGCACCGTATTCCTTAATTTTGTTTTCAATATATTCAGAGGCCATTTCGATAACCTCAAGACTGTTCATGTAACACTCATATGAGGTGTCGCCCCAGGTGAAAATTCCGTGACTACCGAGAACGATTCCACGGATACCTCGATTTTATTCCAGACATTTTTCTAATTGCAAACCAAGGTCGAAGCCTGGTCGTTGCCAAGGCACCCAACCCATCGTGTCACCCCAGATATCTTTGGTAACCTTTTCGCTGTCCTTAGCTGCAGCTACTGCGATCAGGGCATCGGGATGCAGGTGATCAATATGTTGAAATGGCAATAAGCCATGCAGCGGTGTATCAATAGATGGTGCTTTGCTGTCCAGGTCGTAAATACAATGATTAAAAAGGCCTACCATCCTGTCTTCGTCTTCAAGACCGCCATAAACGTTTTTTAAATCACGGAGTCTGCTGGTGTACAAACCGGCAATTCCCTGTCTGGTTAATGTTCCAATATCTCCACCAGAACCTTTTACCCACATTACTTCAACATCTTCATTGGTAAGAGGATCTTTTTCAATGGTTTTACAGCTGGTATTCCCCCTCCGTAATTGGTTATTCTTAAATCGGCGCCCAAAATATTCGACCTATACAAAAAAAGGGCAACCTGATCATCGCCATGTTTTTCTGCTTTATTGTCATCCCATAAGTAATCCAGATGCTTGAAATTTTTTACAGTCGTGCTCATTATTAACGGTATTTATTTTACTTGGCCCAAAGAATTTTTCTTCAGGAATTGATCATTTTACAAGAATAGCGATGCGCTGAATTAAAAGACTTACGATTTCCCAAAACGAAGTAACTTTTCAGTAAACTGTTTTGATTGTATAATAAGGTATGAAGCTTAAAACGAGAGCAGATAAACGATGATTTTTGTCTGCTGCAATAAAGAAAAGTTTTAGCTTATGACAACCAAATTGTAATAAGTTATTTCAATAATAATATACAAAAGGGCAGTTGAAGTTGGAGTGATCCCATCGGACGAAGTTTTTAGAAGATAAACCTGGCCAAGCGCGGCTTCAGATTCGGTATGAAGCCCACTAGCGTTTTTTAGGGTATATAGAACTGGAAATCAAATAGTTTTCATTTTTAGGGTATGGACTAAGAACGATTTGCATTATACGGCGGTGTTTTATAAGAACATCCTATTTAGGATGAGAATCAGAAAAATCAGTAGGAAAGGGCAGTAGAAAATCCATTCGGTTTTAGAAATTAAAAGTATGGTGTGTCTTACGTTCATAAACGCTAAAATAACAAGAATACATAGATCAAACCCCTGGTTTTTAAAAAAAGTCCAAGTAATTAGCTCTTAAATTACGAATTAGTAGAATAAGAAAATATCTCTCAAGTACTTTAGAAGACTTTATCTGAACAAATTCACGAATAAAACCAAATTTGATGAAAAGCAAACTTACGCTAATGTTATTGTGCTGTTTAGTAACCTTCTCGGGTTATTCTCAATGGCAATCTATTAATCCCGGAGCTGGAGGCCAGGTTCAAGATGTTGTTCCGGATCCAAACGTGGAAGGACGATTAATTCTTGCCTCTGATATGGAAGGAATTTATGAAACGACTGACAATGGGCTTTCATGGCATATCCACGGCGATCTATTGAACAACCGTGTTTTTTCAGTTTCATACGCTCCTAGCAACCCAGAAAAACTAATTGTTGGCACATTGTATGGTTTACAGGTGTCTAACGATGGCGGGGAAAACTTCGATTTTGTTGAAATTACTCGTAAAAAATCAATTGCATCTGCTGCTGTAAAACCTGATGACGATAAAATAGTCATCGCGGGAATCGGATGGCGCGACGATTATGAATTTTCCAATACTTTTGGAATGGAGCAAGATGCCATTGGTACAGTTTTTCGCTCCACAGATGGAGGAGTTAGCTGGACTGAAATAACTTTTGAGAGCGATGCTACTACAGATAGGAACGTTTGGACAATACAATTTGATCCTTCAGACAATAATATTGTATATATAGGCGCTTCGAAAGGTGTATTTAAAAGTATGGATGCAGGCGCTACCTGGACAAAAATTTCATCACCTGCCGGAACAATGAAGAATCGAGGTGTTGCTGTTTCTCCCAATGGAAAAGTGTTGTATGCAGCCTATGCCACTAACGGAAAAAATGGAAATATCTATGCTACTTCTACGGCTACCATAAATTGGACGAAAGTAGCAGCTGGGAATGGTGAATCCCTGGACGAATTGGCTTTCTGGTATCCAGAAGTCGATCCCAGATCTACAGGCGATTCCCACAAGGTTATATTAAGTCTTGAAGGAAGTCGTGAGGGACTCTATGAAGGTACATTCGAATGGGAAAACAATGCTATCAAGTCGTATGCCTGGAAGCTTATCTGGAGCGGAACTGAAGGGTACGACAATGGATGGGACAACGCCCCACCAAACCCAAGATATGTGCACTACACGCCCGCTTCCTGGGATCGTGCTATTTGGTCTACCACCAATCAGACGATCTTTAGGGGTATCATGGATGGCACTGACTATGAGTGGTTAAATAGGTATTCGAAGCCAAACTTATCTTTTACTATTTCACAGTGGGGAGCAGATTGGCCAACATATTCTAGCAGAGGTACTGAGAGTACTTATTCTTATGATGTTGCTGTTCATGAAAATTATGTTGTACAGGGCCAGGGGGATAATGGTGCTATGGAAAGTTGGGACTATGGGTTCTCATGGTCTAATATTCAGCATAGATTAGGACAGCCGCCGTTGTCCGACGTGCAAGCTGTTGATATTGGAGATGCCTGGGGTACTCCGGTCGTAGTGGCTCAAATGACTAGCGGTTACGGCGGAAGTGCGGCTAATGGCCAGTTATATGCAAAGAAATTAAATAGTCATTCACCTGACGATAGATGGGTGATGCTCGCAGGAGGATCTACATGGCAAGGTGCCCTACCTTCTGGTGTCCTTCGAGATATAGCCGTTTCTCCTGCGAAACCTAGTAGGGTTTATATGTATTCTACAGGGTATGGCCTTTATATGCTCGATGATATAGGCTGGGGTTTAAGCCAGGTAGAAAAAGGGGATCAAGCCTGGGTCAAAAAAATAAGCAACGGCGTTGCCGACAACATTTACGCCGTCAAAAAAATAGCACCTCACCCGACAAACCCTGATATCGTTTATATGAATGGTACCGGAGGATCAAATCAAGGTGTATTCAAAGGCGTAAAAACTGGAGAAGATTGGGTTTGGAGCAAAATCTACGATGGCTACGGGTGGGATTCTGAAATTACAGCGTGGGAAAACAAAGGTCAAATATATTTGTATTTTTCAGGTAGTTCTAAAGAATCAGATGGAGATGGTGATAATTATATAGGTGCGCTTTCTTTAGACGAAGGGGCAACTTGGAAAACTGTTATCAACAAATCTGTAGTTATGGGACTAACCACAAACGATTGGTATTCCGAATTAGGAACAGATTTTCGATTTCAGAATAAAGGTGGTGTAGCAGGTTATGAAGATCAGATCATCATGAGTTACTACGACCATAGAATGCAAAAGACCTATGGTATATATAAAGGAACAATTGATGCGCAAGGAGATGTAACATGGGAGGATTGGACAGGAGATATTCACTTTGGAGGTTTAACTTCTTCGGTAGTTGCAGACTATAAAGGATTTCCTTATGTATATTCTACTACTGCGGGCGCTGGATTATGGAGACGACCACTTCAAGCCTCTTCTATTGCCGCAACCGTTCCAGTTGCCCCAACTACACTTATCGGAGAAGCACTTTCAGGTTTAGAAATAAGGCTGACATGGGTAGACAATGCAAGCAATGAAGACGGATATAGATTAGAGCGTATGGATGGCGACGGTTATCTTACCGTAGCCACCCTGGATCCTAATGTTACGACATTTACGGAGGATGGTTTAAAAAAGGCTACGGAGTATACCTATCGTGTAAAAGCTTTTAATACGAAGGGCGATTCTGATTTCTCAAACGTCATGAAACAATCCACAACGGATGAAGATGTTACCTGCGATGCTACGAACCTCATAAGCAATGGAGAATTCGATGCGCCACTTGCAGATTCTTGGGAGTTCTATAATAACACAACGGGAGGTGGAAGTGCCACTATTTCGCAAGAAGCTGGCTTTTCAGGAGTTAATTCGGCCTATATAGACATTGAAAATGTTGAATTGGCTGATGGTAGTACTTCAGACTCTAATATTCAATTCTTTACTGGGCTGCCAACTTTAGAAAAGGGAAAGACCTATCAAATTACTTTTAAAGCCAAAGCCGCTGCTAATAAAAATATTCGTGTAGGCGTGCTTAAGGGAGAATCCCCTTGGACAGATTATGCTTCCGAAAGTATTACCTTGTCTACCGATGTTAAATCCTATGGCCCCTACGAGTTCACCATGGCACAAGATGGCACTAATACGCGTTTGGATTTTTTCTTAAGCAATGACAACACAAATGTTTGGATCGATGCGGTTGTAATAAAGGAAAAGTGTAGCGACGGGATGGTTAAAGTGTTAAATACACCAACTGAACTCACTACGGTAGCATTATCTGGATCTACTGTCGCACTCACTTGGAAAGACAATTCTGATGATGAAACCGGCTTTGTTATAGAAAGGAAAAAAGGAAACGGTGAATATGTCAAAGTGGCCACTGCATCAGAAAATAGTACCACTTACGATAGTGACCAATTAACGGTACTCACCGAATATACATTTAGAGTGAAAGCGGTAAGCAGTGACGGAGAATCAGAATTTTCAAATGAGAGTAAAATAACTACCAAAGATAATGGTGGGAATGTCTGTAATGACCAAAATTATATTAATAATGGAGAATTTGCTCAAGGACTTGCGAATTGGACATCTTACAACAATACCGAATCTGGCGCGGTCTCTGAAATCAAGCCTGTAACTGGAAAAGGTTTGTCGGGAGATCAAGCAGCTGAAATAACAATCCAGACTGCTGGTAAAGGCGATGGCGATGTACAGTTTTATTCTGCTTTGCCAACGCTGAAAGCTGGCGTGACTTACGAGCTAAGTTTTATGGCTAAAGCGAGCGCCAGTAAAGCGATAAGAGTTGCCGTTTTAAAAGGCGAAGATCCATGGACTAATTTTTTAGAAAAGAATTTAACAATTACCGATCAGGTGCAAACCTATGGTCCATTTGAATTTACAATGGAGGCGGAAAGCACCAAAACCCAGTTTCATTTCTTTGTAGGGGCAAATGTTCAAAGTATAATTGTTGACGCAGTATCGCTCAAGGAAAAATGCGTAAGCGAAGCATCACCTCCAGCAGCACCTTCTGAGCTTACTGCGATGGTTGTAGATCAAAATCAGATCGATCTAAAATGGAAAGATAATTCTATTAAAGAAAATGCTTTTAGAGTCGAAAGAAAAAAAGGAGAAAACGATTATGAAGTTATTGCAACAGTAGAAGAAAATGAGGTTTCTTTCAGCAATATTGGTCTACTTCCTGGAACTGCATACACTTACCGAGTAAAATCTGTCAATGCGGCTGGAAATTCGGAGTATTCCAATGAAGTTTCTGCTACTACCTTAAGAGAAGGGGAGCTTCCTTACAATAATTTCACTATTGAAAGTATTGGAGAGACCTGTACGGATAAAAACAATGGTCAAATTATAATTAAAGCCAAAAAGGAATATAATTATACAACTACTATTGATGGAAAGGATTATAGTTTTACAGACATGCTTCAAGTAACAGATCTTAAATCGGGAACTTACGACTTCTGTATTGGAATTGAAGAAGAGAGTTTTGTCCAATGTTACACACTAGCAATAGAAGAAGGCGGAGTATTAATTGCCGAAGCCTTTATAGGAGCTAGCGGAAGTTCTATATCGATAAATATAGCGCAAGGAACAGCGCCTTTCCAGGTAGTTGTGAATGGTGATGATCTGTTTTCAACTTCCGCTACATCGTTTTTAGTAAATGCTAATCCTGGAGATAGAGTGGAAGTTATAAGCAAGGTGAAATGTGAGGGCATTTTTTTAACGAGCTTAGAATCGCTATTGGTAAGTACGGCATATCCAAATCCTACGCAAGGGTTTGTAGAAATAACCATTCCTGGTGATCTTATCAGCGATCTTAAAGAAGTACAGATAAACGTGCTAAACCTTCAATTGCAGGTGATTTCATCAAGGACTTTGCAAGTATATGACAACAAGATTACGGTGGATTTACAAGAAAAGCCTGCCGGAATTTACTTCATAAGGGTTCAACTTGAGAACCCCAGAACTTTTAAAATTGTAAAACAATAAAATATGAAAAATTCTATATTTATACTCACGGTAGTTTTTTTACTGGGAGCATGTGATAAGTCTGAAGAAAAACCAGGTAACGAACCGCCTACGGTTCCTTTACTCGTATACCCTACCAATAATCTATTATGTATAGAGAATGAGGTAGATTTTGAATGGCAACCCGCTACAGATCCTAATGGAGATAATATAGCTTACGAGGTAGAGATTGCAAAAGACAAGGCCTTTACTGGTGCGGGAAAGGTTTCTCAGATTACACAAGGAACTTCGGTTACCGTATCATTAGAAAGAGGCATTGCTTATTATTGGAGAGTTAGAGCTGTCGATTCCTTTGCGGCTGCAGGAGAATTCTCTCCGATTAATTCATTTTATGTGGAAGGAGAAGGCGTTTCTAATTACCTTCCGTTTACGCCTACTTTGGTTAGTCCTGAAATGGATGGTTCCATCACCGGAACGGAGGTAATGCTAAAATGGGCAGCCGATGATATCGATGTCGATGTGTTGATGTATGATATCTATTATAGCTCTGAAAATCCACCAGCGACGATGTTATCAGAAGATCTAACGGAAACCTCAATCACTGCAAGTGTAGAGTCTGGCAAAACTTACTATTGGAGAGTGGTGGTAAAAGATGAAAAAGGAGGTCAAACCAAAGGCCCTATCTGGAGTTTTAAGGCGCAATAAAATCATCTATGCATCAAGCGTTAACATAAAGTAAAGTTAGCGCCTGATTTTTTACAAAAATGATTACTTCTGAGGCACTCTTAAATTAGCTGAAAAAGGCAATAAAAAATACAATATTAATTTATTATTGTGTCCTTTTGAACTGTAGCGATCAAGAAAGTTAGACGAAGAAATTAAAGGGTAATCGGTAAAGCGAATTACCCTTTATTATGACAGCAGTTATACAGCAGGAAAAATATGCGATACCGTTTTTGCCATTAATTACTAAACTTTACTACCATTATAAAGGCAAAGCAGTATTTTGTCAAGCTGCTTTTAAGTTTTAATCATATGTTCGATTAGCATGAATAGAGAACGCAAAACCTTTATATGAATTTCTTGAATACGGTCTGCATATCCTGTATGCGGAACCAAAATGGATAAATTAGCCAAATCTTTTAATTTAACGCCTTCCGCCTGAAAAAAAGATTGTCGAAATATTTTTTTCTCTTGCAGCTAAAAACGCTTCAGTTATACTTGGTGAATTCCCGCTTGTACTTATCCCCAGCAAAACTGTTTCTAATGTTTTATTAAATGCATATTTCCTGCTCTTTTAACCAATTCCGAATAAAGTAAATCGATATTGCCCACTTATGTCTCTCTGGTGCCTGTAATCACTTTGATTTTATAAAACGACACAAAAAATATCTAATTCTAGATATTTGATTATCCAAAAAGCTTTAGCTTGAAGATTGCAAAGGTTTTACTTACGTTATCACCAATAATCATATGGTGTAACGACTGCTTAAAAATAAAACGAGATATCTATAGAGGTAAAATTTGACGTTATTGGAAATAGGTATAACTAACACCGAACTATGAAAGAAAGCTTATCTTTATTTTTGCTCTTACTATTGAGTTCTGCTGTTTACAGCCAGCAGTATATTCTCGATTCAGATACTGGCAACGAGATAGATGATCTTTACGCTATTGTTTATGCAGTAGCAGCTCCGGGAATGGAATTGGTAAGTCTCAACTCGGCACAGTATAATAATGTTCAGATGGTGATTGACAGTACTTGGAGTGGGAATAAAGTTACCAGTTTTATTACTGTTTATGAATCTCAAATGCTAAATGAAAAACTTCTTGAAGGACTTGGTCGGATGGACATTCCACACCCATTGGGCAGCAAAAACCATTTAGGCTATGCATGGGGATTTTATGAAGGCGCACCAATACCAGAATCTCCGGCCTCAGCATTTATTATTTCAGAAGCTAAAAAAGCCACTCCTCAGAATAAACTTAATGTCATTTGTATTGGAGCTTCTACAAATCTAGCAGCAGCCATTGAAAAAGAGCCTTCCATCGCTAAGAATATACACGCATACTTACTGGGTGCTCAATTTGACAATAAAACGAATGTATGGAATAAGAATGAATTCAATATTCAAAGAGACCTTAATGCTTTTGACGCACTTTTAAATCAGCTTGCCTTAGAGCTAACCGTTATGCCCATTACAACCGCCCGACCTTTTGTTTTCGACAAAGGTAAAACGCTGGAAAAACTTTACAGTTATAAGCATAATGCGACTGATCAACTGGCAGATAGGTGGACACATATGAATGCGGACGATCTTAGAGTAATGTGGGATTTAGCTCTGGTTATTGCCATTAAAAATCCGCATTTAACAACTTTAGAAAATAGACCTGCTCCTCCTGAAAATGAGAGAGAAAGTCTCCAAGTCTACACAAATATAGATATTGGGGCGATGTTTTCAGAATTTTGGAAAGTTTTGGATATTTATTTTAAGAAATAGTTCATGACGTGAATCAATTTGAATGATACATCAGTTCTCACGACCTCCATTAATTTAAAAACAGGGTATACAATGAAAAATAAGTAGAACATTTTTTTCTTAACTTAGAAATCACAGGTATGAGAACATTCCTGCTCTCTATATTAACGAATTATAATTTCGCAACTCGATCATTTTTTCATTTACCAGTCTCTATTAAAAACTAAGCTATGCGCATTAAAAAGTGGCTGAACTTCGGCGAAGCAGAAAATATACAAGAATATGAAAGGGAGCCAGTACCAAAATCAGAAGTAAAGAGTTTTAAAGAATTTGTAAGCCTCGTAGCCGGTGAGCACATTGCAGGAACAGAATTTGTCATAGGGCCTTTATTTGTCTTACATGGAGTTTCGGCTACAGATTTATTTTTAGGGTTACTAATCGGTAATACTTTAGCAACGTTAAGTTGGGCTTTAGTTTGCGCTCCCGCTGCTGTCAAAACCAGACTCACCATTTTCTATCAGCTCGAAAAAATCTGTGGGTTTAATCTCGTCTCCATTTACAATTTTATCAATGGATTGTTGTATGCAGGAGCTGCTGCAGCTATGATTGGCGTTTCAGCCTCTGCCATAGGCATTATGTTTGGTATCAAAGGGCCTGGAATGACAAGTCTTTATCCCGAAAGCTTTTCATGGGTACTTATAATAGTGGCAGTTGGTTCTGTTATTGTTATTGTGGCTACTTTTGGTTTCGAAATTGTTGCTAAATTTTCCTCACTTTTTGCTCCTTGGATGCCACTCATTTTTCTAGCCGCGGGCGTGGCAATTCTACCAGAACTGGGCGTAACGGGTGTGAGTGACTTTTGGCAAGTTGCCAATGAAAAAATTTGGACCGGCGTTCCTATTGCAGGTGCAACCAAGTATACATTTTGGCACGTCATGATGTTTTCTTGGCTTGCTAATAGTGCTGCGCATATCGGTCTTGCAGATATGTCAATCTATCGATACGCTAAAAAAGCCTCTTATGGGTTTGCGTCTGCATTTGGGATGTTTATAGGTCACTTTATGGCATGGATAGCTTCGGGTATATTAGTTGCCTATGCCATACATATTGGGAGTAAAGATCCAACCGCAGGGGAGATTGCATTTTTAGGCGCTGGTATAGCGGGTCTTATTTGCGTGGTAGTTGCTGGGTGGACAACTGCAAACCCCACTATCTACAAAGCCGGATTAGCGGTTCAGGCTTTATTTCCGTTTATTAAACGCTGGAAAATAACCATAGTCGTAGGAATAGTAGCAATTATAATGGCTTGTTTTCCGATTTTAATAACCAAGTTGGATCAATTCCTCGGGATATATGCTTTAGTAGCAGCTCCTGTGGGGATAGTAGTTTTAATAGATATCTACCTTTTTCCGAAAATGCAGCTCATTTCAAATTTAGCGGAAGTAAAAAAACTGAAGTTTAATCCTTCGGTTGCCCTTACTTGGGTTATTACTTTGGCTGCTAGTTATGGATTGTATAAGTATTTTGACGCTGACTTTTACTTTTTTATGGCCCTGCCAGGATGTGTAATCGCCGGGATATTATATATTTTATTGGCCTACCTCCAACAAAAAGTATTCGTGAAATCCGCTCAAACAGTTAACCTATGAAATCAATCATAAAAATTATATCTTACTTAGGACTTGGTCTTACGATAGTGCCAGCTTTTCTGGTCTTTTATCAAGTAATGACATTGGAACTATATAAATCCATGATACTATTGGGCACATTTGTGTGGCTTGTCAGTGCTCCTTTCTGGATTTTTAAAAAAGTAGAAGAGCAATAAAATTGAGTGTTTACAAACGAAAAGATTAAACATCATACTCAATCCGAATGAATACAAAAATTTATAATTTAAGTCTAATAGTACTCGTTTACTTTTTACTATGCCTTAAAATTGGGGATTCTAATCATAGAATAGGATATAAAAGTGGGATTATTATTGGTTTGATAATTTCGGGAGTCGGATGTTTTTTACTCTATTTGGCAGCCCAACTTAAAATATATGGTCTCTTTCTTTCAACTCTTTTTGCATTGGGACTCCGATTTATTTTGCTTCAAATTGTGGCAAACCCTTATGTTTCTATTTTGGGAAATATAAAAATGGCATCTGCAAGGTTGGCAATCTAGGAGCTGTCTAGATCCTACTATTGCAATGGTTTTTAGTTGATTCCATTGGAATTCAATTTTCGTTTGGGATTCCGTTAATCTGTTATCTTTATATTATAGTTTA
>PPFU01011475.1_pt1 | contig 11697 bp, 9 predicted proteins | sample 1535991 | NCBI WGS metagenome assembly PPFU01 (sample SAMN04901290, study PRJNA319586) | Hypolithon metagenome, whole genome shotgun sequencing project. | isolation source: Antarctic Hypolithon | place: Antarctica: Miers Valley | collected 2014 | reverse complement strand
CGGGCGGCTGGTCGGGGGGGGAAAGGGTGCGGGAGGGGGTGGGGGTGGGGGATGTCGCTTTCGATGCTTTGTCTGGTGATCGCGACGCTGCTGTGCATCTATATGTTCACGAGCCCGGGGGTGGCGATCAACCACCTGCTGGACACGGTGGTGCTGCTGTGCGTGGTGGTGGGCGAATTGGAGGGCAGGTTTCGGTATGGCAATCTGATTGCGCGGGATGGGTTGATCGTCGGGCCTGGGGTTTCGGCGGACACGCGGGACGAGCGGCTTCGCCCGATCGCGTGGGGGCCCAGCCCGCTGTTGCGGCTTGTGGTGGGGGTGACGGTGGGGTTTGCGGTGCTGTCGGCGGCGCAACACCGGGGGATGGTGGGCGACACGCGGGACGCGGTCCGGCTGCTGCGGCACCCCCAGACGCGGTCCCCGCGGCTACGCCTGGATTCGTGGCGGGGGCGGTTTGAGCCGGGCGAGAAGATTCTTTCGAGCGACGCGACGCTGCCGGTGGTGATGGGTCAGCGGCCGGTGATTTTGGATTCGTTCATGCTCCGCCGCATCCTCGAGCGGGACCCCGCGGCGGAGGCGGCGTTGATCGGTCGGCTCAACGCGAAGGAGTTCGATCACGTGCTGAGCGTCGGCGCGATCCGCGGGCAGTGGGGCGGCGAGCCGCTGCACAAGAGCCACTGGGGGCCGCGGGTTATTGATGCGATCGATGCAAACTATGAAGAGGACGGCATGTTCTGGGGGTACGCGGTGTATCGGAGGCGGTAAGCCTTGGGCGATTTGAGTCGGCTATCCGCCACGATGGGTGGCCGCCCGCGGCTAAGCCGCAAGCGGCTTATGGAGAGGCCGATTGCGGAGAGCTTAAAAAGGGTCGTCAGAGCACGAAGCGGCTCAGGTCCTCGTCTTTGAACACGCCCGCGACGCGTTCGCGGACGAAGGCGCCGGTGATCGTGAGGCTGGTTTGGCCGGAGGCGACGGTTTCGGGGGCGTCGAAGTTGATGCCGTCGAACACCTGTTCGACCACGGTCATCAGCCGCCTCGCGCCGATGTTCTCCATCGTGGCGTTGGCGCGGGCGGCCAGGTCGGCGATGGCCTGCACCGCATCATCGTCGAAGGTGACCTCCAGTCCCTCGACGCCCAGCAGTGCCTGCTGCTGTTTGGTGAGGGCGTTTTTGGGCTCGGTGAGGATCCGTACGAAGTCGGCTTCGGTGAGGGCGGAGAGCTCGACGCGAATGGGGAAGCGGCCCTGCAGCTCGGGCATCAGGTCGCTGACGGCGGCGGAGTGGAACGCGCCGGCGGCGATGAAGAGGATGTGGTCGGTGTTGACCACGCCGTAGCGAGTGGTGACGGCGGACCCCTCGACGATGGGCAAGAGGTCCCGCTGCACGCCCTGCCTGGACACGTCCGGGCCGCCGCCGCCGCGTCCGCCCCCGCCGCTGCCGCCGGGGGTAGCGACCTTGTCGATCTCGTCAAGGAAGACGATCCCGCCCTGCTCGGTGCGGTGGATCGCCTCCTGGGTGATCTTGTCGGTGTCGAGCAGCTTGTCGGTCTCCTCTTCGATGAGCAGGCGGCGTGCCTCGGCGACACTGAGGCGGCGTCGCTTGTTCTGCTGGGGCATGAGGTTTTCAAGCATGCCCGCCATCTGGGGGTCCATCTGGTCCAGGCCCATGCCCGCGAAAAGCACGCCGGTCTTGGGCTTTTTGCTCAGGTCGATCTCGACTTCTTTGTCGTCAAGCTTGCCTGAGAGAAGACTTTCGCGGATGCGGCCACGGATGCGTTCGCGTCGCTCGCCGCTGGCTTGGGTGGGGGTCATGCCCGATGGGGGCGACGGGTTCGATGGGTTGACACCCGCGGCATCGCTGTCGTCTTGATCGTCGTCGGGGGCGGACGGGTTGACGCCAGCGGCTCCGGTGGGGAGGAGGAGGTCGACGAGGCGGTCGGTGGCGTTGGCCTGGGCGCGTTCCCTGACGCTCTCGCCCTGTTCATCGCGGACCAGGCCGACGGCGACGTCGAGTAGATCGCGGATCATGCTTTCGACGTCTCGGCCGTGGTAGCCGACCTCAGTGAATTTGGACGCCTCGACTTTGACGAAGGGAGCGGCGGTGAGTTTGGCGAGGCGTCGGGCGATTTCGGTTTTTCCCACGCCTGTCGGGCCGGACATGATGATGTTTTTGGGCTGCACCTCGCGGGCGAGCTCTTCGTCGAGTTGCTGGCGGCGCCAGCGGTTGCGAATGGCGACGGCGACGGCGCGTTTGGCGTCGGCCTGGCCGATGATGTAGCGGTCGAGCTCGGCGACGATCTGCCGCGGCGTGAGGTCCTGCATGGCGGGGAGTGTAGGCGGGACGTTGGGCTTCTTTTCGCGGCGGGGTAGGATGCGGCGGGAGGGGTTGTGTCGTCCCATGATCGAATAGGCGGAACGATGGGAAGAGAGCCGATCTTGGGACTGATGGGTGCCCCCGGCTCAGGCAAGTCGACGGTGGCGGGGCTGTTCGCCGCGGAGGGCTGCGGCATCGTGGACGCCGATGCGCTGGCTCGCGGGGCGGTCGAGGAGCCGGGGGTTCGCGACACGCTCTTGCGGTGGTGGGGCAAAAAAATATTCAATGAGAAGGGCGGCGTGGACCGGGCGGCGGTCGGGCGGATCGTGTTCGAGGATGCGGACCAGCGACGGCGGCTGGAGTCGCTGATCCATCCGCGGGTGGGGGAGGGGCGGCGGGCTCTACATGCGAAATATCACTCGGATCCGCAGATTTGCGCGATTGTGGAGGACTGCCCGCTGCTTCTGGAGACGGGGCTGGACGCGGAATGTGACGTGCTGATTTTGGTGGAGGCGTCGCGGGAGGTGCGGCTCGAGCGGGTCCGGGCGAGCCGTGGCTGGGACGATGCGGAGCTGGCCCGGAGGGAAAACGCGCAGCTCCCGCTTGACACGAGGCGAAAGCGGGCGGATCATTGCATCGACAACAACGGCACCCCCGAGGCAGCGGCCGATCAGGTCCGACGAATCCTTGACATGTGCCGCCAGCCGATCCGTACCTCGGTTGACCCCGGCCCCTCGACACGCGGCCGCCCCCCGAAGCACACCGCCGACTGACGTCTCCCCCGGCGCTTCCCCGGGCGTCCCCTCACCGTCCCGCACTCCCCCCACCGCCGCCGCCCCCACGCTTCCACTGCTCCACACGATCCGCGTCGGGTCCACGCCCCGCACCCCCGGTCGTGCCCCGTCCCCAACCTCCGGCAGATCCCCCACAACCTCAGCCTTCGAACCTACTCCAACCTTCCCACCCCGGGCGGCTCGACTCCGAACCACCCCCCCTACCCCACCCCTCGCCCCCCCGCCTCATGCGGCTGGCGAAAAGAATGACCAGTATGGCGACCAAGACACGCAGCAAGAAGAGCACCACCTCCAAGGCCAGGGCCAAAACCAAGGGCGATGGCGAAGCCGACACCCAGGCCACCAGCCCGGCTGAAGATTCCGCGGGCGGCTCCGAGCCTCAGGCGCAAGCCCAGCCCGAACCCGCTACCGAACCCGCCGACGCCGACGCGAGCAGCCAAGCGGGCGACGGCGAAGGGGACGCGAAGGGTGACGTTCAGCCCGGCGACCAGGTTGAAGCCCCCGAGGCGGCCGCCGAGGTCACCGCCCCCCCCTCCAGCGGTCGCCGCGCCACCAGCACGGATGAAGAGCTCGACGCCGAGACCCAGGAGCGGTACGAAAAAGCCAAGCGGGCGGAGCTCTCGCTTCAAGAAATTGAGGGCATGACCGTCGACGCCATCACCGAATTGGCCAAAGCCGAGGGCCTCAGCCCCGCCGACCTCAAGGGCCTGAAGAAGGACGATCTGATCTACAAAGTGCTCGATAAGCACGCCACCAACCGCGGGCTGATGTACGGCCACGGCACGCTTGAAATCCTTCCCGACGGCTTCGGCTTCCTCCGCTCGCCCGAAAACTCCTACCTCGCCTGCCCGGATGACATCTACGTCAGCCCATCCCAAATCCGACGCTTCGGCCTCAAAGTCGGCCACGTCGTCCAGGGCTCCATCCGGCCACCCAAAGAGTCCGAACGTTACTTCGCCCTCCTCCGCGTCGACGCCATCAACGGTAAGACGCCCGACAAAATCCACGACGTCGTCGACTTCGAGGAACTCACCCCCCTCCACCCGGACCATCGGCTCATCATGGAGACCGACCCGGACAACCTCGACATGCGGATCGTCGACCTCGTCGCCCCCATCGGCCGAGGGCAACGCGCCCTTATCGTCGCCCCGCCCCGCACCGGTAAGACGGTGCTGCTCCAGAAAATGGCCAACTCCATCATCACCAACGAGCCCGACACCAAGGTGTTCGTGCTCCTGATCGACGAGCGGCCCGAAGAGGTCACCGACTTCCGCGCCCACACCCCCAAAGAGGTCGAGGTGGTCGCGTCAACGTTCGATGAAGAATCCAGCCGCCACGTGCAGGTGTGCGAAATGGTCATCGAGAAGGCCCGCCGCGCGATGGAGTTCGGCGACCATGTCGTCATCCTCATGGACTCGCTCACCCGCATGGCCAGGGCCTACAACTCCAACATGCCCGGCACCGGCCGCACCGGCACGGGTGGCCTCGACGCCAACGCGCTCCAACGCCCCAAAAAGTTCTTCGGGTCCGCCCGCGCCATCGAGAACGGCGGCTCACTCACCATCATCGCCACCGCCCTCGTCGACACCGGCTCCAAGGCCGACGACATCATCTTCGAGGAGTTCAAGGGCACCGGCAACTCCGAACTCCACCTCGACCGCCGACTCGTCGAAAAACGCGTCTACCCCGCCATCGACATCGCCGCCTCCGGCACTCGCCGCGAGGAGCTGCTCATGGACGAACAGGAGCTCAAGCTCGTCTACCGCCTCCGCAAAGTATTGGCCGACATGAATGTCGTCGAAGCGATGGAACTGCTCAAGGGCAGACTCCAAAAGGTACGTACCAACGCCGAGTTCCTCATTACCATGTCCAACAACTGACACCCGATCGCGGCTTAGCGGTGCCCGGCCCGGCCGAGGGGGTTAGAACGTCGGTTCGCCCCGGCCCGGAAGCCGACAGCTTCAGCGCGACCGCAGGATCTGGTTGTAATCTGCATGAGTTCCGAACCAGAATCAGACCGGACCATTGCGACCGTCTGTGGCGAGCGCGCGGTAGTGGAGCCCAACGCGGACGGACCAAAACTCGCCCACCCTCTTGAAGTGAAGTGACGGGTGTCTCGGGTTTCTCTTGAGCAACTCAAAGCTGGCCGACGCCAGGTCACGCACCGTACGAGGTAAGCGTGCAAGCGAGTCCCAGAACTCAGTGTTCGCCCTATGGATCAAATCCGCCTCGTCAAATCCGCCTCGTCTTCGGCCTTCGCGCGCTCCGCTAGCGCGTCTAAGCGACCCGCGCGGATGTCCACTTCTATCTGCCGATCCCACTCATCTGCATCCCGCACCGCCAGCCACTCACGCACCCTCGCGACGTCGTGGGGCAGAAGCTCGGTGATCGCGGCGGTGATGCTTTCGACACTGCTCATGGCTCTAGCACAGCCGCCCCCGATCCCCGGGTCCCGCCATCCCCTATGCTCCATTCGATGATCATCGAGACGACCTCACCCTCGGCCGACGATCACCCCCTTCGCCGCAGCTTCGTCTGCGCCCGCTGGGACCTGCTTGAGCAGGCGAAGGCAAAGTGGGCAATAGAGCACCCGCTGCCGTACGATCGCGCTCTGCGAGTATCCCGGCAGATGGCGGAACAGGCGCGGCGTGCGGGGGCACGCCTCCGCACGGATCGCCCCATCATTGCGCCTCACAAGCTCCTCTATGCCAGAGCCATCAACGCCCGATGAACTCCTGATCTCGCTCGCGCGAGCGCTCAATCATGCCAACATCGGCTACGTCGTGGTCGGCGGGCAGGCTGTGATCCGCCACGGCGAACCCCGGCACACCCAGGACATCGACATCACGGTGATCGTTCCGCCATACGAGCCCGAGGCGGTACTGCGGCTCGCGGCACGACTTCATCTTCAACCCCGCGTCGACGACCCCGAGTCACTGATTCGACGGGCGATGTTATTGCCACTTCACCACGCCCCAAGCGACTATGACGTGGATATCGCATTCGGTGATTCAGAATACCAGCGGTTGACCGTCGAGCGGGCAGATCGGCAAGTGGTGGAAGGCGTGGAGGTCGTGATCGCCAGCGTCGAGGACCTGCTGATCCAGAAGCTCATCGCCTACCGCGGCCGCGATCAAGACGACGTCATCGGCTTGCTGCACCGCCATCCCAACGCCGACCTGATGGATGTGCGGCACTGGCTGAAACAGTTCGAGGCCGTGCTGGAAGAGCCTTTGGTCGAGCGGCTGGACGAGATGCTCGCACAGCAGAGGCGGCTCTTGGGGGAGAGGTGACCGGTACGCCTGCTCGTGACTCGCAGGCGAGAATCGATCGGTAAGGCAAGAAGCTAGAGCCAATAAGGCGGTCCCGATCGATCCGCTATTCGCCCGCCGCAGAGTCAAATAACGACGCTGACGCAGGGGACGTTTCACGCGGAGGTGACACCTCGGATTGCGGGGTGTACAGTCGCCACTTCAGCTTCCCCTTCTCCCTCCCGCACTTGGTGCAGTGGTACGTCCGCCCCTGCATCGGGCGGCGGTGGCGGGACCGCGGCTCGCCACAGCCGGGGCACGTCGCACGCCACCGGCCCTCGGGCATCTCCGCATCGCTGCACAGCCGCTCGGGCTTTGCGCCCAGCCGCTCGCACATCCGCTTCCATTTCGGGCCGTGCCCCTCCTTCGGGTTGCACAGCGCGTGGGCGATCTCGTGCAGCAGCGTGTCCCGCACCGCGTCCTCATCGTTCTTGGCAACGAAAAACGCGGACAACTCGATCCGCTTGACGTCGTAAACACAAACGCCCATCGCCCGCTTGCGGCGGTTAAAGCGGAACGTCCACCCCTTGCTGAGCAAGCGGTGCTCCCCCATCAGGCGACGGGCCAGCGATTCGGCCTCGACCAGGTGCATCGCCACAGGATAGGCCACATCGGGCCGCTTGCGGCTTAGCCTCTAATGCCGCAACCCCCCGCGGCCGCGACGAGTTCCGCACCCAAGACGTCGGCTGTTACCGCCACCCCATGATCCGCACGCCCCACACCTCGACGCCCTCGCCGCCCACCACAAAGCACCCAGACAAACCGGGTCCTCCCCCGCCCCCCCCGAACCCGCCTGCTACACTCACCCCGGCCCGCCCGCTACGTTCCCCCGGAGACCCGCCATGCCCATCGCCACCCAGGACAAGCCCGCCTCCGACGCCGATGCCCACGCAGGCTCCAACGGCTCGCCGAAACAAAACCCCAAGGGCGACCCCGGCCTCACCGACAATGCCTCCCGCTTCGCCGGCGAACGCCCCTCCGCCGACCTCTCCTCCGACGCACTCATCGACCTGCTCGCCAAGATGATGCTCATCCGCCGATTCGAGGAGCGGACGATGCAGGCCTATCAGCAGGCGAAGATCGGCGGGTTCTGCCACATCTACATCGGACAGGAGGCCGTCGCCGTCGGCTCCATCTCCGCCCTCAACCCCGACGACCCCATCGTCGCCGCCTACCGCGACCACGGCCAAGCCCTCGCCCGCGGGATGCACCCCAACTACTGCATGGCGGAAATGTTCGGCAAAGTCACCGGCTGCGCCAAGGGCAAGGGGGGCTCGATGCACATGTTCGACAAGCCACACCAGATGTACGGCGGACACGCCATCGTCGGCGGGCAATGCCCCCTGGGCGTCGGCCTCGCGTTCGCGATTCAATACCAGCGCGAAGATAAAGTCGCATTGTGTTATCTGGGCGACGGTGCCCTCAATCAGGGCGCGTTCCACGAAAGTATGAACCTCGCGGCGATCTACAACCTCCCCGTCATCTTCGTCCTGGAAAACAACCACTACTCCATGGGCACCCACATCCTCCGCGGCACCGCCATGGCCAACGACATGCGGCAAAAGGCCGAGGCCTACGGCATGAGATACGCCCAGTGCAACGGGCTGGATGTGCTCGAGGTCTACGACACCTTCCACACCGAAATCAGCCACACCCGCGGCGCCAAAAACCCGCAGTGGATCGAGGACCGCGAGTTCCACGAGCTCCCTGAGTACAAAGTCGAGGGCGAAAAGCCCGGCCCGTGTTTCATCAACGTCGAAACATATCGCACCCAGGGCCACTCGATGTCCGACCCCCAGAAGTACCGCAGCAAGGACGAGGTGGGCGACAAGCCCGACCCGATCCAGAACCTCGTCCGCTACATGGTCGAGCACGACCACGCGAAACAGGGCCTGATCGACGAGCTGGACGAGAAAGCCAAGACCATCGCCAAGGCCGCCATTCAATACGCCGAGGAGAGCGAGCCGCTGGGGATGGAAGAGATGTACACGGACGTGTACAGCGAGCCCTTTGGGAAGTATGTCGACGGCGGCGAGTCAATATTCATGCGAGAGACGGCGGGCTGAGGCCGCTTCAGCGGCCGGTCCGCCATTGCACCCACACGATGGTTGAGCGACGGGCAAAAGCCCCCACTTTTTAGAATGGCTGATGCCCCCCCGCTCGCCGCCCGAAGAAGCGGGCCGCGAGCGGCCCGGCTAAATATTTAGGAGTGTCGAATCAACGCCCCCGCCGCTTGAACCGTCCCGCTAGGTTCTGCTTTGGCGTGCCGGTGGGGACCTTGCCGCCGGGGAACATGGCGGCGATCTGCTCGTCGCTCAGGCCCTGGAGCTCGGGGGCGAGCGCGCGGCTGCTGGCGGTCGCGGGGGCGGCTGCCCGCCATTTCGCGTCCTTTTCGCGTTGTTCCTGGACGTCGGTGGGGGGGGTGCCGGGCCTGAAGCCGGGGTAGTCCTTCTTTTCGATCTGCGTGCCCGTGAGTTTTTCAATTTCGGTAAGGAGCTGGCCCTGATCTGGGGTGACAAAGCTCCACGCGATCCCCCGACGCCCCGCGCGGGCGGTGCGGCCGATGCGGTGAATATAAACCTCGGGGTCCTCGGGCAGGTCGTAGTTGATGACGTGTGTGATATGTTCGACATCGAGCCCGCGGGCGGCCAGGTCGCTGGCGACGAGGATGTCGAGCTTGCCCTCCCGCATCGAGTTCATCACGTTGGTCCGCTTGTTTTGCGCCAGGTCGCCGTGGATCTCGCGGACGCTCAGGCCCTTTTCTCGAAGGTATTGAGTCACCTTACGGACGGTATGTTTCGTGCGGCAGAAGACCAGTGTGGTGTCGGGGTCCTCATGGGTGAGCAGGTGCAAGAGCAGGGTCCGCTTGTCCCAGGGCTCGACGGGGAGGTGCTTCTGGTCGACCAGCGACACGGTGAGCGAGCCCGCGACGGTGGTGATCCGCTCCGCGTCGGCGTTCATGAAGGTGCGGGCGAGTTTCTCAATCGGCTCGTCGACCGTGGCGGAGACGAAGACGGTTTGGTGCTCGCCCTTGATAGAGCCGAGAATCTTCTTGATATCGTCGCGGAAGCCGATGTCGAGCATGCGGTCGACCTCGTCGAGCACGGCAAAGCGGATGTTGTCAAAGCGGAGCTGGCCTCGGCCGTGCAGGTCCATCACGCGGCCGGGCGTGCCGACGACGATGTGCCCGCCGGCGGCGAGGCTCTTGCGTTGTGCGTCCATGGACTCGCCCCCGACGATGCAGGTGACGCCGATGGGCGTGGAGTGGCAGAACTGCTCGAGCTCGGCCGCGACCTGGGCGGCCAGCTCGCGGGTGGGGGCGAGGATCAGCGCCTGGGCGGTGATGTCGCGGTCGGCCAGGTGGACGATGGGCAGGCCAAAGGCCGCGGTCTTGCCCGTGCCCGTGCGTGCCTGGCCGATCACATCTTTGCCCGCGAGGATGGGCGGGATAAGCTTGGCCTGGATCGTGGTGGGGTGCTTGAAACCGGCGGCCTCGACGGCGCGGACCACGCTGTTGCGGAGGCCCAGGTCGGCGAAGGTGACACTCGTGTCAAAAAGGTCATCCCCGCCCTGAGGCGCGGGGGGAGCGGAGGCGGTGGCATGGTCGTGCGGCATGAGGAGGACCCGGAGGGGGAGCGGGAAGTATAGGGGGAAGGCTGGGGGGGCGGTAAATCCGAATGACGAATGACGAATGACGAAGTGCGAAGGGTGGATGTCGACGGGCGCGGATGTTGGGCGGAGCCGAGTGGCAACTCTCGACTTTCAGATTTCAAACTTCAAAATACAGATCTCGGATTTCAGATCTCGGATTTCAGATCTGAATTTTCAGGTTGTCGACTTCAGATTCCGCATTTCGCACTTTCGCCTTCGAGTCATCGCCCCGCTTTCCCCCCGTACACTCCCCGCCGTGAGCATTCCCACTCGGTCCAACAGCATCAGCGCGGGCAACCACAGCCACGCGAGTCGGTTGGAGATTGACCTGGATGCGGCGGCGGAGAATCTTCGTGCGATCCGGGGGCATGTGGGTGCGGGGGTGGCGGTGTGCGGGGTGCTCAAGAAGGATGGGTACGGGGTGGGCGCGGTGCCGCTGGCGCACCCGCTGGTGCGGGCGGGGGTGGACATGCTCGCGGTCTATGGCCCTGAGGAGGCGGAGGAGTTGCTGGCGGCCGCGGTGACGGTGCCGATGCTGCTGCTGATGCCGGTGCGGGCGCTGGACCGCACGAGCGGGCTCTACCGCCACGCGGCGGCGGGACGGCTGAACTTCTCGGTCCACGACCCCGAGCAGCTCGAAAGCCTCGCCGCCTCGGGCAGGACGCTGGGGCTGACGCTGCGGCTGCATCTATATGTGGACACCGGCATGACCCGCTCGGGGCTTAGTGAGGGCGAAGTCCTACCCGCGCTGGAGCGAGTGCGGGACGACCGCCACCTGCAGGTGACGGGTATCTACTCGCACTTGGCGGCCGCCGACTCCGAGGCGGCGTACGCCCGGGAGCAGGCGTCGGGGTTCGAGCGGGTGCTTCGGGCGATCGCAGCCGCGGGGATCGATTCGCATGAAGCCGCGGGGGTCAAAGCGCTGGCCAAGCGAGGCGCAGCCGACGAAGGGATCACGTTCCACCTCGCCAACAGCTACGCGACGCTGCGATCCGCGGATTATCATCACGCGATGGTCCGCCCCGGCCTGGCGTTGCTGGGGTATGGGGCCGAGGCGTTGATCGACGGCCCCGCTTCGAGCGACATCCCCCCGCTTCGCCCGGTGGTCCGCTGGGTGAGCACGATCAACCACGCGGCCCGGTATCCCGCGGGGCGGCGGGTGGGGTATGGCGGGACGTACACGCTGCCGCGGGAGAGTGTGCTGGGCGTGGTGCCGGTGGGGTATGGGGATGGGTATCCGATGGGGCTGTCGGGCGGGGGGGCGTCGGTCCGGGTGCGTTTGATAGAAGGTGGCCCGTGGTATGTAGCGGCGGTGCTGGGTCGGGTGAATATGGATCAGTTGGTGGTGGACCTGACGGACGTGAAGGGGGCGACGCTGGATATGTTGCGGGGCGGGGAGGTGGAAATCTATTCAGACGACCCCGCCGCCCCCAATGCCGTGCCGCGTCTGGCGGGGCTGGCCGGGACGCATCCGTATGAGCTGCTGTGCCGATTGAGCCCGCGGCTGGCGCGGGTGTATGAGCAGAGGCGTGGGGGCGGCTAGTGGACCAGCCATGATCGAAGGTTCTGAGAAACTCCGGCTGAGGCCGCTTGAGCGGCCGGGACGGCACGCCAGCAACGTTGGAGGCA
>PPFU01049870.1_pt1 | contig 11707 bp, 9 predicted proteins | sample 1535991 | NCBI WGS metagenome assembly PPFU01 (sample SAMN04901290, study PRJNA319586) | Hypolithon metagenome, whole genome shotgun sequencing project. | isolation source: Antarctic Hypolithon | place: Antarctica: Miers Valley | collected 2014 | reverse complement strand
ACTCCGGAGAAGACAACGCGCCCGGCCTCACCGGCTACGGCTCCCGCGAATGGCTGGTCGCCTTTATCACCAATCCGGAGCACGAGCGCTTTTATGGTGAACGCAACGACCGCATGCCCGCGTTCGGCGAAGAGAAGTCGCTTACGCCCCATGAAATCGGGCTCGTGGCCGACTGGATCCGCGGGGAATGGTACGTCGCGCCCGCGCCGCTTAGCGCCCGCTAAAGTGGCCGGCCATGGGGAACGTCCCGTGCGTTCCCTCAGCCGCGGTCGACCCGGCCAACGCTTACCTCGTCGATAAATACGGGGGAGCGACCGCTCGCCGTATTTCCTCGATCACCCGGTGAGGATAAACGAGCGGCCATCCTCGCCATTTTGCCGAATCCGCCTTAGTTTCCAAGATGAACACTGTCGCCATTTGCCCCAACCCCGCTGAGGCTATGTTGATCAAGACGCTTCTCGAAGGAAGCGGCATCACGGCGTATGTCCCCGGTGAACTCACCGCCCAATCAGCCGTGAATTTTGCCGGCGAAGGCATTCGTGTCATGGTCGACGCGGAGAACGTCGATGCCGCTAAACGCATTCTCGCCGAGGTCGAAAAACCGGCCTCCGGCGCCGTCGCCGAACAGACCGATCCCGCGAGCTGATCCGAGGCCACGCGTGAGCTCGGGCGCCACGCTTGGAGCCAAGCCTTTCCAATCTTGAAACGCGAAGGGCGCGGAGCCAGCAGGAAAAGCACCCAAAAGAAGCGCCGCGATTTTCCAATTTTCCGGTTTCCACTTTTCCGCTTTTCCGCTTTTCCAATTTTCCAATTTTCCAATTTTCCAATTTCCCAATTTTCTTCCAACGTCTCAGCCTTTCAAGGCACCCGCGGCAATTCCTTTCACGATCTGCCGTTGCAGCAAAAGATACACGAGTAGGATCGGCAGCGTGACCAGGACAATACCGGCAAACAGCGACCCGTAGTCCGACCGGTATTGCGCCGTGATCGACAGGTTGGCGAGACCGAGCGGCAGCGTCCGCGCGCTTCCGGCGGTGTCACCGCTGGTCAGCATGAATGCGAAAAAGTACTCTTTCCACACGCCAATGAACTGAAAGATCGCGACCGTCACGAGCCCGGGTCGCGCCAGCGGCAACAGCACGCGCCAGAACGCCGTGAACTCGCCGCATCCGTCGATTACGGCGGCTTCATATAGCGTCCTCGGCAACGACCGGAAAAAGCCCGCCAGAATGAAGATCGCAAAGGGCAGCCCGTTGGCCGTGTAGACGAGGATCAATCCCAGTCGCGAGTTCAGCAACCCGAGCGCCCGCATCTCGAAGAAGAGGGGTACAACTGCCAGTTGCGCCGGAATCATCAAGCCGGCGAGAAACAACCAAAACACCACCTTGCCGGCCGGATGATGGAAACGCGCCAACGCGTACGCCGCCATCGCCCCGAGGATCACGATGAGCGCCACGGACGTTCCCGTCACCAGGACACTATTGAAAAAATAGTCCCCAAACCGCGCCTCGGTCCACGCTCGCGCGTAGTTTTCCGTCCGGAGGTCGTCGACCGGCGGTAGCGCAAACGCATCGCGGAAGATCGCCGCATCCGCTTTCAACGAGGAATACGCGACCCACACCATCGGAAACACGACCCAGGCGGTGTAACCCGCCAGCGCGGTTAGAATCAGAAGCGTGGATACGGACGGCGTTTTTCGACGCTCCCTTCCAATGGTCACAGCCGATGCGGGTTTCATTCGACGCTCTCCCGTTTTAGTCCACGCATCACCGCCGCGCTGCCGGCGAGTACCAGCGTGAACAATACAACCGCGATCGCAGTCGCGCGGCCGACCTGGAACTCCTTAAACATAGAGGTCACCATCATCGTGCCGAGCGTGTGCGTGTTCGTATCCGGATCCTGATTCGTCAGCAGCCAGATCATCTCAAACGCGTTCAGGCCGGCGATCACGATGAAGACCGCCGAGATCACGACCACTTCCCAGATCATCGGAATGGTGATCATAAAAAACTGCCGCGCCGGCGACGCCCCGTCGATGTCCGCCGCTTCATACAAGGCCGGATCGATGCCCTCCATCGCGGCAAGGTAAAGCACGAGATTGAAGCCGCACGCCATCCAGATATAGATTGGAATCAGCGACCAATATAAATTCCGCGGCGCGAGCCACGGGTAACCGGCAAATTCCTTGAGGGTGTCGCTCCCCACAAGTCCGCCGAAGCCAGACAGCGCCGCATTCACGAGTCCGCCGTGCGGTTCATACGCGCTCATCCACAAGAGAATCGCCGCGATGCCGCCGAGCAGATTAGGAAACAGGAAAACCGCGCGGAAGAATTTAGCGCCCCAGATTCCGCGATGCAGAACAAAGGCCAGCGTGAGCGCCAGCGGCAGCACGATCGCAGCGGGCACGATCATGAGAAAGGCGTTGTTCTTCAGCGCTGCCCAGAAGAGGTCACTCTCGAAGAGCAGCCACTTGAAATTGAACCACCCGGCCCAGTTGCGCGCGCTGAGCCCGTCCCAATGCGTGAATGCCCACGCAAACGCCACGATCCCCGGCACCACCACCAGGGTTGCGTACACCAGAAACGCCGGGCCCACAAAACCGAGCGCCACGCCGCGCCGCAGCGGGCCGAAGTAGGATCCAAGATCCTCCGGCATGCGATTCGCCGCGGCCCGGCGCTGCCAGTGGCGCACTCCAAACCACGCGCCCAAACCACCCAGCGCCAACAGCAGCAACGTCCCTGCCAGCCCGTGACGGTACTCGACGACGTCCGGCGCCGCCGCCCGGGCCCGATCGGCCGCGGCGGCCGCCTCGACCCGATCCGCGAACTGCTGCGGCGTGATCCGCCCCGCCATCAGGTCAAGCCGCGCATCGATGAGCGTTTGCCGGATCGCCGGCGGTTGCAGCATCAACTGCGGCATGTTGAAGGCATCCCGCGCCGCGCCGAGCATCAGCGCCGTCGGACGCATCCGCGCCGAGAACGCTTCCAGCGGCACTCCGCGCACCGCCGCTGGCGCATCCGTCCGCCGCACGAACGCTTCCGCTCGCGCCCGTGACGTAAGGAAACGCAAGAAATCGACCATCAGCCGTTCGCGCTCCGCGTCGCCCGTGGCAAAGGCGAACAGGCTGTCCGCACTCGCCTGGATCGTACTTGGATCAGCGATACCATCCGGAAACACCGGAAAATTCATCACGCCCAGCTCGAACTCGGACGGGAGTTTCGATCCCATCTCGTAGAGCATCCAGGAACCGGATACGACCATGGCGGCCCGACCGTCGACGAAAGCGAGCTGCGCCGCGGTGTGGGTGGCGCCCTCCCAGCCGCGCACCGTGTAGTTCTGCGTGATGCGCTGCAGCACGCCCGCGGCGCGAACGTAACGGGGATCGCGGCGAGCGTTGGGCGCGAGAGCGTTGAGGGCATCCCAACCTTCGCGGCCCGCGAGATTGTAGTAAGCCGAGCGAATGATCGCGTCAGGATAATTGCCGTAAATGCCCGTGAGACTGAACGGCGCGAGGCCGGTCGCCTTGATCTTCTCACAGAGAGCGAAGAACTCGTCCCACGTGCGCGGCACAGTCCAGCCGTTTTGTCGAAACAACGCCTGATTATAAAAGATCGACCAACAGGCATAACTCAGCGGAACGCCATATATCCCGCCGTTGATCCGCCAGGTATCGAAGGCGCCGGGCATGAAGGTGTCGCGCCAGCGCGCATCGCCTTCCCAGTTCGGTCCATCGAGGTAGGGCGTGAGATCAATGAGCTTGCCGGCTTTGACGAGCGCGGGAATGAGCACATCGCGCGGCAGCATACCGTCGGGAAGATTGCCGTCGATGACCCGCACCCGTAGTTTGTCGGCGATGCGCGGGTCCCCGTACACGTTAAGCTTCGCGCCCGGACGCAGCTGCTCGAACTCCCGCGCCGTTTCCTCGTAGAACGCGGTCCCGTATCCTCCGGCGAAGATCGGAATGTCGAGCTGAGCCGCGGCGCTTGAAAGTACGCTCGCCAGGGCGAGCACACACCCGCGTAGGAAAACCAGACTATCCTTAACGGATATCATCAGGGCGATTCATCATCGAACGGCGTCGTTCAGGCACGCGACCATTTCCACGGCCACTCGCGCCGCTTCGCAACAAACCTTTTCAGCCGGTGCAGCAAGGAGCCCTTACTGCAACGCCAACCCCGCGCGTTGCAACGCCCGGTGCAGCGCCTTGATCTGGGCGCGGTCGCGCGTTTCCACCGTGCACAACACCCGCACTGCGCTCACATCGGGGCCACTAAACGCCCGGTCATGCGCGATGTCCTTGATGCTCGCGCCGCACGCGGCGATCACGCGCGCGAGCTCGGCCAGGCCGCCCGGACGATCACTGATCACAACGGTGAAACGCGTCAGCCGTCCATCATGCACCAGCCCTTGCTCGATGACGCGACTCAGGATCGCCGGATCAATGTTGCCACCGCACACCACGAGCGCGACGCGTTTCCCGGACAATCCCGGCAGCTTGCCCGCCATCATCGCCGCGAGCGGAACGGCCGCAGCCCCTTCAACGACCGTTTTTTCCAGCTCGAGCATGCGCAGGATCGCGAGCGCGATCGCGTCCTCCGGCACCGACACCACCTCGTCGACGCGGGTCCGCGCCAATTCAAATGCGTTCGTCCCGACGCTGAGGGTCGCGAGTCCATCGGCGAGCGTGGCGCGACGCGGCCGGCGCACCGGCTTTCCCGCCCGTAAGGCGGCCGCAAAATTTCCTGTCGCGGTGCTTTCCACGCCGATCATGCGCACGCGCGGCTTCAGCGCTTTAACCGCCACCGACAATCCCGCGATCAGTCCCCCGCCACCCACCGGACAAACGATCGCGTCCAAATCGGGTACTTGCCGAAGCAACTCGAGCGCCAGAGTGCCCTGGCCCGCAATGATGTCGGGATCGTCGAAGCCATGAATGTAGGTCGCGTCATCTCCCGTGACCAACGCATCAGCCGCAGCGCGGGCTTCGGTGAAATCCTTCCCGCGAATCAGCACGCGCGCTCCCAGTTTTTCGCAGGTGGCGATCTTGATCAGCGGCGCGTAGTCCGGCATAACGACCGTCACGGGAATCCCGAGTAACTGGCCATGATACGCGAGCCCCAACGCGTGATTGCCCGCACTCGCCGCGACCACGCCGCGCTCTCGTTTCGCCGCAGGGAGGCGCAGGAGGGCGTTGCGGGCTCCGCGTTCCTTGAACGATCCCGTACGTTGAAGATTATCCAGTTTGCAGACAATCCGTGCTCCGGTTATCTCCGACAGCGCCGGTGATTCCGGGCAAGGCGTCACCAAAATCCCGCCGGCGATCCGACGCTGCGCCGCACGAATATCAGCCAAAGTGACGGACATGACGTTAACACGCGGAGCTTAAGCACGTCCGGCGGAGAGGGCATAACGACAAGGTCATCGTGATCACCCGCGATCGGGCGGGGTGTCGGCCGTCACATACCGCTCCCGCCGAAGCGACGCCGCGCGATTCGTCTGTCTCAGCCGCCAGGCGTGCCAGGCTGATGGCATCTCGCCGACATGCCCGGGCACGAGATTCACGATGATAACTTCCTCCAGTCCGCCCAGCATGAGCACCACCATCGCGATATGAAAGGGAAGCGACGACCAGTCGGCGAGGAGCGGAATCAAGGACAGCGCGCACCCGGCGACGCCCACCTTGGACGTCCACGTGTGATAACACGGGATCCGGCGCAGACGCTGGAGCCCGTACGCCATCACGAGGAAGAACACTGCCAGACCCGTCGCCACCCAAACCCATTCGCGGCGCATGACCTCCGGCCAGAGTACTGCGATTCCCGCGATACCGGCGGTCAAGGTGATGTAATCGGCCACGCTATCGAGCTTCCGACCCAAATCGCTGAAGGCATTGTAACGCCGCGCGAAGAAACCATCGAGCGCATCGGTGAGGAGCGAGAAGGACAGCACGAATACGAACCAGACCCGTGAGTCCGCCCACGCCGCCATCAACACCACCGGCATCAACGCGATCCGGATGCCGCTGAGAAGGTTGGGCAGGATCTTGGCGTTCACCACAGGATAAGTTGGACCGCAACGGCGGAAGCAGGTGCGTGGGGCGCAACGGGGCCGCCCTTGTCACCGTGGCCGCGGGGTCTCCCGGCGGTTCGGCCGGACGCGATTAGACGAGGACGATTTCCCATGTGAGGGGTTTCCCTTTGCGGACGGTCAGCCAGGCAAAACTTGCGGGCGCGCCGCGATTCGGGCGGGTGATGCAACCGGGATTCAGCCACCGGACGCCACGCGGATCCACGTCGTTGCGAGGCACGTGAGTGTGACCATGGAGAACGACCTGGGCCGTTTTTGGCGCCACCCGTGGAGGAATGTGAATCAAATGAAACCGCGTGCCGTTTCGTTCCACATTCAATGAGACCGGCCACGGATAAGCATCGCAATTACCCACGACCACCACGAGCGGCGGTCCCAATTGCTCGAACTCCACCAAGGTTTGCGGTGCGCAAACATCGCCCAAGTGCCAGATCTCATCCGCCGCCCGCAGTTTCTCGGGCAACGACGACGGATACCGGTCATGGGTGTCGGAAATCACCGCAATACGCATGCCCCTTACCCTGTATAACCCTTAGGCCCTGCGCCAACGAATTTTCCGGCCAAAGGATTGGAGCGCGGGAACAGACGCGCTGAGTTCCAGTTTGATCGCGTCGTCAGATCAGGAAACCCTTCTGTCAGCCGGCCGTTTCGAGCGACCGTTAGGCCGGCCCCGCTCGCACGAGGATCGCACCCTGCTGGCGCCGCACGAAAACGGTTCCACCTCGATCCTTGACACCCCTCCCGCGATCCGGCACGTCTCACCCTCTTTTTCTCAAAACATCATGAAGCCCACATTCCGTCCGCATCGCAAGAAGCGCGCCCGCAAGATTGGTTACCGCGCCCGGATGGCCACCACCGGCGGCCAAAAAGTCATCAAAGCACGTCGCCTGAAGGGCCGCAAGCGCCTGACCGTCGTCTGATTGTGGCGCCCGGAGCCACGACCGCGCGCATCTAGTTGTTTCGCGTCTGTCGCGACCGCCATGCGATTTCGCCCTGAGCAGCACCTAAGCCGCCAGCGCGATATCCGGGCGGTGCGAGAGAAAGGCCGGCGGATCGACTGCCGCGCCTTCACCGTTTGGTGGAAACCTCGCGATCCGGCTCCGGCCGGAATCGTGCCGACCTCGGACGTTTCCGTTTCGACGTCGCGGGTCTGCGTCATCGCCTCCACCGCTGCCGTCGGCGCGGCCGTGCAGCGCAACCGCGCGAAGCGCCGGCTGCGTGAACTCTTCCGGCTGCAACAACACTTGGTTCCACCCGCCTGCGATCTTCTGTTGATTGCTCGCGCCGGCGCGAGGACCTGGGACTTTCCGGAACTACAAAAACGGTTCACCGAAGCATGCCGGCTGATTGCGCAAACCCAGGTTGTGCCTGACGTAAAGTCATGAGTGCCGCCAACCGTTCGCTCCGTCATCCGCCACGCCCTTCCGCCGTCGCCACGGTCGCGCCTGACGCTGCCGAAGCGTCCACCGCCCGGTCAGGCGGCGTCGGCACAACGCTTTTTAGCGCGCTCGCCCGGCTCCCCGGGGCCACGCTCGTAGTGCTGATCCGGATATACCAGTACACCCTTTCTCCGGCGCTCCCCGTGTTGACGATGGGCCGTTGCGGCTGCCGGTTCGCTCCGACCTGCTCGCACTATGCAGTGGACGCCATCCGGATCCATGGCGTGATGCGCGGAGTCGCGCTCGCGGCGGTGCGGTTGGCCAAATGCACTCCACTGCATCCGGGCGGACTCGATCCCGTCCCGCCACGCGCACGGCCGGCGATTCCGGTTTGCCGATCGGTCGCCCTTTCGCCGTACGAACCACGGACCAGCCCACGCTGACGACCACGCGTCCGTCGCCTCTTCCTCTTCGCTCATCTTCTCTTAATGGACAAAAAGAACTTTACCATCGGTGCCTTGCTGCTGATCGCAGCATTTGCCGTCCTCTTTCTCGCTCCGCGTCCCGCGCCGCCGGCGACCGCTCCGACCGCGGGCGAGCGCCTTCCCGTCGTCACTCCTGGCGGCGCCCCGGGATCGCCCGCGGCCATCCCGGGACCAGGTCAACCGGCGATGCCGTCCCAAGGCCCCGTGAATGCGGCGTTCGCGGCGGTGAACCTCGATGTTACCGACGCCACCGTGACGGTCCTCGCCAACGATTACGTTGAAGCCCGTTTCACCAATTCCGGCGGCGCACTCCGGGAAGTCGCTTTGATCAAACGTGACGACAAGAAGCGGCTGATCTATCCGGAACGACTCGGCGGCGACGAGCCCTTTGTCTTCAACGCGCTCCACACCGATCCGATGCTGGCCATTGTCGACTTCCCGGGCCTCGATCGCAGCGCCCGCTACGAGCGCGTCTCACGCTCCAGCAATGAGGTCGTATACCGGGCCGTGCTTCAAGGTCAGCTGGAGGTCACGCGTCGCTACTCGCTCGCCCCGAATGAGGGTGAAACCTCCGATCCTTATCAGATCCGCCACGAGACCACGTTTCGTAATCTCTCCGCTCAGCCGACCCTTCCGATGCGGGTCGCCCTTTCCCTCGGTACCGCGGCTCCGTCCAATGCCGACGATCCCGCGCTTCAGCTCGCCACCGGGTACGCGAAGGCCGACGAGCAGGAATTTATTCTTCGGGCCGAACTGGAGGCCAGCAGTGGTTTCCTCGGTATCGGTGCCCGCGGTTCATCACCTTACCTAACCAGCGCGGGTCCACTTGATTGGACGTCGGTGAAAAACCAGTTTTTCGCCAGCATTTTGACCGGCGACGGGCCGGCGAGCGCGCTGATCACTCGTCGCGTCAAACTCTTTACGGCTCTACCGGATGATCACCAGGGTGCCTATGGTATCACCGGCTCAGCGCAGTTCGACGTCAACGCCCTCGGAGCTCGGGAAGAGACCAAGTTGGGCGGCACGCTGTACGTCGGCCCGAAGGAATACCGCCGCCTCGCGGATCCCAAGGTCTTTAAGCTCGACCAGGACAAGGTGATGGCTTTCGGGTTCTTCAAGTTCTTCAGCCAAATCCTGCTCACGCTGATGACGTGGATTCACGGCGGGGTCGGAAACTGGGGTGTAGCAATCGTTCTTACGACCCTGCTTCTGAAGACGATCTTCATTCCGTTCACGCTTGCCGCCTCCCGCTCCGCCAAGCGGATGGCCAAGCTGCAGCCGGAGATGCAGGCTCTCCGCGAGAAGTATAAGGACAACCCGCAGAAACAGCAGCAGGCGACGATGGAGTTGTTCAAGTCGCGCAAAATCAATCCGGTCGGCGGCTGCCTCCCGATCTTGCTGACGATCCCGTTTTTCATCGGGTTCTTTCAGATGCTCCAGAGCGCGGCTGAGCTGCGCTTCGCGCCGTTCCTGTGGGCGCCCGATCTTTCGGCGGTCGATACCATCTTCTATCTTTGGATCATTCCGATCCGTCCGATGCCGCTGCTGATGGGCGCCACGATGGTGATGCAGATGCGCGTCACTCCGTCTCCATCAGTCGACAACATGCAGATGAAGATGATGAAGTTCATGCCCTACATCTTCATGGTGTTCTGCTACAACTTCTCCAGTGCGCTCTCGCTGTATTCGTTTACGAACGGACTCTTCACCATCGGTCAGCAACTTGTGATTAACAAGATGAAGGACCCCGAACCCGCGGGCCCACAGGGCGCCGGCACCGCTGCCGCGACCACTGCCGCCGCGTTCGGCAAAGGGATGAAGAACGTCACCCCGAAGAAAAGGAAGAAGTAGGAATGACCGCTGGCGGAGCGGCCTCAACCGCCCTCCCCGCGTTCGGTCAGTTGTAGTTCAACGGGCACAGTCCACCTCAACCGGTCTGCGACCCCAGCGTCATAACCCGGTCAGTTACTTGCCTCCACGGCAGGTTGCTGGTTGGTTCGTCCGCCCGCATGACTGATGATCTCGAAGTCGCTCCCGCGATTGCTCCGACGCCGCGCTATCTCGCGCCTGGCGACGTGGGCCTCGTGACGCCCCGCGACTTCGTTTATACGAAGCCATTCACGTTCAAGAGCGGCCAGGTGATCTCCGGGTTTACCCTGCGCTACGAAACCTTCGGCACGCTTAACGCCACCCGCTCGAATGCGATCCTGATTTGTCATGGTTTGAGTGGCGATCATCACTGCGCCGGCTGGCATTCGCCGGCCGATCGCAAACCAGGCTGGTGGAATAATCTCATCGGTCCCGGCAAGGCCGTGGATACGCGCCGGTTCTTCGTCGTCTGTGCGAATGTTTTGGGCGGCTGCCAGGGCTCGACCGGACCTTCGTCGCTGAATCCCGAGACCGGGATCCCGTTTGGAATCCTGTTTCCGTTCGTCACGATTCGCGACATGGTGCGCGCCCAGCGCCTGCTGCTGGAGCATCTCGGGGTCAGCGAGCTGCACGCCGTCATTGGCGGCTCCATGGGCGGTATGCAGGCGATGCTCTTCGCGATTGAATATCCGGCATTCGTCCATCGGGTCCTTCCGATGGCAACAACGGGGCGGGAAAGCGCCCAAGCAATCGCCTTCAATGAAGTCGGGCGTCAGGCCATCATGCAGGACCCGGCGTGGAATCGCGGCGATTACGCCAAGGACAGCGGCCCGCGCGTGGGCCTGGCCATCGCCCGCATGATGGCGCACATCACCTACGTGTCGGACGCCAGCATGGACCGGAAGTTCGGTCGGCGGAAAAAAGAGAACGCGCCGAGCGACGCGTATACCTTCGATGTTCAATTCGAAGTGGAAGGCTATCTGCGCCATCAGGGCCAGAGCTTCATCAATCGTTTCGACGCCAACTCGTATCTCTATATCACGCGCGCGCTGGATCAGTTCGATCTCGCCCACGCCTACGGGTCACTCGAGGCGTCGTTTGCGCCGGTCGAGGCCGAGACGCTCATCGTGGGCTTCACCAGCGACTGGCTCTTCCCCCCGGAACAAAACCGGATCCTCGCCCTGGCGTTGCTGCGTGCGGGCAAACGGGCGAGTTATGCCGAACTTAGCACGGATCTCGGCCACGATTCGTTTCTTCTCGAATCCGAGGAGCTCTACGCTCTCGTGCGCGGGTTTCTCGAACGCGACCAGCCGTATGTTTTCGATTACGAGATTTAGGGTGTGAACGTCTGCTTCCCATGACCCGGCTTATCGAAAAACGCACTGTCGACATGCAGATCATCGGTGACTGGGTGGAACCCGGCACGCGCGTGCTCGATCTCGGCTGCGGCCCCGGGGTCCTCCTCGATTATCTGGTGCAGAAAAAGCAGGTCTCCGCCGTCGGCGTGGATCTCGACTTCGCGAAAATCACCACCTGCGTCAGGCGAGGGCTGGCCGCGTATCAGGGCGACATGATCGCGTTCATGCGCGCGTTTCCCGAGAACCATTTCGACCGCGTAATCTGCTCGCGCACCGTCCAGGAGCTCGCGGATCCCACGACCGTGATTTTGGAAGCACTGCGCGTCGGCCGCGCCCTCACCGTCGGTTTCGTCAATCACGGGTTCTGGAAAAACCGGCTCAACTCGCTGCTCCAAGGACGGAAAATTCGCAACGAGGTCTACACCACGGAATGGTTCGAGAGTCGCCCCGCCAATCCGGTGACGATTCATGACTTCGAGCATTTCTGCCGCTTGAAAGGCATCACCGTCACCCGCCGCGCCCATCTCGC
>PPFU01009108.1_pt1 | contig 11716 bp, 8 predicted proteins | sample 1535991 | NCBI WGS metagenome assembly PPFU01 (sample SAMN04901290, study PRJNA319586) | Hypolithon metagenome, whole genome shotgun sequencing project. | isolation source: Antarctic Hypolithon | place: Antarctica: Miers Valley | collected 2014 | reverse complement strand
GCGACGGCACATTCGGTCCGATGACCGAGGTGAAACGTTCGGCCGTTCGACGCCCACGTTCCGCTTGGAGCGATGGCCTCACGACATCGCGCGCGCGGTGCGCCGGGGCCCTCACCGTCGGCCCCCGGTGCGGCGAAAACCGTCCTGCACCCACGTCCCTACCGCCCCGCCCCCACCGCCCGCACCAGTCCCACGAACGCCTTCACCCCCACCTCGAGATCCGAATCCTCGACGTGGAACTCCGGCGTGTGGTGCGCCGGCGCCTGCTCGATCGGCACATCCTTCCGCCGCCCGCCAAGGAAGAAGAAAAACCCCGGCACCTTCTCCTGCAGGAACGAGAAATCCTCCGCCCCCGTGACAGCCTTCCGCGCCACCACCCTGTCCGCGCCGATCACCGCTTGCAGCACCGGCACCATCCGCGCGGTCAGCGCTGGATCGTTGTAGGTCACCGGATAGGCCGTGCTCACGGGGATCTGCACCTCCACCTGCGCGCCCATCGCCTGTCCGACCCCTATCGCGATCTCACGGACGCGCCGGTGCACCAGCGTACGGTCGTCGGGCGTGAGCGCGCGCAGCGTGCCGACCATCTCGACCTGCTCGGGGATGATGTTCGAGCGCACGCCGCCCGTGATCTTTCCGATCGTGACCACCGAGGCCGCCTCGGTCAGCTCCATGTTGCGCGCGACGGTCGTCTGCAGACCGGTAATGATGTGTCCCGCGGCGACGATCGGGTCCACGCCGTTCCACGGATAGGCGCCATGCACCTGCTTCCCCTTGACCGTGATGCGGAAGTCGTCCGCCGAGGCCATGGTGCCGCCGGACGTGTAACCGATGGTGCCGGTCTCGAGCTCCGAGTTGATGTGCAGCCCGAACGCCACGTCCACCGTCGGATCATTCAGAATCCCTTCAGCGATCATCAACTCCGCGCCGCCCTTCTCCCCCGCCGGCGGCCCCTCCTCGGCGGGCTGGAACATGAACTTTACGGTACCGGCGAGGTTCCCCCGATCGGCCGCGAGCGCCTCGGCCACGCCCATGAGAATCGCAACGTGCGTGTCGTGCCCGCAGGCGTGCATCACCGGCACACTGTCGCCGTTGAAGAGCCCGCGCGCCCGCGACCGGAACGGCAGGTCGGTCCGCTCCTCGACGGGGAGCCCGTCCATGTCGGCGCGGAGCAGAATAACCGGCCCAGGCTTCCCGCCCCTGAGCACACCGACGACGCCGGTGTGCGCGACATCGGTCGTGGTCTCGATCCCTAACGATCGAAGGTGGTCCGCGACGATCTTCGCCGTCCGGACTTCGCGGTTGCCGAGTTCAGGGTGCTGATGGATGTCGCGCCGCCACGCGACGACCTTGGGCTCGAGGGCGTCGATGCGGGCTTCGACCTCCCGCGGCAGGGGTGAGGGGCCCTGACCGCCGAGAAGGGCCGGGACCGAGTGGAGCAGGCCGGCCGCGAGGGCGGCGGGCAGAAGGCGCGAGCGGGTCATCGGTGGCGGGCGGAAGGGTGAGGGGCCGTAAACGTACGGGGTGACGCGTCCACGGGCCAGCGGCGCGCGCCGAGCTTGCGAGAACCAGCGAGCACTTTATATTGCAAAGCAGCACGGGCTCGGTGCAGCGTTGGCTGCACGGCGCCCGATCGAACGCACCGACGGAGGGACGGGCATGACGAAGTGGCTGAGACGCGTTCGAGGCGTCCTCGGGATGGGGGTGGCCTGGGGGATCGGCGGACTCGGCGTCGCTGCGCTGATCGAGGGGGCCGACAACATCATGCCCGGCGGGATTCCCGCGATCCACGTGGTAGACATGTGGCCGCCGCTCCTCCTCGTTGCCGGTGTCGTCGGCGGCGTGGCGTTTGGCACCCTCCTCGGCATCGTCGGCGCTCGCCACCGGTTCGAGGAGCTCTCGCTTGCCCGCTTCACCACCCTCGGCGCGGTGACGGGGCTGCTGCTGGCGGGTGTCGTGGTCGCGACCGGCGGGCCGGGCCTCGTCGCCGTCGTTGCGCTGGCGGGCGGGACCGTCGGCGGTGCCGCGTCACTCGCCGTCGCCCGTGTGGCAGAGCGCCGCGGGCTGCTTGGTGGCGACGCGGACGCAGACCGCGTCCGGCTCGCCGACCGCGATGCCCAAGTGCATGACCCGCTCGTACGAGGCCGACTCTAGGTCTGCGACCCGGGAACGGTACTCACCCGGCATCCGGAGCGCACGCGCGCGGCGCGGCGCCGCGAGTGAGCCGCGACCGCGGTCGGTAGCCCGATCTCGGAACTGGTTGCATCAGGTCGGCTGCAGACCGTGCCGTCGCCTCGCGTCTGGCGCCGCGGCCAGGCAACCGGTACCGTAGACGCTGTGGAGCGCTCGCAGTTCCCCTAATTCAGCCGTAGCATGACAAACGTCACCGCAGCGGTCCTCGCCCCCCTGCGTCCCGCGCTGCTCGCCGCTCTGCTGGGCGCACTGCTTCCCACTCCGGCGGCGGCGCAGGCCCATGCCGCACACCCGGGCACCGACGTCGGGCTGGGGACGGTGCACTTCCCGACATCGTGCCGCCCGGAAGTCGGGCCTCGGTTCGACCGCGCGGTCGCGCTGCTCCACTCGTTCGAGTTCGGGGCGTCGATTCGCGGGTTTTCGGAGGTGCTCGCCGCCGATCCGACGTGCGCGATGGCGCACTGGGGGCTCGCCCTCAGCCACTGGACGAACCCGACGAGTCCCACGAACCGTGCGCCGGCGCAGCTCGCGCGCGGGCGGCTGGCGGTCGACGCCGCGGGGCGCCTGGCAGCCGCCGCTACGCCGCGAGAGCGCGACTACATCGCCGCCGTCGCGCACCTCTACGCCGACCACGAACGCGTCGATCAGCGCACCCGCGTGCTCGCCTACGAGCGCGCCATGGCCGATCTCGCCGAGCGGCACCCCGCCGACACCGAGGCGAAGGTCTTCTACGCGCTCGCGGTGGTCGCTGCCGCTCCCCCCACCGACAAGAGTTACGCCCGGCAGCTCCAGGCCGGGGCGATGCTGGAGTCGCTGTGGGCGGCGCAGCCGAACCATCCCGGCCTCGCCCACTACATCATCCACAGTTACGACGTGCCATCACTCGCCCCGCAGGCCGCGGCGGCCGCACGTCGCTACGCCGACATTGCGCCGGCCGCAGCGCACGCGCTCCACATGCCGTCGCACACGTTCACGCGCCTCGGCCAGTGGGAGGAATCGGTCCGCGCGAACCGGCGGTCAGCCGAGTCGGCGATGCGGGACTCCTCGCTGGCCGAGGTGCTGCACGCGTCGGACTACCTGGTATACGCGTATCTACAGATGAGGCGCGATTCGGCGGCCAGGTCGGTGGTGGACGGGCTGCCAGCCCTCGCCGCGCGGTTCGACCCGAGCGCCGTGACCGGCGCCGCGCCCGGTTGGGCGGGGGTGTTCGCCCTGGCGGCGATGCCAGCGCGCTACGCGCTCGAACGGCGCGCTTGGGCCGAGGCGGCCTCGCTCGCCGCCGCGCCGAGCTCGTTCCCCTACACCGAGGCGATGACGTACTTCGCGCGCGCGCTCGGCGCCGCGCAGGTCGGACGCCCCTTGGAGGCCCGCGCTGCTGTCGATTCGCTCTCGGCGATCCACGCGCGGCTGGTGGCGGGCGGCGAGTCGTACTGGGCCGAGCAGGTCGCGATCCAACGGCTCGGCGCGCTGGCGTGGCTGGCGCTCGCCGAGGGTCACGAGGTCAACGCCCTCGCCCAGATGCGCGAGGCGGCCACGCGGGAGGACGCAACCGAGAAGAGCGCCGTGACGCCGGGTCCGCTCGTCCCGGCGCGCGAACTACTCGGCGACATGCTCCTGGAGCTGGGGCGACATGCCGAGGCGCTCGCCGAGTATCGCGGCACGTTGGCCAAGGAGCCACGGCGGTTCCAGTCGCTGGATGGCGCGCGGCGGGCCGCGCTCGCCGCCGGCGACCGCGCGGCGGCGGCGCGCTACACCGACGAGCTCCAGGCGCTCACCGGCCCGGGAGCGCCGAACGTGCCACGTCGCTGACGGCGCCTCGCGGCGCGGCGATGCCGACAAGACTTACTCGCCGTACACTCGTGAGGCACCGAAACCGCGCGATGCGACGCCGCCCTCAGACGCGCTCGATCCCCGCCCGTCCGTGCTCGAGCCGCCATCGCGTGGGGGCGGTCACCGGCGCGCCGGGCCGGCTGACGAACGGGATCTCGCGGTACTCGGTGAGCCAGGCTGTGGGCGTGACATCACACGACACGTAGCCCCGTCGCGCCGAATGCCAGCGCAGTTGCGGATTCTCAGCGAGCGCCGCGTCGGTCACCGTCGACCATCGGTCGGCGCCGTCTCCGCCAGACGCGATGCTGGTGCCCACGAACTCCGCCGCTACCCCGGCGCCCTCGCGGGCTTCGGGATCGACATGCACCTCGTTCACCCAGTTCGAGTGAATGTCGCCGGTGATCACCACCGTGCGGTTCGGTGCGTGTTGCGCGACCGTCCGTAGCAGTCGCGCGCGTGCTGCCGGGTACCCACCCCACTGGTCCATGGATACCACGCGCTCCGTGCCTGGCCGTGGATCGAACGGCGCGACCATCACCTGGTTGGCAAGCACCTGCCATCGCGCTCGTGAGGCGGAGAGACCGTCGGTGAGCCACCGCTCCTGTTGTTCGCCGAGCATGGTGCGTGATGGGTCGGACCAGCCGACGCACGGCACGACGATATCGCCGTCGCCACACGCCTGATCGCTGCGGTACTGACGCGTGTCGAGCACCCAGAGGCGCGCCAGGTCACCCCAGTCCATGGAGCGGGTGATCGACAGATCCGCCCATGAGCGCGCGCGTGGTACGCGCACGGGCATGTGCTCCCACCAGGCCTGATAGGCCGCCGCACGCCGGGCATGCATCTGCTCGTCGGACTTCATCCGGTTCTCGCCGACGAGCGACGCGTAATTGTTGTCGACCTCGTGGTCGTCCCACGTGACGAGCCAGGGGCATCGGGCGTGCGCCGCCTGGAGCATCGGGTCGCTCTTGTATTGCGCGTACCGACGGCGGTAATCGTCAAGCATCCGGATATCGAGCCCCGCGTGGTGCCTCACGCGGTCCGCGATCCCCGCATACTCATAGATGTAGTCGCCGAGATGCGCGACGAGGTCCAGCTCCTCGCGCGCCATGTGGTCGAAGGCCGTGAAGTAGCCCGACTCGTAATGCTGGCAGGACGCGAACGCGAAGCGCAGCCGTTCCACCGCACCCGCCGCCGGGGTGGAGCGCAGCCGCCCGATCGGGCTCACCGCGTCGCCAGCGGTGAATCGGTAGTGATACCAGCGACCAGGTGCCAGCCCGTCGTCGTCGATGTGGACGCTGTAGGAGAGCTCCGGCGCCGCGATGGCACGCCCCTGCCTGACGATTCGGCTGAAGCGCTCGTCCTCGGCCACCTCCCACCTGACGATCGTGCGCTGCCCGTCCATGCCGCCCTCCGTCTCGAGCGGACGCGGCGCGAGCCGCGTCCAGATCACCGCGCCGTCTGGCGTCGGATCGCCGGACGCCACCCCGAGCTGAAATGGATCATCGACGAGGCGTGGGCGCCCGGTGACTCGCCAGAAACCGGGGACGATCGCGCACGCGGCCGCGGCGCGGGACAGGTCGGCGAGGAAGTCGCGACGTTGCCTGGCGGCAGGTGTCTCTCGGAGGGGTGAGCGGACGGCCGCGGCCCCCCCGGAGCAGCAACGGGGGCACCACGGAGGTGCGCTGGGTCGATGCCCTCATTCTGCGTCCGTTCGACGCCGACGCGCCATCCCTGTTCCATCGCCGCGGCAGGTTCGGCACCCGACTGGACGCCGTCCGCCGGCGCGAAACACCCGTCCGTTTCACTCGATGTCCGAGCGTCCACGCGCGATGTCCGCCACGACGTCCTGAGCGGCGGCGTCAGGCGACCAAGGCGCTGAGTTCTGATGCGCCCTCGCCAGCCGCCCTGCGTCGTGCCCGCCGGCAGCGTTCGCGTGAGGGCCGCTCTCCCTGCGCGAGCGTGGTCTCCGGCCGTGAGATCGCCGCCCATTTCGCGCGCAATGTCGCAGCTGATCGCGAGGCCGAGCCCCGATCCCGTCATTCGTCCGGGTGCGTCGCTGATCCACCTGCACGAAGGGCTCGAAGACGTGCTCCAGCTCGTCCGGAGCGATACCGTCCCCTGTGTCGAGGAGCTGTTCCCGCTCCGCCTCGGTCGCCTTCCCGGCACCGAAGTCGCGGAAGTGGACCATTACGCCGCGGCGCGATCGAGCCGCTAGATTTCGACGGATGCTGACGCTCTCGCCCAACCTGCGCTCCCTCGTCAACGCTGCCCGCGACATCGCCGTGACGGTCACATCGCGAACGGCGGAGGAGGACGACCGCCACGCGCGCTGGCCGGACGCAACGATGCGGGCCCTGGCCGACGCGCGCGTAACCGCGCTGCTCGCGCCGACCGCAGTGGGCGGGCACGGCGGGGGCATGGTCGGCCTCGTGGGGATCTCCGAGGTACTGGCCCAGGAGAGCGCGTCGGCGGCGCTCTGCTTCGCGATGCACTGCGTGGGGACCGCCGTGCTCGCCGCGAAGCCCACCGACGCGCAGCGGGACCGATACCTCCTTCCCATCGCGCGGGGCGAGCACCTCACGACGCTGGCGCTCAGCGAGCCAGGCTCCGGGGCGTTCTTTTTCTATCCGGAGACCACCCTCGAGCCCACGCCGGGCGGCTTCCGGCTCACCGGCACCAAGAGCTTCGTCACGAATGCCGCGCATGCCGATTCCTACGTCCTCTCGACGGCGGCCGTCGCCGCAGGAGCCGAGGTGGATGGCGCCTTCAGCTGCGTTGTGGTGGATCGTGACCGGCCGGGCGTGGAATGGCTCGATGCCTGGCATGGATTCGGGATGCGCGCTAACGACTCACGCACGATGCGGATCACCGGCGCGGAGATACCCTGCGACGCCCTGCTGGGCGCCCAGGGGGACCAGCTCTGGTACGTGTTCGAGGTCATTGCGCCGTACTTCCTGATGGCCATGGCGGGGACATATCTCGGCGTGGCACAGGCGGCGCTCGATGAGGCGCGCGTCCATACGGGCACCCGCCGTTACGGTCACTCCGGCGAGCTGCTCGGCCAGGCTCCGGTAGTGGCACACCGGCTCGGCGAGCTGTGGGGGCGCGTCGAGGCCACCCGGCAGCTCATCTACTCGGCGGCGGCCAAGGGAGACGCCATGGACCCCGATGCGCTGCCCTCGATTCTGGCCTGCAAGGCCATGGCGGGCGACACCGCCGTCCACGTCGCCAACGAGGCAATGACACTCTGCGGCGGGAGCGCGTACCGCGAGAACAGCCGCCTCGCCCGCATCCTCCGCGACGCGCGGGCAAGCCATGTCATGGCGCCCACGACGGACATGCTGAAAACATGGGTTGGACGCTCGCTGCTGAAGCTGCCCTTGCTGTGACCGGCGCGAACACAACTCCCGCGATCACCGCGACTCCCACGCGGGCGTCGCACCCGGGCGCCAGCGCGGTCGTTCTGCACGCACCGGGCGACACGCTGCCCGCGTGGAGCGCACACGCCGCGGGCCGGGCTCTGCCGCTCCCTGCCCGACGTGTGGAGGCGCCGACGAACGCCCACCGCGGCGAGCTCGACACCGCCCTTGCGAGGGCCCTCGTCGCAGCGGAGTGCGTCCTCATCGACGCCGAGACGCTGGATCCGCTGCCAGCCGCGCGTCGCGTGCACGAGGCGGATGCCGACGTCCAGGTGGTGGTGGTCGTGGGGAGCGAGGAGCACCGCCGCGCGCTGGAGCGTGCCATGCTCTTCGCGCCCGGCATCGGGGAGATCTGGCTCGCCTCGCCGAACGAGGTGGCTGGCGCCATCGCCGAGCGAGCTGCAGGCGTCACGCGTCAGCGGCGGAAGTTTCGGCGAACTCGCGAGCGGCTCGTGCGCGACGGGCTCGAACAATCGCCGCAGCGGATCGAGCGCGCGCTGATTTCGGACGCGTACCTCGCCGATCTCCTGCAGGTGCTCCCCGACCCGGTCTTTTCCGTCGACGCCGCGGGCCGCATTCTTTCGCTCAACCCAGCCGCCGAACGCCTACTCGGCAGGCCTGGCCCTGCGCTCGTCGGAGCGGCGCTCGCCACGGCGCTCGGCACGAGCGACCGCACGACGGCCCTGGGGGTGCTCGCCGGGGCGGTAGAGCGCCCTTCCAGCGCCGAGGTGGCGTTCCGCCACGCCGACGGCACCACCGGGCACGGCGCGTTGCTGGCGAGCCGCGTCGCGGCGAGCGAGCCCCCCTTCTTCGCCGTCGTGCTGCACGACCTCACGGAACGGCACCAGGCGCAGCAGCGGCTCGAGGATCAGGCGGTGGAGCTCGAGCATCAATCATCGATGTTGCAGGATCAGGCCGCGGAGCTCGAGCAGGCGAACGAGGAGCTGCTCCGGCAGCGTGAGGAGTTGGAAACGGCACTCGCGTCGCGCAGCCGATTCTACGCCGCCATGAGCCACGAGCTGCGCACGCCGATCAACGCTGTGGTCGGCTACACCAGCCTAGCACTCGAGGGGATCTACGGTCCGCTTTCTGATCCCTTAGGCGACGCGCTCACCCGATCCCAGCGGGCCGCCAGTCACCTTCGCGAGCTCGTCGACGACGTGCTCGACCTCGCGAAGATCGAGGCGGGCCGTATCGACGTTCAAAAGCAACCGGTCGACGTGGTCGCGCTCCTCGAGGACCTGCTGCTGAGCGTGCAGCCGCCGGCTGCGGCGACCAACACCACCGTCGCGCTCGATTGCGCCACCGCTCCGGCCGCTCCACTGGTCACCGACCCGCGGCGTGTGCGCCAGATCCTGCTCAACCTCGTCGGCAACGCGATCAAATTCGGGGCGGGGCAGACAGTCACCCTGCGATGCGCATCGACAGCAGAGGACGTTGTGTTCAGCGTTGTCGACGAAGGTCCCGGCATCCCGGAGCGCGAGCAACACCGCATTTTCGAGGAGTTTGTCCAGCTGGCCCCGGACGTACACCAAGGAACCGGGCTGGGCCTCTCGATCTCACGTCGCCTCGCGGAGCTGCTCGGCGGCACGCTGACGGTCGCGTCGGCCCCCGGCGGCGGGAGCACCTTCACGCTGGCGCTGCCGCGAGGCTGACGCCAGACGACGGAGGAGTCGACGCAGCGCTCACCGAACCGCGCTCTGGTCACGGCACGGTCAATCCGGGCCTGCAGCTGACCGGTCCCGCAGGTGCGATCGACCAGTCGGTGCGGGCGCGGGGTTTGCGGCCAGCCAACCGGGCCGCCGCTGACGTTCACTGTTCATCAATCGTCAACATCGACAGCGCGCGCGCACCTCCATGCACCCACGTCGGCTTGCGCGACGGGGCTTTGTGTCATAAAGTACTTCCCGTGCACAGGGAGCAGACCGGCGCGCCGCGGCGGACCTGTCACCCACCACAAGCACTGCTCCGCCGAGCGGGACCACGCGACCTCTACGCAACTTCCCTCCGCTGACTCGCACTCCCGGCAATGACCCAAACTTCCGGTGAATTCCTCGAGCTCCAGGCGGCCCTCGCCGGTGAGTACTCGCTCCAGCGTGAGCTCGGCCGCGGCGGGATGGGCATCGTGTATCTCGCGCGCGACGTCCAACTCGACCGCGACGTCGCCATCAAGGTGCTGCCGGCACACCTCGCGAGCGCCGACTCACGCGACCGATTCGTCCGGGAGGCTCGCACCGCCGCGGCGCTGTCGCACCCGCACATCGTCCCGATCCATCGCGTGGGCGAGGCCGGCGGCTTCGTCTTCTTTGTCATGACCTACGTCGAGGGCGAGACACTCGGCGAGCGGCTCCGCGATCGAGGACCCCTCAAGGCAGCAGACGCTACACGCGTCCTGCGCGAAGTGGCGTGGGCCCTCGCCTATGCGCACGGACGCGGCATCGTCCACCGCGACGTCAAGCCGGACAACATTCTGCTGGAGGCCGGCACCGGTCGCGCGCTCGTGACCGACTTCGGCATCGCGCACGGCGGCGCACACACCGCGGCCGCCACCGACTCGGGACTCGTCACGGGGACTGCGCACTTCATGAGCCCGGAACAGGCCGCGAACGAGCCACTCGACGGGCGCAGCGACCTCTACGCGCTCGGGGTGGTCGGATACCTCGCCGCCAGCGGCCGTCTCCCGTTCGATGCATCGAATCTGCCGGCCCTGCTCGTTCGGCAGGCGACGCACCCGGCCCCCGGCGTTCTCCAGGTCGCCCCGGGGCTCCCGCCAGCGCTCGCGGCGGCGATCGATCGGTGCCTGACGCGCGATCCCGCCGGCCGCTTCGCGGATGGCGAGGCCATGGCCGCCGCGCTCGCTCCCGCGTCCGATGCCCGGCCTGCTCTCCCGTCAACGCTGCGGGCCTGGCTGAGTGCACGGAACCCGCTCCTGGTCCCTTACCTCGGGTGGTCCGGCGTGTTCGGGACGCTCGGAACCGTGAACCTCGGCGTCTGGGTCACCGGCAACCGCCCCGACGGCCCGGCGGACATCGTACTTCTGGCCGCGATCGCAGCGTTGCCGCTCCTGCCGATCGTTGGTTTCCACCTCCACCAGGCGCACCGGCAATTCCGCACCGGCCACACCCTGAGCGATCTTCGGGCGGCGCTGGAGATCGCGAGACGGGAGCGGGCGGAGACGGAGGCACTGGCGCGCCAGGATGAAGAAGGGCGGGCCCACCGGCTGCTGCGCGTCGCCACGATCGCCTCGGCGACCTGGCTCGCCGTCACCTTCGGACTGGTGCTGCAGGGCGTGATCGCCGAGAACCAGGTGCCTGCCCTCTTCGTCATCGCGCCCTTCCTCAGCACGATGGCGTTGGGGGCGCTGAGCAATGCGCTCGATGTGCAGTTCATTCCGGACCGGATCCGCGACTGGTGGCAGACGGGGGTCCGGGATCGCCTCTGGAACAGCCGGGCGGGGGAGTGGCTCGCGCGGCGGCTGGGTGCGCCGGCGCAGTCGCGCGCGGTGGGCGGCGGCGTGTTCCGCGCGACCGAAGCGGCCCTCGGCGTCGCGGCGGGCGAGCTGTTCGCAGCGCTGCCAGCGGCGTTCCGCGAGGAGCTGGCCGAGCTGCCGGCGACTGTTGCGGCGCTCGAGGCCGAGGCTGCCGGTGCACGAGCGGAGATCGACATGCTCGCCGCGCTCGCGTTGTCCGGTTCGGGCGACGCGAGCGTGCTGGACGCGCGGCGTGAGGCAGCAGCGGCGCACCTGGCCGCGAGCGTCGCGGCTCTGGAAGGGATCCGGCTCGACCTTCTGCGTCTGCATGCCGGCGCGAGCGATCTGACGCCGCTCACGACGCTGATCGACGCGGCACGTCTGCTTCGCGACGACGTGAAACGGCTCGGCGAGGCGCAACGCGAGGTGGACGCGACTCTCGTGCGGCACTCGCGCGACGCGGAGCGGTTCCGAACGCCTGCGTGAGACGAATGCGCCGAGGGACGTCCCCCTGACAGGTCCCCGGCATGCCACATACGCGACGGGGCCTCCGCCCCTCACGGGCAGCCGGAGGATAATGATCCGCTCCTCAGATGCTGCGTATGCCGCGGGCTGCGCGGCGCTCTAACCCGCAGGCGAGATCACGCACCGTTCAGCGGCCGACGTTCAAACGTCCTCGATTGAGCCGATAGCTGAAAGCTGGTCGATAGCTGGTAGCTGGTCGATAGCTGGTGGGCTTTGGGCTTTGGGCTTTGGGCTTTGGGCTTTGGGCTTTGGGCTTTGGGCTTTGGGCTTTGGGCTT
>PPFU01017038.1_pt1 | contig 11722 bp, 13 predicted proteins | sample 1535991 | NCBI WGS metagenome assembly PPFU01 (sample SAMN04901290, study PRJNA319586) | Hypolithon metagenome, whole genome shotgun sequencing project. | isolation source: Antarctic Hypolithon | place: Antarctica: Miers Valley | collected 2014 | reverse complement strand
GACGGCGTCATCATGCGGTTCATGAACCCGATCACCGGCGGCGACCCGATGCTGACGATGGGCGCGTCGATGCAGTTGCTGCGCCCCGGCGAGGCGACGCGCGCGCACCGCCATACCGGCAATGTGGTCTACCAGGTGGCCAAGGGATCCGGCCATTCGGTGATCGCTGGGCGGCGGTTCGACTGGACCGAGAAGGACATCTTCTGCGTGCCCGCCTGGACTTGGCACGAGCACGCGAACGCGGCCGCGCGCGACGACGCCGTCTTGTTCTCGTTCAACGACCTGCCCACCATCCGCAAGCTGGGGTTCTGGCGCGAGGAGGCGCTGGAGGATAACGACGGCCACCAGATCGCCGCCTGAGACAGGCGCCTCCCGGCGTCGCTCGACCCGGCGCCGTGCCGGCAGTCGGCGACGCGGCCGGCCCCGGCAGACCGCCGACCAACAGCCGGCCGACCGACGAACCGCCGATTCACGAACCGCCGATTCACGAACCGAAGGGACCAATGATGAAGCTGATCACCGCCCGCCACGGCGCCGCCGCGCCCGCGCGACTCTATGTCGTGCATTCGGGAAAGGCGATCGACGTCGGCCGTCTCGGCGACAGCGTCGGCGCCGTCTTTCCCGCGACGATGCTCGACCTGGTCGACGCGGGCCCCGATGCGCTGGCCGCCGTGTCGCTCGCCATCGACGAGGTCGAGGGGATCCGCGGCGTGGGAGTCGCGACCGATGTTGCCAACCTCGACCTGCTGGCGCCGATCCCGCGGCCCAGGAAGAATATTTTCGGCATCGGTCTGAACTATGTCGAGCATGTCGCGGAAAGCGCGCGCACCCTCGACACGTCGGCCGACCTGCCGACAAAGCCGGTGGTGTTCTCGAAGCCGCCCACCGCCGTGATCGGCCCCGGCGCCGGCATCCAGCACAACGCCGCCATGACCCAGCAGCTCGACTGGGAGGTCGAGCTGGCTGTCGTGATCGGACGGCGCGCGACGCGGATCGCGAAGGCGGACGCGATGGCGCATGTCTTCGGCTACACGGTGCTGAACGACGTCTCGGCGCGCGACAACCGGCGGGCGGGGCAGTGGATCTTCTCCAAGGGGCAAGACACGTTCGCGCCGATGGGCCCCTGCATCGTGACCGCGGACGAGATCGCCGACCCGCACGACCTGGACCTGTGGCTGACGAAGAACGGCGAAGAAAAGCAGCGCAGCAATACGCGTTACCTGCTGTTCGACATTCCCACGCTGATCGCCGACATCAGTTCGGGCATGACCCTCGATCCGGGCGACATCATCGCGACGGGCACGCCGTCGGGCGTCGGCGCCGGACGCGATCCGCAGGAGTGGATGTGGCCTGGAGACGTCATCGAATGCGGCGTCGAGGGCATCGGCGTGCTGCGCAACACGGTGGTGAAGATCGGCGACTGAGCTGCGGTCGGGGACGGTCGGCGGCGACAGCGCCGCGTCGCGCGCGCGCATGCTGCATGTCGCCGCGGGCCGGCGCTGCGGCGGCGCCGGCACCTTCGACCTGCCGGGGCCCATCGACCGGGCCGACCGACTTACGCCGACGGTCGTGCAGTGCGGTGGAACGTGGCGTGACCGGCGACCGCACTGCCGCGGTCGCCGGTGGGAGACCTTTGCCGAAATCGGCGTCTCGTCAGGGCTGCCTCACGCCACCTGACGTCCCGCGACCCAGGCCGAGACGACGACCGGATCGTCCCCCGCCAGCGCGAATCGCAGGAGATCGGCGCGCAGGCCGGGTGCCAGACGGCCCCGGTCGGCCAGCCCGACGCGAGCGGCCGGGTTCGCCGTGACGGTGGCCAGCCCGCGCGCCAGATCGGACCAGATCGCGCCCAGCCGCACCGCGCCCATCAGCAGCGCGGCGGGCACGTAATCCGACGACAGAATGTCCAGCATGTCGGCGCGGGCCAGGTCGGCGGCCGCGACATTGCCCGAATGCGATCCGCCCCGCACCAGGTTCGGCGCCCCCATGATGACGGCGATCCCCGCCGCGCGGCACGCCGCCGCGGCCTCGACCGTGGTCGGGAACTCTGCCAGCGCGGCGCCATGCGCGGCAGAGGTCGCGACATGCGCCGCTGTCGTGTCGTCGTGGCTGGCCAGCACCGCGCCCAGCCGGCGGGCGGCCGCCACCGCCCCCGCCTCGTGCGCGGCGCCGTTCCGGGCCCGCAGGTCGCGGTGGAAGGCCATATGCGCGGCGAAGCCGTCCTCGGTCTGCCCCGCCTTGCCCTGCAGGTAGACGCGCAGCTTGGCCGCGTCGCGGAACTGGCGCTGGCCGGGCGTGTGGTCCATCAGCGACAGGATGCCGACGCCGTCCTCGGGCCCGAACGCGGCCAGTTCGTTCAGCAGCGTCTCGGAACAGATTTCCGCGCGCAGGTGCAGCCGGTGGCTGATCTTCAGCAGCCCCGCGTCGTGCGACGCAAGGATTTCGGACGCCATCGCGCGGGCATATTCGGGATAGCCGTTCTCGGCGTCCGACAGGATCGAGCCGACCCGCACGGCATCGAAGACGGTCGTGATGCCCGTGCCCGCCAGTTCGCGGTCATGCGCCATGATCGCGGCGCGATGCGGCCAGTCGACCCGCGGGCGGGGGGTGATGTGGCGTTCGAGGTTGTCGGTATGCAGCTCGATCAGCCCGGGGCAAAGGTGGTCGCCGCCGCAATCCACGGCACCCGGCGGAACGCCGGTGCCGCCGTCGATTCCGTCGATCATGCCATCGCGCAGGCGCAGGCTGCCACGAACGATCCCGTCGGGCAGCACCAGTCGGGCGTTCGCCAGGACCAGATCCGGGCCGGCGGGCATTGCATCACGCGTCATCCCTGCGTCATACCCAGCCTCCGGGCGCAACGGCAACGGCAGGCGCGCGATGTTTCGCAGATACGCCATCTTCCACACCCCGCCACCCGGCCGGCTGGCCGATTTCGGTGCGGCCTGGCTGGGCTGGGACGCCGCGGCGGGGCGGTCGGCGTCGCACCCGGCGGTAGCGGGGCTGCCGCGCCCGGTGGCCGAAATCACCGCCACGCCGCGCCGCTACGGCTTTCACGCGACGATGAAACCGCCATTCGCGGTGGCGCAGGGCACTACGCCTGAAGAGCTGGGCCGCGCCTTCGCGGATTTCTGCGCGCGGCACGGCCCGGTGGCGACGGACGGCCTGACGCTGACCGATGCGGGCGGTTTCGTGGCTTTGACGCCGCTGGGCGACACTGCGGCGCTGGATGCGCTGGCGGCGGCGGTGGTGCGCGACCTCGACGCCTTCCGCGCCCCGCCCGCGCCCGAGGCGCTGGCCCGCCGGCGCGCTGCCGGGCTCGATCCGGTGCAGGAGCGGATGCTGCAGCGCTGGGGCTATCCCTATGTCGTGGAGGCGTTCCGCTTCCACATGACGCTGTCGGGGCCGGTGACGCCGGCCGAGGCGGAGCAGATCCGCGCGGCGCTTGGCCCCCTGCTGGCGGGGCTGGTGCCGGCGCCCTATCCGATCGACGCGCTGTCGCTGCTGGGTGAGGACGCGGCGGGCCGGTTCCACCTCGTCGCGCGGCGCTCGCTGAGCGGCTGAGCCCGGGCCTTTGCACCGCCCCGCCGCCGTGACAGGCTGGCGCGGCAGCGGGGGACGAGGCGCCATGGCCAACGCATATCTTGCAGTCTGCGACTGGCTTGACCGGGCGGCGCTGGCGGTCTGCGCGCTGGCGGCGCTGGTTCTCGCCGGGGCCGTGCTGGCCATCGTGATACTGCGCTACGCCTTCGGCGTCGGGTTCATCGAGCTTCAGGACGCCGCCGCCTACACCTTCGCCGCGCTGGCGATCCTGTCGATTCCGGTCTGCCTCGCCCGCAACGCCCATGTCCGGGTCGAGGTCGTCAGCGAGCGCAGGACGCCGCGGTGGCGCAAGGGTGTCGACGCGGCGGCGCTGCTGGTCTTCCTCGTTCCGCTGTTCGGCCTGACGATCTGGGCCTACTGGCCCGACCTCGCCTATGCTTGGTCGATCCGCGAAGCCTCGGTCGAGACAGGGGGGCTGCCTGGTCTGTTCCTGGTCAAGACGGTGCTGCCGGCGGCCGCGGCGCTGAGCATCCTGCAAGGCATCGCCGCCGTCCTGCGCGGCGATGCCGCGTGACCGGATCGGTGCTGGCCGGGGATCTCACGCTGATCGCCCTTATCTTGGCCCTGTTCGCGGGCATCCTATCGGGCATTCCCGCGTTTCTGGCCATCGGCGGCGTGCCGCTGGCCGCGGCGCTGATCGGGGCGGCGTTCGGCGCGTTCGACCCGGTGTTCCTGTCGTTCTACCCGGCCCGCGTCTGGGGCGTGATGACCAACACGCTGCTGATGGCGGTGCCGCTTTTCGTCCTGATGGGCGTCCTGCTGGAGCGGTCTGGCCTGGCGCAGCGCATGCTGTCTGTGCTGGCGACGCTGGTGCGCGGCAGCCCGCGCGGGATCGCGCTGGCCGTGCTGGGGTTTTCGGCGCTGCTGGCCGCGGCGACGGGGATCATCGGCGCGACGGTGGTGATGCTGGTGCTGATCGCGCTGCCGGCGATGCGCGAGGCGGGCGTGTCGAAGCCGCTGGCGGCCGGGATCATCTGCGCCTCAGGCACGCTGGGGCAGATCATCCCGCCGTCGATCCTGCTGGTCCTGTTGGGCGACCAGATCGGCAATACCTATCTCGAGGCGCAGCAGGCGGCGGGCAATTTCGCGCCCGACCCGGTGTCGGTCGGCGATCTCTTCGCCGGCGCGCTGGTCCCGGGGTTGGTGTTGGTCGGGGTCTACGCCCTCTACATCGCGGTGCGGTTACGCCCGGCGCGAGGCGTGGCGCTCGCGGCACGCACGCCGGTGCAGGTCACGACGCTGGCGTTCACGTTCGCGCCGCCGATCCTGCTGATCGTGGCGGTGCTGGGCTCGATCCTCGGCGGCGTCGCCACGACGACCGAGGCTGCAGGCCTCGGCGCCGTCGGCGCGCTGCTGCTGGCCGGGCGATCGGCCGGTGCGCCGGCCTGGCTGACCGTCGGCGTTGTGGCGGCCGCCGGCCTGCTCGCCTTCCCCGGCGACGGATTTCTCTACACCGGCACGGCTATCGCCGCGGCGGTCTGGATCGCGGCCGCGACGCTGGTCGCCGGCTGGCGGCTTTGGCGCGCCCGCGTCCTGCCGGGCGCGCTGGAGGAGACGGTGAAGATCACCGGCATGGTCTTCGGGATCGTCATCGCCGCGTCGATGCTGTCGCTCGTCTTTCGCGGCTATGGCGGCGATCACCGCGTGGCGGAACTATTCGATGGCGTGCCCGGCGGCACCGGTGGCGCGCTTGCGCTTGCGCTGGTCGTCGTCTTCCTGCTCGGCTTCATCCTGGAAGCGGTCGAGATCATCTACATCGTCGTCCCGCTGCTCGGCCCGCCGCTGCTGGGCACTGATATCAGCCCGGTCTGGTTCGGCGTCTTGCTGGCGATGAACCTCCAGACGTCGTTCCTGACGCCGCCCTTCGGTTTCGCCCTGTTCTACTTCCGCTCCGCCGCGCCGCGCGACATCACGACATGGGAGGTCTATCGCGGCGTGGCGCCCTTCGTGGGCTTGCAGATTCTGGCGATCGGCCTTCTGATCGCGGTGCCGGGACTCGCCACGTGGCTGCCCGACCTGATTTTTCGCTGAGGGAGACGCGACCATGAAACGCCGACAGTTCATCGCCGCCGGTGCCGGCATCGCGGCCGCGCTGCCGCTCGCCGCGCCAGCCCTCGCCCAGGGGAACCTGCGCTGGAAGCTGCCCACGGCCTTCCCCAAGAACGCGCCCGGCGTCGGCACCAACGTCACCAACTTCGCGGACAAGGTGGCCGCCATGTCGGACAACCGGCTCTCCTTCGAGGTCTACGGCGCGGGCGAACTGGTGCCGCCATTCGAGGTGGAGAACGCCGTTCAGCAAGGCAATGCCGAGGCCGGGCATGGCCCGACCTATTACGCCGCCGGCAAGAACCCGGCGCTGCACTGGTTCACCGCCGTGCCCTTCGGGATGACGTCGAACGAGCACGTCGCCTGGCTGCGCCACGGCGGCGGCCAGGCGCTTTGGGACGAGATCTATGCCCAGCGCGACCTGGTGCCGTTCTATTCCGGCAACTCCAATACCCAGTCGGGCGGCTGGTTCAAGAACCGCATCGAAGGGGTCGAGAGCTTCCAGGGCCTCAACATGCGGATCGCTGGCCTTGGTGGCGAGATTTATCGCAAGATGGGCACCAATGCCGTTCTGATGCCGCCGCCCGAGATCTTTCAGGCGATGCAGTCCGGTGCCATCGATGCGGCCGAATGGGTGGGCCCGATGCTGGACCAGGCATTCGGCCTGCAGAAGATCACCAATCTTTGCTACGTGCCCGCCTACACCGAACCCGGCGCCGGGCTCGCCGTCGTCTTCAACAAGGCCGCATGGGACGGGTTGCCCGCCGACCTGCAGGCGATCTGCGCAACTGCGGCGCATGCCGCGGCACTCGAGAACCACGCGCAGTTCGACTATTTCAACCCGACGGCCATGACGCAGCTGAAGGCCGAAGGGGTCGAGTTCCTACCGTTCCCAGACGACGTCGTCGCGGCGATGCGCGCCGCCTGGGCCGAGGTGCAGGACGAGTTGACGGCGCAGTCCGGCGACGTGGCGCGCGTGCGCGAAAGCTACGACGCCTATCTCGGGCAGGCGCGCGACTACGCGGCCGCGATGACCCAGCCGCTGCTGGCCGGTCGCGGGGCGTAAACGGGAACGTGGGCGGGAGCGGATACGGGCGGGAACGGGGGCGGGTCAGAAGTAGCTGCGGACCAGCGCGCCGGCGATCAGCGTCCAGCCGTCGGCCACGGCGAAGAAGGCCAGCTTGAACGGCAGCGACACGATGGCGGGCGGCACCATCATCATGCCCATCGACATCAGTACCGCGGCGACGACGAGGTCGATCACCAGGAACGGGAGGAAGATCAGAAAGCCGATCTGGAACGCGCGCTCGATCTCCGACAGCAGGAACGACGGGACCATCAGCGACAGCGCCGATGACGCGTCGAGTCCCGCGCCTTCGGTCTGCGGGCGCAGGGTGGTCAGCACCTCGAACGTGTCGGGGTCGATCCGCCCGACCATGAACACACGGAACGGCGCCAGCGCCAGCGGCAGCGCCTCCTCGGGCGTCAATGCGCCTTCGATCAGCGGCGTGATCCCGGTTTCCCACGCCTCGACGAAGACCGGCTCCATCACGAAATAGGTCAGAAACAGCGCCAGCGTGACGATCAGCATGTTGGGCGGCGATTGTTGCAGCCCGATGCCCTGCCGCAGGATCGACAGCACCGTCACGATGAACGGAAAGCAGGTGATCATGATCGCCAGCCCCGGTACGAGGCTGAGCAGCGTGATCGCCACCAGCAGCTGGACTGAGCGGCCGGCCAGCGACGCCGGATCGCCCAGATCGATGGAGATCTCCTGCGCCATGGCAGGGCTCGCCAGTACCGCCGCCGTCAGGACCACAAGCGCAAGGCCCGCGTGGCGCATGATCAGAGCCCGTTCTTCAGATCGGCCACTTCGGTCAGGCGGACCGCCAACTGCCCCGCGCGGTCGCCGTCGAGCTCCTGCAACTCGCCCCGCGCGATCAGCCGCTCGCCGACGTAGAGCTCCACCGGATCCTCCACCTTGGTATCCAACGGCAGCACCGCGTCGCGGCCCAGACGCAGCAGGTCGCACAGCAGCGGGCGGGCCTTGCCGACCGAGATCATGATCTCGATCGGCACCTGGGTGAAAGGGTGGACGTTGTCGGCCGCCTCGGGAAAGGGATCAGCCATGTCGCAGGGTCTCCTTGTTGATGTCGTCGAGCGCGGCGATCGCCGACAGAATCCGGTCGCCGATTTCTGTCAGGTCGATTTCGCGCTCGACTTCGCCCAGCCGCAGGAACAGCTGGCCCGGCTCGACGGATGCTTCCTCGATCAGCGTCAGTGGCATCGTGGTCGTGGCGTCGAGGATCGGCTTCAGGTGCTCGGCCTCCCCGGTGGCGACCAGCAGGTCGATCGGCGTGTCGCTGGCGGCGTCGGCCATCGGCCCCAGCTCTTCCATGATGCGGGCGCCCAGGGTGTGGACCAGCAGGCGCGGCATCAGCTGGGTCATGATGCCCTCGAGCAGCGGCGTCATGGCGCGCATCACGTGGGCGCGCGCCTCGTGGAAGGTGAAGCCGAGGTCCTGAAGCCGTGCCGCCGCCCCCTCGCCGATCTGGGCCGATTCGCGGGCGGCCGCCTGGATCGCGTCATCCCAGCCAGCCTTGTAGCCCCGGTCGAACGCGGCCAGACGTTCGGTCTCCAGTTCGGCCCCGGCGATCGCCGCCGGCGGAAAGGCGCGCGCGACGGCGCCGAAATCCTCCAGCGAGAGGGCCTGCATCCGCCCCCCGCCTGTGCTGCGTGGCTGTGTCATCGTGCCTTCTCCCCGTCATCTTCCATCCAGCTCTTGAGTACTTCGAGCGATTCTTCCTGCCGCTCGCCGATCAGCTGGCGGAGCCTTGCCACCGGGTCGCGCTCGCGACCCTCGTCGTCGTTCACGACCTGCATCGCGCGATCGGAGAGATCCCCGGTCTCGATGGTGCCGGTCAGCGCGGTGCCGCCGCCTGCGGGCCCGGCCAGCGCCGGCTGCCCCTGCCGTCCCGCCAGAACCGGCCGGACGACGAAAAGGCCGAGCAGCAGCGCGACCAGGCCGAGGATCGCCATCTGCGCCAGCCGCATCAGATCGAGGTTGCCAGGCAGGCCCAGCCCCGACAGCTCGCCGGTGCCCTGAGTGGGTATTGGTTCGAACTCCATCGTCTTCAGCGTCAGACCGTCGCCGCGCGCCTCGCTGAACCCGACGGCCGAGGCGACCAGCTCGCGCAGCGCCGCCATCTCGTCCTCGGGGCGCGCGGCCCAGGTCACGCTGCCGTCTTCGGCTACGCTGCGGATCCCGTCGACCAGGACGGCGGTGCTGATGCGGGCGATGCCGCCGGGCGTGCGCAGGATTTCGCGCTGTGTCTCGGAGATCTCGTAGTTCACTCGCGCCCGCGTCTCGGTGTTCTCGGATTGCGATCGATCCTCGCCGCCGGCGGCGTCGCCGTCCGGCAGGTTGCTCGCCACGGTGACGCCCGCGCCGGTGCCGACGTCGCTGGCGGTCGTCGCCGTCTCGGTCGTGTCCTCGCTGATCGCCACCCGGCTCTCGGGATCGACGATGCGCTCGGTGATCTGCTCGCGGTCGGTGATCGTCTCGACGTTCACCTCGACGACGGCATTGCCGTAACCGACGCGCGCCTCGAGCAGCCGCTCGACGTTGCGGCGCAGCTCGCTCGCGCGGTCGGCGCCGCCGGGGACGGGCCCGGCATCCTCGCCGCCGAGGATCATGCCGCCAGACGAATCGATGATCGAGACGTTTTCCGGCGCGAGGCCGCTGACCGCCGAGGCCACGAGGTAGCGAAGCCCGCGGGCCTGCGCCATGCTCAGCCCGCCGCCCGACGGCGTCACCGTGACCGAGGCTGTCGTTGCGGTGTCGCGCTGGAAAGGCTTCGAGCCGGGCGTCGCGATGTGCACGCGGGCGGACTGGACGGCCGCGCCGGCGACGATGGTGCGGGCCAGTTCGCCTTCCTTCGCGCGCCAGTAGGCGGCGTCGAACATCTGCGATGTGGTGCCGAATCCCGTCAGTTGGTCCAGCAGTTCGTAGCCCGCGGTCGGGTTGCTCGGCAGACCCTCGCTGGCGAGCGTCAGCCGCAACTCGTCCCGCGCCGCGCTGTCGACGAAGATCGACGCGCCGCGAATCTCGTAGGTGACGCCGCGCCCCTCCAGCGCCGCGACGACCTCGCCCGCGGCGCCGTTCTCCAGCCCCGAATAAAGCAGCGCCATGCCGGGCCGGGTCGCCATCCGCGCGATCCCGATCACGACGACCAGAAAGGCGATCGCCGCAAGCGCGATCACGATCCGCCGCTGCGGGGTCATCGCCTCCCATGTCGATCTGAGCTGTTCCAAGCGGACCTCCTGTCCCGGCGCGGTTTCTGCCACCGACTGGAGCGTTCATGACCGACGCGCCTTAACATTCGGTTAGTCGGTTCCCGGTATGACGGAGGAAATCGCGAGGGGAGCTGGAACGGTGATGGCGAACGCAGAAGCGGAGCTGCAGAACGCGGGGTCGACGGGAAAATCCCGCATCTCCGGCCTTTTGCTGGGACTGGGGCTGGCCGTTGTGCTGGGCGGGGGCGGGTTTTACGCGGTGTCGTCGGGCATGATTCTAGGCGGCGCGAAGGAGCCCCCGGCGGTCGCGGCGACGGATGCCTCTGCGCTGCCCCTGCCCGGCACGGATGTGGCGTTCCTGCCGCTCGAGCCGATCATGATCACGCTTGGACCGAACGTGGCGGCCGAGCATCTTCGGTTCCGCGCGCAGTTGGAGGTCGCGCCCGACATGAAGGCCGAGGTCGAGCGACTGATCCCGCGCATTGTCGACGTGCTGAACGCGTATCTGCGCGCCGTGGACCCGGCCGAATTGGCCGATCCGGGTGCGTTGGGCCTGTTGCGGGCGCAGATGCTGCGGCGCATCCAGATCGTCACCGGCGACGGACCGGTCCGCGATCTGCTCATTTCCGAATTCGTGTTGAACTGATGGGGTCCCTGATGGCGTTCGCCTCGGACATCCTGTTCATCGCCGGTGCCATAGGACTCGGATTCTATTGCTTTGTTCTGTCGCGGCGGCTGAGCCGGTTCACGGACCTGGAGAAGGGGGTCGGCGGCGCGGTCGCCGTCCTGTCGGTGCAGGTCGACGATCTGACCCGCACGCTGAAGACCGCCCGCGAAGCCGCCGGCGAGTCTGGGGATCGGCTGCAAGCACTGACCGCCCGCGCAGAGGAGACGGCGCGCAGCCTCGAGCTTCATCTCGCCGCCATGCACGACCTTCCGGCCGCGCGGCCGACCGCGCCGGACAGCGCCGCCACGCCCGCGTCGACGGCAGCATCCCTGCAGCCAGCGACCGTCGGCCCCGTCGACGCTGCGCCGTCAGCGACCCCGGTGCCGCCCGAGGTCGCTTCCGTGCAGCACGCGCCATCCGGCGCGCCGCCGGTGCAGTCGTTCTTCGCCAGCCACCGGCGCCCGGTCGCGGAGGCGCGGCAATGATCCGCCGGCTGCGGCGCAGGCGGACCGGTGCATTGCCCCTGCTTGCCCTGCTCCTCTTCGCCTCGGTGGTGCTGCGGCTGGGCGGCGGGACCGGGCAGGCCATCGCCCGTGAGATGGGCGACCTGCGGGCAATGGACATCGCCGGCGCGGCCATCTGCGAGCCACCCGAGGACGTGACGATCGTCCTCGCGGCGCTCGACGCGCGCGAAACCCGCATTCTCGAACAGGAGACGCAGATCGCGCTGCGGCAGTCGGCCCTGGCCGAGGCCGAGGTGACGATCAAGGCGCAACTCGTCCGCCTCAGGGAGGCGGAAGCTGGCTTACAGCGGATGCTGGAACTCGCCGACGGTGCCGCCGAGGACGATCTCGCCCGGCTGACGTCGGTTTACGAGAACATGAAGCCGCGCGAAGCGGCCGCCCTCTTCGGCGAGATGGCCCCGCAGTTCGCAGCCGGGTTCCTCGGACGCATGCGCCCCGACGCCGCGGCGCGAATCATGGCCGGGCTTGAACCGGCGGCGGCCTATTCGATCAGCGTCATGCTGGCCGGTCGCAACGCGGATCTCCCCGACCGGTAGCCATAGAACCGCACAGCGGATCTTAACCTTTCGCGTCCAGCATGGGCGCG
>PPFU01168380.1_pt1 | contig 11736 bp, 12 predicted proteins | sample 1535991 | NCBI WGS metagenome assembly PPFU01 (sample SAMN04901290, study PRJNA319586) | Hypolithon metagenome, whole genome shotgun sequencing project. | isolation source: Antarctic Hypolithon | place: Antarctica: Miers Valley | collected 2014 | reverse complement strand
TCCCGCCATATTGGAGAACTTGCTGGTCTTGCTCCTGATTATTTTACTTTTGATGTGCGCCTAGCCTGGCTGTTCAGGCAATTGGAGTTTTCGGTCGTAGGCCAAAACCTATGGGAAGACAGGCACAAAGAGTGGAGAATAGAAATTCCTCGCAATATTTATGGAAGGGTCTCATGCAGGTTTTAAAAACATTGATGTTTCAAATTTTATCTGTGTTAATGCTGACCTGTTCGGTAACGTCAGTATCGGCACAAACACCTCCTGTGACTGAAACCCAGGTAAAAGCGATTTTTCTATTTAATTTCACGCAGTTTGTAGAGTGGCCTGCCCATGCTTTTTCTACCACTGACACACCCTTTGTTATTGGCATACTGGGAAAAAACCCCTTTGGAACTTACTTAGATGAGATAGTATCAGGTGAGAAAAAAAATGGGCGGCCGATGGTCGTTCACCGCTTTAGCAATGCTGAGGAGGTAAAAGATTGCCACATTTTGTTTGTCAATTTGGCAAAAACGGATGTACCGGAAGCTATCCTGGAACCATTGAAGGGAAAAAGCCTTCTTATCGTAAGTGATTCTGAGAACCTTATACATCATGGAGGAATGATCAGGTTCATGAATGTAAACAGGAAAATACGATTTCAAATCAATCCAAATGCTGCTAAAGCTGCAGATTTGACAATTAGTTCAAAGCTTTTGAACCTGGCTGAAATTGTTACCGTCGAAAAAAAGAAATAGCCTATGTTTTTTAAAGATCTACCTATACAAAAAAAACTAATGTCGGTTATTCTGATGACCAGCGGCGCGGTATTGATATTGACCTGTACAGCATTTTTTATTTATGAGCTTCATACGTTCCGACAGTCTACGGTACAGGAGCTTTCCATCCTTGGAGAAATCATCGCTGCAAATAGTACGGCTGCACTGGCTTTTGATAGTCCTGAAGAAGCCAGGGAAATATTGTCTGCGCTTATAGCTCACGACCATATTGTAGAGGCTATACTTTATGATGTGGGGGGAAATCCTTTTTCCGCTTATCCTCAAAACCTTAGCTTGGAGAGCCTTCAAGTCATCCCAAAATCTGAAGGATATAACTTCACTGATTCCCATCTGGAAGGTTCCCAACCGGTCGTTCAGGGAACCAGGCGACTTGGTACCTTATTTCTAAAATCAGACTTAAAAGCGATGGATGAACGGCTCCGTCTTTATGGCATCATTGTTATTTTAGTGGTAAGTCTGTCGTCGCTGCTGGCATATTTACTTTCTAAAATTCTTCAGAAAAGTATTTCAAAACCTATTCTTTCCCTAGCCGAAACAGCCAAAGCCATCTCCGATCGTCAGGACTATTCAGTAAGGGCAACCGAAGGGGGCAAAGATGAAGTCGGCTATCTTAATGATGCCTTTAACCATATGCTTGAGCAGATCCAGGAGCAAAATCGGGCTTTGAGCGCGTTCAATAAAAATTTAGAGCAAAAGGTGAAAGAACGTACGATAGAATTGGAAAATGCCAATAAAGAACAAAAGGTAACGCAAAGGGAAGTCTATGAAAAAAATAAAGAACTTGCCCAGGCATTGGAAGAACTTCAAAGCACGGAGGAGCAGCTTATTAAAATGAACAATGAACTTGAACGAAGAGTCAACGAACGTACCAAGGACCTTCTAGCCAGTGAAGAAGAACTTAAAGTAAAAAATACTGAACTTAAAAGAACCAATATTGACCTCGATAACTTTATTTATACAGCCTCCCATGACCTGAAATCACCTATTTCCAATATCGAAGGGTTGACCACAATGTTGAATAGATTACTTGACCAGCGATTAGAACCGAACGAAAAAAAGTTGATGGATATGATAGGACTGTCTATCATTAAGTTCAAAAAAACTATAGCTGATCTTGCAGAGATTACCAAAGCGCAAAAAAACCTGAATCAAAAGATGGACCCTATTTCTTTTCAGGAGGTTATTGAGGAAGTATTATTAGATCTTAGTGAAAATTTCAATGCCACAAAACCAACGATTATACAAGACCTTCAGTCCCGGACGGTCATGGGGTCAATGAAGAATATTCGGAGTATTATTTATAATTTAGTAACAAATGCCGTAAAATATAGATCGCCTGAAAGGCCTTTACAATTAGAAATTAAAACCTACCAGGAAGCAGAATATGTGGTTTTAGTTGTAAAAGATAATGGGTTGGGAATAAACAAAAAGTACCATTCTAAACTTTTTCACATGTTCAAGAGATTACATACCCATGTAGAAGGTACCGGAATAGGCCTATATATCATTAAAAGAACTATTGAAAATTATGGTGGAAAAATAGAGTTTGAAAGCGAAGAAAATGAAGGAAGTGAATTTAAGGTTTATTTCTATCAGGGTATCGCATGATTTTTATTTAAACAACTAAATTTTTGGGTCACTTTCTATTGGCTTATGCAGCATTATCTTGTATTTGTTCTTGCTTAATAGTCTGTTAGAATGATTTTTGAGAATGATTGATTTTCCATAGCTAGTTTGTGTTTAGATTTATAAAGCCACATATTCTAAATAATCATCATTGGAAACGTCAGATATTTTTTCCTTTTAACCTCGGTTCGATTAACAAAGATGGGCTCAAACAACAGCCCTTCAATTTCCATCTTCTATCAGTGGTGGGTATGGATTCGGCAAAATTAATTGCCAATTGTTGCTTTGTTGCGATATTGCATTTACGATCTACCATAATCTTTTTTAAGAACGAATCGGATTATTAATAAACATAATACAAGCTATCGATACTCTTAATTTAATTTACACAAATAGTATAAGCTAATGAGGCACTTGCAAAACTGTATAAACAAAGTAAGATTCGTTTTCAAACCGTTTTTGACAAGTCTCATCTTGGCAATAAAATTCTAACTCCGAACTTAAGTATTATTGAAGTAAATGAAGCTATGCTAGATATCGGTCTGCTGACCGAAAAATCAAAATAATTGTTGAGACTGAAAAAACAGGTAATTATAAATTATTGAAAGTACAGGACAATGGATTAGGGATTAAAGAAGAAGATAAAAATAAAGTTTTCCTTATGTACCAACGGCTCCATGATCATGTGGAGGGGACGGGTGTAGGAATGGCCATCGTAAAAAGAATTGTAGATAATACTGCTGGTAAAATCGAATTAGATAGTAAATTAGGAGAAGGATTTACTTTTAAAATCCACTTAGTAAATTCGCGAGGAATAGAAGCGGAAAGCCAGAAGTGTGTATGTTTGTGCGTGTGCGGACTTGGAGCAGATAGCGCGAACCCTTGCGTCGCTTGGGGTACGCCCTAACAATTTTTTTATAATGGAGAAATCGAAGGAAAACATTCATACTTTTGAAGTAATACGCTTTTGAGTGCTTGTTATGGTTTCAAAGGGCTTTTTAATTCATAGGCTACCATATACATTATCATTTGCTGGTTTTGGTGAATCCGTTCTATTTCTCCTCAAGTATTTTTCTCTCATTTATAATAGTGTAGCCTAATTTTCTGCCTTCGTCCTCAAAAAGGATAGAGTTTACATGGCAACAGAACATTGTTCCGTCTTTTTTTACAAGGCATGTGTCCAGAGAAAAGGAATATATTTCTTCTTTCCAGAGTTTGCTTTGTAGGTGCTGCCAGTCCTTGATATAATCGGAATGTGCAAATTCAAGTATTTTCCTGTTTAAAATATCGTTTTTATCAGAATAGCCCAACATAGCTACAAAGGCATCATTTACATTCTGAATATTTAAGTCTCTGCCCAAAATCTTTTTTCCCAGGAGTGACTTTTGAAAGATAGTTTTAAACCGTACCTGGCTCTGTTTATGTTGCTGTTCGATTTTAAGATATTCTTCGACTTTTTTCTCGTAAGCAACCTGATAATTTATTAAATCAGATATTTCTTCTTTCAATCCTATGTTTTCTGATCGAAGATTTGCCTTTTCGGAGTTTTCTGGCAAAAAGATTCTAAATATAGATCCTTCGTTTAGCTTACTTTCTACCTCTATACGACCACCTGCATTCTCAACAATTCTTTTTGTAATGTAAAGCCCTATACCCGTTCCTTCTACCCCCGTATAAAATCGCTTAAACATGGTAAAAAGCTTTAGTTGATGGTTTTCCGAAATGCCTAGCCCATTATCCTTCACTTCAATTACGATAAAATTATTTTGTCTTTGTGACGTAATTGTAATTTTAGGATTTCTTTCATTAAAAGAATATTTGATCGCATTAGATAAGAGATTATAAAAGATCCTTTTAAGGGTTTCTCTCGGAAATCTTATTTCCCCTATCTCTAAATCCTTATTTAAAGTAATTGGACTTTCACCTATAAGTGGCCCCAAAACCTCATAAACTTCATCTATTAGCTTATCTATGAAAACCAATTCAACAGTATCGTCTTTCTCTTTCTCCACTTTTGAAATTTCAACAACGTGAGCTATAGTTGATTTAAATTTCTCAATGGAAACTCCAATTAAAGAAAATATTTTTTTTGATTGTTCATCAATTAAGAAGTTGGTAGTCAAATTGTTAATTAAGGCTTTCATCAGCCCCTCAATATTTACAATAGGAGCCTTTAAATCATGGGATGCTGTGTAAATGAAGCTATCTAATTCGTTGTTAATTGCAGTCGTATGCTTTTCGAGCTTTGCTTCAATTTCCTTTCTTTCAGTAATATCTTCAATAATTGTATAGCCTAACGTACTATTGCCATCTTCAAATAGTATAGAAGTTACATGACACCATAGGGGAGACCCATTCTTTTTAATTAACTTTGCATCTATTTGAAAGGAAGGAATCTTTTTTTTCCATAAATTGTCCTGTAATTGCATCCATTGATTTCTATGTTCAGGATGGGCATATTCCAAAATTTTTGAACCTTCTAATTCATCCTTTAAATATCCCAACATTCCCGCCAAAGTTTTATTTACTTCAATAATCTTTCGGTGCGAATTGATGATTTTGTTTCCAAATTTTGATTGCTCAAAAATTGCCCTATAACGCTCTTGGCTCTCTTTATACTCCTTTTCAATGACAACTTGTTTTTCAATTTTTGACCGTAAGCTCTTTATTTCTTCTTTTAGCGTATTATTTAGATTTTCAAGTTGCGTTATTTTCCCAATGGAATCCATAAAAGTGTCCCCTATTATAATGAAAGGTCGAAAAATATTGATGCTAATTTGCAAAAAAGAGACCAGTTAGAATCAGGAAACAAAGGATTATTAACTTTGTTTACATAATTATCCGGCCAAAGTATAAGAACTGGTTTTTTTAATTAAGATCTACAATTGCTGAGGTAAAGCAGCAAGGGAGTAATTGTCAACGTTTAAGAGAATGCATACCCATGAAGAAGGTTCAGGAATTGGCCTCAAATTGTAAAAAGAATTATTGAAGATAATGGAGGAAAAATCGTGGTAAATTAGTCAGGTGGGCGAGGGGAATACTTTTACGGTTTATTTGAGATTATAAACCACCTGCCGTAAGTCTTGTTGTGCTGGACTTGCAACTACGCAGTAAGTTATTTATTAGCTGTTTATGAAAAGTCTTTGGGTATATCACTTAGTAACATTAGTACCAATAGCAGCAATCGTTGGCTTTTATATCTATGACTATATGTCGGTAGGGTATTTAATGTTTCTTGGATTCATATACGCGTTCGTCTTCAGACCTGTCATTGATTATTTCCGATTGAAATCTTTAGCCCTTATTAATAAAGAGGGTTTTTGGAAAGTTTTTGGCACATTACGGTTCAAATATATTCCAGCTTAATTTTGGAAAGTAGAAATTAAGCCCTAAATACTATCTCAGGCTTTATTTTATATCTGAAATTCGGAAAAAAATTAAGGCTCACTATGATGGTATGGATTGGTAGGATCTCCTCACCGTTGCATAATCGCAAAGAATGTCGCCTTACCGCTTCAAAATCTTTTATAATTATTGAGGCATGTCATGAGTAGTACCTTTACCATCTGCTAATAATATTGCCCTTATACGATCTATGTGCACCTGAGATATTTCAGCTCTTTGCAGTGCAGCTTGAGAGGATGCGCCTCTGGATTCCCTACCCATAGTTGTCAGCAAATTTTTTCGTTCCTCAAACATTCTCAGCGCGATCCACATCGTTTCTTCGATCTTCATGGTTTGATCTGCCAGTAAAGACGATGTTGTATAAGCATGTCCTGTGTGGCAGCGATATCGCGATGTCGAACCCTTGGCCATTTCCCAGAGAACGCCGCCGCAACCAGGGCAGTTAAACGGCACTTGCTGACCTAGGGCGTTTACCGAGTCCAGATCGCTTAGAACCCGCATAGCTATTTCTGATTCTATTAAAATATCTTTGGGTATTGCCTTACGTTTTCCTGTTTTTGTAGAAATGAGCCTATCAAGCAAACCACTCATCTCTGCAATAGGAATACAAAAATCAATTTTAACCTGATTTAATGCATTTCTGGGCATATCAGGATACTCTGCTTCTGCCGGATCCTGAACAATACAGATGCCCCCGCATCTTTTAATTGCAGCTAAGCCGGCAGTTCCATCATCCAAATATCCTGTAAGTATAATTCCGATGACCCTGTTGCCAAAAGCCACTGCAGCCGACCGAAACAACGGATCAATTCCAGGACGGGAACGGTTTTCCTGTGCTCCTTTGGTTATCAAAATTGTTTCATCTTCAGCTACCATTAAATGGTGATCTGATGGTGCCAGATATAAATGACCATTTTTGAGTTCCGTTCCAGTTTCAGCATGTAAACAAATAAGTTTATTCAACTTATTCAGCTTATCTAAAAGTACACTTCCCGTAGCATCGGGAGAAATGTGTTGAACGATAAGAATAGGCGCTGGAAAATCCTTCTGTAATAGGCTGATTAACTTTACTAATGCTTTTAAACCTCCTGCCGAGGTTCCTACAACGACGATTTTAGAAAGTTTACTTTTTATTTTTTTCAAGTCAGTCATATTAGGAATATAATTTCTCGTTAGATGGTAATGTATGCCAAAAGGTAGATCATTTGCTCAATTTACTTTCCAATCCCTTTTCGCCATGTTTTCACTACGGTACCTTTCGAAACATAAAGCTTTTTCGATGCCATTATGTTCAAAAGCAACTTTCTGATTTGTTCCCCGGGATAGTTCATCCAATAGGTTTGAAGGCGTATGCAAGCCTTCACCGACTCAAGTCTATCATCTTTAAAACCTCTTGTATGGGGAAAAGTATCGGTATTTCTTTTTTTAAAACAGAAATCTATTATCTGCTGATTGTTGGTATTTCTTCCCTGACATGACGCGCAACGATTAGCTTAAATCCGTAGACTCGGCCATTGTTAATTCCTTTAAAAGTATCGGTTTCAAATGTCCGTCGTAAAAAGCTTATTTAGCCTAGGGATTTTTATCGACAGTAATGCTTTATTTTTTCTATCCTATCCCAATCCTTTTTTTCATCATCGTATTGCATCAGCCAAATTTCGCTTCCTTGCTTCATGATATTAACTGACTCATCAAAATTGGGTTCAACAACTATCTTACTATTGACATCAATAACTCTCCATTTGGTCACAGGCGGGATGAAGTATTATTGATGCTTGGCCACAAATAAAAACACAAAAGCCTGTAAATCATTAGATTTACAGGCTTTAAAAGTACCCGGAGCCGGGGTCGAACCGGCACAACCGTGAAGTTATTGGTGTTTGAGACCAACGCGTCTACCAATTCCGCCATCCGGGCTTTCTAAACAGCATTTATTTAGGGTTGCAAACTTATTGAAAGATTCGATAAGAAGCAATAAAAGCATTTGCAATATTTTGTGATCAATGAGAATTAGCAGAATAACTGACGTTGGTTGATCCATTTAAAGGGTTTAAAGCACAACCTCATCAATATTTTTCATTGAAAATGCTGTTGCTTTTTCCCGGAACAATACTTTGGTATCCTTCCATACGCTTCGAAAAAGGGGGGAATTTCTATATGCATCAAGGGCTTGGCTATCTTTCCAATGGCTATAGGTAAAATAAATATGATCCTGATGGTAATCCTGTCTTAATTCAAGGTGCAGGCACCCCTTGAAATTTCGAATATTTGATTTGGATTGATTAAAAACGATCAAAAAATCCTGCACCTTATCTGGCTGAAAGGTCATTCTTACAACTCTGATTAGCATAATTATTTTCTGTTAAACGTCTTCTATATGGAAGTTGATGGTGACGGGACTATCATAACCCATCCCAAGCAGCTCTGCTGCATTTCCCTTGTTAATGCCGATTTCCAGTAATCCCAGGCTATTGAAGATCACGAAGCAATCGCCACCCTCACTATGATCATATGTTTCGGTGATGTTTCTGAGAGCCTCCCGCGCAAAAATAATAGAAAATGTATTCCCTTTCCTTAAAATATCAAATACATCCTTTTCAATATTAGTAATCAGATTCCCGTAATGGTCTACGCGAATAACATGGCCGGCAATTTGTCTTTTAGTAGCACGAACCTTCCTGCCAATCATTTTCTTAATTTCGGAAAGCGGCTTTCCCAACGTGGCTAACGGTACGCCTTGTGCAAGCCGGGCAGCGGCCATGGCGAAAATATCTTTGGCAGGAAAAGCCGTTTCCCGATTAATAGCTTCCAATTCGATGATTTCTTCCGGGTCAGATTCGGTGATAAGGCTAAATAATCCGTTATCTGCCCCAACAAAAAAATGATTTTCCAGTTTAACGGCAATATATGGCTCGCCCTTCTGGTTGAAAGAATTGATAGCACAAAGATGAACGGTGCCGACGGGAAATTCTTTGAAGACAGACTTAAGAACAAACGAACCGTGAGCCACGTCGTAACGTTCTATATGGTGGCTGATATCTATCACTTGTTGGACAGCATTAATCGAAAATAATCTGGCTTTAACCGCAGCTACATAATGATCGACATTTCCAAAATCTGATATAAAAGTGATAAGAGCCATAAAAAAGGAAGGAAATTTATGTATTTTTGTAGCGTATCTACGGCAAAGTAAATAATTTTTGGCCACTAAAATAAACTAGATCTCATTTAATAATAAGCGATTGGTAGAAAAAGTAATTACCTTAGAAAATGTTTCGCTCATAGATTTTTTAGGAGTAGAAAATAAAAATATTAAAGAAGTTGCCTCTGCTTTCCCCCAAAGCAAAATCATTTCCCGCGGAAATGAGATCAGGATCAAAGGTACAACCCCTGAGATTATAAAAATTAACGATATCATGAACGCCCTTCTGGAGCACTACCATAAGTATGGGAAAATAACAGAAGACAATGTACAAACCTATCTAAAGGTAGATGATGAACTTGTGGTGCAGGAAGGCATGGATGATACGCTGATTTATGGCACCAAGGGTTTCAAAATTAAGCCAAAAACAGCCAATCAAAAATTGCTTGTGGAATCGGCCATGCAAAACGACCTGGTTTTTGCTATCGGGCCGGCAGGAACTGGTAAAACGTATATTTCTGTGGCACTAGCTGTACGGGCATTGAAAAACAAAGAGGTAAAAAAGATAATTATTACCAGACCAGCCGTTGAAGCTGGCGAAAATCTCGGCTTTCTCCCTGGCGATCTTAAAGAGAAGATTGACCCATACCTCCGCCCCATTTATGATGCGTTGGACGACATGGTGCCGGCTGAAAAGCTGCGCTACTACCAGGAAAACAGAATTATTGAAATTGCCCCCCTTGCTTATATGCGGGGCCGAACCCTGCACAATGCCTTCATTCTTCTTGATGAAGCGCAAAATACTACAACGATGCAAATAAAGATGTTCCTCACCAGGATGGGACCTCACTCCAAAGTGATTGTCACCGGAGACAAATCTCAGATCGACCTTCCTAAAAGGCAACAGTCAGGCCTGGTTGATGCACTTCATATTCTAAAAGATATAAAAGGCATAGGTTTTGTGACCCTGGATGCTACCGATGTGGTGCGCCACAAATTGGTAAAAGACATCATCAATGCATATGACATTTCTGACGCTGCAAAATAAGAAATATGAGAATTCATGTTGTGAAAATCGCCTCTCAAGAACAGCAAGCTGCTGCTTATGAAATTAGAAAGGAAGTTTTTGTAGACGAACAAAAAGTGCCTATTGATGAAGAAATAGACCAGTTTGAGGTGGTCTCTTTTCATTTTCTTGCAATAACTCCTGACGATAAACCTTGCGGTGCCGCCCGATGGCGGGTAACTACCGAGGGAGTAAAGCTTGAGCGGTTTGCTGTATTGAAGGAATTTAGGAGCCAGGGCGTGGGCAGTGCGCTTGTAAAAAAAGTGTTAGAAGATATTGCTGAAGACCCGGGCTTGAAGGAAAAGAAGCATTATCTACATGCTCAAATTGATGCAGTACCCTTATATCAGAAATTCGGTTTTAGAAAAGAAGGTGATATGTTTGAGGAATGCGATATCCAGCATTATAAGATGGTAAAAGCAACGTAGAAACGCCTGCTTAATTCATCTCTCCAAGATCTTTAGGCTGTTCATCGGTGTGGTACCTCTCGACCTACTCCTTTCTGTCAGCAGCTGTAATAGTAGGTATTTCATCTCTTAACGCTTCAACGGGCTTGATATCCTGAATAACGCTATCAATCTGGACTTTGATTTGCTCTATAGACTGACTTATCTCTGTACTCACATCATCCCAGCTACTACGGGAAACTTGCTTCACCTGTTCGAGCTTTTCTCCTAAAACGCGTTGCTCAGCCTCTACTTTTTGAATTGCCGACCTTACGTCCGCGATAGCAGTCTCACCTGACTTCTCCGCGACGTCACGTAATCGCTCCAATTCATCCTCCACTTCTTCCTGTCTTTGTTCTATAGCAAGAATCATTTTCTTTCTCTCCTGCTCCACATATTTCATTTTTAATTCATAAGCTTTTTGCACTTCTTCCTTTGCTTCCTCCAACTCCTCCTTAGCTTCATTGGCCTGCTTATCAACATCTTCTCTGGACACCGAACCTCCACATCCGGAGGCAATTAATACTAGGAAAAAAACGGCTATTCTAAGATTTCTCATGTGTGAAAAATTTAATATCTTATTGTAAAGATACAATATTGAAATTGAAAAGGAAAGAAATTGAAAATGGGAGACTGGATTTTGTAATCAAAAAGGGGAACGTTACCATGTAACATTCCCCTTTTTATTTTCAACAAAATCTATTAGTTATATATCTCGTTAGAGGCGTCTTTCTCCATCTCATTTACACCTCTTTCAGCTTCGTTTCCCATCCTTTCAAGTTCATCACCGGCATTATCGAAAGAAGTTCTTACTTCACGCTCGAATTCATCCCAGTTTTCTTCAGTAGCTTCTCCAGCTCTGGTTTTATGCTCCCTCATGTTTTCCAATCTGGCTTCATTTACCTCTATGTTACGGTCGATTTCAGTCCTTGCTTCTGCGGTAGCGTTTTCGCGATCTTTATTCCACTGTTCAACTTCCCTTTCGGTTTCGTTGATTTCATTCTCTATTTCAGTTTCTAAGCTAGTTCTCCTAGCCTCAAAAGTCTGTTCCGAATTATCATAAGTATCGGCTACTTCGTCGTCTACTATCACAGCATCATCTGCTGCTTGTTCCGTACGGGTTGTATTGTCACAACTTGTAAATAATATAGCCGCACCGAAAGCCAAAGAAAAAGATACTTTTTTAAAAAAATTGCTCGTTTTCATAATTTTTGAGTTTAAATAAAAATTTTAAAGTTTTAATACCTTAATATAGTATAAAAAATAACTCAC
>PPFU01002418.1_pt1 | contig 11754 bp, 10 predicted proteins | sample 1535991 | NCBI WGS metagenome assembly PPFU01 (sample SAMN04901290, study PRJNA319586) | Hypolithon metagenome, whole genome shotgun sequencing project. | isolation source: Antarctic Hypolithon | place: Antarctica: Miers Valley | collected 2014 | reverse complement strand
CGCGCGATCTCGACCCGCATCTCGACCCGCAGTTCGGCGTCGAGGTTGCTGAGCGGCTCGTCGAACAGGAACACCTCGGGGCCCCGCACGATGGCGCGGCCGATGGCGACGCGCTGGCGCTGCCCGCCCGACAGCGCCGCCGGCTTGCGGTCGAGGTAGTCGTCCAGCTTCAGGATGCGCGACGCTTCCGCGACCTTGGCGGCGATCTCGGCCTTCGGGTGGCCGTTCATGCGCAGCCCGAAGCCCATGTTCTGCGCCACCGTCATGTGCGGGTAAAGCGCGTAGGTCTGGAACACCATTGCCACGCCGCGTTCCGCCGGATCCTCGCGCGTGACGTCGCGCGATCCGATACGCATGGTGCCTGCCGTCGTGACCTCCAGCCCGGCCACCATGCGCAACAGCGTGGACTTGCCGCAGCCCGACGGGCCGACGAAGACGCAGAACTCGCCGTCCGCAACGTCGAGGTCGATGCCGTGGATCACCTGCGTCTCGCCGTATTTCTTCACGACGTTGGACAGCGTCACGCCTGACATCGCAGCCTCCCCTCGCCGACGGGCTTGATTCCGCTCGGTCGGCGCCGTCTTATGCGGGCCTGAACCGGACCGCCGCCGATCCACCCGTCGACCATGGCGCGGCAAGGACCCGGTTTCAACGGCAATCAAGGGCCGCAACCGGCCCGCCCAGGGAGGGACACCATGAAACGCTATCTCGCTACAGCCGCGTCCGCGCTGCTGCTGACATCGGGCGGCGCCGTGGCGCAGGACGCTCTGACCGGTGATCTCGTCATCTTTTCCGACATGTCGAACCCTGCGCCCCGCGCGGTGATGGAAGGCATGGTCGCGCGCTTCGGCGAGATGCACCCTGACCTCGACATCGCTCTGACGGTCATCGACCGCGAGGCCTACAAGACGCAGATCCGCAACTTCCTGTCCGCCAACCCGCCCGACGTCGCGAACTGGTACGCCGGCAATCGCATGGCGCCCTATGTGGACGCGGGACTGTTCGCGGATGTCAGCGACGTCTGGGACGACCAGATCAGCACCGAGTTGGGCTCGACCAAGGCCGCGCTGACGATGGACGGCAAGCAATGGGGCGTGCCTTATACCTATTACAACTGGGGGGTTTATTACAGGAAGGACATCTACGACCAGTTCGGGCTGGAAGAACCGCAGGACTGGGAAACCTTCAAGGCCAACTGCCAGACGCTGCTCGACAACGACATCAAGTGCTTCACCATCGGAACCAAGTTCCTGTGGACCGCCGCCGGCTGGTTCGACTATATCAACATGCGCACCAATGGCTTTGACTACCACATGCAGTTGACCGCGGGCGAGACGCCATGGACCGACGAGGGCGTGCGCCAGACCTTCGCCAACTGGCGCGAGCTGATCGACATGGGCGCCTATATCGACAACCACACCGCCTATAGCTGGCAGGAGGCGCTTCCCTTCATGCTGAACGGCGAGGCGGCGGCCTATCTGATGGGCAACTTCGCCGTGGCGCCGATGCGCGAGGGCGGGCTGACCGACGATCAACTGGAATTCCACCAGTTCCCCGCCATCAACGCCGAGGTCGAGATGGGCGAGGACGCACCGACCGACACGTTCCACATCCCGGCCGGGGCGCAGAACGTGGAGGCGGCGAAGGAATTCCTCCGCTTCGTCGTGTCGGCCGAGAACCAGACGATCATCAACGCGGACGACGCACTGGGCCAGTTGCCGGTGAACGCCAGCAGCGAGGTGGGGGACGACAAGTTCCTCGAGCAGGGCTTCGAGGTGTTGAGCGAAAAGGCCCCGGGCGGTATCGCGCAGTTTTTCGACCGCGACGCCGAGGCCGAGATGGCCAAGTTCGGCATGGAGGGGTTTCAGGAGTTCATGGTTCGCCCCGACAACCTCGAGCAGATCCTGATGCGGCTGGAATCCGCCCGTCAGCGCATCTACGATTGACCCTGTGGCGGACGGCGACGTGGGCGGCGGCTGGGCCAGCGATATGGGCGGCGGCGTGAGGGCGGCGGTGGCCAGCGACGCCTTCGCCCCCGACGTGTTTGTCGTCGTCCGCGAAGCAGGCGAGCGTACCGCCTCCGCCGCCCGTGCCCTTGCCGAAGCCGAGGTAGGGTCCGACAGTGTCACCTCGATCCGCGAGGTTCCCTTCGCCGCGGCTTTGCGCCGCGGTCTGGAGCTCGGGGTCGAGGCGGGGCGACGCTGGACCCTGTGCCTCGACGCGGACGTGCTGCTGCGGCCCGGCGCGCTGGCCGATCTGGTGGCTGCGGCGGATCAGATCGTGGCCCGCGACGACAGCGTCCTGGCCCTGAACGGCACCGTCGCGGACAAGCTGCTGGGCCAGTTCCGCCAGGCCGGCACGTCCCTCTACCGCACCGCTCACCTGCCAAAGGCCCTCGCCGAAGGTCCGTTCGACCCGAAGAAGCGTCGGCCGGAAACGCGTCTGAAAGATTTCATGAACGGCAGGGGCCACCCCTGGCACAACCTCGACGTTAAAGTCGGCCTGCACGATCATGATCAGTTCTTCAGGGACATCTTCCGCAAGGTGTTCCAGCACGCCCGCAAGCACGCGCGCTTCATTCCCTACGCAGAACGCTACTGGGCCCGGATGGCCGACGCCGACCCGGATTTTCGCGTGGCCCTCTGGTCGCTGCAAATCGCCCGGATGCTCGAACCCTACGCGCCGCGTCCCGGCACGCAGTCTGACGAGAACATCGCGATCGACGTGCGCGGCTTTGCGTGCGATTTCGACGCCATCCTGACGCCCGCCGGCATGACCGAAAAGATGCCGCTGGCGCCGGGCGACGAGCCGGACGTGTCCACGCGCCTTGCCGGCTTCCACGAAGCACCCGAATACCTTGCCGACCGTGCGCTCGCCCGTTACGAGCCCGCCCGCGGGTTGCGCGGCACTCTGGCCAGGCGACGGCATCGGCCGGTGATCGGGCCGATCATCCGGGCCCTGTCGCCCGCGCTGTTCAATACTCAGAAGGTGCCGTAGTGGCCAGCATCGACCTGCCTTCGAACAATGCCCTTTTCGTGCATGTGCCGAAGACGGCGGGATTCTCCATCACGACGGCACTGGGATCGATGGTCGAGGGCGCCAAGCCCTTTCCGGTGCGCAACATGCGCCGCCCCCTCGGCGCGACGACGTATATCGCCGGCAGGATCGGGCGGCGGACATTCGAACGGCGCTGGAGTTTCTGCTTTCTGCGCAATCCGTGGGACTGGACCGTTTCCGGCTGGATTCATGTCACCCGAAACAAGCCGGCCTATGCCGACAACCCGCCTGCCTTTGCCGATTTCGTGCGCGGCGCGTGGAAAGCCGGCCTCGTTCGCAACCCGCACCCGAACAAGTTCAAGACGGCGGCGATGTACGTGGCTTATCACACCCAGGTCACGCAATCCGAACATCTGGCCCTTGGCCTTCGGCAACGCTGGGCGCCGATCGCGTTTCTCGCCCGCTTCGAACACCTGCACGAGGACTGGGCGCGCATCCGCGAAAGGCTGGGGCAGGACATCGAACTGCCGCACCACAACCGGTCCGAACGCACCGACTACACCGCTTATTACAACGACGAGACGCGGCGCATCGTGGCGCAACGCAATGCCGATCTGATCGAACGCTTTAACTACCGGTTCGGCGAATGAGCCCCCGGCGCATGAATCGCGCGGCGGCTGCGTGACGGTCGCGACGGTTCCCGACAGGCATCCGCGCGGCCGGTCGTGGTGGCGCCGCAATCAGATCGGCATTGCGCCATGGCTGTTCCTTGCGCCCGGCATGCTGTTCTTCGCTTTCTACGTGATCTTTCCGATCTTCCAGTCTTTTCGGTTGTCCTTTTACGAATGGGACGGGCTGAGCGCGGCCAACTACGTGGGCACCGCGAATTACCGTGAAATGTCCGACGATCCAGCGTACTACACCTCGCTGCGCAACAACGTGATCTGGCTGCTCATGTATTTGCTGGCAATTCCGGCGGGGCTGTTCATCGCCCTGTTCCTGAACCAGACGGTCACCGGCATCCGGCTTTACAAGTCGCTTTTCTTCTTCCCCTTCGTGATCAGCCAGGTCGTTGTAGGGCTGGTGTTCACCTGGTTCTACGACCCGAGTTTCGGGCTGCTGAACGTGATGCTGGGATGGATCGGCCTCGGCCCGATCAACGTGCTGGGCGATCCCGACTACGTGACTTACGGGATCATCGCCGCCGGGCTCTGGCCGCAGACAGCCTATTGCATGATCCTCTATCTGACCGGCCTGAACGCCGTGAACCCCGAGCAGATCGAGGCTGGGCGTCTTGACGGCGCAAAGGGATGGCGGATGCTGTGGCACATCATCATTCCGCAATTGCGCCCCGCCACGTTCATCGCCTTCGTCGTGACGATCATCGGGGCATTGCGCAGTTTCGATCTGATTTCGATCATGACCAACGGCGGGCCCTTCGGCGAAAGCCGGGTGCTGTCGTTTTACATGTTCGAGGTGGCACTCAGCGAATACGGCTTCCGCATGGGCTATGGATCGGCCATTGCGGTGGTGCTGTTCCTGATCATGCTGATCTTCATCGCCTACTTTCTCTGGTCGATGTGGCGCGAGGATCGCGGGCGATGACCCGCGCGCAATTCGACGCGCTGTGCGCCGCGCATCAGGGCGCCGTCCTCTCTGGCCCGGGCGAACTGGACGCGTGGAAGATCGTCGGCAAGATGTTCGCCTGTTTCGGCCATGTCGACACGCGCCCCGCCAATATCGACCACGTCGCGGTGCGCTGCGCCGACAACGAGACGGCGCAGATGCTGATCGACGCGGGCGCCGCGCGAAAGCCGGCCTATTTCCGCGGCGGCTGGGTGCAACTGGACCTCGCCACGCTGGATCCGGACGAGGCGTCGCACCGTGTCGCCGTCAGCTACGACACGATCCGCGCGGGACTGACGCGCGCCCAGCGGGAGGCGTTGTAAATGTTTCCCACCCCCGTCGCGCGAACCTCCCGCGCCTGGCGGCTTACCTATCAGTCGTTGCTGCCGCTGGCGCTGGTCATGTGGCTTGCGCCGCTGATCGCGGTTGCCATCTTCTCGATCCGACCCGACAGCGATTTCACGGCCGGCAATTACTGGGGCTGGCCATCGTCGTTCGAGGGGATCGAGAATTATTCCAAGGTATTCCTCGAATCGCAGATGCCGCGCTATCTGCTGAATTCGGTGCTGATCACCGTGCCGACGGTGCTGGGCTGCATTGCGCTCAGCGCGATGACCGGCTTCGCGCTCGGCGTCTACAGGTTTCGGGGAAACCTGCTGATCTTCTTCATGTTCGTCGCGGGCAATTTCGTGCCGTTCCAGATCCTGATGGTCCCGGTGCGCGAGTTGACTTTGGACATGGGCCTTTACAACACGAAGACCGGGCTGGTGCTGTTCCACATCGCGTTTCAGACCGGGTTCTGCACCCTCTTCATGCGCAATTTCATCCGGCAATTGCCCTACGAGCTGATCGAGGCGGCGCGGGTCGAGGGCGTCGCCGAATGGCGGATCTTCTGGTTCGTTGTCATCCCGCTGATGAAGCCGGCGCTGGCCGCGCTGGCGGTTCTTGTGTTCACTTTCATCTGGAACGATTATTTCTGGGCGGTCGTGCTGACGCAGGGCGTGGAATCGCAGCCGGTGACGGCGGGGATCACCAGTTTCAACGCGCAGTACCGCGCCGCCTATCACCTGATGAGCGCGGGCAGCATCGTGGCAGCCTTGCCGCCGGTGGCGATGTTCTTCCTGATGCAGCGCCATTTCATCGCTGGGCTGACGCTGGGCGCGGTGAAGTGAGGGCGCGACCGGCGGCCACGATTTGAGCAGATGATCGCGTGCTGGCGCATCGACACGCCATCCCAGTCGCTGGTCCTCGCCGCGCGCGACGGCGGCATGGCCGAGGTCGTGCATTGGGGCGCGCCGCTGCCCGCGCAGCAGGCGCCCGAAGCGCTGGCCGACGCGCACCTCTCGGACCTTACCGGCGGCGCGCTGGATGCGGTGGTGCCGCTGTCGCTATGCCCCGAGGCGGCGGGCCCGTTCCCCGGGCAGCCGGGGCTGGCCGTCACCGGCGCCGACGGCCGGGCGATGCATCCCGCGTTCCGGCTGGTCCGGGCCGACGGGGCGCAGGGCGCGTTGGCCCTGCATTACGCGGACGCGGCACTGGGGCTGCGCTACGTCGCCCGCATCGCGGCCGAGGGCGACGTGCTGCGGTTGTCAGCCCGGCTGGAGGCGGAGTCGCCGGTGCGGCTGGACTGGCTTGCAGCCCCCGTGCTGCCGGGGCCGCAACTGGCGGACGACATCGTCGACTGGCACGGCACGTGGATCCGCGAGTTCCACCGCCTGCGCACGCCATGGGCAGCCGGCATCCGCCTGCGCGAAGCGCGGACCGGGCGCAGCGGGCACGAGCATTTCCCCGGCGCGCTGTTTCCCGCCCGCGGCGCGACGCGGACCGCTGGTGAGGTCTGGGGGCTGCATCTGGGCTGGTCCGGCGGGCATCGCATGGTGACCGAAGAGCTGCCGGACGGGCGCCGCCAGATCCAGTTCGGCCGGGCCTGGGGAGCGGATCTGGCGCCAGCACGCGCCTTCGAAAGCCCGCCGCTCTACGCCGCATGGTCGGATCACGGTGAGGGCGGCGTCGCCACCGCGTTCCAGCGCCATCTGCGCGATCGGGTGGTGCATTGGACCGATCCGACGCAGCCGCGCCCGGTGCATTACAACTGCTGGGAGGCGGTGTATTTCGATCACGCCCTGCCCGTCCTGGCCGACATCGCCAGTCGAGCGGCCGCGCTGGGGGCCGAGCGCTTCGTACTCGACGACGGCTGGTTCGGCCGCCGCGACGACGCCACCACCTCGCTCGGCGACTGGACAGTCGACCGGCGCAAGTGGCCGAACGGTCTGGGGCCGCTGATCGCCCATGTGCGCGGCCTCGGGATGACGTTCGGGCTGTGGGTCGAGCCCGAGATGGCGAACCGCGACAGCGATCTTGCCCAGTCGCATCCGGACTGGATCCTGGGGGACGCGGCGCAGGTGACGGGGCGCGGGCAGGTCGTGCTGGACCTCGCGCGGGACGAGGTGCGCGAGCATCTGTTCGGGGCGCTGGACGCCCTGCTGCGCGGCAATGCAATCGACTACCTGAAATGGGACCATAACCGGGTGCTGCCGCATGTGGACGCGGCGCAGACGCACGGGATCTACGCGTTGCTGGACCGGCTGCGAGCGGCGCATCCGGGGGTCGAGATCGAAAGCTGTGCCTCGGGCGGCGGGCGGATCGACGCCGGGATCCTGGCGCGGACGCAGCGGGTCTGGCTCAGCGACAGCAACGACGCGGTGGAGCGGCTGCGGATCCAGCACGAGGCGGCGACATTCCTGCCAGCGGCGATCACCGGCAGCCATGTCGGACCGCGCCGGTGCCACACCTCGGGGCGGGTCCATTCGGCGTCGTTCCGGGGCTGGGTCGCGGCGCAGCGCCACATGGGGTTCGAGATGGATCCGCGCGAGCTGACCGACGACGAGGCGGCGGTGCTGACGCGGATCTGTGGCTGGTGGAAGGCCAATCGCGACTGGACGATGCGCGCCGACATCCGGACCCTGGACACCGCCGATCCCGCCATGATCGCCGAGGTACAGGTCGCGGCCGACGGCGGTCGGTTCGCGCTGTTTGCCGGCCAGGCGGCGACGTCGGCGCAAGCCTTGCCACGTCCGCTGCGCCTTGCGGGGCTGACCCCTTCTGCGACCTACGACCTGCGGCTGGTCAATCCCGAGGATGTGCCACCGCACAGTCGGGGGCTGACTGCGTTGCAGACCGGGCCGCTGGCGCTGTCCGGCGTCGCGCTGATGCGGATCGGGCTGCGGCTTCCATGGGCGTGGCCGGCCACCATGTTGGTTGTCGAGGGGGTGCGACGGTGACCGTGACGGCGAACTGGATCGCGCTGGACTGGGGCACGACCAACCTGCGCGCATGGGCGATAGCGGCAGACGGCACGATGGTCGCCGAGGCGGCGTCCGGCGCTGGCATGGGCACGCTGACGCCAGAGGCGTACGAACCGGCGTTGCTGGCCCTCGTCGGCGGCTGGCTGGGCACGTCCGCCACGCCGGTCGTCGCCTGCGGCATGGTCGGTGCGAAACAGGGCTGGGTCGCAGCGCCCTATGCGGCCGTTCCGTGCCGGCCGCTCGCGGCCGGGACGGTGCGTGCCGCGACCCGCGACGCGCGACTGGCGGTCGCGGTGGCCGGCGGGCTAAGCCAGGCGCATCCCGCCGATGTCATGCGCGGCGAAGAGGTCCAGATCGCGGGCTTCCTGTCTTTGAACCCGCAATTCGACGGCGTGATCTGCCTGCCGGGGTCGCACACGAAATGGGCGCATGTCAGTGCCGGCGAGGTCGTGAGCTTTCGCACCGCCATGACGGGCGAGCTGTTCGCGGCCCTGACCGGGCACACCGTGCTGCGCCATTCGATCGGCGATCCGGCTGCCGCGTCTGGCGCGTCTGGCGCGCCCGTCGTTGACGACGGCGATGCGGCGTTCCTTGCGGCGGTGGAAACCGCGCTCAGCCGCCCCGAAACGCTGGCCGTGGCGCTTTTCTCGCTGCGCGCCGAGGGCCTGCTGGGCGACCTGCCGCCCGGTGCCGCCCGCGCGCGGCTGTCGGGCACGCTGATCGGCGCGGAGCTGGCCGCCACGCGGGCCTATTGGCTGGGCCGCGATGTGGCCTTGATCGGGGTGCCGGACCTCTGCCGGCTCTACGAGATCGTCTTGCGCGCGCAGGGGGTGTCGCCGATCCGCACGCGGGGCGATAAGATGGTGCTGGCCGGGCTGACGGCCGTGCGCCGCGCGGAGGGCTGAGAATGTCACGACCCCTGATCGCCATCCTGCGCGGGATCGCGCCGCCCGACGCCGTGCCGGTCGCCGAGGCGCTGATCGCCGCCGGGATCGACCGGATCGAGGTGCCGTTGAACTCGCCGGATCCGTTCGACAGCATCGCAGCGATGGCCGGGGCCTGCGGCGACCGCGCGACCATCGGCGCCGGCACCGTCCTGCGGGTCGAGGACGTCGCGCGGGTCAGCGACGCGGGCGGCACGCTGGTCGTGTCGCCGAACGCCGATCCGGAGGTAATCGCCGCCACTGTCGCGGCGGGGATGCAGAGTTTTCCGGGCGTGCTGACGGCGACGGAGTGTTTCGCGGCGCTGAAGGCCGGTGCCACCGGGCTGAAGGTGTTCCCGGCGCTGTCGATGGGCCCCGACGGATTGCGGGCGCTGCGGGCGGTGCTGCCGCCCGGTACGCAGATGCTCATGGTGGGCGGCGTCGGCCCCGCGAGTTTCGCCGACTGGGTGGCCGCCGGCGCGGACGGATTCGGGATCGGCAGCGCGCTCTACCGTCCGGGCGACGCCGCCGGACCCGTTGGCGCGCGGGCGCGCGAGACGGTATCGGCGTGGGACCGCGTGGCCGGTCAGGGAGAGATGGCATGACGGATCCGTTCGCCGGCGCGACCGTCACGGTGCACGACGACACGCGCTGCGCGCTGGGCGAGGGACCGCTGTGGCATCCGGGGCGAGGGACGCTCTACTGGTTCGACATCCTCGGCAACGTGATGCTGGCACGCGAGAACGGCGCGCTGCGGCGCTGGGAGTTGGGCGAGCGGGCGTCGGCGGCGGGATGGATCGACGACGATCACCTTCTGGTCGCGACCGAGACGGCACTGCGCCGCCTGACGCTCGCCACCGGCGCGCTGGAGACGGTCGCGCCCTTGGAGGCGGACGACCCCGCGACGCGGTCGAACGACGGGCGCGCCGATCCGCATGGCGGCTTCTGGATCGGCACGATGGCGAAGGATCAGCAGCCGGGTCGCGGCGCGATCTACCGCTACCATCGCGGCGAGGTCCGGCGGCTCTATGCGCCCATCGCCATCCCGAACGCCATCTGCTTCGCGCCGGACGGCGGCCATGCCTACTTCGCCGACACCCCGACGAAGCGGATCATGCGCGTCCAGCTGGACGGCGATGGCTGGCCCGCGGGCGAACCGGTGGTCTGGCTGGACCTGAACCCGGGCGGATGGAGGCCGGACGGATCGGTCTGCGACGCCGAAGGATCGGTCTGGAATGCCCAGTGGGGCGGCGCGCGCGTTGCCTGCTACGGTGCCGACGGCGGGTTCCGCGGCGCGGTGGCGCTGCCGGCGACACAGACCACCTGCCCGGCCTGGGGCGGCCCGGACCTGACGACGCTCTACTGCACCTCCGCGGCCGACGGCGCGCCGGGTGCGCTGGGCACCGGCGACGATGCGCATGGCGACGCCGGCGATCCGCACGGCGACCACGGACGCACCTTCGCAATCGCGGTCGACGGGCGCGGGCTGCCGGAACATCGCGTGATCCTCTGATGCGGCGCGCGCTGGGGGTCTGCTACTATCCCGAACACTGGCCCGAGGACCGCTGGGCCGTCGACGCCGCGATGATGCGGGACGCCGGCCTGCACTGGGTGCGGATCGGCGAATTCTCGTGGTCGCGGCTCGAGCCGGCACCGGGACGGCTGCGGTTCGACTGGCTGGACCGCGCGATCGAAGCGCTGGCGCAAGCCGGGCTGTCGGTCGTCCTCAGCACGCCCACTGCGACGCCGCCGCGCTGGATGCTGGACCGCCACCCGGACATGCTGGCGCACGATGCGATGGGCCGGCCGCGCGGATTCGGCTCGCGGCGGCACTACTGCTTCAGTCACCAGGGCTACCTCGACGAATGCCGCCGCATCGCGCGGCTGCTCGGCGAACGCTACGGCCGCGACGATCGCGTGGGCGCCTGGCAGATCGACAACGAATACGGCTGCCACGACACGGCGGTGAGCTATTCGCCCGCCGCCCGCGACGCCTTCCGCGACTGGTGCGCGCGGCGCTACCAGAGCCCGCAGGCGCTGAATCGGGCCTGGGGCAACGTGTTCTGGTCGATGGACTATGACGACTTCGCACAAATCGACCTGCCGCAGCTGACGGTGACCGAACCGAACCCGGCCCATGCGCTGGCTTTCCGCCGCTTCAGCAGCGAGCAGGTGGTGGCGTTCAACCGCGCACAGGCCGAGGTGCTGCGCGGGCTGACCGACGCGCCGCTGATCCACAACTACATGGGGCGCGAGGTGTCGTTCGACCATTTCGCGGTGGGCGCCGACCTCGATATCGCGTCATGGGACAGCTATCCGCTTGGATTCCTGAGCGACCGGCTGGAGGTGGACGACACCCACAAGGCGGCCTTCCTGCGGCAGGGCGATCCCGACATGCAGGCGTTCCACCACGACCTTTACCGCGCCGTAGGGCGGGGCAGATGGTGGGTCATGGAGCAGCAGCCCGGCCCGGTGAACTGGGCGCCGTGGAACCCGGCACCGCTGCCCGGCATGCCGCGCCTCTGGGCCTGGGAGGCGTTCGCCCATGGCGCCGAGGCGGTGTGCTGGTTCCGCTGGCGGCAGGCCCCGTTCGCGCAGGAGCAGCACCACGCGGGGCTGCTGCGCCCCGACGCCGCACCGGCCCCGGCGCTGGCCGAAACGGCGCGCGTCGCGGCCGAGCTTGCGGCGATGGGCGACGATGGGCCGGCGCCGTCGCGGGTCGCGCTGGTCATCGACTATGCCTCGGCCTGGGCCTGGGAGGTGCAGCCGCAGGGCGCGGATTTCAGCTATTTCCGCCTGTGCTTCGACGCCTACCGCGCGCTGCGGCGGGCGGGGCTGTCGGTGGACATCCTGGCGCCGGATTGCGCCGACCTGTCGCCATGGGATCTGGTGCTGGCGCCGGC
>PPFU01051142.1_pt1 | contig 11756 bp, 8 predicted proteins | sample 1535991 | NCBI WGS metagenome assembly PPFU01 (sample SAMN04901290, study PRJNA319586) | Hypolithon metagenome, whole genome shotgun sequencing project. | isolation source: Antarctic Hypolithon | place: Antarctica: Miers Valley | collected 2014 | reverse complement strand
TTGCGCAATTAGAGGCAGACTCCACGCAGCGAGGAACTGAGCTGAGTGCCAAACGCCAACAACTGGTTGTACTACAGGAAAAACACGATCGCATAGAAGGGTATTATAATAACCTCCTTTCCAATAGTGGAAAGTTAAGCGGCGAACTGGACGGGCAACGTGACAGGCTTTTGAAGATGGAGGAAAACTTGAAACGCACTTCGGAAAAAAACGAAGAGCTAAGCCAAAATCTTAAGGAAAGGGAAAAGAAAGTTGTTGAATTGGAACAGATACTTGCCGACAAGGAAAAAGCGGTAAATGAACTAAGAAACAAAGTAAGCCAGGCCTTGTTGAATTTTAAAGATAATGACCTTACCATAGATGTCAAAAATGGAAAGGTGTACGTATCCCTGGCAGAGCAATTATTATTTAATTCAGGTAGTATTGTAGTTGATAAAAAAGGAATTGGTGCATTGCAACAGTTGGCCAAGGTACTGCAGGAACAAAAGGACATCAATATATTAGTAGAAGGACATACTGATAATGTACCCGTTTCCCGAACTTCGCAATACATGAATGATAACTGGGATTTAAGTGTACTGAGGGCTACGTCAATAGTAAAAATTTTAACCAAGGCTGGTGTTGATCCTCAACGTGTCACCGCGGCAGGAAAGGGAGAGTTTAATCCTTTGGTAGCCAACAGTGGTGCTGAGGGTAAACAGAAAAACCGACGGACGGAGATTATTCTAACGCCTCAGTTGGATGCGCTTTTTCAACTTTTAGAGGCTAATTAGAAGCGTACCGGAACTGAAGATGCGTCATTTACCAGGTGGTATGCTTTAATGGCATAATTATCCTTTGCTCCCACGCAGCTAATCCGTTGGGGTAGCAGTAAATCACCTTTGCAAGCGTAAGAGCTCTACTTTTAAAATTTTTTAATATTAATAACAGGCATGGAAGATACAGTAATATACGACTCTGATCACTTTTCGATATTTTCAAATCGGGTAGTGCAGGGCGATTTTACAGCCGTAGCCAACAACTCCCAGCATATTTCATCAGATTACCCAACATTAACGTCGGATGCAGCTACTAAAAGTTGGGAGTTGAAGGAAGCAATAGATCAATTTCCCGCTTATAAATCCGATCATATTTTAGTAGACGCCCTCTATAATCTTTCATTGGAAGAGCTTTTAAAAGATATCCGGAAAGACAATACGTTTATGGCTGGAGATCTATGGAATGGCGTGTGGACCAGGGATATCAGCTATAGTATTCTTTTATCTTTAGCCATCATTGAGCCTGAAATTGCTAAAAAAAGCCTTAGGTATAAAGTAACAAGGGAAAGAATCGTACAAGACACTGGCACCGGCGGTTCCTGGCCTGTATCATCCGACCGCGTCACCTGGGCCCTGGCCGCCTGGGAGATATACGTTGTCACTGGCAATGAGCCATGGCTAAGGGAAGCTTATACCATCATTAAAAACACTGTCGAGGATGACATTAAAACGGTCTATTCCCCCGATACAGGTTTATTTTACGGCGAGTCATCCTTTTTGGACTGGCGTGAGCAATCTTATCCGGCCTGGATGACATCTGTAGATATATTTTCTTCTATTAATCTTGGCACAAACGCCGTTCATTACAGGACGTATAATATATTGGCAGAAATGGCTAGTACGTTGGGTGAGCCATCAGCGCATTTTGTCTCCATGGCCGCTTCTCTTAAAGAGAAAATGAATCGTTTGCTTTGGATGAAAGATAAAGGCTATTACAGCCAGTATCTATATGGCACGAAGCTATATGCACAATCTCCGCGATCGGAACATCTAGGTGAAGCGCTGTCCATTTTATTTGGAATTGCCGACGATCTCCAGGGGAAAGAAATTATGCGGAAAGTACCTGTTGTTCCGTTTGGAATACCTAGTTTCTTCCCCTCAATTCCGGATGTTAAACCTTATCATAACAATGGAATATGGCCTTTTGTTGAGGCCTATTGGGGTTGGGCCGCAGCACAGACAGGCAACGAAAATGCTATCGTACATGCCATGGCTGGTATTATCAGGCCAGCAGCACTCTTCCTTACCAATAAAGAAAATCTGGTCGCTGAAACGGGTGATCATAAGGGAACAATTTTAAATTCCGATCGTCAATTGTGGAGCGTCGCAGGATATTTGTCGCAGGTCTATCGAATATTCTTTGGGATGGTGTTTACGCCGGAAGGACTCTCCTTCAGGCCTGCCGTTCCAGCGGCATTTAAAGGTAGCCACGTACTATCACGTCTTCGTTATAGAGAGGCAGTGCTTCACATTACGCTTACTGGCCATGGTAACCGGATCAACAAAATTGACCTGGACGGGAAAGAGATTAAAACTGCCTTTATTGATGCTAATATGAAAGGAGAGCATGTGTTGACCATCACCATGGATAATAACGTTTTTCAAAGCGCCATTCAAGTGGAAGAACACTATTTTTCCCCGCCATGCCCGGTTTTAAAAAGAGATGGTAATAGCATTTATTGGAATGTGGTAGAAAACGCCCACCACTATAATGTTTATGTCAACAATCAAATTATTGAAGATCATCATGATCATCGCCTGGCTATAGATCCCGACAGCCTTTACGCTTGCTATCAGGTAGAAGCGGTAAGCCCACAGGGCATTAAATCCTTTTTAAGTGAACCATTGAGCATCTATGGAGAACGCTTCGTGCATCTATTCAAGCCCGGAAAAACAAAGGAGAAATTACCGTCAGGAGACCAAAGTAATCCCTCTCCTTCCTATGTAATCATATCTACCACTGAAAATACGGTACTGGAATTTTTAATAGAAATTCCTGAAGCAGGCTTTTACTTTATAAATTTTCGTTTTGCCAATGGCAATGGCCCCGTAAATACAGGAACTAAGTGTGCTATACGGTCTTTGCTTGTTAAAGAAACGTACATAGGTGCTGTAGTCTTCCCGCAAATGGGGGAAGATGAAAACTATACCTTTCACTATAGCAATTCCTTTATGATCTATCTGGAAGAGGGCGAAACGCTTGTAAAAATTGTGTATCAGGCTTTCAATGCCAATATGGATCAAGAGACGAACGAAGCTTTTATTGATCACTTGCGACTGATAAAAACAGAAAAACTTGAAATTATTTAGGCAGGAAGTCTTTCTCAAAGACCTTGATTTAAATGACACAGAGGAAATAGTGGCTGTATGCTATCTTCAAAAAGCCAATGATGAGGCAAACAAGGTTATTCTTACCAATGAAAGGCTGGTTGTTGTTTATCTGGGAAAGCACAACTATTATCAACAGGAACATATACTGGCAATCACCTTTTCCCAAAGGCGGAGCATGGCACCATTAATTGTAGGGGGAATAATTGCTCCGCTTTCATTTTTAGCCATCTTCAATAATTTATTTCCTCCCTGGCCGCTTATGGTGGTATTTTTTCTGAGTGTACTCAGCTTTTATTTTGGGTGGTTAGGCCATATCGCGTTTACTATCGAAGAGCCTAAGGCTTCACATGATTTTATCATCAAAACAAAAAGCAAAAACCTCGAAGCTTTTGTCGATTTTACATTAAAATACATGCGCAATAAATCCGACAATGTAACAGACGACATCATGATTTACCATTTAGTCACCCAAATTGACTGGAGGACACATCAGGCTGGCAATCTGTATACCCCGTCCTCTGTTTCCCGGGAGGGGTTTATCCACTGCTCCACCAGAGATCAGCTGGAGCACACGATGGCCAAATATTTTAAAGACAGGTCGGGTCTTTTGATCGTTGCTATCAACCCACTGAAGGTCAAGTCTGAAATCAAATACGAGCCCCCCACCCCCCCAGCTGGAAATAATGTTGAGACGATGGCTGGCGGAGAAACTGCCGGATTATTCCCACATATTTATGGCTCCTTAAATATAGATGCAGTCGTAAAATTGACGCCCGTTATATAAGTAATTTATAAGCCATGTATTGAAAACAGATATACCAACGAAGTCATAGCCGCCGCACCCAACTCCAATTCACGTTTGTTGACCTTATCGAAGGTATCGGTTTCAGCATGATGAAGTGTAAAATAGCGTTGAGAATCTGGCATAAGACCGATCAATGCTATTTTTTCATCCCTTAACGGGCTTATGTCGGCACCACCCCCACCCTTGCCGATTTGGTATATACCATAGGGCAGGAACAGCGGCTTCCACTCTTTTATGCGCCGAATCTTATCGTCACTGGCATCAATCCCAAAGCCACGGGGAGAGAATCCTCCAGCATCGGATTCTATGGCTACAATATGATTTTCCTGGTTTTCTTTCGCCTTAAGCGCATATTGTAAGCCTCCACGAAGGCCATTTTCCTCGTTCATAAACATAACTACCCTAATGGTTCGCTTGGGTTTGATCTTCAATTGCTGAAAGATGCGCAACACTTCGATCGATTGAACACATCCCGCCCCGTCGTCGTGGGCGCCATCCCCAATATCCCACGAGTCCAGGTGTCCGCCGATGGCGATAATTTCTTCCGGATTAGTCGTTCCTCTAAGCTCTCCTATCACATTATATGAAATAACTTCAGGAAGGTTTCGGCAGTGCATTTCAAGAAAAAACCTCGTATCCGGTTCCCTCTTTAGCAAACTACTGAGCATATCGGCATGATTAGTACTGATAGCTGCGCCAGGTATTTCTCTGACATCCGGAGCATACCGGAGTCCACCTGTATGGGCGTAATCTTCACTAAACAAACTCATTGACCGAACAATTACTGCTACTGCGCCAAGTTTGGCGGCCTCTACCACGCCAGCACCACGTTGATTTACTGCACCAGCATAAGCAGAAAACGTGTTGATTAGAGTAGGATCCATTGGCCTATTGAAAAAAACTATCTTACCCGCTACCGTGTTTCTGCCCAGACTTCGCAGCTCCTGGAAGTTCTGCACTTCAACAACAGCAGCAGTTATTCCGTTTTTGGGCGTAGCTACAGACCCACCCAAGGCACACAGGCCAACTTCTTTTGTAGCGAGGTGACCGGCCGATATTATTTTGCCTACCTCCTTCTTTCCACGCATCCAGTGAGGTACCATCACCTGCTGCAGATATACACTATCGAGTCCTAAAGAATCCATTACCTGCCTACTCCACTCGACCGCCGCGGCAGCTTGCGGCGAGCCGCTTAAGCGCCCACCTATTTCCTCCGAAAGATACCTCAACCACGTATAGCCGGCACCATGCGACAACGCCTCGTCGTATATCTTTCGTATCATCAGCGAATCAGCCGGTGCCTGAGCAAATGCGGCAATATTGACAAAAGAAGAAAGCAAAAGGGCAACGATTAAAAATTTTTTACGCATGGTATCAGGTAAAATAGAGTAGAATTTTAAATTTATCAAAAATCATCTAATTAAGTATGAATACTTGAATAAAAGTTGAACCCGGCCCCGGCCGTGGAACATTTTATTTCATACAGTGTTCTTAAAAGACCTCGTATAAAACACCCAATAGTATTTTTTAATCTGGGCAAGACAGACCCTACGCAGTGAGTTTCAGCATGAGGTATACATTTTCATTACTTTTATTATAAATTTGTCTTTTGAATGATCCGCGATTATGTTGATAAGTAAGCCTGTAGCTGATACAGAAAAGAAAAAAATTTATACGCCTATACTTCCCGGCCCTGAAAACTGGCCGGTAGTGCAGCTAAGTAAAAACCGTAAAAAGTTTTTGGAAGAGGTGATTGCCGAAAGTATTGGAAGAATCAAAAAAGCTAACGCCAGCAGGCCCGCATTAATCGAAGAATTAGAGACTACATTATACCGAGAAAAGCTACGGATAACACAAAACCCCTGGAAGGTTGATCCGGATGATGAAATGCTCTTTTGGGACGATATTAAATCAAAGCTTGTCAATCTGAGTAATGAAACGGCAGTAGGAAGCAAAGGGTCTGAAGAGGAAATCCTCCGCGAGATCGTGACCCGGTATGCAGAAGAAATTGCTGGTAGTTTTAAACCAAATTCCTATCGGATGGCACGTACGCTCGTGACGTATGGCTTTTCAAGATTGTTAAATACCTCCAGGGTAAAAGGGGTTCGTTCTTTGTGGAGCAATCAACTTTCTTTAAAAGATAAGATACATATCACCGGGGAAACTGAGCATGTTCGAAAACTTGCAAAAATAGGTACAGTTATCATTGTACCTACGCATTTCAGTAATCTCGACTCGATACTTATTGGGTATGTTATCCATGCCTTAGGGTTGCCGCCTTTTATTTATGGAGCGGGGCTAAACCTCTTTAATATTGGTATCATCGCCTACTTTATGAACAGCCTTGGTGCCTATAAAGTCGACCGGCGGAAAAAAAATACTTTATACCTGGAAACACTAAAGTCCTATTCCAGTCTGGCTATCCAAAAAGGCTGCCATAGCCTCTTTTTCCCCGGTGGTACCCGCTCACGGTCGGGGAAAATCGAGGACCGCCTGAAGCTAGGCCTTCTGGGGACGGCTATGGAAGCGCAAAGGGTAAACTTTGAAAAGTTTCCCGCTGGGATGGCCAAAAAGATTTTCATTGTGCCTGTTTCCCTGAACTATCATTTTGTATTGGAAGCGCCAGTACTCATCAACGAATATCTGAAACAAAAGGGGCAGGAACGGTATTATGTAGAAACCGATGAATTTTCTACTTCCTACAAAATCACTACCTTTCTATTGAAATTCTTTACCAAGGGATCTGATATCTCCGTATCTATTGGGCGTGGCATGGATCTACTTGGTAATATAGTGGATGAACATGGAAATAGCCTGGATAAGGAAGGAAGAATCATTAACACCCGGGATTACTTTACAAGTAACGGCACTATTACGGTAGATAAGCAGCGGGAGGCAGAATATACAAGAATGCTCAGTGAGGCAGTCGTTGATGAATACCATCGAATCAATAGAGTGTTTTCAAGTCATCTGGTTGCCTTTACGGCCTTTGAAATGTTGAAACAGCAATCCCCAAAATTAGACCTATACAACCTGTTAAGGCTACCGGAAGACGAACAAGTGATACCAATTGCAAATTTTAGGACTACCTTCGAAAGGGTAAGAAATGAGGTTCTGGCCTTACACAGCAAGGGCAAGGTCGGCATTGCTGAGCATTTGAAAAATGATATTGACACCTTGATTCGTCATGGACTGGAAAATGTGGGTATGTACCATTCCCGGCGTCCCCTGATTTGGAATAAAGAGGGAAATATCACAACACAGGATTTGACTACTTTATATTATTACCGCAACAGAATGAATGGGTATGGGTTGGAAAAATTTATCTAATAAACCAATTGGTGTTATTGGATCAGGGAGTTTTGGTTCTGCTGTGGCAAATATTCTGGCACAAAATCGGGATGTCGTCCTTTATGCAAGGAAGCCTGAGGTTGTTCAGGAGATGTTATTGACGAGGACTAGTTCTGATATTCCTTTGAACGACCGCGTTACGCCCACCAATGATCTGGAACTGGTGGCAAGTAATTGCGATATTATATTCCCGATCGTTCCATCCTCAAATTTTCGGGATCTGATGCGGCAATTATCTCCGTTCCTACACCCCTATCACATCCTGATCCATGGCACCAAAGGGTTAGATATTTCACTTCCCAAGGGTATGACGCTACAGGATGAGACGCTTCTTACCAGAGAAAACGTAAAAACCATGAGTGAGGTCATTAGGGAGGAAAGTGTGGTGGTAAGGGTAGGTTGTATGGCAGGACCAAACCTGGCTCGGGAGCTTGGCGCCGGCCAACCCGCCGCTACTGTTATAGCCAGCCAGTTTAATGAGGTGGTTCATGAGGGTCAACGCCTCCTGAGGAATGACCTTTTTCAAGTTTATGGCAGTTCAGACCTCATTGGTGTAGAACTATGTGGCGTCTTGAAGAACATCATTGCGATTGCCTCCGGGGCGCTCAGCGGGTTGGGCCTGGGCGAAAATGCTCGCGCCTTACTTATAAGTAGGGGAATGGTCGAAACGATTTATTTGGGGAAAGCACTTGGAGGAAATACCCAGGCATTCCTTGGGTTGGCAGGCGTCGGTGATATGGTAGCCACATGCTCCAGTACCCTCAGCAGAAACTATACCGTAGGGTATCGGCTTGCAAAGGGAGAAAACATAGACCAGATTCTGGAAACCATGGAAGAGGTGGCTGAGGGTGTAAACACAATCAAGATTGCCAAAAGGCTCGCTGACTATTACAAAGTTCGGGCGCCTATTACCGAAACACTATATAAAGTACTTCATCAAAAGCTGACGGTAGAAGAGGCACTTACCTATCTGATGAGATACCCTTTCAACGTTGATATCGATTTCCTTTAGAAATTAATTATAAGATTTATGGTGACTAATTGGGGAGGGAGAGCTGAAATTCATACCCATGTAGCCACAAATTTTTTTTAAAAAACATAAAAAATATGTTAGATTGAAATATTGTTGCATGTCGGCTAAAGTGCACTGTGATCTTTAGCCGCACGTTGTGCGTCATACTTAAAGATACCCTTACAATGAAAGTGAAATTAGATAATCAAAACATTTTTATACTTTTTTGGACGTTGTTGATAGCTGTAACAATCTCTTGCAATAGTCAAAGTCAATCAAGCAAAGAAAATCAGATAGAACAAGCTAAAACTGACAACAAATTACTGAAATACACAACAGGAGTTCGTTCAATTTTAGAAGATATTAAAGGGAATATCTGGTTCGGCAGTTACAACGAAGGAGTGTGTTTGCTTCAAGATGGAGAATTCCAATATTTTACAACAGAAAACGGATTAAGTAACAATCAGGTAAGGAACATTTATGAAGATAAAAATGGCATCATCTGGTTTGAATGTGGCCAAGGATTAAGCATTTATGATGGTCAAAATATGACTGTATGCAAAGAAAGAAATTACGATTCGACAAAACAATGGAAATTATCTGAAGGTGACCTATGGTTTAAAGGTGATGAAACAATGGGCTTCAACAAACCTGAACAGAATCCTGGGGTGTATCAGTTTAACGGAAATAACCTTATTTATCGCACATTTCCGGTGAAAACAAAATCAGGGCAAGAGAATTCCTATTCAATTTCAACAAATTTTATCAGAGGCAAAAATGGAGCGGTTTGGTTTGGAACCTATAGTGCAATGATAGGGTATGATGGTTCAGATTTTAAAATAATAGATGACTCTTTTTTGGGATTAAATGACGAGACGGGATATCTACATATCCGTAGCATAATGGAAGACAGCAAAGGAAATATTTGGATAGGTAATAATGGAATTGGTGTTCTTAAATATGACGGAAAAAAAGTAGTCAATTTTACAAACCAACAAAAACTGAAAAAGGAGGATACTAAGGGCAATTCTCTTGAAAAAGTTTTTTCCATTGGAGAGGATGCTTTAGGGAATATTTGGTTCGGGACTGTATATGAATCTGGTGTATGGAGATATGATGGTAATTCCGTGAAAAATTTTACGAAAGAAAATGGTCTTGAGAGTAACAACATTTGGGTAATATATAAAAGCAAACAGGGTGAATTGTGGTTTGGAGGAACTAATCCAAGTGGAGTATATAGTTTCAATGACAAGTCTTTTGAACGAAAATTTTGACTAAAAGTACGAACGCACAACAAAAGCTAAATGCAATTGCGGGGCTCGGTGGTTGCAAACAAGCTTTTAATAACTAATTTTAATTCTGCAACGTGGACAGTGAAGCAGCTTCTAAACCCGCAACTGCATTTAGCTAGTCGTTGTGGTTAATTAGAAGAGATGAAATTATTTGGATTTGATAAGAACGCTAAAGAGACTAAGTTTCGAATAACTGAACCTGACAGAGATTGGGTTGAGGAAAATTTCAAATGGTTAATACAAGTCTTTGGCTATCCGAATAGACAGAGCGCACAGATTTTGATTTCAGATAAATATTTTCCTAAGACTTTTTCAACTAATGATTTAAAAGTGCAAAACTTGATAGAAGATCTTTGCAATTTGTTAGAGATAGATTCTACAAAAATCAAATTTGACTTGCACGAAGATTTACGAGATGTTTACGGAATGCCATTTGAAATGCAAGGGAAACCATTTGAAACTGAAACCGAAGTAAATGATGGCAATTACATAATCCACATAGCCAATAGCATTACCAAAAGACCAAATCGACTTGTATTCAGTCTAATCTATGAGTTCATCAAAATTCGATTAACCGAAAATAAACTGCAATTTAACACAGGAGAAGATACTTCCTTGTTCCTATTTATCGCAGGAATCTATTTTGGCTTTGGCGTTCCACTTTCACAAAACCTAACCGATAAAGGAAGAGTTGATGACGGATTTTGGGAAACCAAATGGAATTACGTTTCTGAAATGCCAAATGAAGTAATGGCATTTGGCTTGGCGACCTATGCAAAATTAATAGAGCAGGATAATCCCGATTGGAAAAACGAACTACCTCAAGAACTGAAATTAAAATTTGATGAGGCTATTGTTTTTTTAAATGAGTCGCCTTCAACAGTTTTTAGCAAAGCTGAATTAGATGCTATGGATTTATTTAATCAAGCTGACCTTGAATATCAGAATAAAGACTTTGATTCAGCAATCTCTACAATGCAAAAAATATTGTTTTTAACGGAAGACGAATTGTTAAAAGCGGATGTTTATAATAGTATTGGTTATTATCAGCTTAGAAATGGTGAATATGAAAAGAGTATTCCAAATTTTAAAAAAGCACTTAAAATTGATTCGAATTACGGTTTTGTATATGACAATTTAGGTTATGCTTTAATTCAATTAGGTCAATTTGAAGAAGGCAAGAAACAACTTGAAAGTGCTTTACAAACCGAAAACAATGACCAGGCTTATACCCACAGAAATCTTGCATTGTACCACATAGCAGTTAATGAACCCGAAAAGGCAGAAACGGAATTTCAATTGGCTTTTGCAAATGAAACGATTCCAGTTGATCTTTTAGAATTACATTATGCGAACTTCCTTATCAGCCAAGGACATCGAGAGAAAGGAATTGAATATTTAAAGAAAGCAGTTGGAAAAGGAGAGCCAGAAGCGATAAATCGAATTAAAGAAATTAAAATAGACTAACCACAACATTTTATAAACGTAATGCGGGCTTCATGTCTAAAAATGAATATCTTTCAAGCAAGAAACTTTACGGTAAAATGAAAGTATTTGCTTCGAAATCCAGCACTACGCTTATATTGCCGTTAACTCTCATTCAGATAGCACGTGTTGCATGAATCAATACAAACACGTATTTTTGTGAAAAAATCACCATGAATACTAAATTGACATTAACAATCGAAAAAGAGGTTATTGAAATCGCCAAGGAGTACGCCAAAGAAAAAGGACAAAGTCTTTCTGAAATGGTTGAAAACTACTTCAAATTAGTAACTGTAAACAGAAGAAAAATTAAAGAAAAGGAACTGTCCCCTAAAGTCAGAAAACTAAGAGGTATAATCAAAGCCGAACAAAAAATCAATTACAAACAAACTTTAACCGAAGAATTATCTAAAAAATATGGTGTATAAAGTATTTATTCAGCAACTACGCTTAAAAATAACATTTAGATGAAAGCTCACCTTTGGGCAAAGCAATTCCCTCCATCCAAAATTTCTTGGATGGTTCCTGTTCATATATTTTAATTTGTTTTAGATCCTCCTTTCTGATTTATACACCGTGAACCCTGGTTTTGTAGATTTTTAGAGCAGGGCATCTCTATTTTTAATCATTCAAACCTTATTTGGATTTTCTTTTCCATCAGT
>PPFU01003544.1_pt1 | contig 11765 bp, 8 predicted proteins | sample 1535991 | NCBI WGS metagenome assembly PPFU01 (sample SAMN04901290, study PRJNA319586) | Hypolithon metagenome, whole genome shotgun sequencing project. | isolation source: Antarctic Hypolithon | place: Antarctica: Miers Valley | collected 2014 | reverse complement strand
TCCGAATATCCAAAAAATGATTGCGGCGGACGAACCCTTTCGGGGTCGTCCGCCGTATCACTTGGAGACGTGCGGCGCCCGATCGCCGCACGGCTGTTTCTGCCAGACCGAGGAGTGACCTGCGTGACCGACTTCGCCTCCGAACCAGACACGACGGGATATCGCCGCCCGCCGTACCGTCCCCCCGTCGGCATCCCGACGCAGGACGGTGGGCGGTGGCGTGGCGTTGCGATCTCGCTGGCCTTTCACCTCTTCATCGTCGCCCTGATCATCGTTCCGCTCGTGACGGCCGATGTCCGTTTCATGCGGGAGAGCCGCGCCGCAGGCGCGGGCCCCGCCGGCGGCGGTGGTGGTGGGCGTGGAGGAACTGGTGGCGATGTGGAGGAACGGGTGTTCTACCTGCAACTCTCGCCGGGGCGTGCGCCAGCGATCACGGCACCGCCCACTCGGCCGCCCCTGGTGGATGCGACCCCGCCGCCGCAACAGGTGCCGGTGACTCCGCCTCCGCCCCGGCCGACCCCGACGCCCACACCCGTTCCGCCCCCTGCCGCACCACAGACCGCCGTCCCCGCGTCGCCCGCCGACCTGGATACGGCGGTCGCGTCACGTGGGGCACCGGCGCCGACACAGGGCACCGGAGGCGGCACGGGGAACGACGGCTCTGCCGGTTCGGGGTCGGGGCGGGGCGGTGGCGTCGGGTCCGGCGTTGGCACCGGCCGCGGATCTGGCGTGGGGCCCGGCACCGGCGGGGCTGGCGTGGATTCCATTTACCCACCCACGCTCCTCACGCTCGCGCTCCCGCCGCTGCAGCCTCCCGCCAAGGTGCGCCCCTACGTGCTGACGGCGCTGTTCGACGTCGACGAGCGCGGCAATACGCGGCTGATCGGCTTCAACCAGACCAGCGACTCGCGATTCAATCGGCAGATGCGCAGCGTCCTCGGCGAGGTGAAGTTCCGCCCCGCCACGCGGCGTGACGGCACCGCCGTGCGCGACACCGGCCGCTTCGTCATCGAGTATCCGTAGCAGCCGCCAGTCGGTCGCTGATCCGGAGCACTGACGCGCGCGCGAGCCGAACCCAACTGTCGCCCTCGCTTCCGCGTACCAATACAACGTGGGTCGCGTTCTGTGTGTCGATGGCGCATCTTGATGGCGATCGAACACCGACCCCAGCCGAGCTCGAGGCCGCGTGCGTCGCATGACGGCCGGCTCCGCGCGAGACGGCGCCGTGCGCGAGCGCACGTCATCACTCCAACATCGGAACCGCTGCAATGAGTCCTGCGCCGCGTACTGGCGGGAAGGGAATGAAGCTGCACACGAAGATCCTGCTGGGTCTCGTCGTGGGTGCGGTGCTCGGCCTGATCGCAAACCTGACGATCGGCGGCGAGCATCCGCTCGTTGCAGGGGTGAATACGTACCTCGCCGGGCCGATCGGGCAGATCTTTCTGAATCTGTTGTTCATGATCGTGATCCCGCTCGTCTTCGCCTCCATTGCGCTCGGCGTGGCGGGGCTGGGCGATCTCAAGCGCGTGGGACGCATCGGCGCCAAGACGTTGGCGTTCTTCCTCGTGAGCACCGTGCTGAGCGTGCTGGTCGGCATCACCATGGTGCAGGTCTTCGACCCGGGAACTCGGATCACGCCGGAGGTACGCACGCAGCTGCTCGAGACCTACGCGGGTGACGCGAGCTCGCGCATACAGGCGGCGGAACAGAGCACGTTCGGCATTCAGACGCTCGTGAACATCGTCACACGCAATCCGGTGCGCTCCGCGGTCGAGCTGGATCTACTCGGGATCATCTTCTTCGGCATCGTCTTCGGCGCGGCGATCACGATGATCACGGCGGAACGCGGGAAGACGATGATCAACTTCCTGGAGGCGCTCAACGAGATCGTCCTCAAGGTCGTCGACATGGCGATGAAGCTCGCGCCCTATGGCGTGGCGGGGCTGATCTTCGGCGTCACCTCGCGGTTTGGGTTGGCGCTGATGCGACCGCTGTCGATGTACATCCTGGTCGTGATCGGCGCGCTGCTCATCCACGCCATCGTGAACTACTCGTGGATCCTGCGCCTGGTGATCGGGATCTCGCCGGCCGCATTCTTCTCTCGAATCCGCGCTCCGATCGTCACCGCTTTCTCGACGAGTTCGAGCAGCGGGACGCTCCCGACATCCATCGCGACGGCCGAACAGAACCTGGGCATCCCGCCCAAGGTCGCTGGTTTCGTCCTGCCGTTAGGCGCAACGATGAACATGAACGGGACGTCGCTGTTCGAGGGCGTGACGGTGATCTTCCTTGCCCAGGTGTTCGGGATCGACCTCACCATCGGGCAGCAGATCGTGGTGATGGGGATGTGCGTGGTCACGGCGGTCGGAGCGGCTGGCGTGCCGGGTGGTTCGCTGCCGCTCCTCATCGGCATCCTGGCGATGTTCGGTGTCCCGGGCGAGGGGATCGCCCTCATCCTCGGCGTCGACCGCATCCTCGACATGGCCCGGACGACGGTGAACGTCACCGGCGATCTGGTGGCCACGGCGTTCATCGCAAAGTCGGAAGGAGTATGGGATCCGCGGGTGCTCCCAACCGGCGAGGCCGGCGCGGGACCGCTGGACGAGACGCCCGGGTGGAGCCCGGCCGAGGACTTCGTGCCGGACTCGCGCTAGATCCGCGGAACGTCGCGTCAGGCGGTTTGTGAGACGAGAGGGGCACCGATCCATCCGGATCGGTGCCCCTCTCGTATTCTCGGAGTGCGTGCCTGACGGGTGCGTGCGCTGACGTCAGCTACTGGTCCCCGCGAGCCTCGTCCGCGACGGGCTCGTCCCGACGATCGGCATCGTCATCCGAGTCGATTGCCGCTGCGTCGTCGGTGCCGGGTGCGTCCGCGCTAACGGCCGGCTTCTCGATCGGCGCGGCGGCGGGCTGCTGCGAGAGAGGGAGATCCGCGACCGGGTTCGTTGCCTCCGCCATCGCGGCGCTCGCGTCGAGGCCGAGGAATCGCAAGGCACCCCACACGGCGCCTCGCACGGCAACCACCTCCTCGGTGCGCAACTGCGCGCCCGGCACCGCCGACCGCAGCCGATGCTCGAGCCGGCGGCGGAGCGGCCCGCGCTTGGCCAGCAGCCCGCCATGCAGGGCGACGGGGATGCTCGCCCGTTCATCGGAGAAGAGCTGGCGGGCCAGACTCCGCACGTGGAGCACCAGCTCCTCCACCGCAATGCTGAGTAGTGCGTTCGCGCGCGGGTCGCCCTGCGCGGCCGTGTGCGCGATGGCCGGCACCAGCGAGGCGAAGTCGCGGGGGTTGGCGGCAGAAGCCCAGGGAATCAGCTCCTCGACGTTCGCCACCTGTGCGGCGGTGAGCAGCGCGCCGGTGAGCGCCGTGGGCGGCTCACGTCCGTCTGCCGCGGCCGTCACGACGCTCAGCGCCCGCCGCCCGAGCCACGCGCCACTGCCCTCGTCGCCAAAGGCGGGGCCCCAGCCACCGCAGCGCGCGAATACGCCCGCCGGTGATCGGCCGAACGCAACGGAGCCCGTGCCGCCAATCAAGAGAATGCCGCTGCCGTCACCGAACGCGTCATCCAGCGCAATGGAAGCGTCGGCGTGCACGACGACCTCTTCGGCCAGATCGCGCCCGGCGAGCGCCTGCCAGAGCGCCTGACGTTCGGCATCGCGCCCAACGCCGGCCACGCCGACACACAGCACCTTGGGCGTCACGTTCGGCATCCCGGCGGATTCCATCGCGTCGCGGACCACGGCGGCGATCGCCGCCGCCGAGTCCTCCGCGCCCCCAGGCTTCACGGCGCTGCCCGGGCCCTCCACGGTGATGATAGCGGTCCCACGCTCGTCGGCCACCATCGCGCGGGTGCTGGTTCCGCCACCGTCCACACCCACAACGATCACGGTCACGTGCGAACCTCGATGACGGCCGCCGGCTCAGGGTGGGTGAAGGAGGAGAGCAGGCCCACCGTCATCGTGATGGTGGTGCCGATCAGCACATACCAGGGCCAGGCGATGTTGCCTAACGGGGAGAGCGTCGGTGAGAGCGCTGGAAAGGCGGAGGCAAGCGGCCGTGCGAACACCACCAGCGACATCGCGGCGATGCCGAGCCCCATGCCGAGAATCACGTCCCGCTGGACCGCGCGCCGCCAGAGCATCCCGAGGAAGAAGGCCCCGAGTAGTCCGCCGTACGTGAACGATGCGATCGACAGCGCCACGGTGACCACCGGGGTTCCCTGCGCGCGGTAGAGCATCGCGCCGCCCAGCAGCACTACCGCCCAGAGCAGCGTGAACAGCTTGCCCAGCTTGAAGACTCGCGGGTCGTCCGCGGTCCGCTTCGAGAGCGGAAGATAGATGTCGTGCGTGGTGGCGGCGGCCAGCGAGTTCAGCGAGCCGGACACGGTGCTCATCGCGGCCGCGAGGATCGCGGCCACCACCAGTCCCGTGAGACCCGACGGCATCACCTCGATGATGAACCGGGGAAAGATCTGATCGGGGGTGGCGAACACCTCGGCCTGGTAGAACGACCAGAGCCCGATCCCGATCATCAGGAAGAGCGCGAACTGCGCCATCACGGCGAACCCGCTTCCGATCAGCGCGCGTCGCGCATCCCGCAGGCTGGATGACGCCAACAGCCGCTGTACGATGAGCTGATCCGCGCCATGCGACGCCATCGAGAGGAAGGCGCCGCCGATCAGACCGGCAATGAGCGTGTGCGGCCGGTCGAAGCCCAGATAGAGGTCGAACATCTGCAGCTTCCCGGCGGCGCCGGCGTCGTCAAAGATCCGCGACCAGCCGCCCACCACGCCGTCGCCGATCAGATAGATGGCGGCGACGCCACCGAGCATGTACACGCCCGTCTGTAGCACATCGGTCCAGACAACGGCGCGCATGCCGCCGTGATACGTATAGACCAGCGTGAAGGCGCCGAGGATGCTGATCGACAGGGGCGCGACGTACTCGGGTGGCACCACGGGGCCGATGATGAGCCCGACCGGGATCGCCGTGGCGAAGATGCGAACCGAGTCGCCGAACGCGCGCGTGAACATGAAGATCACGGAGGCGAACCGTCGTGTAGCAAGTCCAAAGCGCCGCTCGAGGAGAGCATACGCGGTGACGAGCTCGCCCTGGTAGTAGCGTGGCAGCAACGTGTATGCGATCACGAAGCGCCCGATGATGTAGCCGAGGGCGATCTGCAGAAACGAGAGATCCGTCAGATACGCGAGTCCGGGGATGCTGATGAAGGTCAGCGCGCTCGTCTCGGTGGCGACGACGGAGAAGAGCACGGCCCACCAGGGAATTGAGTTCCCGGCGACGAAGTAATCCTTGGCGTCCTTCTGGCCGCGTCCGAGCCACACGCCGAGGGCGGTGGTCCCGAGCAGATACGCGAGCAGGATGAAGGCATCCAGCGCTGTGAAGCGGGGATCCATGTCGTGAGGCGGGGAGGGGGAGACCGCGAGGGGAAGCGGGAGACGGTCCCGCGTGCCGGGCGGAGCACGCGGAACCGGACGAGCGGTGGATCGACGCGTGGCGCGCTACTCGACCACGTACGCTTCCATTGCGAAGTACTCCGCCAACCCCAGCGCGTTGAGCGCCGTGGCGGTATCGGTGTTGCGTGCCTCGACGCGCTGCCAGAACTCGCGGTCGTCGAGGCCGGGGAAGGGGGCGGAGTCCTTCTGCGACTGGTGCTTGAAAATCGCCTGGATCTTGAGCTTGAGCTCTTCCTGCGACAGCGGCACCAGATAGGTGGCCTCCGTGATCGGCCACTCCTGCCATGCGCCGCGATACAGCCACCGCTCCGGGCGCGGTTCTGCGGCCTCGGCGCCCTCGCCGTACCGCTCCAGATAGGCGCGGTCGATCGCCTCCTTGCACATCCGGTGCGTGCCGTGCGGATCGGAGAGATCGCCAGCGATGAACACCATCTCCGGATCGAACGACTCCATCAGCTCGCGGACGATCTCGACATCTGCAGGACCGATCGGATCCTTCTTCACCTTGCCCGTCTGGTAAAACGGGAGGTTGAGGAAGCGGGCGTTGGCGCGCGAGAGTCCGAGCACCTCCAGTCCGGCGACCGCTTCAGATTCGCGAATGATGCGCTTGATGTCGAGGATCTCGGCGATGTCGACCTCGCCGGGGCGCTTCCGTTCGAGGAAGGCGTACACCGTCCGGGCGAGCGACTCCACCTCGCCAACGGCGATGTGTCGCTCTTGCATCAGGCGTTCGATGAAGTCCACGAAGCGCCGGACATCGTGATCGAAGACGGCGATGTTGCCGCTGGTCATATAGGCGACGATGATCTCGTTCTCGTTCTCCACCAGCTTGCGGAGAATGCCACCCATCGAGATCACGTCGTCGTCAGGGTGCGGCGAGAAGCAGATCACCCGCTTCCCCCGCGGCAGCTTGCTCTTCCCACGGATCTTCGCGCCGAGCGCGTTGAAAACGAGCCCGTTGACGGCACCCGGCGATCCGTGCTGCGCCACCAGCGACGACAGACCATGATCGGCGTAATCGCGCTGTGTGAGCTTGAGAATCGCGCGGCCGGTGGTCTGCGACAGCCAGACGATTGCTTGCAGCGTGAGCTCGTCGGTCCAGCTAATTTCATCGAGCAGCCACGGGGTGGCGCACCGCGTGAGGTCCGCGGCCGCGGCTCCGTCGACGTAGAACGTCGTGTCCGGATGGTCCTGCAGGAACGTCGCGGCCACCTCGATGTCGACCTCGCCCTCGACCGCGCGGCGGACCACGGCCGACTTGTGCTCGCCCGTGGCGAGAATGGCAATCTCGCGCGCCTGTAGAATCGTCGCGACGCCCATCGTGATCGCCTCACGCGGAACGTTCTCCTCGCCGAAGAAGTCGGCGGCGGCGTCGCGGCGCGTCACGTTGTCCAGATGCACCAGGCGCGTGGGGCTGCCGCGGCCCGAGCCCGGCTCGTTGAAGCCGATGTGCCCGGTCTTCCCGATACCAAGGATCTGGAAATCGATGCCGCCCGCTTCGGCAATGGCCGCTTCGTACCGGTCGCAGCCGTCGTGAACGTCCTCGCGCGGCGTGGTGCCGTCCGGAATGTGTACATTCGCGGGATCGACATTCACGTGCGAGAACAGATTCTCCCACATGAACCGATGGTAGGAGTGGATGCTCCCCACCTCCATCGGGTAGTACTCGTCGAGGTTGAAGGTGACGACGTCGGCGAAGTTCAGCCCCTCGTCGCGGTGCATGCGAATTAACTCACGATAGACACCGATCGGCGTGGAGCCGGTCGCCAGCCCGAGGACGGGCCGGCGTCCCGCTGCCTGACGCTCACGAATCACCGCCGCGATCCGTTCCGCCACGAGGCGGGCGATCTCGGCATGGTCGTCGACGATCACGGTGCGGATCCGCTCGCGCGCCGTCATCGCGGTAGTCGAATAGCGAGAAGGCCCGCGAGCCACTGACGTGGCGCGGGCCTTGTTCGCGGTGGTCTCGCCCGTCGGGGCGGTCACAGCCGAATGAGTCATGTCCGTCCGTGTCGCAGACCTGTTAGACGGCGAAGGAACTGCCACACCCGCATCCGCCGGTGGAGTTCGGATTCTTGAACGTGAAGCCGGAGCCCTGCATCGACGTGACGAAGTCGATCGTCGTGCCGCTGAGGTACTGCGCCGAGAACGGATCCACGAACACGCGGAACTCGCCCGCTTCGATGATCATATCGTCTTCGGCCGGCTGGTCTTCGATGAGGAGGCCGTACTTGAAGCCGCTGCATCCGCCGGGCTGCACGCTGACCCGAAGCCCGCCCTGGTCCGGCGCGACCTTCTCCTGCACCATGAACTTGTTCACTTCGACCACCGCCATCGGCGTGATGGTGATGGCGAGCGTTGGCTGCTGCATCGTGCTCATGCGGGGCCTCCTGAGTGATGAGAGCGCGGCGCATGGCGTCGCGCAACACATGGAAAGCTATCGGTTTGCCGGGCGAGCGACAAGCGAGGCCACTCGCCGGTGGCTCAGTCTGCCGCAGACAGGGTTTGCGGAATTGCATCGGGCGGGAAATCCTCGCGGAACGACCGGGCGATCCACACGAACGCGACCCCCGCCACGGCCAGGAGCAGCAGCCCCTGCCAGAGATCGCCAAACACCACCCGACCGATGCCGAACAGCGTCGAGTACACCGCGATCACACCGGCGATCCAGTTCGTCCACGCCAGCGCCCCACCCGGGATCGCCTCGCGGCCGTACCCGAGCCGCGTCGAGATCGTCGCCCACCCCGGTCCACCCGGACGGACTCGATGGTAGAACGACTCCAGCGTCGCCGCGGGCTCTGGCGCGGTGAGGAAGGTGACGGTGAGCCAGACGACCGTCGTGGTGCCGACGGTGAAGAGCAGCGTCAGCGCCTCGATGTTCGGGTCGGCCGACGAGAACCGATCAGGGAAGAAGTAGAGCGCGCCGAGTGAAACGACGAAGGAGGTCGCCATCGCGCTGATCTCCGACCAGGCGTTGATGCGCCACCAGTACCAGCGGAGGATGAGGACGAGCCCCGTGCCGGCACCGAGCGCGATCAGGAAGCGCCAGGCCTGCTCCACCGACGTCAGCTGCCAGGTCACGCCGATCGATGCCACGAAGAGCAGAATCGTCGATAGACGCGACACGCCCACGTAGTGCGCCTCGCTCTCGTTTGGCTTCATGAAGCGCTTGTACACGTCGTTCACCAGATACGACGCGCCCCAGTTCAGATGCGTCGCCACGGTCGACATGTACGCCGCCGCGAAGCCGACGAGCATCAGCCCGCGCCACGGTGTCGGGAGGAGATCGACGAACGCCTGGACGTACGCGCCTTCCCGGTCTTCCATGTCCGGGTAGAGGAGCACGGCCGCGAGTCCGGTGACGATCCACGGCCAGGGGCGCAGTGCATAGTGCGCCACCTGGAAGAAGAGCGTCGCCAGCACGCCGTCGCGCTCCGTCTTCGCCGAGAAGATCCGCTGCGCGATGTAACCGCCGCCCCCCGGCTCGGCGCCCGGGTACCAGGTTGCCCACCACTGCACGCTGAGATACACGAACAGCGTCAGCAGCGGCATCCAGACATAGCCCGTAATGCCGCCCTCAGTCATCTGCACCGGCAACACCGAGAGCGCCGCGCTCTCGCTTCCGAAGCGCTCCCCCACCCCCGACTTGAGCGCATCCATCCCACCGACCGCTCGAACCGCATAGATCGCCAGCACCACCGTCGCGCTCATGCCGACGACGAACTGGAGCAGATCTGTCCAGAGTACCGCCCAGAGGCCCGACACGGTGGCGTACAGCGTGGTGATGGCGAAGCAGATTCCGACCGCGACCCACGGCGATACACCGAGCGAGATCGTGAGAATCTTGATCATCGCCCGGGTCACCCAGCCGAGGATGATCAGGTTGATCGGAATGGCGAGATAAAGCGCACGGAACCCCCGCAGGATCGCCGCCGGCCGGCCGCTGTACCGCACCTCGGCGAACTCCACGTCCGTCATCACCTTCGCGCGGCGCCAGAGCCGCGCGAAGAAGAAGACGGTCAGAATGCCGCTCATCACGAACGACCACCACACCCAGTTGCCAGCGACGCCGCGCGTGGCCACCAACCCCGTGACGACCAGCGGCGTGTCGGCGGCGAACGTCGTCGCGACCATCGCCGCGCCGGCCAGCCACCAGGGCACCTTCCGCCCCGAGAGGAAGTACTCGTCCAGACTCGATCCGCCACGTTTGGCGAAGGCCAACCCGATCGCCAGCGAGACCGCGAAGTAGCCGGCGACGATCACCCAGTCCAGCGTGGTGAATCTCATGGCGCGTTAGGGCGTGGAGAGAGGCCGGGAAAGAGGGAACCCAACGCCGCATCGGCGACCGCGCGCCGCACGGCGGCGATGCGGAGATTCTGGCGCGTCGGATTCACGCGATTCGTGAGCAACAGGACGAACACATCGCGCTCCGGATCCATCCAGAGCGAGGTGCCGGTGAAGCCCGTGTGGCCGAACGCGCCGGTGGACATTAACGAACCGGCGCTGTTACGGGCGGTCGGCTTCTCCCAGCCGAGCGCACGGTTGCCGAGCGCCGGGTTCTGGTGCGCCGTGAACGCCGAGATCGTCGCCGGCGAGAGGATCTGCGCGCCATCCAGCGTGCCGCTGTTCAGGTACATGCGGGCGAACCGCGCGAGATCGGCCGCGGTGGAGAAGAGACCGGCATGCCCGGCGAGCCCCTCCAACCGGACGGCGTTCTCATCATGCACCTCGCCGCGCACGAGCCGCTGGCGCCACGGATCGAACTCCGTGGGTGCGATCCGCGTCATCTCGGAGGCGAGGGGGCGGAAGCGCGTATCGGTCATGGAGAGCGGACCGAACACGGTCCGCTGCACGTAGTCGTCGAGCGATTCGCCACTCACCCGTTCGATCATGAGGCCCAGCAGAATCGCCCCGAGATCGGAGTAGACCATGCGCGCCCCGGGAACCGTGTCAGGTCCGGTGGCGAGCACGAGCGCGATGGCTGCCTCACGCGTCTCGCTCTCCTTGTACAAGGGGCGCCAGGAGGGCATGCCGCTGCTGTGCGTGAGCAGGTCACGGACGCGGATGCGATCGGCCCCGGGCGCACGCCACTCCGGCAGATAACGGACGACGGGGGCATCCAGCGTGATCCGCCCCTCGTCGACCAGCCGCGCGATGCCTGACGTGGTGGCGACGACCTTCGTCAGTGAGGCGAGATCCCAAATCGTGCGTGCGTCAGGCGGGGGCGAACTGGTCCAGTCGAGCGCGCCCGTCGAGATGGTCACGAGCACGCCATCCTTCGTGCCGACGATCGCGACCGCGCCGGGGAAGGCGCTGTCGGCGCGCGCCTGATCGAGGATGCCCTGCAGGGTGTCGCGAAGGATGGCGACGCGGGGATCGGTCGGGGCGGATGCGGTACCGGCGCTGGAGCTGGCGCCGGTCACGGCGCTGCTACACGCGAACGCACCACCGGCGGCGAGCGCCAGCGCCGCGACGGATGCACGGAGAGGAAATCGGATCATCGTCAGGCGGGAGCAACGAGGAGGGGCGACGTCGGGCGACGCGAGTGGCGCTTACCGACGCACGGCACGGCGCACACCGTCGCCGCGCGAGAAGATACCGGGGAGTGACACCGGCGCCATCCCCGTGATCGCCGTTCGGCCAAGAAGCGCCGCGGCCGCGGCCTCCTCGGAAACGGGCGCCATGGAGAAGGTGGCAACGTAGGCACCGACGGTCGGGAACTGCCGGATTGCGTACGGATTTCCGAACGCCACCACGGTTACGGGCCGGCTCATCGCCAGCGTTTCGATCCATCCGGCGACGAAGGGCGCCACGGCCGTGCGTCCGACACCTTCAATGCGGCGCACATGGGTGCTCACCACCACCGCGTCGGTCGGCTGCAGCGACCGGCCGATGGAGTCCAGCTGGCTCGGCGAACTCCCGGGTCCAAGGCGGACCGTGGCCACCGTCCCGCCGGCACGCAACCCGGCGACGAAGGCGCGTCCCGCGGTGATCTCCCCTTCCGACGCGTAGACCAGCGCCACGATCCGCCCGCCACGCGCGAGCGGCACCGCGTTCTGACGGTCGCGGATCAGCGTGATGCTTCGGTCCGCAATGGAGCGTGCGACTGCCTGATGCTCGGGCGCAGCCACGACGCGGCGCAGCGCCTCCAGCGAGACGATCGGCCGCGCGACCGCGTTTGTCCGCACCTTCCACTCGAGCAGCCTCCGCACCGACGCCTCGATACGAGCCTCGGAGATTGCACCGCTGCGCACCGCGGCCTCCACCGCATCGATCGTCTGGCGGGGGCTG
>PPFU01012228.1_pt1 | contig 11767 bp, 9 predicted proteins | sample 1535991 | NCBI WGS metagenome assembly PPFU01 (sample SAMN04901290, study PRJNA319586) | Hypolithon metagenome, whole genome shotgun sequencing project. | isolation source: Antarctic Hypolithon | place: Antarctica: Miers Valley | collected 2014 | reverse complement strand
GAGCTGGAGCAGGCAGAGCGCGCGCTCCGCGAATTGCGCGACCACCTGCGCCGCTGCGAGCTGGATCGCGAGAGCGCCGAACGTGAACTCGCCGACGCCGCACTGCGCAGCGATGTGCTGGAAGGCGAGGTGCAACAGGTTGCCGACCGCCTCGCCTCCACCGCGCGTGAGGTTGGTGAGGCCGACGAGACCCTGGAGATCGCCCGCGCCGCGGTAGCGCAGACCACCATCGAGCTAACGACCGCTCGTGAAGCCGCCACGGAGGCCCGCGAGCGCGAGGCTGGTGCACGTGCGGAGCTCGGCCGCTGGGAGGAGCAGCTCGCCGGCTACCAGGGGAAGGTCAACGCGCTGGAGTCGCTCGAGCGCGAGCGCGTCGGGCTGGCGCCGGGCGCCGCACGATTGCTCAAGGAGCGGGCACAGTTCGGCGAGGGCGCGATCGTCGGCCCCCTGTCCGACTTCATCGATGCCAGCCAGAGCGCCGCACTGCTGGTGGAGCGGTTCCTCGGACCCAACCTGCACGCCGTGCTGGTCCGCGACGCTGCCGCGGCGGAGGACGTGCGGCGATGGCATGCGCGCGCCAACCCCGGACCGCTGCTCCTCCTGCCACTCGATGCGGCGCCTGACGTGAGCGACGCGCCCATGCCGTCGGACGAGCTGAACACGCTCGCCGCGCGTGTGAGCGCGACCCCCGCGGCACGCGCGTGGGTGCGCGCGCTGCTCGGCGGGGTGCACACCGCCGAGGATGGCACGTCGTTCACCGACGCCCGCGGCGCCGTCTGGCTTCCGGGATCCGTCACCGGTCCGGGACCGTTGCGCCGCCGTGCCGAACTGGCCGAACTGCGCGAGGGGTTGCAGAACGCGATTGACGCTCGTGCGGCAGCCGCGCAGCTCGCCGATGAACTTCGCACGATGCTGCAGAGTGTCGACCGTGCGGCCGCAGCGGCCGCGGACGCTGCCGCCGCCGCGCAGCGCGACGCGCGCCGCGCCGAGGAGCAGCGCGTCGAGGTCGAGCGACGCCGGCAGCGCGTGGAGCGTGAGCTGGCCGAGGCACGGCACGTCGTGGAGCGACTCGTCAGGCGCCGCGAGGAGCTCTCCGCCCGAGTACTCGCCCTCGAGAGCCGCGGCACCGAACTCGCCGACGGCGAGATGGGCGCCGAGGAACGGGCGGCGGCGGTTCGCGCCCGGGTGGAGGACGCGACCGAGCTGTACGAAACCACGCGTGAGGCACGCACCGCCAGCCAGGTGCAGCTCGCGCAATTGCAGGCGCGGCTTCAGGTCGCGCAGGATCGTGAGCGCCGGCTCACGCAGGAGCACGCCACAGCCGCCGAGCGACTGGAGGCGCTGCAGTCCGAGCTATCCACCCTGTCCGATGCGGACCGCACGCTTGCCGAACAGGTTGCCGGCTGGCAGCTCGACCTCGAGACTCGTGAGGCACGGCTCGGCGATGCTGAATCGCATCTCGCGGACGCCGTGGATGAGCTCGAGGCTGCCGATGTCGCGCTCGCCGAGGCCGATCAGGCGCTGAACGAGATCCGGCGGCAGAGTGGTGCGCTGAGCGAGGCACTCCACCAGGCTGAGTTGCGGTTCAGCGAGCTTGCTGGCGGCCAGCGCTCCATCCGCGAGCGGCTGGAGACCGAATGGCGGCGTCCGCTGGAAGAACTACTCGCCACGGCGACGATGGTGGACATCGACGAGCCGACGCTGCGCGCCGAGGCGGATGAACTTCGCGCCCAGCTGGATGCGCTCGGCCCGGTGAACCCGTTGGCCATCGAGGAGCACGAGGAGGAGACCCGCCGCCTCGAGTTCCTCACCGCGCAGCGCGATGATCTCTTCCAGGCGAAGGGCTCGCTCCTGCAAGCCATCAAGGAGATCGACGCCACGGCGCGCGAACTCTTTCTGGCGACGTTCACGCAGGTGCGGGAGAACTTCCGCCAGATCTTCATGACGCTGTTCGGCGGCGGCGAGTGCGATCTGCGGCTCGAAAATCCCGAGACGCCGCTCGACTGCGACATCGAGATTCATGCGTCGCCTCGCGGAAAGCGAACGCAGCGCATCAACCTGCTCTCGAGTGGGGAACGATCGCTGGTCGCGCTGTCGTTGCTCTTTGGCATCTTCCTCACCAAGCCGAGTCCCTTCTGCCTGCTCGATGAAGTCGATGCGCCGCTCGACGACCAGAACATCGGGCGATTCGTCCGGATGCTCAATCAGTTCAAGGAACGCACGCAGTTCATCGTCATCACGCACAATCCGCGCACCACGACGGAAGCGGCCGACGCCGTGTACGGCGTGACCATGCAGGAGCCGGGCGTGTCGTCGGTGGTTGGCGTGCGGGTGCGGGAACGCACCACGGCTGCCGCCACGCCGGCGCCAACACCAGCGTCGCTCGACCCCGAGGCGGATGCCGACGAGGAACCGGCGCTGGTGGGGTCGGCCGACGGCGCACCCGAGAGTAGCGGCTGAACGGGATCCTTCTCGCCGCACCGCATTCAGCCCCTGTCCATGCATCTCACCACCATCGGAACCGGAACGGTCGCACCGCACGCGGCGCGTGTGTGTTCGGGACAGCTGGTGGTGGCCGGCGAGCTTCGCCTGCTCCTCGACTGCGGGGGCGGTGTGGCCCACCGGATGGCGGCGCTCGGGATGCGGTGGCAGGACATCACCCATGTCGCGCTGACGCACTTTCACGCCGACCACTGGAGCGACCTTGTGCCGCTCCTCTCGGCGTGGCGCTACGGCGATCTGCCGCCGCGACGTGCGCCGGCGACGATCATCGGCCCGCCGGGCACCCGCTCGCGCATCGAGCGACTCGCGGAGGCGTTCGGGGACTGGGTGCTGGATCCGGGGTATCCACTGGAGATCCGCGAACTTCCGAGCGGCGAGACGATCGAGCTCCCGGGCGGCGTGGAGCTGGAGGCGCGGAAGGTACCGCACACGGACGAGAGCGTGGCATATTCCTGTCGTCACGGCGGACGGCGCCTGGTGTATACCGGCGACACCGCCTACGACGAGGACGTGGCCCGCTGGGCGGCCGGATGCGACGTGCTGCTGTGTGAGTGCTCGCTGCCGGCGGATATGGCAGTGCCCACCCATCTGACGCCCGAACAGTGCGGCCAGATGGCCGCGATCTCGGCGCCCGGGCATCTGGTCCTGACGCACTTCTATCCGCCTGTCGAGCGCGTGGACATTCACGCGCTGGTCGGTGAACGATTCGCCGGACGCGTCTCGCTCGCCACCGATGGGTGGACCACCGATATCTGAGGCGAACCATGCTGGTCGTGATGAACCGTGACGCGGTGCAGGCCGACGTCGATGCAGTGTGCGAGGCGATTCGCGCGTTAGGGTACGAGCCCGTTCCCATGCCAGGCGCGCAGCGGACCGCCGTCGGGCTCGTCGGGAATGACGGCCAGGTCGACGGCTCGCACATCGCGGCCATGGCCGGCGTCGCGCAGGTGCTCAACGTCAGCAAGCCCTACAAGCAGGTCTCGCGCGAGTGGAAGGACGAGCCCACCGTCGTGGAGATCGCGCCGGGCGTTCGCATCGGCGGCGACTCCGTCGCGATCATGGCCGGTCCATGCTCCGTGGAGAGCGAAGAGCAGATTCTGCTCGCTGCTCGTCAGGTGCGTGCGGCCGGTGCCTGCGCCCTGCGAGGCGGCGCCTTCAAGCCGCGCTCCTCGCCGTATTCGTTCCAGGGGCTGGGGAAGCGCGGTCTCGAATTGCTCGCCCTCGCCCGAGCGGAGACGGGGCTCGCGATCGTTACCGAGGCGATGGACGATGCGGGTGCGCATCTCGTTGCCGAGTATGCCGACTGCATCCAGATCGGCGCGCGCAACATGCAGAACTACTCGCTGTTGCGCACGGTCGGACGGATCGGAAAGCCGGTGCTCCTCAAGCGCGGGATGGCCGCGACGATCCACGATTTTCTGCTCAGCGCCGAGTACATCCTGGCCGAGGGCAATCCGCACGTGATTCTGTGCGAACGCGGGGTCCGCAGCTTCGATCCGGCCGTCCGCAACCTGTTCGACCTGACCGCGATTCCGCTCGTCCACAAGATGTCGCACCTACCGATCGTCGCCGATCCGAGTCACGGAACAGGCCTGCGCGACCAGGTCCGACCGATGGCGCGCGCGGCCCTGGCCGCCGGGGCCGACGGGCTGCTCATCGAAGTGCATCCGAATCCGGACCGTGCGCTCTCCGACGGCGCGCAGTCGATGTACCCGCAGCAGTTCGCGGATCTGGTGGCGGAACTCGGGCCGATCGCGGCGGCGATCGGACGAACGCTCACACCCGCTCCATCGGTGAGCGACGTCACCGACCGAACCGGCCACGGAACGGGTCCTGGGACCGCGCGGGTCGCGATCGGGTAAAGGAAGAGAGGCCGTGCACTCCGCGGCCAAGACCACCTTCTTCCTCCGGGATCCCAACGCATGAGAGCGATCGTCATCGCAGCAGTTGCCGCGGCCTCGGCGCTGGCCCTCCAGGGCTGCGCCGCCAGCGACGCGGAGTCCGAATCGCACGACACCGCCGTCACCTCCACCGATGTGGCCGCGCCCGCAATGGCGCTCTCCCCGACGGATGGAGCGATGGCGGACACCCGGACCCTCGGACCAGATACGCCGGTCTCCTCGCCCCAGGCGCCGGCGGCAGGCGCGGTCGCGATCGCGGATGGAGGGATGGCAGTCCGCCCCGGCAGCGTGCCCGTGCCGCCGGCACCAGGCAGCCCGGCCACGGCCGTCCCGACGCAGCAGTCCACGGTGGAGGCAGTGGTGCAGCGTGCCGTCCGCGCCTATGAGACCGCTCGCACCGCTCGCGGCACGTTCGAGCAGTCGCTCGTGAACCCGCAGACCGGCACGCGCTCCACCGCGCGGGGCGAGTTCTTCCGTGCGCAGCCAGACAAGTTCGCGTTCAAGTTCACCGAGCCGCGCGGCGACGCGATCATCGCGGATGGTGCGCACGTCTGGGTGTATCTGCCGAGTACGAATCCGGGGCAGGTGATCCGTGCCCCGCTGTCGCCGAACTCCGCCGGCAGCTTCGACCTCGGCGCGATGTTCTTCGAACGGCCGCTGGAGCGTTACGCGATCGCCGATCGGGGCGCGACCACACTCGACGGGCGGGCGGTGCGCGCGGTGCAGCTCACGCCACGGCAACGCGGCGGGCAGTTCAGCACGGCCACCGTCTGGCTCGACGGCGAGGGCGTGCTCCGTCAGTTCCACGTCGTCGACGGAATGGGGCTGGAGCGCACGGTGCGAATCACCGCCTACGCGCCGAATGCCACCGTCGACCGCTCGGTGTTCCGATTCGTACCACCCGAGGGCGTTCGGGTGATCGACGCGGCGGCGATGGGACAGTAGTCAGCAGTCCTCCGCCTGACGCGAGCCGTTGGCGTCAGGCGGGTGAATCACCCGGCGCCCGGTCGACGGGGCTGAGCAACAGCCCAGCGTGCGCCGGCGACTCGCCCTCCGAACCCAACACGTCCACGATCGCGGCGGTGAGGGCGTTGTAGACGTCGCGCTCCAGGGGCATCCCTGCCAGTGCCTGCAGATGTCGCTCGATCGTGTCGATCTCCCCGCGCGCCGCGGGCCCAGTGAGCGCCCGAGCGAAGCTCCCCCGCGCAACGTTGTCCGTGGCCGACCGGATGAGCGCGCGTGTGGCCCCCTCTGCGTCGGCCGGCGAGAGGCCGCTCTCGCGAAAGAGCCGGGCAGCGAGCGCCGCCAGCACCGTCACGAAGTTGGACGCGAACACCGCGGAGGCGTGATAGAGCGGCTTGCGCCCCTCCGGGATTCGAACGGCGCGCGCCCCGAGCGCCGCCGCGAGCGTCCGCGACACGGCTACGGCCTCCGGATCCCCGTCCACGCCCACGTAGGCGCCCTGCATCATCGCCGCGCCACGCGTCGGGTCGGCCAGTGGCACCAGGGGATGGAAGGTGCCTGACGGGAAGCCGCGCGCGCGCATCAGGGTGATTCCCTGCGGTTCGGCGGACCCGCTCGCGTGCAGCACCACCGTGCCCCGCGCGAGCGGCGCGTCCGCGAGCATACCCATCGCCTCATCCAGTTGGCCGTCGCGAACGGTGACCAGCACCACCTCCGCCTCGGCCGCCGCCGCGGGCAGCGCGCCCACCGTCACCTGATCTGCGTCGTCAGGCGAGGTGCTGCGCCCGTGGAGCCCCACGATCGGCACGCCGGCGGCCAGGCATGCTCGGGCCAGCGATCGTCCGACCCGCCCCGCGCCGTAGATGAGAACACGCGGCAGCGAGGCAGCCACGCCAATTCCTGCGGTCATTCTAGTCCGGCAGGCGCCGGCGCGACCGCAGCGGCGACCGGCCTGGCAGCATCGCGCGTCGCGCGGCCGAGCAATGCGGCCTGGTTCGAGGCGTCGCGTGCGAGTGCGACGGCGCGCTGCAGCACCGCGTCGCTCGCCGATGCGCGGAGGAACGCGGCGTCGCGCCCCGATACCGCCCGTGCGATCTCGATGCCGAGCATTCGATCGAGCGCCTGTTGGCCACTCGCCCATTCGGTGTCCCGCACGGTCACGTCGCGCGCACGGAGCCGGCGCAGGACTTCGGCGCGCATCTCCTCCGTCACCGTAAACTCCGGCCCGCCAATCCGTCCCGCGGCCTTCTGTGCCTCCGCGACCGAGACCACGACGTCGCGGAGCGCCGCCGTGTTACCCTCCACCGCGCGGCGGAGGGCCAGCGTTGGCGCGGACGGTCCGGGATCGCCCACCACCACGTCCGGCGTGATCGCGCCGCCCCCGTAGACGATTCGCCCGCTCGGCGTCGTGAACGACTCCCGCTTCGGAATGGTATCGGTCGGCGCGGGCGCCTCTTCCTCGACATCCATCGTGTGCGTGAGCGCGATGCTCCGGCCGAGCGGCGTGAACCACCGGGAGGTCGTGAGGCGGAGAGCGCCGCCTGACGGGAGCGGGATGACGGACTGTGCACTTCCCTTGCCGAACGAGGTCGTGCCGACGATCACCGCGCGGTCATGGTCCTGCAGCGCGCCCGCCACGATCTCGGATGAGCTGGCACTGCCCCCGTCGATCAGCACGATCAGCGGCAGATCCGGCCACGTCTGCGCCGATGAGTCCCGATAGACCCGCGAATCCGCCGGCTGCTTTCCGCGCGTCTCGACGATGGGCGTTCCGCGATCGAGGAAGAGATCCGTCACCGCCACGCCCTGCGTGAGCAGCCCGCCGGGATTGTTGCGCAGATCGAGCACCAGTGAGCGGGCCCCGAGCAGCACCACGGAATCGATCGCGGCGCGCAGTTCGTCGACGGTGCTGTCGCTGAAGATGTTGAGATCGGCGTAGCCGACGCCCCCGTCGAGCACGACGGCGCGACTGACAGCGCGGACGCGGATGTCCTGACGGGTGAGCGTGAGCGTGAGGCGTACGCCGCTGCCGGGGCGCTCCACGGCGATCCGCACGTCGGTGCCCGACTCACCGCGAAGCCGGCGCACGGCCTCGTCGGAGGTGAGGCCAGTGGTCGGCTCGCCGTCGATTTCCAGGATCTGGTCGCCCGCCTGCACGCCGGCGCGATCGGCCGGCCCCCCCGCGCGTGGCGCGATCACGACCAGGCGGCCGTCGCGCGAATCGACGCTGACCCCGACGCCGCCGTAGGAGCCGCGCGTCTGTTCCTCGAGCCGGGCGAGTCGCTCCTCCGTGAGGAAGGCCGACTGCGGGTCACCGAGTTGACCGATCAGGCCGACCGCGGCCTGCTCATACAGTTGCGAGGCGGAGGCGGAGTCGACATGGTGCACGGCGATGTGCTCGAGCACCTGCTCGAACAGCCGAGCATGGCGTACGGTGGCGCCGCCGCCCAGAAACCCTCTCTGGAGCAGCCACCCGCCGGACACCAGCGCCCCGCCCATAATGACACCCACCACAACCGCTCGAGACCGCATCTGCTTTGGATTGAATCGCGTGAATGACGCAACCGGTGCGTCGGAGACAGCGGTCGACGTCCGACCGGCTCCCGTTCTCCCCTGGCCCGTTCGGTGGACTGTCCGTACTCCACGGGCTCAGCGCCGGCTCCACCTGACCGGGCCGGCCGCCCACCTCGTAGTCTAAGACCGCCGCACCGGGGCGAAAGTTTCCGGAACGTGTTGGGTCAGCGCCGCGACGATCTCGGAGAACACTCGCTCGGCGTCGCCGCTCGCATCGATCAGCGCGATCGGGCCGGTTTCCGGATGCGCCGCCTGCCAGCCGGCTTCCGCGAAGCGCCGGAACCCCCGGCTCACCCGGTCGTGGAACGACTCGCCGGCCAGCTCCATTCGATCGGCCGCGCCGCGCGCCGTCGCCCGGGCCATGCCGACGGCCGGATCAACGTCGAGGAGCAGCGTGAGATCCGGTACCAGACCGCCGGTCGCAAGCAGATTTGCCGCCCGCACGCCCTCGAGCGGGAGTCCGCGGCCATCGCCCTGATAGGCATACGTCGAAAGGAAAAACCGATCGCACAGGACGATCGTTCCCGCGTCGAGCGCGGGCACCACCTCGCGCGCGACCAGCTGCGCGCGGGCCGCCATGAACAGTAGCGCTTCGGCAGCCGGCGTGATGTGCATCGCCGGGTCGAGCAGCAGGCGGCGGATCTCGGCGCCGAGTTCGCTGGTGCCGGGCTCGCGCACGGCGAGCACCGGGAATCCGCGCTCGCCGAGCCACGCGGCGAGCCGCGCGAGCTGCGTCGTCTTCCCCGCCCCTTCGGGACCCTCGAGCACCACGAGGCGGCCGGCGGAGGCGCCGCCCGTGGTGGGGCCCGGGCTGGGCATCAGCCCAGTGTGATGATCGAGCTCGTCGCGCCCTTCCGGATCCCGTCGAGAATCCACTCGTTCACGCGCGTCATGATCTTGTCGAAGTTTTCCTGGGAAGTGATCGCGCGCTGATACGTCGCATTCCCCTGCACCTGCGTCAGCAACTCGTCCAGCCGCTCCTCCATCTCGACCGTCGGCTGCTCGCCGCGTTCGATCATGGCCTGCGCCTCGGTGCGGAGCGACTCCATCTCGCGCAGCACGGCCACCGCCTGCGGATCCTCGTTCAGCGCGTCGTTGGAGCGCTTCACGGCCTGATATTCGGGGCTCTGGCCGATCATGCGGCCGAGCTCGCGCGACTTTTCTTCCAGCATCAGTGTGCCTCCCGGCGGGCCACGACGAACCGTTCGCGACCGGTGAGATCCATCTCGATGCGCACCCCGGCATAGGCGCCGTGGCTCGCGATCAGTTCAGCGACCAGCATCGCCCGTCGCACATCCACTTCGAGGGCGAGCACGCCGCCCGGCTCCAGCAGCGGCGCGGCGTCGCGCACGAGGGCGCGCGTGACGGCCAGCCCGTCATCCGCGCAGGCGAGGGCCAGCGGCGGCTCCCAGTCACGCACCGTCGCCGGCAGCGACGCCACCTCGCCGAACGCAATGTAGGGCGGATTGGAGACGACAGCCCGCAGCCGCTCGCCCGCCACCGGAGCAAGCCCCGCACCCAGCCGGCAGTCCACGGGCGTGCGCAGGACGGCGTGCAGCAGCTGGGCATTCCCGCGTGCGACCGTCAGCGCATCGGCCGAGATATCGGTGGCGATCACGCGGTCGAACCGCCCCTCGGCCGCCAGCGCCAGCGCGATCGCGCCCGAGCCGGTGCCGACGTCCACCGCGACGCCCCCCGCGCGCCCGACCATCGCGAGCACGAGGTCTGGGAGCAGCTCGGTCTCCGGACGTGGAATCAGGACGCGCTCGTCGACGTCGAGGGTGAACTGGCGAAAGGGGGCGCGTCCGACTGCGTAGGCCATCGGCGCACCACCCGACCGACGAAGGGCCGAGCGGCGCCCGTCGGCGACGAGCTTCGGCGACGCGTCGTCCGCGGCATGCACGGTGGGCCAGTGGCGGGGCACGTCGAGAATCGCGGCCAGGAGGTCGCGCGCCTCATCGCGCGCGTCCGGCAGCCCGGCTGCGCCTAACGTCGCGGCCAGCTCGGCGACGAGCCGCGCAACGGTCGCGGGCTCGCCACTGCCCATGGCCGCTGCCTCACGACGGGCGGTCGGCCAGCGATGCTCAGCCACCGAACCGCTCCTCGACATCCGCCAACGCCAGCGCTTCTGCCATCTCGCCGATCTCGCCGTCCATGAACTGGGTAAGCGCGTGCGTCGTGAACCCGATGCGGTGATCAGTGACGCGGCTCTGCGGGTAGTTGTAGGTCCGGATCTTCGCCGAGCGGTCGCCGGTGCCCACCTGCGTGCGGCGCATGCGCGAGCGCTCCGCTTCCAGCTCCGAGAGCCGCAGATCGAGCAGCCGCGAGCGCAGCACTTCCATCGCGCGGATCTTGTTCTGCAGCTGAGATTTCTGATCCTGCTGACTGACCACGAGCCCCGTCGGAATGTGCGTGATGCGCACAGCCGAGTCGGTGGTGTTCACGCTCTGCCCCCCTGGCCCCGACGCGCGGAAGACATCGATCCGGAGATCCTTGTCTTCGATCCGGACATCGACCTCCTCGGCTTCCGGGAGCACGGCGACGGTCGCGGCCGAGGTGTGGATCCGCCCCTGACTCTCCGTCGCCGGTACGCGCTGCACGCGGTGGACACCGGATTCCCAGCGCAGCGCACCGAACACGCCGTCGCCGATCACCTTGAACACCGCCTCCTTCACACCGCCGAGCGCGCCGTCGGCGTACGAGAGCATCTCGATGCGCCAGCTGCGGCGCTCGATGAAGCGCGTATACATACGCAGCAGATCGGCGGCGAAGAGCGCGGCCTCGTCGCCACCCGTCCCGGCGCGGATTTCGATGATCGCCGGGCGGTCGTCGAGCGGATCACGCGGAAGGAGCAGTGGCTTGAGCCGGTTTTCAAGGGCGGCGATCTCAGCCTCGAGACGCACCACCTCCTGCTCGGCCTCGGCGGCCATCTCCGGATCGTCGATCGCGGCGAGCTCGCGCGCCTCGGCCAGCTCCTCTTCGGCTTTCCGAAATCGTTCCGCAAGCGTCACCACGTCCGCGAGCCGGCTGTGTTCGCGCCCGAGCTCCGCGAAGCGGCGGCCGTCGGCCAGTGTCGACGGATCGACCAGGGCACGCTCCACATCGGCCGCGCGCGCGACGGCTTCGGCGAGACGGTCACGGACGAAGCTCACCGGCACACTCCCGCGCGCGGACGCGGCGACACGGCGATGGGCGTGTCGTGACGTTCGACGTTCATATGGGCGGGTGGGCTCAGGTGAGGAGGCACAGCCTTCCAAGGTAATCGCCCCGCTTATAGCATGGCAGCGCCGGCAGTGCGCGGGGGCTCACGACCCGGCTCCGGCGGCTCCAGTGGGGGGCGGAGACGTCGCTGCACGTCTCGCCACGACGACGGCCAACCCGCGCATCGCCGCCGAGCCGGATGGAGTCGTGCCCCTGGAGCCGTCAGCGTTGTGTGGGGCTTCACTAGACGGACCACGCATCTACGTCCACATTACACCCATGCTCCAGATCGTCGACTTCCTATCCAGCGTGCCGCTCTTTCGGGGGCTCGCTCGCGACACGCTGTACCGTCTCGCGGAGATCACGCGCGAGAAGATCTACCCGAAGAACGGGGTGATCTGCTTCGAAGGCGATCCGGGCGACGCGCTGTTCGTCGTGCGCACGGGACGTGTGAAGGTGGTGCTCGTCGGCGACGACGGCCGAGAGGTCATCCTCGGTGTGCTCGGCATCGGTGAGCACTTCGGTGAGCTCTCGCTGATCGATGATCAGCCGCGCTCGGCCCACGTGATCGCGATGGAGGATTCGCGCCTGCTCGTGCTGCGCCGAGACGACTTTCGTCGCCGTGT